>Ga0307408_100000123_pt1 | contig 85710 bp, 74 predicted proteins | sample 322Cmetagenome_FD_202116 | JGI IMG/M metagenome (GOLD analysis project Ga0307408, IMG submission 202116) | Maize rhizosphere microbial communities from greenhouse at UC Davis, California, United States - 322HYB-C-3 | ecosystem: Host-associated > Plants > Roots > Rhizosphere > Soil | place... | reverse complement strand
AGCATTTCCGTATCGAGTGCGGGATTACGATTCATTCCAATTCCTTTGAAAACAACGCCGGCTCGGGGCCGGCGTCGAATGATATCAAGCTATTAAGCTTGTACGCTTCCCATGAGTTCGTCGAAAGCAATTTCTTTCGAGACGTTCTTGCACAGGCCCAGGACGTAAGTAACGACGTTTTCTTCCAATACAAGTGCTTCGACTTCAGCCAGGCGGCGGCGATCGGAGTAGTAGTACTTCAGCACTTCGCGTGGATCTTCGTAGCTTTGTGCGAAGTCTTCGATCTGCGCCTTCACCTGGTCAGGAGTAGCCTGCAGGTTCTGGTCGGCCACCAGCTTGGACAGGATCAGGCCCAGGCGTACGCGGCGCTCGGCTTTGTCCTTGAACAGCTCTGGAGGGAATGGTACATCTTTTACGTTCATGCCGCGCTGAGCCATGTCCTGGCGGGTCATTTCAGCCAGGCGCTCGGTGTCTTGTGCGATCAGCGACTGTGGCACTTCCAGGGTTGCGGTCTTCACCAGGGTGTCCATCACGGCTTCTTTGTTGCGCGCCTTGACACGGCCGGCAACTTCGCGCTCCAGGTTCACTTTGATGTCTTCGCGCATTTTGGCCAGGTCGCCGTCAGCCACGCCCAGGGACTTGGCGAACTCAGCGTCAACTTCCGGCAGGTGCGCCCATTCCAGGTTCTTCAGGGTGATGGTGAACGAAGCGGTTTTGCCGGCTACGTCCTTGCCATGGTAGTCCTCTGGGAACGACAGTGGGAAGGTCTTGGATTCGCCAACTTTCAGGCCGACGGTAGCGGCTTCGAACTCAGGCAGCATGCGGCCTTCGCCCAGCACGAACGGGTAGCCTTCAGCTTTACCGCCTGGGAACTCAACGCCGTCGATAGAACCGACGAAGTCCACGGTCACGCGGTCGCCGTTGGCAGCGATAGCTTCGCCGCCGTCGCCGTGTTCGCCCTTTTCGCCCTTCACGTGGAAGTGCACGCGCTGCTTGCGCAGGATGTCGATGGTCTTGTCGATTTCTACGTCGGTCACGTTGGACTTGACGGTCTCGATCTCAACCTTGGTCAGGTCGCCAACTTCAACTTCTGGATACACTTCGAAGGTAGCGTCGAAGGACAGCTGGCCTTCCGGTGCGTCTTGTTTTGGCTCGATGCGTGGGAAACCGGCTACGCGCAGCTGGTTTTCGTTGGCAGCATCGTTGAAAGCGCGGCCGACTTTGTCGTTCAGCACTTCGGTTTCGATCTGGTAACCGTATTGTGCGGCAACCATCTTCATTGGCACTTTACCTGGACGGAAGCCAGGAGCACGTGCGGAGCGAGCCTGCACTTTCAGGCGCTTTTCCACTTCGGAACGCACGTCCGACAGTGGGAAGGAAATCGTCATGCGGCGTTCGAGTTTGCCCAGGGTTTCAACTGCAGTGGCCATTGTAAAAATCGTCCAATAAAAATTTAAGTGTACTTATGGTGCGAGGAGGGGGACTCGAACCCCCACACCATTGCTGGCGTCAGGACCTAAACCTGGTGCGTCTACCAATTTCGCCATCCTCGCGGCATATTTGCACAAAAGCAAAGGGCGACCATTAAGTGAAAACAGGGTCGCCCAGGGCTTTCAACTTCAACCCGGCATTCTATACGGTGTTTCTGGAGTGCGGTAGTGGTTTTTTGCGTTATGCGCAACATTTGGGCAAAACCCGGCAAACCAGGGTCTGACCCAAGGGTCAGACCCATTCATTGCCAGCGCCAGGGACAGGGTCAGACCCTTGGGTCTGACCCAGATTTGCCGGGTTTAGGCACCCGGAACCACGCTGCATACAAAGCAGGCAAGAACAACAACGTCAGGGCCGTCGCCAGAATCAACCCACCCATGATCGCCACCGCCATCGGCCCCCAGAACACCGAGCGCGACAACGGAATCATGGCCAGTGCCGCAGCAGCCGCAGTCAGGATGATCGGCCGGCAGCGCCGCACCGCCGACTCCACAATCGCATCCCAGGCCGGCACCCCAGCCTTGATATCCTGCTCGATCTGGTCCACCAGGATCACCGAGTTACGGATAATCATCCCGAACAGTGCAATGATGCCCAGGTTGGCCACAAAGCCCAGCGGCCGCCCCATCACCAGCAGCGCCATCGCCGCGCCCGCCACGCCCAGCGGCCCGGTCAGGAACACCAACAATGCGCGCGAGAAGCTGTGCAGCTGCAGCATCAGCAAGGTAAAGATGATGAACACAGCCAGCGGAAGGTTGGCTGCAATCGACTCCTCCGCCGCGCTGCTGTCCGAAGCGGCGCCCTTCACCTTGATTTCATAGCCCGGCGGCAGCTTGGCGCGCAGTTCATCCAGTTTCGGATTGATCTGGCCCGACACGGTCGGCCCCTGCACTCCCTCCACCACGTCCGACTGCACGGTAATCGCCCATTCACGCCCCTCGCGCCACACCACGCCCGGCTCCCATACGAAATGCACGCGTGCCAGTTGCGAAATCGGCACCGAGCGTCCGCTATTGGTCGGAATATAGGTGTCGTTCAGGACCGCGATGGTGCTGCGTTCGTCCAACGGCTGGCGCACCTGAATGTCGATCAGGCGGATGCCTTCGCGGAACTGGCCGATCGGGGTGCCGGACAGGATCGTGTTCGCAGCGCGCATCACGGTTTGCGAAGTCACGCCCAGCGCTCGCATCTTGTCCTGGTCCAGGTCGAGGCGCAGCACCTTGATCGATTCGTTCCAGTTGTCGTTGACGCCGACCGCATTTGGATTGGCGCGCATGATGTCCTTCACCTGGTCGGCAATTGCACGCACCCTGTCGACTTCGGTACCGGTCACGCGGAACTGCACCGGATACGGCACCGGCGGGCCATTCGGCAGCAGCTGCACGCGGCCGCGCACCTCAGGGAAGTCGGTCTTGAACACTTCCCGGATCTTCTTGCGCAGTTCTTCACGCGAGTGAAGGTCTTTCGCCAGCACCACCGTCTGCGATACGTTCGTCTGCGGGAAGATCTGGTTCAGCGGCAGGTAGAAGCGCGGGCTGCCGGTGCCGACGTAGGTCGTCACGCTCGCCACGCCCGGCTCTTTGCGGATGAATTCCTCGAACTTCTTGGCCTGGCGTTCAGTCTGTGCGAAAGCCGTGCCTTCCGGCGACCACATCTCCACCATCAGTTCCGGGCGGCTGGAGTCGGGGAAGAACTGCTTCTCGATGAACTTGAAGCCGTACACGCCAAGGAAGAACACCACCAGCGTTGCCACAATCGTGGTCTTGCGATATTCCACGCACCAGTTCACGACCGAGCGGAATTTGCGGTAGCCCGGGGTATCAAACAGTTCGTGATGGCCGCCGACTTCCGAATGCGGCTTGACCTTGAGCAGGATAAAGCCGATGTAGGGCGTGAACATCACCGCCACAATCCACGACGTGACCAGCGCAATCGCATTCACCGAGAACAGCGAGAAGGTGTATTCGCCAGCCGCCGATGCCGCAAGGCCGATCGGCAGAAAGCCTGCGACGGTGATCAGGGTGCCGGTCAGCATCGGCATCGCTGTCGAGGTATAGGCGAAGGTTGCCGCCTCCAGCCTGGAATGGCCCTCCTCCATTTTCCGCACCATCATTTCAACAGCGATGATGGCGTCGTCGACCAGCAGGCCAAGCGCAATGATCAGGGCACCAAGCGAGATCTTGTGTAAGTCGATATCGAGGATCCGCATGAACAGGAAGGTCACCGCCAGCACCAGCGGGATCGTCAGCGCCACCACCAGGCCAGGGCGCGCGTCCAGGCGCAGCTTCGGCTTGGTATGCAGGCCCAGCGAGAGGAAACTCACCGCCAGCACGATCAGCACCGCTTCAATCAGGGTATGCAGGAATTCACCCACGGAGGCAGTTACCGCAGCCGGCTGGTCGGAAACGCGCTCGAGCTCAATACCGACCGGCAGCTTGGTCTTCATCGCGTTGACGGTCTTTTCCAGCTCCTTGCCCATCTGGATGATGTTGCCACCCTTCTCCATCGATACGCCCAGGCCGATCACTTCCTTGCCGTTAAAGCGCATCTTGTCGCGCGGCGGGTCCAGGTATTCACGCTTGATGGTGGCGAAGTCGCCCAGGCGGAACGTGGTGTTATTGGCACGCAGTTCCAGTTCTTCCAGGTCTTTGACCGTGCGCAGCGCGCCCGATACGCGCACCTGCAGGTTATCGGTCGGCGTCACCACGACGCCAGTGGCTTCAACCACGTTCTGCGTGGTGATCTGGTTGGCGATCTGCTCGATCGTCAAGCCGAGTTGGGCGAACTTCTTGTGCGAGAACTCGATATTGATCTTCTCGTCCTGCACGCCAAACAGTTCGACCTTGGAGACTTTCTTTACGCCGAGCAGTTGCTGGCGCACCAGGTCCGCGTAGTCTTTCAGTTCTGCGTAGGTGAAACCGTCACCGGACAGCGCAAATATCGAGCCGTAGGTATCGCCGAATTCGTCGTTGAATACCGGCCCCTGCACGCCTGACGGGAGCGTCGACCGGATATCGCCAATCTTCTTGCGCACCTGATACCAGGCCTGCGCCACCTCTTTTGGCGGCGTCGATTCGCGCAGGCTAAGGATGATCAGCGTCTGACCCGGCTTCGAGTAGCTGGTGATTTCGTGGACGAAGGGCGTTTCCTGCAGCTTCTTTTCCAGCTTGTCGGTGACCTGCTCCGCCATTTGCAGCGACGTCGCACCAGGCCAGAAGGCCTGCACCACCATGGAACGGAAAGTAAACGGCGGATCTTCGTCCTGCCCCAGGTTCTTGTACGCCAGCATGCCGCCCAGGAGCAGCACCGCAATCAGGTAACGTGTAAGCGGTATGTGCTCAAGCGCCCAGCGTGAGAGGTTGAAGCCCTTCATTTAGCAGCTCCGAGGATGGTGACTTTCTGGCCGGGCTTCAGCAGGTTGACGCCCGCAGTAACCACCGTCTGGCCGGACTTCACGCCGCTGCCCAGCACCAGGTCATTGCCGGATACGCCGGTCACCGTGACCGGCACCAGGCGCACGGCACCGTTTTCCACCACCCACACGGAAGTGGCGGACTTTTCGTGGAACAGCGCCGTCAGCGGCACCTTGATCTGCGGCTGCGGCGTACGCGATGCAAATGCCACCAGCGCGGTCATGCCCAGCTTTGCCTCGGCCAGGCTGGCAGGAATCGAGACGCGGAAGGCGTAGGTTCGGGTGAACGGGTCTGCCACCGGGGAAATTTCACGGATCTTGCCCGGCACGGCTTTGTCCGGGCTGGCCCAAAGGCGCACATGCACGTCCGTAATCGCGCGCAGCGTGTCGACCTTGTCTTCCGGTACACCGAATACGATTTCCTTTTCATCGGTCTTGGCGACGCGCACAACCGGCGTTCCCGGCGAGACAACCTGCCCTACTTCAGCATCCACCGCGGTGACCACGCCGTCGATGTCCGACTCGAGGCTGGCATAACCGGCCTGGTTCGACATGCCGCGATAGGCCGCCTGCGCCGAATCCACTTGCGCCTGCGCTGATTTATAGGTCGACAGCTTAGCATCGAGAATGGCCTGGCTGACGAAGTTCTTCTCGCGCAGCTCCTGGTAGCGCTTCAATTCGGCGCTGGCCAGGTCGCGTGTGGTCTCCGCGGCGCGCAAGGCCGCCATCGACTGCGCCTGCGACAGCTTCAAGTCCTGTGGATCGAGGTCCATCAGCACCTGGCCGCGTTTAACCACGCTGCCCACATCCACTTTGCGGGAGATAATCTTGCCGCCGACCCGGAAGCCGAGGCGCGATTCGACGCGCGAACGTACCTCGCCAGAGAACTCGGCATTTACATCGATGTCCGAACTTTGCAGCACCATGGCGCGTACCGGCCGGATATCTTCGGTCTTGGGGGCTTCTTTCGAGCAGGCCGCGAGCAGTAAGGCGCAGGCTGCAACCAGGGGTAGTTTTTTCGCTACGAACACGATGGAATTCCTTTTTAGTGTCTCTGGCAATTGCCGGGTGTATATGTTTGCCATTATTATTTCCCGTTTGGAACTAAATGACTTTCCGTTTAGTAAGAAAAAAATTATAGCCGGGTCAACCGTACTTGCAAATGACTTTCGCGTCATTAATTTAGAACAGCACCTCTATGTCCGTTGACCACTACGAGAACTTCCCTGTCGCTTCCATCCTCATGCCGCGCCGATTGCGCCCGGCGGTGGAGGCGATTTATGCTTTCGCCCGCAGCGCCGACGACATCGCCGACGAGGGCGATGCCACGCCGGAGCAGCGCCTGGCGGGCCTGGCGGCCTATGAAGAAGCCCTGGGCCGCATCGAGCGCGCCGAGGGTGGCCATGAACCGATGTTCGAGCGGCTGGCCGCCGTCATCGAGCAGCATAAGCTGCCGCTGCGCCCTTTTTACGACCTCCTGTCCGCGTTCAAGCAAGACATTGTGGTGCACCGCTACCAGGACTACGCGTCCCTGCTTGATTACTGCTCCCGCTCCGCCAACCCGGTCGGCCTGCTGATGCTGCACCTGTATGGCGCGGCGGATGAAGAGAATATCCGCCAGTCGGACGCCATCTGCTCTTCCCTCCAGATCATCAACTTCCTTCAAGATGTGGCGATCGACGAGCATAAGGAGCGCATCTACCTGCCGATGGAAGACCTGGCGCGCTACGCCCTGTCGCCAGCCCACCTGGCTCGCCCGGACAACAAGGCAAAATGGCGCGCCATGATGAAGTTCCAGGTCGAACGCGCCCGTGCCCTGATGCTTTCCGGCGCGCCGCTGGCCTGCCGCCTGAAAGGCCGTATTGGCCTGGAACTGCGCATGGTGGTCCAGGGCGGCTTGCGCATTCTGGAGGCAATCGAGGACGTCGATTATGACGTTTTCCTGCGTCGCCCGAAGCTCGAAAAGCGCGATTGGTTCAAGGTTTTGTGGCGCGCGCTTCGGATGAAGCCTTCTTCACTATAAAATAGCGCCTTTGTCAGCATTACCCAAGCCATAACAACATGTCCCCCGACGAATACTGCCAGCAGAAGGCCGCCGCCAGCGGTTCCAGTTTCTACTACAGCTTCCTGTTCCTGCCGCCGGAGCGCCGCCGCGCGATCACGGCGCTGTATGCCTTCTGCCGCGAAGTCGACGACACCGTCGATGAGTGCAGCGATGAGTCGCTGGCGCGCATCAAGCTGACATGGTGGCGCAACGAGATCGCCCAGATGTACCAGGGCAAGCAGACGCACCCTGTGACCCAGGCCTTGCAGCCGCATATCGCGACGTATGACCTGAAACAGGAGCACATGCAGGCCATCATCGATGGCATGGAGATGGACCTGAACCAGACCCGCTACCTGGATTATGCGGGCCTGTCGAAGTATTGCTGGCATGTGGCCAGCGTGGTCGGCATCCTGTCGGCGTCGATTTTTGGCGTGACACGGCCGGAGACGCTGCAATATGCTGAGAAGCTGGGGCATGCCTTCCAGCTCACCAATATCATTCGCGACGTGGGTGAAGATGCGCGCAAAGGCCGCATCTACTTGCCTGTCAATGAACTGCAGCAGTTCAATGTGACTGCGGCGGACCTCTTGAATGCCCGCGAGACCGAGAATTTCTCGAAGCTGATGGAATTCCAGGTGGCGCGTGCGCAGAAAGCCTATGACGAGGCGTTTGCACTGCTGCCGAAAGAAGACCGCCGCGCCCAGCGTCCGGGCCTGATCATGGCGGCCATTTATCGCACCCTCCTGAATGAAATCGAAGAGGACGGCTACCACGTGCTCAAACAGCGCATTTCGCTGACGCCTATCCGCAAGCTGTGGCTGGCGTGGAAGACCTGGGTTCGTGGCTAAGCACTTTGCCGTAGCTGGCGGCGGCTGGGCAGGATTCGCTGCCGCTGTTGAACTGGTGCGCGCCGGCCACCGGGTAACCGTTTTCGAAGCAGCCCGCACCCTGGGCGGCCGCGCGCGGCGCGTGTCCTTCGACGGGCGCGGGCTGGATAACGGCCAGCACATCATGCTGGGCGCCTATTCCGAATCGCTGCGCATGATGCGCGCGGTTGGCGTGGATTTGAAGTCGGCGGTGCTTACGCTGCCCTTGCAGATGCGGTATCCGCCCGGTGGCGGCGGCATGGATTTTGTGGCGCCTCGTTTGCCGGCGCCTTTGCATGTTGGCGTTGCCTTGCTGCGCGCACGCGGCCTGGAACGCGTCGACAAAATGGCGTTGGCACGCTTTACCACCACCGCGCGCTGGATGGATTGGCGCTTGAATCATGACTGCAGCGTTGCAGAGCTGCTGGAGCGCTTCGACCAGACGCCACGGTTGGTGGCGCTGATGTGGCGGCCTTTGTGCCTGGCCGCGCTGAACACTCCGCCAGAACGCGCGTCCGCGAACGTTTTCCTTGCCGTGCTGCGCGACAGCCTTGGCGCCCGCCGCGCCGCGTCGGACATGCTGGTGCCGCGTGCCGACCTCTCGGCCCTCTTCCCGGATGCCGCCGCTGCCTGGCTGCAGGACAAGGGCAACACTGTCCACGTCGGTGCCAAGGTCACCACCCTCCACCCCGCTGCCGACGGCTGGACCGTCTCGGCCGGCGGTGCTGCCCTCAGTGGCGACTGGACCGGGAAATTTGATGGCGTTGTCCTCGCCACGCCCCCCACCGCCACCGCAGGCCTTCTTGACGCCCTGCAGGAAGCCGGCGCCACGAACGCAGCTGACAACGGCGCAGAAGACCGTACCGGGGCGCCGGCAAGCTTTGCCGAACTGGCAACGCAACTGGCGGCGTTTGAGCCGGAGCCCATCACCACCTGCTACCTGCAATACGCCACCGGCACGCGCCTGGACATCCCGTTCTACGCCCTGCTTGACGACCCGGCAGGCCATCGCTGGGGCCAGTTCGTCTTCGACCGCGGCCAGCTTGATGCCAAACAGGACGGCCTGTTCGCCGTCGTGATCAGCGCCTCCAGCGATGCAGCCCGCCTGCCGCAAGACGAGCTGACTACGGCCATCGCAAAACAGTTGGCCGCCGACCTGGCACGACCAGAACTTGCCACGCCGGCATGGTCCAAGGCCATCACCGAAAAACGCGCCACCTACGCCTGCACGCCCGGCCTCAGGCGCCCAGCCAACGAAACGCCTGCAAAAGGCCTGGTCCTGGCTGGCGACTACACCGCCGGGGAATACCCTGCCACGCTCGAAATGGCCGTCCGCAGCGGTGTTCAGGCCGCCCGAGTGCTCGCAAGGGCATGAATCCGATGTCCCGCCTGTCCCGCGATTCAGTCGCCTGCTCCCCCATTTCTGCATCCTGTCGTAAACAGTTCGAGCTTCTCCAGTGCAAGCGATACAGTGCAATCATGGAACAACAGGAGGCTTGAGTTTCCAATGAGCAAGCATGAGTACCTCGACGCACTGAAAAAGGCCCTAGCCGGCTTGCCGCCCGACGTGGCAGCCAAGACGATGGCTTACTACGAGCAGCGTTTTATCGACAGTTTGGCCGCCGGCAAGACTGAAGAGGAAATCGCCGCCGAGCTGGACGACCCGCGCAAGATCGCCATGACCTTGCGCGCCAACGCTCACCGCAGCGCATTCGAGCAGAAACACAACCCGGCCAACCTGGCCCGCATGATGTTTTCCCTCATTGGCCTCGGCATTTTCAACCTCTTCATGGTGGTGCCAGCCGCAGTCTTTTCAGCGCTGCTGGTCTCGATCTACGCCAGCGCCTTCGCCTTTTACATCAGCGGCATTGCCATCACTGCAACCGGCCTGGCCGGCGCCAATGAGCTGGTCCTGACCGGCCCCTTGCGCCACATTGTCATTTTCGACAATGAGGGCGAGCAGGCCGACGCCAGGATGCAAACCAAAATTTCGATCAGCGACCAGGGCGTTGACGTGTTCCAGGAACCCTCGGCCGGCCTGCGCAAGGAATGGGATGAAGCGGACAGCAGGTCCGAAAAATGGCTGGAAGGCGCAGAAGCCATGGCCGAAGGCGGTGTACGCATCACCTCCGACCTGGATAACGAATCTCGTGCGACGCAAACCGCCGTCGGCATCGGACTGATATTGCTCGGTATCGTATTAAGCCTGCTCAGCATCGTGATCACTCGCTACTCGCTGATTGGCTTGAAACGCTACATCCAGATGAACGCTTCGCTGCTGCGCGGCCGTTGAAAGGATACGCAATGAACATCCGTTCCCTGCTTAAAATCGGCTTCGGCATGGTCGTGCTGGCGGTGCTTCTGACAGGCATCACCTACAGCATGCTGCGCGCCCAGGGCGCCGCCAATCCAACCAGCGTCGCCGGCCGTGCAGCCCGCACCGAAGTGCGCGAAGTCAGCGCAACAATCTCCAATGTGGAACTGGTCGGTCCCATCGACCTGAGCCTGAAACAGGGCGATGTGCCGTCGCTGAAAGTGCGCGGCGAACAACGCCTGCTGGGCAATATCGGCACCGAGCAGGATGGCTCGACCCTGCGTATCGGCTCCAAAGGCCTGCTGCTGCATCCGCGCCGGCCAATTGAAGTGGAACTGGTGCTGCCGTCCCTGAACGAACTGGTGGTCAATGGCAGCGGCGACAGCAACGTCAATGGCTTCAGCGGCGAACACCTGAGCGTGCAGTTGCAAGGTTCGGGCAACCTGACCTTCAATGGCCGCTACAAGAATGTGGAAGCCGGCGTGCATGGCAGCGGTGACCTGAACCTGAACACCGGCCACGGCGAGAAAGTGATGCTGGAAATGGTGGGCTCGGGCGCGATTACCTCCAGCGGCAGCTGCAAGGAATTGACTGCCGAAGTCACCGGTTCCGGCGATCTCGATGCGCAGCACCTGGCGACCGACAAGGTCGTCGTGACGCTGCTGGGCTCCGGCACCACCAATGTCTTCGCCCGCCAATCGGCAGACCTCACCGTCAAGGGAACCGGCAATATCCGCGTGTTTGGCAACCCTTCCGAGCGCAACGTCAGCCGCAGCGGCTCAGGCGGCGTCAGCTGGGTTCATTAAATAGCGCAACATGTTTTTTCCGGCGGCCAGGCCGCTGGCGAAACACGCGGTCAGCAGGTAGCCACCGGTCGGCGCCTCCCAGTCGAGCATTTCGCCGGCCACGAACACCCCCGGCATCGCCTTCAGCATCGTCCCTTCAAGCGCCTCGAATCGAACGCCGCCGGCGCTGCTGATTGCCTCGTCGATCGGGCGCGGCGCACGTAGCTTGATGGGCAGGGCTTTCAGGGTCGCCGCCAGGCGCATCGGATCATGGAAGGCTTCCTTGTCCAGCACTTCGTGCAGCAGGCCAGTTTTCACGCCTTTGATGTGGACCCGGCTTTGCAGGAAGCTCGACATGGAACGCGAGCCGCGCGGGTGCGACAGCTCTTGCTGCAAACGCTCCAGCGGCCAATCGGGCAGCAGGTCCAGTTCGACGGTAGCACTGCCATGCGCCGCGATGCGGTCGCGGATGCCGGCCGACAGGGCGTAAACCAGGCTCCCCTCCACCCCGGTCGCGGTAACGACCATTTGGCCTTTACGGCCGCCGATCGCCACAGTGGTCAGGGGCTGCCCGGCGTACTTTTCCGAAAAATGGGCGCTCCAGTTGGCATCGAAGCCGCAATTGGCCGGCACCAGCGGCGCTACGTCCACACCGCGTTCCGCCAACAGCGGCTGCCAGGCGCCGTCCGAGCCGAGGCGCGCCCAGCTTGCCCCGCCCAGTGCCAGCAAAACAGCGCGATGGCGGACCGTGCGCTCCGCATCCGGCGTCTCGAAGCGCAAGGCGCCATCCGGCGCCCAGCCCAGCCAGCGATGGCGCTGGTGGAAATGCACTCCGCTTTCGCGCAGCCGGTGCAGCCAGGCACGCAACATTGGCGCGGCCTTCATCTCGGTCGGGAAAACCCGGCCCGAGGTGCCGACGAAGGTATCGATGCCCAGGCCATGCACCCAGGCACGCAAGTCGCCGGGCTTGAAAGCGTCCAGCATCGGGCGCAATACGCCGGCACGGCTGCCATAGCGCGCCACGAATGCTTCGTAAGGCTCGGAATGGGTGATATTCATGCCGCCGCGGCCGGCCAGCAGGAACTTGCGGCCGACCGACGGCATGGCGTCATACACATCCACATGCACGCCCGCCGCAGCCAAAACTTCGGCCGCCATCAGGCCGGCGGGCCCGCCGCCGATAACCGCTACGCCTTGTAATTGATTGCTTTCCATAGGGGCAGCATTGTAGTCGATCTCGGGCGATCGGCTGCCAGCAGTTGGGCAAAGTCTTCCGGCGCCATTGGCCGGGCAAAGAAGCAGCCCTGCATCTCGTCGCAGTAGTGGTCGCGCAGCCATTCGCGCTGCAGCAGCGTTTCCACGCCCTCGCCCACGATCTGCATGTTCAGGTTGTGGCCCACGTCGATAATCGAACGGCAGATTGCCTCGTCGGCCTGCTCGCTGCCAAGCTGGCGCACGAAGGACTGGTCGATCTTGAGCTGGTCCAGCGGCAGCAGCCGCAGGCGCGCCAGCGAGGAATGCCCGGTGCCAAAGTCGTCCATCGACAGCTTGACGCCAATCGCTTTCAGCTCATTCATTCTGGCTACGGCGTCGTCGAGATCTTCCATCACCATCGATTCAGTGATCTCGAAATTCAGCATGGCGGGCGGTACATCGTACTCTTCGAGCGCCACTTCAATATGCTCGACCAGCCCTTCTTCGCGGAACTGGCGCGCTGACAGGTTGATCGAAACCGGCACCATCGGCAGTCCCGTTTCACGCCAGGTGCGCTGCTGGCGGCAGACTTCCCGAATCACCCACGCGCCCAGCGGAACAATCAAGCCGCTGCTTTCCGCAAGCGGCAGGAACTCCGCCGGCGGCACCAGGCCGCGTGCCGGATGCTGCCAGCGCACCAGCGCTTCGGCGGCGGTCAGGCTGCCATCACTCAAGGATGCGCGCGGCTGGTAATGCACGACCATTTCGTTGTGCACCAGGGCGCTGCGCAACTCGGCCTCCAGGGCAAACAGGCGCGAAGCGCGGTCGTTCATTTCCTGCGCGACGAAGCGGAAGCGGTTGCCGCCGTGGCCGACCGCATGCGCCATCGCCGAATTGGCCGAACGCAGCATGCTGGTGGCTTCGCCGCCATCTTCGCCCATCAGCGCAATGCCGATGCTGGCCGTGGTGTTCACGATATTGTCCTTCCAGCGCATTGGAGCCTTAATGGCCTCAAGCAGCTTGCCCGCCACCGGCAGCACATCGTCATCGCTGGCCATGTCGGCAAGGATCACCGCAAATTCGTTGCCGAGCAAATGCGCCACGGTATCGCCTTCGCGCAGGCAGGATTTCATGGCCGTTGCAGCGTGCATCAGCAGCGCGCTGCAGGCTTCGGGGCCCAGGGCGGCCTTCACTCCGCGGTAGCGGTCCATGGTCAGGGCAAGCACGGCAACCTTGCGGCCGGTGCGCTCCGCCGCCACCAGGGCCTGGCGCAGGCGGTCGTTGAATAGTGAGCGACTGGCCAGCCCAGTCGCCGGATCGTGGTGGGCCTGGCAGGCCAGTGCCTGCTCCGCAGCGCGACGTCGGCGTGCCTCGTGCATATTGCTAAGCCCAAGCGCCAGGTCGCTGGCCAGTTCCTGCAATACCACGACGTCGTCGCTTTCGAAAGCACAGGGATCGATCGAGTATATGCACAGTACACCCATAGGCGGCGCATCGTCGGCGGCGCCGCCCAGGGGCAAGGCCAGCACGCTTGGGTAGCCATATTCTGCAGGCTCCCCATGGCGCAGGCGCAATTTGCCGTCCCACATCACATCCAGCGCCGTGCCTTCGCAAGTGCAGCCGCGTTGCAATCCACCTGCAGCGGCTGCGAAACGTCCTGCTGGCGTTCCCTGGATCTCGCTGGCCAGCAAATCCTTGCGGCTGCCCGCCATGGCTGTTCCGGCCCAGACCAGCGAATAACTGCCCTCCTCCGAGATGCCCCGGCAGACGGCTGCCATCATTTCCTCCGCACTGACAGCATGCAGCATGGCTTCGCGGCAGCGCGACGCCATGCGCAAGGCACGGTTGGCACGCTGCAAATCAGTAGCCTGCGCATTGGCTCGCTGGTGCTCCGCTTCGCGCGCCAGGAGCCACTTGATTGATGTCGCCGCTGCGCATGCAGCCAGCAATCCAAGCAAAATATAGTATTCCATGGCGTCAGTCCAGGTAAGGAACAAAGTCGAATGCCGACAGGATGCCGTTCACTTGGGCGGAAAGGCAGAAGGCGAAGAAACTTCGTGCGACGCCGGTAGGCGCATCCCTGCTCGCCAGGGTCAGTACACGGCAGATCGGGTAGCTGCCGTTGCGGATATTGGCGGTGCTGGCCGCGACGCCACTAATGGGCAGCAAGCGCACCGACACGCCTTGCGAAATCGCACGCTCCGCTGCGCCAACTGAAACGTAAGCGATTGCGTTCTCGCACGAGGCCACCACGGCCAGGCGTTCGATATTCGATTCCACCGCCGCGTTCAGGCTGAAAGCATCCAGAGGCTGCTGGAGGAAACGCGCAAACAGCGCACTGGAAGCGCCGTCGCGCAGCCCGCCCAATGCATAGACCGTATCATCGCCACCGCCGGCATCGCGCCATTCACGCAAGCGGCCGGTGAAGATCGCTTGCAGCTCTTCAGCGCTTAGCTGCCGCAACGGGTTGTTGGCATGCACCACAACGCCAACGCCATCGCGCGCTATCGGAATGCCATACAGGTCGCGCTCCGCCGGCGCCAGTGCGCGTGACAGCATGGCGATATGTGCGTGGCCGGAACGCACATCCTCCAGCCCCCGCGCAGAACCGCCCAGCTCCACTTCGACCGCAATCTCCGGGTGCATCAACTGGTACTTGGAAGCGATTTCCTGCAACAGCGGTCCCATCGTGGTGGACCCGGCGATGTGAAGTTTTTGCGTGCATTTGCGTGGCGGGATTGGAGCGTGGCCCCGCGTGATGCCATTCAGGCCAAGGGCGGCAAAGACGAAACCCATTGCGACTCTCCTTGCAGTAAAAGGAAAAAGCCGCAGGGAAGAGGCGACAGGAAATGTGTGGGATGAAAGACGCGGCGCAGGTTTTGGGCCGCGTATGTTGAGTATAACGTGACAATGCCTGTGGTCAACAGCCAGCAATCGACTGTTGCGTACGCACAGCAATAAGCGTTAACCGCCTGTCACAGGTGGGAAAAAGGCAACTTCATCGCCTGGCGCAACGCGCGTGCTGGCTTCACACATGCGCTGGTTGCAGGCCATGCGCAGGGCGCGTCCTTCGGCCAGGGCGCTGGACCAGGGCTCGCCGCGCGCCAGCAGCCAGGCACGCACGTCGCCCACAGTTTCGGCGCCTTGCGGCAGCACTACCTGCTCGCCACTGCCCAGCACTTCGCGTACGCTGGCAAAATATTTAAGGTTGATCAGCATATCAATACATCAGTTCACTGAAGGGGATAAAACGCACCACATCGCCTGGCGCAACCGGGTTGCCCGGCGGGTTGTCGACCAGGCCATCGCCCCAAACCGTCGATGTCAACACCGCCGACCCCTGGTTCGGGAACAGGTCCAGGCCGCCCTTCTCGTTCAGTTTAGCGCGCAGGAATTCGTTGCGGCGGTCAGCTTTCGGCCAGTTGAAATCGGCGCGCACCATCATGCCGCGCGGCTGAGCCGGCACGTCGGCACCCTGCAGGCGCAGCAGGAACGGACGCACGAACAGCAGGAAGGTGACAAAGCTCGACACCGGATTGCCCGGCAGGCCAAGGAAGAAAGCCTTCCCTACTTCGCCAAACGCCAGCGGCTTGCCCGGCTTGACGGCGATCTGCCACATATTCAGCTTGCCCTCGGCTTCGACGGCAGGCTTGATATGGTCTTCTTCGCCGACCGACACGCCGCCTGAGGTGATGATCAGGTCATTGCCATCCGCGGCCTGGCGCAGCACATTGCGCGTGGCTTCCAGCGAATCCGGCACGATGCCGAAATCGCGCACCTCACAGCCCAGGTTTTCCAGCAAGGCGCGCAGCGTAAAGCGGTTGGAGTTGTAGATGGCGCCCGGAGCCAACGGTTCGCCAGGCATGGCCAGCTCGTCGCCGGTAAAGAAAACGGCCACGCGCAGCTTGCGGCGTACGCTCAGCTCCGCCATGCCGATCGAGGCGGCAAGGCCGAGTTCCTGGCTGCGCAGGCGCGTGCCTGCCGCCAGGATCACGCTGCCGACGCTGATGTCTTCGCCGGTGCGGCGGATCCATTCACCCGCTTTCGGCGTGTGGCGGATAGTCACCAGGCCGTCTTTCGCCTCGCACTGCTCCTGCATGACGACCGCATCGGCGCCTTCAGGAATCATGGCGCCGGTGAAAATGCGCGCGGCGCATCCCGGCAGCAGCGGCTGGCCGACGTGGCCGGCCGGAATGCGCTGCGTCACCGCCAGCGTCGCATCGCCGCTGGCGCAATCGGCGGCGCGCACAGCATAGCCGTCCATCTGCGTATTATCGTGGCCCGGCACGTTCATGCCGGACACTACGGCACTGGCCAGCACGCGCCCATTGGCTTCCAGGGTTGCGATCTTCTCCATCCCCGCCACAGGGCGGGCAGCAGAGAGCAGGAATTCGAGGGCTTCGCGTACGGCGAGCATTGCCATGGTTTTACAGTCCTGTATTAGCGGCGATGTAAGCCTTCATCTTGCTCACATCAGCCGGCATGACCTCGAAGCGCTGCGGCAGCGCTTCGATATTTACGAAGCCGGCTGGACGCTCGGCGTCTTCGCCCAGCGCCTCCAGGATGGTTTCGTTGAATTTGGCGGCCAGCGCGGTTTCCAGCACGATCATCGGCACGCCTGGCTCCATGTATTCCTTGGCGACCTTGATGCCGTCTGCGGTGTGGGTGTCGATCACGATGCCGTAATCGTCGGCCACGTCGCGGATGGTCTGTACGCGGTCGTCGTGCGTCGATTTGCCTGATTTGAAGCCGTAGTTGGCCACCAGCTTGAATTCATCGCCGTCGCTGCCCGGCGCGCCGGACAGGTCGAAACCGCCATCGGTCTCCACTTTCCTGAACAGCTCGCGCACGCGCTTGCCGTCGCCCTTCACCAGGTCGAACACGAAGCGCTCGAAGTTCGAGGCTTTGGAAATGTCCATCGATGGGCTGGAGGTATGGTAAGTCTCGGCCGACTTGCGCACGCGGTAGATGCCGGTGCGGAAGAATTCGTCCAGCACGTCGTTTTCGTTGGTGGCAACCACCAGCTTGTCGATGGGCAGGCCCATTTGGCGCGCGATATGGCCGGCGCAGATATTGCCGAAGTTGCCGGATGGGACGGTGAAGGATACCTTCTGATCGTTGCTCTTGGTCGCTGCGAGGTAGCCGCGGAAGTAGTACACCACCTGCGCCACCACACGGGCCCAGTTGATCGAGTTCACGGTGCCGATCTTGTGGCGGGCTTTGAATTCGAGGTCGTTCGACACGGCCTTGACCATGTCCTGGCAATCATCGAACACGCCTTCGACCGCAATGTTGAAGATGTTCGGGTCCTGCAGGCTGAACATCTGGGCGGTCTGGAAAGCGCTCATCTTCTTGTGCGGCGACAACATGAAAACTTTGATGCCTTTTTTGCCACGCATCGCATATTCGGCAGCGCTGCCGGTGTCGCCGGAGGTGGCGCCGAAGATGTTCAGTTGCGCGTCCTGCTTGGCCAGGGCGTATTCGAACAGGTTGCCCAGCAACTGCATCGCCATGTCCTTGAACGCCAGCGTCGGGCCGTTCGACAGGGATTGCAGCACCAGTTTCTTGCCGTCGGCTTCTTCCAGCACGCGCAGCGGCGTGATGTCGGCGGCGTTTTCGCCTTCGCGCACATTGCGGTAAACGTCGGCGGTATAAGTCTTTTTAGCGAGCGCGCGCAGATCCGCTTCCGGAATATCGCCCGCGAATTTTTTCAGGATTTCTACCGCCAGGTCAGCGTAGGACAGGTGGCGCCACTTGTTCAGCTCTTCGCCGGTAACTTGCGGGTACTCGACTGGCAGGTACAAGCCACCGTCTGGCGCCAGGCCACCCAGGAGGATGTCGGAAAATTGCTGGAGGGAGTGCGATGCAGCCGACGCGTCGGCACGGGTAGACACGTATTGCATAGAGTAGAAAGTCCGGTAGCAGTGAAAACGGACACTTATTATAGTGCCACCAGACTTTCTTTGTGAATTTCGCTAATTTTCGGAATTTTCTAGCGTCAGCAAGCTGCGTGATTCACCGAAACGACATGAATTGCCAAGCCGCCAAGCGAGGTCTCCTTGTACTTCGCCTGCATGTCGGCACCGGTCTGGCGCATGGTCTCGATGACATTGTCCAGCGTGACAAAGTGGGTGCCGTCGCCTTTCATGGCCAGCGAGGCGGCAGTAATTGCCTTCACAGCACCCATGCCGTTACGTTCGATGCAAGGAATCTGCACCAGGCCACCGATCGGGTCACAGGTCATGCCCAGGTGGTGTTCGATGCCGATTTCGGCCGCGTTCTCGATTTGCGCATTGCTGCCGCCCAGCGCCGCCACCAGGCCGGCAGCGGCCATCGCACATGCCACGCCAACCTCGCCCTGGCACCCTACTTCCGCACCGGAGATCGAAGCATTGCGCTTGCACAGCATGCCAATCGCCGCTGCGGTCAGCAAAAACGCGCGCACGCCGGAAACCGGGTCGACCGGTTTACAGTCTTCCGCATAGTATTTCAGCACAGCGGGAATGATGCCTGCAGCGCCATTTGTAGGCGCCGTAACAACACGTCCACCCGCGGCGTTCTCTTCATTGACCGCCATGGCATACAAACTCACGCCATTCAGCGCATCGTGCGGCAGCTGGTTGGCGCGGTCACCGCCCTGCGCCTGGCGCCACAGGTCGGCGGCGCGCCGCTTCACGTTCAGGCCGCCCGGCAGCTGGCCGCGCGTTTCCAGGCCATGCTGGATACAGTCGCGCATGACGTGCCAGATGCGGTCCATGCCTTCGTTGAGCTCTGCCTCGCTGATGCGGGTCAGTTCATTGGCACGCAGCATTTGCGGGATGGTCTTGCCGCTGCTGACCCCATGGCCCAGCAGCTCAGCCATGGTGTTGAAGGGGTACGGCAGGCGCACCGCAGGCTTGCCGTCAGTGGCCGCCTCTTCGCCTTCGGCGCGAATGAAGCCACCGCCGACGGAGTAGTAAATCTTGGAGACCGAGCTGCCGTCCGCGCGCGTCAGCGTGAAGCGCATGCCGTTCGGATGCTCGGGCAGGTTCTCGGCCATGTGGAACACAAGGTGCTGCTTGCGGGTGAACGGAATCGTCTTCTCGCCCAACAAGCGCAGTTCGCCGTCAACGTCGGCCGCTGCCAGCATGTCTTCCACCGCATCCGGGTCGACGCCTTGCGGCGTTTCGCCCATCAGGCCAAGCAGCACGGCTTTGTCGGTGCCATGGCCAACTCCGGTCAAGGCCAGCGAACCGAAAAGCTCGGCCGTCACCGAGCTGACATCTTCCAATGGACTGTTTTCGACCAGGAAGCGGCGCGCCGCCACCATTGGTCCCACCGTATGCGAGCTCGATGGGCCAATGCCAATCTTGAATAAGTCGAAAACACTCATGTCCATTGTTGCTTGTCTCTCTCTAGTTATGCGGCCTCGCTGAGGCTCACGTCGATATTTTCCAGCATGTCCTTCACCATCTCTTCCACGCCGATCTTCGCTTTCCAGTTCCAGTCCGCGGTCGCCTTCGAGTCATCCAGGCTGCGCGGCCAGCTGTCGGCGATAGCCTGGCGGCTGTCCGGCGTGTAGGCGATCTTGAAATCCGGGCGCGCGCGGGTAATCGCTGCAGCCAGTTCTTCCGGGTTGAAGGAAACGCCGGCGACATTGTACGACGAACGAATCTTGATTTGTGAAGCGGGTGCATCCATCAATTCAATGGTTGCGCGAATCGCGTCAGGCATGTAGATCATCGGCAAAGTGGTCTTCGGGCCGAGGAAGCAATCGTAGCGTTCACCGCGCAGCGCCGCGTGGAAAATCGCGATTGCGTAGTCGGTGGTGCCGCCACCTGGAGGCGATTTGAAGCTGATGATGCCCGGGTAGCGGATCGAGCGCACGTCCACGCCATACTTCAGGAAGTAGTATTCGCACAGTCGTTCGCCGGCCAGCTTGGAAATGCCGTATATCGTGGTCGGGTCCATCACCGTGTACTGCGGAGTGTTCTCGGCCGGGGTGTTCGGGCCGAACGCCGCGATTGACGATGGCCAGAAGATGCGCAGCGGCTTGCCCTGCTCGCCGCGCTCGCGCGCCACTTCCAGGATATTCAGCAGGCCGTCCATGTTCAGGTCCCACGCCTTCAGCGGCGCCGCCTCGCCAGTGGCGGACAGCATCGCAGCCAGCTGGTACACCTGGGTGATGCCCTCGGCGGCCACCAAAGCTTGCAGCGCGGCCTTGTCCATCACATTCAGCACCTGGTAGCGGGCTGCGTTGTACTTGTTGACCGGGCTGATGTCGGTGGCGATGACGTTTTGTTCGCCGTGCTGTTTTGCCAGTGCTTCCACCAGTTCGCTGCCGATTTGGCCATTGGCGCCGATGACGAGAATGCGTTCCATGATTCCTACCTGTTTTCCTGATTAGTTCTTGATGATGCCCAGCTCTTTGCCGGCTTGTTCGAATGCTGCAAGGACCTTGTCCAGTTGCTCGCGGGTGTGGGCTGCGGAGAGCTGCACGCGCACGCGCGCCTGGCCCATCGGCACCACCGGATAGAAGAAGCCGGACAGCAGCACGCCCAGTTCATACATGCGGGCCGCGAACTTCTGCGCTACCGGCGCATCGAACAGCATCACTGGCACGACAGGATGGGTGCCCGGCTTGATAGTGAAGCCGATACGCTCGATCTCTTTGCGGAAGTATGCGGTGTTCTCGTGCAGGCGGTCGCGCAGTTCGGTCGAAGCGGACAGGCGCTTCAGCACTTCCAGCGAGGCGCCGGCAATGGCTGGAGCCAGGGTATTCGAGAACAGGTAAGGACGCGATTTCTGGCGCAGGGTGTCGATCACTTCCTTGCGGCCGGAGGTGAAGCCGCCCATCGCGCCGCCCAGGGCCTTGCCCAACGTGCCGGTGATGATGTCGATCTTGCCCAGCACATTGTGGTGCTCGTGGGTGCCGCGGCCGGTCTTGCCCATGAAGCCGGAAGCATGGCACTCGTCGATCATGACCAGGGCGCCGTATTTCTCGGCCAGTTCAACGATCTTGTCCAATTGGGCGATGGTGCCGTCCATCGAGAACACGCCGTCGGTCACGATGACTTTATGGCGCTTGTCGGCGGCTGCCTGCAGCTGCTTCTCCAGGTCGGCCATGTCGTTATGGGCGTAGCGGAAGCGCGCAGCCTTGCACAGGCGGATGCCGTCGATGATCGATGCATGGTTCAGTGCATCGGAGATGATGGCGTCGTTTTCGTCGAACAAAGGCTCGAATACGCCGCCGTTGGCGTCAAATGCTGCCGCGTACAGGATGGTGTCTTCGGTGCCGAGGAACTCGGAGATGGCCTTCTCCAGCTGCTTGTGCACGGTCTGGGTGCCGCAGATAAAGCGCACCGAAGACAAGCCATAGCCGTACTTTTCAGTCGCTTCGATGGAGGCCTGCGCCACCCATTCCTGGCCCGACAGGCCAAGGTAGTTGTTGGCGCACATATTGATCAGGGTACGACCGTCTTCCGACTGCACTTCACTGCCCTGGCGGGAAGCAATCACACGCTCAGGTTTATACAGGCCATCGTCACGCAGCTTTTCCAGGTTTTGTTGCAGGCCGGTGTAAAACGCATTCGTCGCTTGGCTCATGGTCGTCCTCTGATGTAAAGTTTACTCTTATTTCACTAATAAGGCCGGAATTCACTATATTGAACGTAAATTCGATATACGGAATCCTACTTTACTATATTGAACTCTGCAAGCGTGAAGCCGAACATTTCAACCAACGCCCCGCCGGAAGTCGGCGCCGCCCTGCAACGACTGCGCCTGGCGCGCGGATTGACCCTCGAAGACCTGTCCCGTATCGCGGGCGTTTCCAAGTCCATGCTGTCCCAGATTGAGCGTGAAAAAGCCAATCCGACCATCGCCATCACCTGGCGCCTCGCCAATGCGCTGGGCGTGCAGATCGGCGAACTGCTGTCCGACGTCGAGAAGGATGTCAAAATAATAAAGTTGGTGGATGCGCACGAAACCCCTACCTTGCCGGGCGCCCATGCCGGCTACGTGCTGCGCATTCTGGGTCCGATGGAGCTGGCGGGTAAATACGAGTGGTACGAGCTGACCCTGTCGCCGGGCGGCGAGCTGGTGTCGCAGCCGCACGATCCGGGCACCACCGAGCACCTGACCATCCTGCACGGATCGATGGAGCTGGAAGTCGGCGCCAATAAGAAGAAGATCAAGCTAGGCGGTACTGCGCGCTACGCTGCCGATATTCACCACGCGATCCGCAACCCGGGCAAGACTGAAGCCAAGGCCCTGCTGGTCGTCATTCATCGTTAAGGAATGCGTTCCGCGTCTGGCGGTGGCACGACCCAGCTGTGCATGCGTTCCTCGTAGACCGAGGCCCGTGGTGCGGGGAATCCAGGGTCGGCAAAGGCGCCGACTGGAATGCCCACAAAACCATCGAGGCTTTCAAGACCGTAATAGACCGTTGCGCCGCAAGTCGGGCAGAAATGAAACTTGACCGTTCCGCCCTCATCGCCAACCCGTGTGTATTCGGTCGAAACGCCCGATACTTTGACGTTCTCACGCGGGAACCTGGCCTGCTCGCCGAACACGCTGCCGGTCCTGCGCTGGCACGCCAGGCAGTGGCAGATCGAAATTCTCACTGGATCTCCGGTCACTTCGGCAGTAAGTTGGCCACAGCTGCAAGATGCGAGTCGTTTTGTCATCTCATTTCCCCTATTTGACAATTAACCTGAAGGTCATGCTGATGCGCGGCCCGGCCCCTTCCAATTTTGGAATTGCGTGAAGCCAATGGTCCTGTACCTCTTTCGCCCGGCATCGGCGTATGAGACGCCAAAGCTGTCAGTCTTGCGGGCCTTCATCCGCTCGTCCCATTCGATCGACTCCAGAAGGTGGTCGAACAATTTATCAGGCGACGCCAGGAACTGTGGTTCGAAATAAGGGAAGCCGGCCGGGCCGGCGCTCACCCGCAAGCGCCTGAACCATTTGCTGACGGAGCTTCTTGCACTCCGCGGGTCATTCCGGTGCGCGGCAGACGACTTCGATGTTGTGCCCGTCCGGGCCAATTACAAATGCCGCGTAATAGTTGGCGTGATACTTCGGCCGCAGGCCTGGGGCCCCGTGATCTCTCGCGCCAGCTGCTAGAGCGGCGCGATAAAACGCATCGACCTGTTCTCGTTTCTGCGCCGCGAACGCCAAATGAAGATGTGCCGGCTTTTCATCGGTCTGGAACAGAATCAGGGAAGTGCTGTTACCTTCCGCAACCAGCTCAATACCGTAGGACGGCTCACCCTCTCCGGCGACAATGACACCTATTGGCTCCAGCGCTTTAAGGAAGAACGACTTGCTGGCTGCGAAATCGCTCACTCCGAATTTGACGTGATCAAACATGGCGTTCCTTAGGCCTTCGCCTCATACATCCCGGGGACATAGCGCTCCATCAGCGATTGCGGATACAAAGGCGCAGTGAACCCGAACTGCGCATACAGTCCATGCGCATCACCAGTGGCAAGCGTGAAGCGGCGCAGGCCTTGAAGTTCCGGATGCGCGAAGACAGCAGCCATCAGCGCCTTGCTGTACCCTTTGCCCCGATGTTCTGGCAAGACAAAGACGTCGACTAGGTTGGCGAAGGTCGTGTAATCCGAGATCACACGCGCAAATGCAATCTGGCCCTTTCCCAGGAAGCCACCAAAGCAAAGCGAGTTGGCAATTGAGCGCTCCACCAGATCGAGGGAAATGCCCTTCGCCCAGCTGCTTTGCTCCGAAAGAAAGCGGTGAACGAGCCCAGTATCCAGTTCGCTTACTTCTGTGGTGATCCAAAATCCATCCATACCAGAAAACGCACTCAATTAGACATTTCAAATGTTAGCATGGCGGCGGATCGCTGAGGTCGAGCATCGGCCTCAATCTTCCTCTATGAAGCGGATACGAACTTCGGTCACCAGCCCCTCGGCATTGAAGCGAGCTTCAACCGGATAGAAGCCGTCACCATAGCCGGTGCTGACAATATGGCCGTACCGCTGCTCCCCGTGCTTAACGGGCCAGTGCGTATTCTCGGCGTTATCAACCACCGCATCGTCATACCAGGATTCGATTTCCGCATTGCCGGAAAAAAGTACATCCCGCAAATAGCAGGGATCAACCAGCATAAGGCAACCGGCATCGACCGGGGCGTGGCCGATCACAGACCATTCTTCAGGTGTTGGCGTTTTTGGGTCGTCCATATCGATAGTCCTATTGCGTTAAGAGTGGCGAGTGCACGGCCGCGGCTTTCTGGAACAGGCGCCCGGCGTTGTTCCAGGCCTCCGTGTATGGCTTCAAATTGGCGCACCGGGTGGGATGACCGGCAATGCGCGCAGCTTGACACTGCGCGGATCGGCCAGGTACCGCAAAACGTGATCGGCAGCCTGGGCGCGGCTGGCGGCGATAGTGCCTTTACCTGGGTTCACTTTCAACCAGCCGGCGAACGCGCGCAGTTGCTGGCGCAAATCGGCATCGACGTTGGCGTGGAGCTTGCCGCCGTCCAGCGCCTGCAGCAGTGCGTCGAGCACGACCCAGTTGGCGGCCAACTGGAGGGCTTCCCCGCCTGCCACGTGGGCTGGCACTGGATTTCGCTTCCAGCCTCGCGACAAGGCGGCTTCAATCACTTCGTAGGCGCCGGGCATTGCTGCATCGCGCGCGTGCTGCCAGTACAGGCGGTTCAGGCGGCCAGCGTCGAACAGGAAGCTTGCTGTCTGCGCGGCCCCCGTTTCAGCGGCGGATAGTGCGTCGAAGACGGCGGTCATGCGGGTGCCGAAATACTCCTTGTTACGCTCGAATCCTGCCGATGGCGGCGACAACTGGTCGAGCACGCCGGCCGGCAAGGCCAGGTATTCGGCACGCAACGTATCCACAAGGCGCGCAAGCGCTGCACGCTGGGTGGCGGCGGGAGTCACCTTGATGCCAGCAGCGGCACGGCCAGCGCGGATGTCCGTGCTGGTGGCGGATTCGTATTCGCCGCCTGCCAGCAGCCGGGCTACCGCTTCGCCCTGGTAGCGCTGCAGCAGGTACACCGGCACCAGGCGCGCTTCCAGTTCGCCGGCCTGGCGCTCGTCGGGCAGGACGTCAAGCGAGAAGTTATCCAGGGCGCGTCGACGGATCGCGCCGAGCTGGTCCCAGGTTTTCAAGGTATCCGGTCCGAAGTCCCACAACAAGCCATTGGGATGCGATGCGCCAGGCGCCCGCGAGTCTTCGTCCGAAACATACTGCAGGCCAGCGGCACGGGCCTCGCTGCGCAGCTTCGCCAGGGCGGCGGCTTCAGGCTCGCCACCGCCATAATCGCCATAAATGTGCTTTACCACGTAATCGTCCCACGCGCCGACACCCACGCCGTAGGCATCCTGCAGGTCAATGGCGCCATCCGCACCAAGCTTCAGAGCCGGGTGCGGATAGTCCATCACCGAACCGTTGCCCTGGCGGCTGGCCGCGAAATTATGGGCAAAGCCCAGGGTGTGGCCGACTTCATGCGCTGCCAGCTGGCGCAGGCGTGCCAGCGCCATTTGCTCGGCGAGCTTGCGGCGCTCGGCCGGGGCGGATTTACCGTATGGCGCCAGCAAGGCTTCGGCAATGAGGATGTCTTGCCGCACCCGCTGCGAACCAAGCGTCACCGCGCCGCGAATGACCTGCCCTGTGCGTGGATCGGCAATGGCATTGCCATAAGACCAGCCACGCGTGGCGCGGTGCACCCAGGTGATGACGTTATAGCGCACATCGGCCGGGTCGGCGCCTTCCGGCATCAGTTCGACACGGAAGCCGTCTTTGAAGCCGGCTTTTTCGAAGGCACTTGCCCACCAGCGTGCGCCTTCCAGCAATGCCGAGCGCACCGGCTCCGGGGCACCACGGTCAAGGTAATACACGATTGGCTTGCCGCCTTTCTCAAGGCGGTGGCGTACCTGCCAGCGTACATCCAGGCTGCCGGCAAGCGGTGTGGCGAAGTCGTAATAACCGGTGTCGAAGCCACCGGAGAATGGATGATAGCGGCGTGGCTGGTAGCCACTATCCGGCAGCCGCACCATGGAAATATGCTGGCGCATCGACAGGCTGGCTGGATCGGCTGCTACCTGGCGCACAAATTCGCCGGTGCCAGGGCCGGCAAAGGTCAGCAAGGATTCAAGTTCGATATTGTCCGGGAATGCTTTGGCTTCGGCCGCCAGGACCGCGCTGCGCTTTTCGTCCACGCGATAGGCGCCCTGCCTGGTTTCGTCCAGCCGCTGCACGACACCGTGCTGGTCGGCCAGCAGGAAACTGGAGAAATCGACCAGGTGACGGGATCCCTCGCTGGCGAGGATGTCGCCCGACCACAGCACGGCCCCGGCGAAGGACTCGGCCACTGCATTGCGCTCGTCGGCGTCGGTCGAGCGCGCGACAAAGCGCGTGTTCTCCTGCACCAGGAACAGGCGGTTGCCAAACTTCTGGAAACGCACCAGCTTCGGGCTGCCCGGCTGCGCGCGGTCCAGGCCTACATCGTTTGAGCCGAGCGCATATGGCAGCGATGAAAGCAGCAGGAAGGGCTGGTCCAGCTCGCGCACGGAAAGCAGCACCCTGCCCTTCGCCGCATCGCGCCAGACTTCGATGAAGCCCGGTTGTGCAGCGAGCGACTGGGTCTGCTCGGCGAAGGTTTTAGGCGCTTCCGCCGCCGTGGCCGGCGCAAGCAAGGCTGTCCACAGCAGCAGGAGCGCGCGCATGGCTTACTGGCCGCCAGCGGTGGTTGCCGAGCCGGCTGGATGCATGTCCAGCGCGCGGGCCAGGAAACCCCAGCGGTCAGCCACTTCCTCAATCAGCTTGGTGGTCGGCTTGCCGGCGCCATGGCCCGCCTTGGAGTCGATGCGGATCAGGATCGGTGCGGCGCCCGCTTGGGCGGCCTGCGCGGCGGCAGCGAACTTGAAGCTGTGCGCCGGCACTACGCGGTCGTCATGGTCGGCAGTCATCACCATCGTGGCCGGATAGCAGCTGCCCTGCTTCAGGTTATGCAGCGGGGAGTACTTGACCAGGGCCTTGAATTCATCCGCATTGTCGGACGAACCGTAGTCCGACGCCCATGCCCAGCCGATCGTGAACTTCTGGAAGCGCAGCATGTCCATCACCCCAACCGCAGGCACCGCAGCACCGAACAGGTCCGGACGCTGGGTCATCGCGGCGCCAACCAGAAGGCCGCCGTTGGAACCGCCGCCAATCGACAGCTTGGCTGGCGAGGTTACTTTGTTCGCCACCAGCCATTCCGCCGCGCCGATGAAGTCATCGAACACATTCTGCTTCTGCAGCTTGGTGCCGGCCTTGTGCCATGCCTCACCATACTCACCGCCGCCACGCAGGTTGGCCACCACGTACACGCCGCCCATTTCAACCCAGGCCAGGTTCGATACGGAGAAGCTCGGGGTCAGCGAGATATTGAAGCCGCCGTAGCCGTACAGGTAGGTCGGGTTGCTGCCATCCAGCTTCATGCCTTTCTTCGACACGATGAACATCGGCACTTTGGTGCCGTCTTTGCTGGTGAAGAACTCCTGGCGCGTATCGAAGGCGCTCGGGTCGAAATCTACCTTCGGCTGGCGATAGATGCTCGACTTGCCGCTCTTCAGGTCCAGGCGATAAATCGTGGTCGGCGTGGTGAAGCTGGTGTAGGAGTAGAACGTCTCGGTATCGGTCGCCTTGCCACCGAAGCCGGAAGCCGTACCCAGTCCTGGCAGCGCGATCTCGCGCACTGGCTTGCCTTTCAGGTCGACCACCTTGACGGCGCTGTGCGCATCGCTCAGGTAGTTCAGCACCAGCTGCTTGTTCACGATGCTGGCCCCGGTCAGGGTTTGCTGCGCTTCCGCAACGATTTCCTTCCAGTTCTCGATGCCCGGCTTACGGATATCGATGGCGATGATGCGCGAACGCGGCGCATTCTTATCGGTCAGGAAGTAGAACAGCGGGCCTTCATTGTCGATGAAATTATAGGAAGCATCGAACGCTTCCAGCAGGCCGGTCACTTGCGCGTCCTTGGCCTTCAGGTCCTTGATGAAGACGCGGTTCTTCGCCTCGGTGCCATGCGAGCCATTGATTACCAGGTAATGCCCGTCGTCGGTCACCTCTGCGCCGAAACCCCATTCCTTCTGGTCGGGGCGGTGGTAGACCAGCGTGTCGGCGCTTTGCTGGGTCCCCAGTTTGTGGAAGTAGACTTTCTGAAAGTAGTTCACGCCAGCCAGCTTGCCTTCTTCGGTAGGCTCGTCGTAGCGGCTGTAGTAAAAGCCGGAACCATCGGCGGCCCAGGCAGTGTTGGAGAACTTGACCCATTTGATATGGTCGGCCAGGTCCTTGCCGGTCGCGATGTCGCGCACTTTGATTTCGTTCCAGTCAGACCCGGAGGCGGCGGTGCTGTAGGCGAGGAACTTGCCGTTCGGGCTGACGGCGGTGCCGGCCAGCGCCACGGTGCCATCAGCCGCCAGGGTGTTCGGGTCGAGCAGCACGCGCGGGGTTTCGGACAGGGTCTTCGCGGTATACAGGACTGACTGGTTCTGCAGGCCGTCGTTGCGGCTATAGAAATAGCGGCCGCCTTTCTTCGATGGCACGCCATAACGCTCGTAGTTCCACAGCTTGGTCAGGCGCGCCTTGATCGCTTCACGTTCCGGAATCCGGGCCAGCCACGATTGCGTTACCTTGTTCTGCTCCACCACCCAGGCCTTGGTCTCTTCGCTGTTGGCATCTTCCAGCCAGCGGTATGGGTCGGCAACCATGGTGCCGTGGTAGTTGTCCTGCTGGTCAACCTTTTTCGAGGCCGGATAGCTCACTGCCGCCGCACCCGCGGGACAGGTCTGTGCAATGGCAGGTGCCGAGAAGGCGGCGATAAGGGAAAGGGCAAGGGTGGCGCGCTTGAATGGCATTTGTCGTCCATGGAGTAGTTATGATGCGGCTGCGATCATAACTTGAACTTTAACAAATAAATAACTCTCCGCAGGCTTCGGCGCCGGTGATTATTCGGCCAATGCCGATGCTTTCCAGTTCTCGAACCAGCTTGCGAGTTCGGCAGCCGGGATCGGGCGGCTCATATAGTAGCCCTGTCCCTGGTCGCAGCCCATCTCCGCCAGGATGTCCCACGCCGCCTCGCTCTCGATGCCTTCCGCCACCACACGCAGGCCCATATTGTGGCCCAGGTCGATGGTCGAACGCACGATCTTGGCGTCGCCTACGTCGTTCGCCATATTCAGTACAAACGATTTATCGATTTTGAGTTCGTCGACCGGCAGGCGTTTCAGGTAGGCCAACGAGGAATAGCCTGTGCCGAAATCGTCAATCGAAAGATCGCAGCCCATGCTGTGCAGGCGTTCCAGCGTCTGCTGGGCGCGCACCGGGTCGTCCATGATCGCGCTTTCGGTGATCTCCAGGCAGAATGCGCCCGGCGAAACGTGATGGCGCATGAAGATTTCGCCGAACTTGAAGGGCAACTCCTGGTCCAGCAGGTCGCGGGTGGACAGGTTGACCGATACCTTCAGGTGGATGCCACGCTCCGCCAGTTCGTGGCACAACTCCGCCGAGCGCTCCAATACCCAATGCGTAATCACACGGATGAAGCCGGTCTGCTCGGCAAACGGAATGAACTGGTCGGGGAACACATTGCCGCGCACCGGGTGCTGCCAGCGCACCAGCGCTTCCATGCCGACCACATGGCCGGTGGCCAGCGTGACCTTGGGCTGTACGAACAGGCGCAGCTCATTGTTTTCCACGGCCTGGCGCAGCTCCGTCAGCAGCGACAGGCTTTGCTGGCTGCCTTTGTCGATCGCGTCCTCATACACCACCGCGCCTTCATTGCGCTGCTTGGCGGTGTACATGGCGACCTCCGACTTGCTTAGCAACTCCTCGCCATCGATGCCGTTTTCCGGGAAGCCGGCGATGCCGATGCCGGCGCCTATGTCGACCATCTGCTCATCCAGCGACAGCGGCGACTCCAGCGCCTGCAGGATTTCGGCTGCCACCACCACTGCGTGATCGAGGTCCGAGCCAGGCAGCAAAACGGCGAATTCGTCCCCGCCCAGGCGCGCCACCTGGGCCGGGTGGCGGCGGTTGGCCAGCTTCTGCAGCAGGCGGCCAGCTACCTGCTTCAACAGGGCATCGCCGAAACTATGGCCCATCACGTCGTTCACGTGCTTGAAGCGGTCCAGGTCCATCATCAGCACATAGACTGATCCGCCGCGCTTGCGCGCTTCACCTATCGCCTCATTCAACAGCAGCAGGAACTGTGCGCGATTCGGCAGGTTGGTCAGCGGATCCCAATACGCCAGGCGGCGGATCTCCTGCTCGCGCTTGGCGATACCGTCACGCATGCTGCCGAAAGCATGCGCCAGTTCGCCGATTTCATCGGCACGGGACGACTCGATATCCACCTTGTAATCGCCCTGCTCCAGCTTTTTCGCGGTATCGGCCAGCTGGCGCAGCGGCTGCGCGATGCGCTTGGCCGTCAGCACGCTCGCAATGACGCAAATAACCATGCCCACTACGGTCAGGCCCAGCAGCCAGTGCTCAAGGCGCGCGTATTCCGCAGTGGCTTCGTCGATCGAACGGCCCAGCATCGCCACCGCGACATTGCCGTCGTCCTCTCCGATCTTCGTCATGTGCACACTGAGCTTGTCGCCGACAATGTCGACATCGAACGCTTCGGCAGGCATGCTGCCCATCCCCTGCAGCTGCAGCATGATGCGCTCCACGGCAGGCGGCGCCAGGCTGGATGCGACGGGCAGCCAGCGGCCATTCGTGTCCCGCGTCAGCAGCAGGGTTTGCAGTGCCGTGGTTTCCTGCATATCGCGCGCCAGGCGTTCATCCAGCGGGAAAGTCATGACCACGAAGCCGATGGTTACAGGAGCCTTCACCGGCACCACGACAACCTGGTACGGCAGGCGTTCGACGATGGCGACGCCATTGGCGCCATCGCCCCGTTCAGCCTTGTCCAGCATTGCCATCACCATATGCTCCAGCCCAGCCGACTGCGCATCGCTGGTCGAAGCGACAACCCTGCGTTCCGGGTTCACCAGCATCGTCATTGCCGCCTTGATGCGGCGGCCGTGGTTGGCCAGCGCCGATTCGATGGTGGCGCGGTCGTCGTCGTCCGTATTGCCGATGGCCGACAGGAATCCGGCATCGCGCGACAGCAAGCGCGCGCCATTGCGCAGGTTCTGTGCATTCTGGTCCATCAGGCGGGCAAACACTTTGCTGCCATTCACAAGTTCAGAGGCAATCGCAGCGCGCGCATTGCTGTCGATGCCGCGCTGGATCACCACCAGCCCTACAAGCTGCACCACAATCAGCAGTACGAGGAAGAGCGTGACGATACGGCTTTCGAGGCTGCGGAATCGCATTATGTCAGTAGCCTTGCACGTCCGTATCGGTTGACGGCGGCTTCAGGGAGAATGTGAAGCTGGCACTCGCGGTTCCGTCGGACAATCGCACCGCCTGTTCCTGCGCATTGCCGCCCACTATTTCGGGATGCCAGGCCTTCAGTATGTATTTGCCGGCGGGAGCGTCCACGCTCACGTCGCCGCCGGCATTGGTCTTGCCGAAGTATGGCGTGTCGACGATACGCACGTAAGCGATCATCTTGTCGTGGATATTGCAGCCCAGGACCACGGTGCCCGGCTTGTCGAAAGTCTGCGGGTCGGCCGTCGTGCCGGAATAAAGCTTCTGGTCGAATTTGTGCGGTGCTGAGAACGAGTAGATGTGATGCCGCACCTTGTCGTTATTCGGGAAGTAGATCTTGCTGCCACTCTGGATCACCGTCACCAGCGGGATGAACTTCAAGCCCCGCTGGCTGATTTCCCCGGCCTTCTGCGGCTTGGGTAGCTGCTGGCCGCCATCGGCCTCGAGGTAAACCACGGCGTCGGCAACCGGCTTGCCGTTTGCATCGCCAACATGCACAGTAATCCCGCCGGCCGCAGCGGCCACACCGGAAAAACAAGACGCCGCGAATGCAGCGGAACGGATCATGGACTGGCTCGGCATCGTTCTCAGTCAGGGACTTGGAAGCTTATTGTAACGCCAAAAAGTGTTTCCAGCGTTCATCATGTTGTCACAATTAAGACACAGAATCCTGATGTTGCCATTTTTGCGACTGCCATCGTGAGCACTTCAACCGCCGCCCTGCCGAACAACGTGACCTACCTGCGTCCGCCGCCAGACGACCCGCTCGGCCAGCACCTGCTGGACATCATACAGCGCCGCCAGCTGCACGCCCTGTTCCAGCCCATCGTCCACATGCAAAGCGGCGAAATCATCGCTTACGAAGGCCTGATCCGCGGCCCCTCGGACAGCCCGCTGCATTCGCCACTCAACCTGTTCCGCGTGGCGCGCGCCAACAACCTGTCGCGGGAAGTGGAATACCTGTGCCGGCGCATCGTGCTGGAACGCTTCGCCGAACTGCAACTGCCCGGCAAGCTATTCCTGAACGTCAGCCCTGAATCACTGGTGCGGCAGAACGACGGCAGCCAGGGCGAAACCCTCGGCTATATCCACGAATTCGGTCTCAATCCGGCCAACGTCATCATCGAGCTGACCGAAAACCAGCCGACCTACGACTACGAACGGATGCGCGAGGCGGTCCTCCATTACCGCAAGATGGGCTTCCAGATCGCGATCGACGACCTTGGCGAAGGCTTCTCCAGCTTGCGCCTGTGGTCCGAACTGCGCCCGGAGTTCGTCAAGGTCGACATGCACTTCATCCAGGGCATCGATCACGATCCGGTAAAGCTGCAGTTCGTGCGCTCGATCCAGGAGATTGCCGACAAATCCAACACCCTCGTCATCGCAGAAGGCATCGAGAAAGCAGCGGAACTGCTGGTGCTGCGCGACCTGGGTATCGCGTACGGCCAGGGTTATCACCTCGGTCGCCCGCACATTCAACCGGCACGGGCCCTGCCGGCGGAAGTAGTCAAGGTACTGGGCCGCAATGGCGTGGCGGTTTACCCGCAGCGCGCTGCCGAGAGAAATTCCGTGTCTATCCGAAAGCTGTTGCACGACGTGGCTGCTGTGCCGCCGTCCATGAACAACAACGACGTCTATGAGATCTTCATGGCCGACCCCAAGCTGATGATCATTCCCGTGGTAGATGCTGGCCGTCCCCTTGGCCTGGTATCGCGCTTCGAAATGATCGACCACTTCGCGCGCCCTTACCAGCGCGAATTGTATGGCAAGAAAACATGCACTCTTTTCATGGATGCCAAACCGATCATTGCCGACGTCGACACCAGCCTGCAAGACCTGTCCTGCCGCATGGCCGAATCGGATGCGCACCACCTGTTCAATGGCTTCATCATCACGGAGAACGGCAGCTACATCGGCATGGGAACCGGCCATGACCTGATGCGCGAGATCACCCAGATGCAGATCAACGCCGCGCGCTACGCCAATCCATTGACGCAGTTGCCAGGCAATGTGCCGATCAACGAGCATATCGACCGCCTGCTGGAAAGCGGCACGCGCTTCTGGGTCTGCTATGTGGACCTGGACCACTTCAAGCCCTTCAACGATGTCTACGGCTATCGCCGCGGCGACGACGTGATCCAACTGACAGGCAACATCCTCGCCAAGCACGGTGACCGCAATCGCGATTTCGTCGGACATATTGGCGGCGACGACTTCGTGATCCTGTTCCAGAGCGAGGACTGGGAGCCCCGCTGCCACGCCGTGCTTGAGGACTTCACCACCGCCATCGCAGGCTTTTACAGCAACGAAGACCGTGAACGCGGCGGCTATATCAGCGAAGACCGCCAGGGTAAGAAAGTGTTCTACTCGCTAATGAGCCTGTCGCTAGGCGTGATCCGCGTCGAACCGCACCAGTACTACTCGCACCACCAGATTGCCGCCAGCGCAGCCGATGCAAAGAAACAGGCAAAAAAGATACACGGCAACAGCCTTTTCCTCGACCGCAGGATGCAAACGCAGGGAGCGTAGTCTATATTGATTTCATGAGCCCCTTCATCTACAACCTGTGCCAGAAACCCATTGTCGGCTTGGCGATGGCCACTGTCGCACTGTGTGAATTCCCTCCGCTCATGAAAGACGTCCAGATGAAACTCGGCGAAGCCGGCACCGTCGTCACCGCCGACGTCGAGGTACCTGTGGACCTGAGCTATGTCCTGATGCTTGAAATGAGCAATCCTGCCGGAGAGTCCCTGAGCAAGCAGGAAGTAGCGATCATCGGCGATCGCCGCGTGGAAGATTGCGACGAAGCGACCGACCTCGCCAAGGTGGCAAAACAGGAGCGTGCCAGCTATGGCCGCCCGATGGCGTTCAAGGTGGAGGTGCGGCACAAGCCGGACAATGCGCTGGTTCATTCGCGTACGGTAAACACCTTGTGCGTGGCCAGCAAATGGGCCAACCAGCGTTCGCGCAGCCTTGGCAATATTGCGCTGGCGCGCGGCATCTACAGCGTGCGCATCGAAAATGTCGACGCCCAGACTGGGCTGGAACGTTTGAACGCCATGGTGGTGCTGGCGCCCAGCACTGAGCGCCCCCTGACCGCGCAGCGCTAAGCCACATTGATCTGCCGCTTCAGCGCGGGCTGTTGCGAGCCTCCGGCACGTGGACGCGTGGCCGCAAGGTTTCATCGAAGTCAATATTGCCGTGAGCCTGTTCGTCAGGCAGCGCTTCGTTCGCCGCGCCATCGCGCAGGCCGGCGAGGTTGTGCCGTGCCAGTGCATGGCCTTGTGCCGCTGCCCGACGGTACCAGCGCAGCGCTTCAGCTTCATCCTGTGTAACGCCCTGCCCCGTCGCATACAGCACGCCGAGATTGTTCTGGGCCGCGGCATCGCCTTTCTCGGCCGCGCTACGGTACCAGCGCACGGCCTGCACCAGGTCGCGCTGTACGCCATCGCCGCTGGCATACAGCACGGCCACGCTGAATTGCGCCTGGGCCGACCCGCCCTCGGCGGCCAGGCTGTACCACATCAGCGCATGTACCGTGTCGCGTTCCACGCCGGTGCCGTGGGCGAACATGCTGCCCAACAGGCATTGGGCATGAACTTCGCCGCGCACGGCCGCCTTGCGCAGCCAGGCTTGCGCCAGCTTGCAGTCAGGCGCCACGCCCCGTCCATTCAGGTAAGCCTCGCCAAGCAGCGCCTGCGCACTGGCGACGCCCTGTTCGGCGGCGCGGCTGAACCAGCGCGCGGCCATCGCCTCGTTCACGGGTACACCGCGGCCGCGCCGGTACATCTGTCCCAGGTTTTGCTGCGCCGCGGCGTCCCCCTGGCGCGCCGCGCGCCGGAACCAGTACAGCGCTTCAGCATCGCTGCTGCCGGTGCCGAAGCCCTTGTAGTACATGGCGCCAAGCTGGTTCTGGGCGAAGGCCAGGCCTTGCAGCGCCGACATGCGCATCCAGCTGAAAGCCTGGCGCGCATCGGGTTCGACGCCGTGCCCGTTCTTGTAAAGGAGCGCCAGGTTGAACTGGGCGTAGGGATTGCCCCGCTGGGCGGGGCCAAGGAACCACCGGAAGATGCGCTCCCGGTCTGCCACACGTTTGCCCATCGTCGCCTCCCATACCCTCGATTGTTATCTAAAGTATAAGAAGCGACTCCGTGCTACGTTTGATTTTGCGCAAACTCAGAACTTGGCGCGCACACCAAATACGAAACTGCGGCCTGGCAGGGGCGAGACGTCCTTCAGCAGCGAGGTCGATACGCGGATTTCATCGTTCAGCAAGTTCTTCGCCAGCACAAACCAGGTCAGGTCCATGTCTTGCAGCTTTTGCGTGTACGAGAGATTGGCGTTCAGCTGGTTGTAGGAGCCGGTTGGCGTGGATTCGAACGCTGCCAGGCGGTCCTGCGACTGAGCGTGGATCCAGGTTGCACCGGCACGCCAGTTGGCGCTGCGGTAGCCGATCGTGGCGCCGACACGCGACGCCGGCTGCAACGGCAGGCTGCCGCTGTTTTTCAGGTCGCCATGCGAAGTATCCGCAAACAGGCGGCCATTCAGGCCCATGGCCAGCGGGTTGTATTCGATTTCCGCTTCGGCGCCGCGTACGGTGGCATTGCCCTGGCTGAACAGCCGCTCGCGGAATTCGCCGCCTTCATTGCCTTCTTCATCGAGCATGCGGCCGGTGACGTGGCCGTAGATGAAGTCCGAAATGCTGTTGTGGAACAGGTTGCCCTTCCAGCGGATCAGGCCTGCGGTCTTTTGCAGCGAGAATTCGATATTGCGCGAAGTTTCCTTGCCCAGGTTCGGGTCGCCCTGGTCAAACGTGATGGTCGCATCGTGCGGCCCGCCCGAATACAGTTCTTCGGTCGAAGGAGCACGCTGGGCGCGCGACAGCGTCAGGCCGGTGGCATAACCGGGCGTGAACGACCACAGTGCGCCGAGGGCGCCGCTTTGCAGCGAGAAGGAGTGATCCAGGCCGCTTACCGGTTCACGCTTCACACGCTCCAGGCGCAGGCCGGCGTTGACGCGCACCGGGCCCCATTCCTTTTCCTCGACCAGGAAGCCGGCGGTCGAATTCGAACGGGTGACCGGAACCGTGTCGGGCCCACCTTCCGCACTCAGCGCCGAGAAGTGCGTCAATTCGGTCTGCATGCCGAAGGTGCCGTGCCAGCCGCCGATGCCCTTGTGCACCGCTTCGGCGCGGGTTTCGATGGCGCGGTTCTTGAACAGCACTTCCGGCTGGCCATCGTCGCCCAGCTCCGCGTGGTGGTAATCGGTGTAGCCAGCCTTGAACTTGGCGGATTCGATGCCTGGCAGCGGATTCTTGAACAGGCTGTCGATGTCGTAACGGGTCTGGTGCTGGTCGATCGTCGAACCTTCTTCGCTCGGGATACCGTACTTGTTGTCCAGGCCCGAAACGGATGCGCCGACGTAGCCCCAGCTATCGATGTAGGAACCGCCAAAGCCGGCGCCCTTTTCCCTGGTACCGGAATGCGGCAAGCGGCCTGACGCGGAGTCGGGGTTGCCTTCGATACGGTTGCCGGGAATCTTGTAGTCGCCGGTCTGGCGGGTATTGGCGTCCAGGTGCAGCGCCACTTTGCCGATGGCGCCGTCAATGGTGCCGGAGGTGGCCTTGCCATCGTCAACGGTGCTGTAACGCGCTTCGGCCTGGCCGGTCAGCTTCTGTTCCAGGGCGGGCGGAATGCGTTCGTTCACTACGTTCACCAGGCCGCCAATCGCGCCCGAACCGTACATCAGCGAGGCGGGGCCGCGCAGGATTTCGATCTGGTGCGCCACGGCGCCTTCGGCCGAAACCGCGTGGTCGTTGGACAGACCCGAAACATCCGAAACCGCCATGCCGTTTTCCAGCATCTTTACACGAGCACCTTCCAGGCCGCGGATGATCGGGCGCGATGCGCCCGCGCCAAAGGCCGAAGAAGACACGCCCAGCTCGGACGACAGCGTTTCGCCCAGCGAGTTCGCCATCTTGTCGCGCAGTTCATCGCCCGACAGCACTTTGGCCGGCAGCAGGATTTGCTCGGTTTCGCCTTTGTGGAAAGGGTTGGCGGTCACGACGACCTTGGTCACTTCGCCATCATCGGCGCAAGCAATGGCGGATACGGCCGACAGGACAGCGCCTGCCAGCAGGGAGTACTTGAAATTCATAGTTAACCTCTGGATACGACAAACGATAGCCGGCGCGCGGCGCAGGCCACGGCGGCAGAAAATGCAATGCGTTGTTTGTGTTAAACCAGGGGTGGAGCGCGAGAATCGTAGGCGCGTGCAGTACGCGTGCCATCGAGCTGCGGCAAGGCGACACCGGATTGCGGCGCGTTGTAGTCGACAGACGGGAAAGTAAAGCTCGGCGTGTGGATCGCCGTCGCCAGCGAGGCAAAGGCCGCGCACTGGCTGCAGTTGTGGTCCAGCGCGAGGCCGGCACTCAGGCCGCTGCCATCGACGTCAGTTGCTTGTTGCTGTTCGCTGCCGTGGCGGAAGTCCGACCAGTGCGAAACCGCGTGCGCCATCCCGAGCTGCTGGGACAGAACCAGCAGCAGCGCGAGTAGAACGTGCAGGAAATGGCGATTGGCTTTCTTCACGGCGGCTATTGTAAGCAGATTATGCAAACTTGCGCAATGCATCACGTGCGAGGCCGGCGCCGATGCTGCCGAACAGGTCCCCTTCGACACGGCGGGCGCCCGGCACCAGCGCTGCAATCCGCTCGCGCAGCAGGCGTACGCCGCTGGAACCGCCAGTGAAGAAGATGGTGTCGACCTGCCCCGGCTGCACACCTGCATCGGCCAGCAGCTGGGTTACTGTCGCCCCAACGCTGGACACCAGGTGGTCGACGGCACCATCGAAGCCGCTGCGCGTCACGTCCAGCAGCACCGGCGGCGTGAAGCGCTCCAGATTGAGCTGCACGTCATCCGCCGTGGAGAGGCCGATCTTGGCTTCTTCCACCTTCAGTGCCAGCCAGTGGCCAGCGCGTTCTTCGATCAGGTGCTGCAGCCGCTCCAGCTTGGCCGGCTCGCGCGCATCGCGGATCATCTCGGTCAACTGCGCCTGCATCTTGCGGGTGTAGGCCTGGTTGATCGTATGCCAGGTCGCCAGGTTGAAGTAATAGCTGGACGGCACTTCGGCGCCGCTCTGGAACTGGCTGCCATAGCCCAGCAGCGGCATCACGCTCGACAGGCTGAGGTATTTATCGAAATCGGTACCGCCGATATGCACGCCGCCCGTCGCCAGGATGTCGTCCACGCGCTCGGTGCGCGCCACACGGTCGGGGCCCAGGCGCACCAGGGTGAAGTCGGAGGTACCGCCGCCGATGTCGGCGATCAGCACCAGTTCCTCCCGGTCGATCTGGGATTCGTATTCGAATGCCGCCGCAATCGGCTCGTACTGGAAGGCCACTTCGCGAAAGCCGACACTGCGCGCGATCTCGGCCAGCGTATCTTCGGCCAGTTGGTCGGCTGCCTTGTCGTCATCGATGAAATGCACCGGACGCCCCATCACCACATGGTCGAAATGGCGGCCGGCGGCACTTTCGGCACGGCGTTTCACTTCCCCGATGAACTGCGACAGCAGCAGGCGGAATGGCAGCGCGCGGCCACCGACTTCGGTCTGGCCGTCAATCAGGCTGGTGCCCAGCAGGCTTTTCAGGGAGCGCATCAGGCGCCCCTCGCAGCCTGCCAGGTATTCGGCCAGCGCTGCGCGGCCATAGCTGGTTTCCTCGTCTTCCGCATTGAAGAAGACCACCGACGGCAAGGTCATTTTGCCATCTTCAAGTTCCAGCATGATGGGCTGGCCGGGGCGCACCCATCCTACGGTGGAGTTGGAAGTGCCAAAGTCGATGCCGCAAGCCTGTGCCATCTTAATCATCCGAAACCAAAAGGGGCGGTATTTTAACAGAGCGCAGCGCGGCTTGGGCGCCACACCCATGGCCGCCTGGCGCCTGTAAACGCAGGGAAACTATTGCCATGTGGTAAGATTGGGGGTCTATTTTCAAAATCGCAAGCATTTCAGCCGCAAACCCGCATTCATGCGCCAAACCACCCCACAACCTGCGATCAGCCTTGCCGAGCAAAAGGCCATCATCCTACGGGAGGGACGCCGTGTCACCTCCTATGATGTCGCGCTCGTGGCCGGCGTATCGCAATCGGCGGTTTCGCGCTGCTTCAAGCCCGGCGCCAGCGTGTCGAAAGCGACTTATGCGCGGGTGATGAAGGCGGCCGAGGGGCTCGAATACATCCCGAATGCGGCCGCGCGCAGCCTGATTACGCGCCGCACCAATATCGTGGCGATCGTCGTTTCCCACACCAGCATGCTGTACAACCCGGCGGCTTTGTCGGAGCTTAGCCAGCAGCTCAATCGCCGGGGCAAGCGCGCCCTGCTCTTCACCATGCAGCATGAGGGCGAGATCGAGAGCATCCTGACCGAGATCTGGCAGTTCCAGGTCGACGGCGTGGTGGCGGCCTCCAGGCTGACCGAAGCGCACGTCGCCGAATTCAAGCGCCGCAGGGTGCCGCTGGTGGTGTTTAACCGCCATTTGCGCGACCTGGACGTGAATACGGTGCTGTGCGACCAGTATGAGGCCAGCCGGGCGCTGGTGACCCGCCTGGCGGCCGCCGGCCATCGCCAGTTTGCCCTGATTGGCGGCCCGGCACAGAATTCGGTGGCACGTGAGCGCTTGCGCGGAGCGCTGGACCGGATTGCTGAACTGGGGTTGCCGGAAGCGCCGGTGTTCCATGGCTGCTTTGACTATTCCAGCGGCGTGGCGGGGCTGCATGAGCTGATCGCGCGCATCGGCGCCGTGCCGGATACGGTGATTTGCGGGAACGATGCGATGGCCATGGGCTGCGTGGATGCGGCGCGGCAGCATTTGCATATCGACGTGCCTTCGCAGATGTCGGTTGTGGGGTGCGATGCGGTGGAGGGGTCGCAGTGGCTGAGCTATGAGCTCACGACTTTGAAACAGCCATTGCACAAGATGGCGGTGGCGACGGCGGATTTGATTTGCAGCCTGATTGAGGCTGACGGGGACGTGGCGGCTGAGAAGCGGGTGTTTGCGGCGCAGTTTGTTGAGGGGGAGACTGCGCGGCTGGTACTGCCGAAGGCTGCTCTGGTTGCTTGAAAACCGGTAAACCTGGGTCAGACCCAAGGGTCTGACCCTGAACGGAATTACGGCCGCGGGTTTGGGTTGCGCGTCCTTGACCTTTTCAGAAGATCAAAACACTTACCCCAAAACCCGCGGCCGTTGTACCGTTGGGGGTCTGACCCTGCGGGTCAGACCCCGGTTTACCGGGTTTAGCCCGCAGCGATCCGGTTAGCGATATGCCGCAGCGACTCCTCCACCTGGTCTACCAGGATCAGGCAAAGATCACCATCCTGCAGCCGATCCATCGCCGTATCAATCGCAATGAATTCGCCTGTAATCTGGTCGATATTCTTGGTGCGGCTAGCACCTTCCAATCCCTGGCGCAGCAAGCCAACCACCTCGCCATCAGCACGCCCGCGCTGGCAAGCATCCTGATACAGGATCACATCGTCAAACGCCTTGCCCAGGATCTCAGTCTGTTCGCGGATATCCTGGTCACGGCGATCGCCCGCACCGGAAATCACAACCGATCGACGCTTGGCCGGCATTGCATCGACAGCCTGCACCAGTGCCAGCATCGCATCCGGATTATGGCCGTAGTCCGCAATCACGGTCGCGCCGCGGTACTTGAAGATATTGAAGCGCCCCGGCGCATTATGGCTGTCGGTGGTAAAGGACAGCAAACCGCGACGGATCGAATCCCAGTCAATGCCGGCAGCCCAGGCCGCCGCCACGGCCGCCATGGTGTTCTCCACCTGGAAGCCGATGGTGCCGTTGAAGGTGATCGGCACGTCCGCCAGCGGAATGCGCTGTTCGTTCTTGCCTTCCACCGCCACCAGCTGGCCATTCTCGATGTACACAGTGCGCTTGCCCTGCGCCAGGTGCGTCGCCACCACCGGATGGTAGCGGTCCGCACCAAAGAAGATCACCTTGCCCTTGCATTTGGCCGCCATCGCAGCCACGATCGGATCGGTCGCGTTGAGCACTGCATAGCCATGCTCGTCGACGTTCATCACGATCACGCGCTTCAGCACCGCCAGGTCTTCCACGGTGGTGATGTAGTTCAGGCCCAGGTGGTCGCCGGCGCCGATATTGGTCACCACGGCCACCTTGCAGCGGTCGTAAGCCAGCCCTTCGCGCAGGATGCCGCCACGGGCGGTCTCGAACACCGCAGCGTCCACGTCGGGATGCTGCAGCACATTGCGCGCCGAACGCGGGCCGGAACAGTCGCCCGAATCGATCTGGCGGCCGTTGACATACACACCATCGGTATTGGTCATGCCTACGCGCAGGCCGGAAGACGCGATCAGGTGCGCGGTCAGGCGCACGGTAGTGGTCTTGCCATTGGTGCCGGTCACCGCGATCACGGGGATGCGGCCATCGTCGCCCTCAGGGAACATCGAATTGATGATCGCTTCGCCGATCGGGCGGCCCTTGCCGTACGAAGGCGACAGGTGCATGCGCAGGCCAGGCGCAGCATTCACTTCCACCACGCCGCCATTCTGTTCTTCGATAGGACGCAGCACGGAATCGCACACCACGTCCACGCCGCAGATATCGAGGCCGATCATCTGCGCCGCTTCCACCGCGCGCGCTGCCACTTCCGGATGCACGTCGTCGGTCACGTCGGTAGCAGAACCGCCGGTCGACAGGTTGGCGTTGTTACGCAGCACGACGCGCTGGCCGATTGGCGGAACGGAATCCGCAGCCAGGCCTTGCAGCGCAAGACGCGCCAGGGCGATATCGTCGAAACGGATCTTGGTCAGCGCGGTGCCGTGGCCAGTGCCGCGGCGCGGGTCGGCGTTGACGATGTCCACCAGTTCGCGCACCGAGTGCACGCCGTCGCCCACCACATGCGGAGGATCGCGGCGCGCTGCAGCCACCAGCTTGTTGCCGATCACCAGCAGGCGGAAATCGTGGCCAGCCAGGAAGCGCTCGACCATGATGTCGTCGCGGAATTCCTTGGCAGCGTTGTAGGCGGCGATGGTCTGCTCACGGGTGGTGATGTTGACGGTCACGCCCTTGCCCTGGTTGCCGTCCTTCGGCTTGACCACGACTGGCAGGCCGATTTCCAGCGCTGCCTTCCATGCATCTTCCGCGTTTTCAGCGGTACGTCCGGTCGGTACCGGCACGCCGGCTGCGTCCAGCAGTTTCTTGGTCAGTTCCTTGTCCTGCGCGATGGTTTCCGCAATCGCGCTGGTGCTGTCCATTTCAGCGGCCTGGATGCGGCGCTGCCTGGAACCCCAGCCGAAGCTCACCATCGAGCCCTCGGTCATGCGGCGGAACGGGATCTTGCGCGCGACGGCGGCATGCACGATGGAGCCGGTCGACGGGCCCAGGCGCACGTCTTCGTCGAGCTCGCGCAGTTCGTGCAGCGCAGCGGCCAGGTCGAACGGGGTGTCTTCAACTGCGGCCTTGATCAGCTTTTCGGCCCACTCGACGGCCAGGCGGCCCACCGCCTCTTCGGTGTACTCCACCACCATCTGGTAGATACCGTCTTCCAGCGTCTGGGTAGTGCGGCTGAAAGTGACCGGGCAGCCGGCTTCTGCTTGCAGGCCCAGCGCTGCCAGTTCCAGCACGTGCGCCATCGGGATGGTGTCGGCGTGGCCGTCCGGCTGCAATTGCGCCAGGCGCGGGAAGCGGGTGCGCAGGCGCACTTCGAAACCAGGGATCTTGTCGACGGAGCGTTCTTCCGGCGTGCAGGACACGATGGCCTCAACAGCCGTATGGTGGCTCCACAGATTAGGGCCGCGCAGTGCGCGGAGGCGAATAACTTCCATTCCTGGTAATCCTTAGTTTTTCTTGGTATTCCACTCGAAGGTGCGCAGCGCAGCACCGATCAGGTCCGGCGACAGGCCCATGGCCCAGCCGGCGCCGATTGCGGCCAGTACCGCTTCCTTGCGGTCTTCCCCGCTCGCCGGCAGGCAGGACGGCGGCAATACTGCCAGTTCGTCGCGGCCGGCAGCCATGACGAAACCGCCATCGCGCAGGAATACCGCACGGCCGCCATCCTGGCGGTGCGAATCGATCGCTGGCACATGTTCGTCGGTGCCGTAGAAGATCACGTCGCCGTCGCACAGTTCGGCCATCTCGACCACTTGCGCGTCGGAGGCATTCAGCACGGCTGCGCCTTCAGGCAGCACCACGTCGACCTGGGTGCGCAGCACGCCGTACATCTGTTCCGGCGTGTTGATGTAGAACTCGCCCAGCTCTTCGTGGCCGGCAGCGTCGGTGACCACGCCCACCATGCACTTATCGTAGGAGAAGCCTTCGCTCAGGATCATGCGGCCGGAATTGGCAAAGACTGCTGCTTCCACGTTCTTGTTCAGCAGCAGGCGCTCGCCCGATTCCCATTCGGTGAGCGGACCGCGCGCCACGTTGCGGCCATTCAGGAACACACCCTGTTCGGTCGCGGTGCCGACGTAGCGGCCGCTCATTTGCAGCAGCCAGCCGATCAGGCGTGCGATCAGCGCATTCTGGCGGCTGCCGGCCACGCCCACGATCGGGATGCGGCCATCGTCGTCTTCAGCGAACAACTGGTCGGCAATCGCATGGCCAACCGGACGCGCAACGCCGCCGGCGGCGGGCTTCAGGTGGGCCAGCAGGCCTGGGCTTGCATTCACTTCGATGATCGCGCCGCCCTGCTCCTCCAGCGGCTTGGAGATATCGGCGGCAACCAGGTCGATGCCGGCGATGTCCAGGCCAATCGTGCGTGCTGCCAGCGCTGCCATTTCGGCAACGGCCGGGTGCACCAGGTCGGTCACGTCATTGGCGACGTTGCCGTTCACCTGGATCAGGACCTTGCGGCCTGCTTCCACCACGGAGTCCGGCGTCAGTCCCTGGCGCTTCAGGTCCAGCTGCACTTCTTCCGACTTCTTCGGTTCAACGATGTTGAGCGGGAATTCTTCGGTGGTGCCGCGGCGCGGATCGGTGTTGATCTGGCTGTCCACGAGTTCCTGCACGGAGGACTTGCCGTCGCCGGTCACCCACAGCGATTCGCCCATGGAGGCAGCTACCATGCGGCGCCCGACCACCAAGAGTCGGTGTTCATTACCGACGATGAATTTCTCGACAATCACGCTCTTGCTGCCACCGCGCACCACGGCGATATCGTAGGCAGCGCGCACGTCGGCTTCGGTCATCAGGTTCAGCGACACGCCGCGGCCATGGTTGCCGTCGTATGGCTTGACAGCCACCGGCAGGCCGATGTCCTGCGCCTCGTCCCACGCTTCGTCGGCGCTCTTGACCAGGGTGCCTTCCGGTACCGGCACGCCGACAGACTTCAGCAAGTCCTTGGTCATGTCCTTGTCGGAAGCGATGCCTTCGGCGATCGCCGAGGTGTTGTCGGTTTCCGCAGTCCAGATGCGGCGCTGGCGCGCACCGTGGCCCAATTGCACCAGGTTGCCGTCGGTCAGGCGGATGTGCGGGATCTTGCGGTCGGTCGCCGCGTCCACGATGGAGGCGGTCGATGGGCCCAGGCACAGCGATTCGACCATCGAGGTCAGTTTTTCAACGGTGGCAGCCAGGTCGTATGGCTTGTCATCAATGGCAGCCATCAGCAGGTCTTTGCCTGCAGCGAGGGCGGCGCGGCCAACCTGCTCCTGTCGGGTGCGGAATGCCATTTTGTAAATGCCGCTGCCTTCGGCGGTCTGGCGGGTCTTGCCAAAACCGGTGCGCATGCCGGCCAGGTTTTGCAGTTCCAGCACGACGTGTTCGAGAATGTGGCCGGCGTAGGTGCCGTCGCGCAGCCGCTCGAGGAAGCCGCCGCGCTCACCGACGCCGCAGCGATGCTCGACCAGGCCTGGCAGGAAGGCGATCAAGCGTTCATAAAAACCGGGGAGTTTGTTCGAGGGGTAGTTTTCAAGCTCGCCGATATCCAGCCAAGCCTCAATCACCGGGCGATAGGTCCAGATGTTCGGTCCGCGCAGGTGTGTTACACGGAGAAACTCAATGTCTTTCTTTTTTGTCATGTTTTAGCTCTTGTACCTCTTGCGGTATACTCCGCCCGTCCTTCTATTTTCCCACTGTTTCGCAATTCTTGCCACTTGGCAAAGAGTGCCGGAGTCTGATCCACAATGATAACAAACCAACTTTCCTCTGAGCTCAGCCTGACAGAACTTCCCGACAGGTGGCGCACAGAGTTGCCAGCGCTTGCACCCGAAGAAAACGTACTCAGCGCGCTGGAGGTTGACCTGGACTCCAAGCTTCACTTCAACAAAGGCCTGGTACTCCTCACGGAGCGCCGCATTATGGCACGCGCACCCGGTGAAACGGTATGGCGAGATTGGACTTATCGTCCTGGCATGTCGCTAAAACTGCACGATCACGCCGGCGTGGGCCACCTGGAGCTGGTAGATGACAAGCAGCGCCTGGCCGCATGGCGCTTCACGCTGGGCCAGAACCTGCTGGCGATTCGCCTGTCCGAAAATTTCCCGCGCCTGCTGGAAGCGCACGTGCACGGCAAGCCGCTGCAGCAGGTCGAACAGAACTCCTGCCCTACCTGCAAGGCGCCGTTGGAAGCGGACCAGGAAGAATGCCCGGTCTGCACCAAGGTCGTTCACACGCCGCCGTCCACCTGGACCCTGTTCCGCCTGTGGCGCTTCGCGCGTCCATACCAGTGGCAGCTGGCGCTCGGCTTTGCAATGATGCTGCTGTCCACCGGCGCGCACCTGATCCCGCCGTACATCATCATGCCGCTGACGGACAATGTGCTGATCCCTTACCAGAACGGCAAGCCTGTCGAACATATGCTGGTGGTGCAGTACATGGCCGCGCTGACCGGCGCCGCCGTGCTGGCGTGGATTTTCGGCTGGGCCAAGACCTATGTGCTGGCATTGGTCTCGGAACGCATCGGCGCCGACCTGCGCACAACCACGTATGAGCACCTGCTGCGCATGTCGCTGGAGTACTTCGGCGGCAAGCGCACCGGCGACCTGATGTCGCGTATCGGCTCCGAGTCGGACCGCATCTGCGTCTTCCTGTCGCTGCATTTGCTGGATTTCGCCTCCGACGTCCTGATGATCATCATGACCGGCGTCATCCTGTTCACCATCGACCCATGGCTGGCCGTTGCTACCTTGTTGCCGCTGCCTTTCATCGCCTGGATGATCCACCTGGTGCGCGACAAGCTGCGCACCGGCTTCGAGAAAATCGACCGCGTGTGGGGCGAAGTGACCAACGTGCTGGCCGATACCATTCCCGGCATCCGTGTGGTGAAAGCCTTTGCACAGGAAACCCGCGAAGCGACCCGCTTCCGCACCGCCAACAAGCACAACCTGGCCGTCAACGACAAGCTGAACAAGGTCTGGTCGCTGTTCTCGCCGACCGTGTCCTTCCTGACCGAACTGGGCATCCTGGTGATCTACGTGTTCGGCATCTGGATGATCTCGAAGCACAACATCACCGTTGGTGTTTTGAGCTCCTTCGTCCTGTACGCCAACCGCTTCTACGGCAAGCTGGACTCCATGAGCCGCATCGTGTCGGTGACGCAGAAATCCGCTTCCGCCGCCAAGCGTATCTTCGACATCCTGGACCACGTTTCGAGCGTGCCGGATCCGGTGCAGCCGGTGAAGGTCGAGAAGGTCCGCGGCGACATCACCCTGCGCGAAGTGGGCTTCCGCTACGGTAATCGTGCCGTCAACCGCGGTGTCAACCTCGAGATCAAAGCCGGTGAAATGATTGGCCTGGTGGGCCATTCCGGCTCCGGCAAATCGACCCTGGTCAACCTGATCTGCCGCTTCTACGACGTCGCCGAAGGCGCGATCCTGCTCGATGGCCAGGACATCCGCAACTTCGCCGTATCGGACTACCGCCGCAATATCGGCCTGGTGCTGCAGGAGCCATTCCTGTTCTTCGGCACCATCGCCGAAAACATCGCCTACGGCAAACCGGAAGCGACCCGCGAAGAGATCATGAAGGCGGCGCGCGCTGCACACGCCCACGACTTCATCCTGCGCCTGCCGCAGGGCTACGATTCGATGGTGGGTGAACGCGGCCAGGGCCTGTCGGGCGGTGAGCGCCAGCGTATTTCGATTGCCCGTGCGCTGCTGATCGATCCACGCATCCTGATCCTGGACGAAGCGACTGCCTCGGTCGACTCGGAAACCGAAAAAGAAATCCAGAAGGCGCTCGACAACCTGGTTGCCGGCCGCACGACCATCGCGATTGCCCACCGCCTGTCCACGCTGCAGCGTGCCAACCGCCTGGTGGTGATGGACCGCGGCAAGGTGGTCGAAGAAGGCCCGCACGAAGAACTGATGGCCAAGGAAGGCGCCTACTACCGCCTCTACCAGGCGCAGGCACGTAACGTCGATACCGACATGGATGACAAAGCAAAGAGCCGTGAAGATGATTAATTTTTCCCTGAGCCGCGACAGTTTCGGCAAGTTGAACCTGATCGACGCCAACGGCGTATTGCATGAAAACGTGTCGCCAGTACGTGCGTTTCCTATCCAGGCGCCGGAAGAAGGCCTGTCGCTGGTGAATATCGACGGTAAGGAAGTGGCCTGGCTCGATCGCATTTCCGACCTGTCGCCGGAACTGGCCGACATCGTGCGCGAAGAACTGGCAGGCCGCGAGTTCATGCCGGAGATCAGGCGGATCGTGGACGTGGGCAGCTATGCCTGCCCATCCACCTGGACGGTCGATACCGACCGCGGCGAAACCAGCTTCGTGCTGCGCGGCGAAGAGGACATCCGCCGCATCGGCAGCGTCTCGCTCTTGGTGTCGGACAGCCACGGCATCCACTTCCTGATCCGCGACCAGTTTGCGCTCGATAAGCACAGCAAGAAGATCCTGGATCGCTTCCTGTAAGAATTGATCTGGATCATGTGCCAGCCTGTTTCCAGGCGGCACAATTGCGGTTCGACACTACTGGAGAACCGCATGGATTCCATCGTCTTTGGCCCCGACCTGGCCCTCGGCATCCCCGTTCTCGACCAATCGCACCGCATCGTCTTCGACATGCTCGAAGCGATGGAATCCCTGCCCCGCCCCGCTTTCGACGCGGCCTGCCGTGAACTCGCCACTGAGTTCATGGAGCACCTGCGCGAAGAAAACAGCCTGATGGAGCAGATCGGCTACCCTGCCGCCAAGGCCCATCGCGCCGCACACGGCAACCTGCTCGAGAAAGTGGCGCGGGCCCTGCGCCTGTTGCAGGATAACGAAGAAGCTACCGCCCGCGACGTCATCCGCACCTTGCCGGACTGGCTGGAAGCCCACATCAACACCATGGACCTTGCGCTGGCAGTTGCGGCATCGCGCTTAGCGTAATAAAGTGCTTGACTTAGAGCGCACTCTAACTTCTACGATCACCCCATGGATTCGCACCTGAGCATTGACGAAGTCGCCAAACGCACCGGCCTCACGGCCCACACCCTCCGCTATTACGAGCGCATCGGGCTGATTGCCCCGGTCAATCGTGGAACGGGCGGCCAGCGGCGTTACCTGGCGTCAGACCTTGCCTGGATCGAATTCCTGCTGCGTTTGCGAACGACCCACATGCCAATCGGCAAAATGCAGTCGTTCGCCAAACTTCGCGGCGCTGGGGACTCGACGGTGCCGGAACGGCGCCGGATGCTGGAGGAGCACTTGCACGACGTACTCGCCGAAATCGAGGCCATGCAACAATCCTCCGCATCTTTGCAAGAGAAGATCGCGTATTACCGCTCCCTCGAGCAATCCCTGGCGTCGAATCCAACTACTGATGGAGGAAATGCCGATGAACACCGAAAGCCGCTACGAGCGCGGGCTCGCAAAACTGCATGAAATCGACGGCGAGGCCGGCGCGCGCGTGGTGCAAAGCCTGGAAGATATTGCCCCGGACTTCGCCCGCTACCTGATCGAATTCCCGTTTGGCGACATCTACTCGCGCCCGGGCCTTGACCTGCGCTCCCGCGAAATCGCCGTGGTCGCCGCGCTGACGGCAATGGGCAACGCCACGCCCCAGCTCAAGGTGCATATCCACGCTGCACTGAACGTCGGTGTCAGCCGCGAAGAAGTCGTGGAAACCATCATGCAGATGGCGGTCTACGCCGGCTTCCCTGCTGCGCTGAACGGCCTGATGGCCGCCAAGGAAGTTTTCGCGCAATGAAAAAAGGGGCAGCAAGGCTGCCCCATACACCCCCTACAGGTGATAAAACCGGTACGTGGATCAGGCGACTGCGAGTTCTTGCGCCATGCCGCCGGACGACATGGCTTCCAGCTTGGCGCGGTCGGTGATGCGCAGATCGCGGTTCTGCAGCACGATCGAGCCATCCTGGCGCAGGCGCGCCAGTTGGCGGCTGACGCTTTCCACGGTCAGGCCCAGGTAGCCGCCGATGTCTTCACGCGACATGCGCAACTGGAAGCTGGTCGAAGAGTAGCCGCGCTGGGCATAACGGCCAGCGAGATTCAGCAGGAACATGGCCAGGCGCTGTTCGGCACGCATGTGGCTCAGAAACAGCATCACCGACTGCTCGCGCTGGATTTCGCGGCTCATGGTGCGGTGGAATTGCTGCAGCAGGCCAGGGATCTGCATGACCAGCTCTTGCAAGCGGGAGAACGGGATCTCGCAGACTTCGCTGTCTTCCAGCGCCACGGCGTTGCACGAATGCTGGCCGTTGCCGATCGCTTCCATGCCCAGCAGGTCGCCAGCCATGTGGAAGCCGCCAATCGTCTGCTCGCCACGCTGGTTCACTTGCACGGTCTTGAAGTGGCCGAAACGCACGGCATACAGGCTGTGGAAGCTGTCGCCGGTTTTGTACAGCGGCTCGTCGCGGTTCACGCGGCGGCGGCGGGCAATGATCTGGTCAAGGCGGGCAACATCTTCGTCGGCCAGGCCCTGTGGCAGGCACAGGCGGTTAAAGCTGCACAGCGAGCATTTCGCTGCGACAGGTGCGCAAGATTTGGTGGCGTTTGCAGGGGTGATTGGGATGACCGGGCTCATGATGCTGCTCCTTGTTTTCGATGGAAGGAGTATCGCCCTTGGCATCATTTCCCGGTATCAAGCATCCTGTGTAGTTGCTGTAGTGGTTCCCCTACAGCCGCTCAGATCAGTCCATGCTCGAGGGCATAGCGGGTCAGCTCAGCATTGCTGGACATGCCCATTTTCTCGAGGATGCGGCTGCGATAAGTTGTCACGGTGTTAGGGCTGAGATGTAGTTTTTCCCCTATGCGCACCAGCGACTCGCCCTGCGCAATCAGCTTGAACACTTCCAGCTCCCGATTGGAAAGCTCCTCGTGATCGCCGCTTGGGCCGCCGCCTACCAAGGTTGCCAATTTCTCAAGAAGGGCCGGGCTGACATGCTTGCCGCCCGACGCAGCCTTGCGCACGGCTTCGATCAGGGTCGCCGTCGGCGCATCCTTGGTCAGGTAGCCGGACGCGCCCGATTTCAGCGCCCGCACCGCGTAAATCTCTTCCGAATAGGTGCTCAGCACCAGGACCGCCATGCGCGGGCATTCGCTGCGCAGGGTTTTCAGCAGGTCCAGGCCGTTCTTGCCCGGCATTTTGATGTCCACCAGCGCCACGTCGAAACTGCGTTCAGCTACGCGCTGCATCGCTTCCACGGCGTTGCTCGCCTCGCCTTCCACGCTGATGTCGGCTGCGGTGCCCAGCATCAGGCGCACGCCATTGCGTGCAATCGCATGGTCGTCGACCAGCAAAACGGTGATCTTGTCACCCATTCTTGTCCTCCAAAGGCAGGCGCAGTTGCAGGGTAGTACCCTGCCCGGCCTTGCCGCTGATATTCAGTTCGCCGGCGAAGCGGCGCGTGCGTTCGTGCATGCCGAACAAGCCCCAGGATTCGCGGTCGGACAGGCCGGCACTTTCAATGCCCTTGCCGTTATCTTCCACGCGCAACACTACGTTTTCGCCATCGGTGTCCACGAGCACGCGCGCCTCGCTCGCTTCGGCATGGCGCACCACATTGGTCAGCGCTTCCTGCGCCACGCGGAACAGCATGGTGCTGCGCTCCGCATCGAGTTCCAGCGCCTGTGCCTCGGGCGTGATATTGCAAGTGCATTGCAGGCCGCTGCGCTGTGCCACCTGTTCGGCATACCATTCCAGCGCGGGCCAGATCCCCAGTTGGTCCAACACGCTTGGCCGCAGGTCGGTGATCACGCGGCGCACGGTTTCAATCGCATCCTGCGCCAGCTTGGCGGCGTCCTTCAGCAGCGGGTCGGACTGCTCGCCGCCGCGCTCGATGGCCACCGAGATATAGGCCTTGATGCCAGTCAGGAGCCCGCCCAGTTCATCGTGTATCTCCTGCGCGATGCGTGTGCGCTCGTGTTCTTTCAGCTTTTCCTGATAGGCGGCCAGTTCACGCAATTCTTTCTGCGACTGGCGCAATACCCGTTCGGCCAGCTGCTTCTCGTCGATCAGGCGCTGTTCGCGCAGCAGCCGGTCGATGGCTCCGGCGAGGAAATCGAGATAGCGGCCATCGCTGTCCTTGACCAGGTAATCGCGCGCACCGCGGCGCATGGCTTCCGCCGCCACGGTGGCGCTGTCGGCGCCGGTCAGCATCATCACCGGGATATTGGGCTGGGGCTCGCCGCGGTCGGCCGCCAGCCGGGCCAGGAATTCAAGGCCGGTCAGGTCCGGCAGATGGTAATCAAGCAGGATGCAATCGGGCTCTTCGCGCAAGGCGATGTCCAGCCCTTCCTGGCCGCTTTCCGCTTCCAGCAGTTCGCAGTTGAAGCCCGGCGCCTGGGCAAAGGCCCGGCGGCAGGCGATACGGTCAACGATATCGTCTTCGACGATAAGGACCCTTACCTTGTTCATGGCAGTTCGCTGATGGTCCAGTACAGGTTGATCGAGCGCACCACTTCGACGAACTGGCGGTAATCCACCGGCTTGGTCATATAGCCCGCCACGCCCAGGTCGAAGCTGCGCATCTTGTCCTGTTGCTCTTCCGACGTGGTCAGGACGATCACCGGAATACGCCGCAGCAGCGGATCCTGCTTGACGTTCTGCAGGAACTCGATGCCGTTCATGATCGGCATGTTCAGGTCCAGCAGGATGATGCAGGGCTGCTCATTGCCCGGCTCGCGCAGGTATTCCAGCGCGGCCTCGCCGTTTTCCGTTGCCACGACACGGTTGCCCACATGGACTTCCTTCAGTGCGCGCAGGATGGTCATCACGTCAACCTGGTCGTCTTCCACCAGCAGGATTGGCTTGCTCGTATTATTCATGCGTTACTCTTTCTCTTTTTCGGCAAGGTGAAGTAGAAGGTGGTGCCCTTGCCAAGCTCGGACTCCAGCCACACCCTGCCCTGGTACATTTCTACAATCTTCTTCACCAGCGCCAGGCCGACACCCGTGCTTTCAACACGGTCGCGCGGGGCCAGGGTCTGGAACAACTGGAAAATCCGTTCAAAATGCCGCTCCGCGATGCCGGGGCCGTTGTCGCGGACGTGGAAGCGCCAATGGCTTCCTTCGTCAGCCCAGCCCACCTCGACCTCGCCCTGCGGCTTGTCCATGTATTTGACCGCGTTTGACACCAGGTTGTGGAACAGCTGCTGGATGCGCGTCGGTTCGCCGCTGACGGTCGGCATGCCCGGCATGACGCTGACCTGGATATGCGCCGGCACTGCCAGCAAATCCACCACTTCCGCCACCAGCTGGTCCAGCTGCACCGGCACGACGGCTTCCTTGATCCGGCCGACGCGCGAATACTGCAGGATGCCGTCGATCAGGGCGCCCATGCGGTGCACGCGGTTGATCAGGAGCCGCATGTGCTCCTTGCCTTCTTCATTGAACTTGTCGGCGTAATCATGCGCCAGCCAGTCGGCCAGCGAGCCAATGCCGCGCAGCGGGGCTTTCAGGTCGTGCGACACCACGTAGGCGAAGTTGGTCAGTTCTTCGTTGGCGCTGGTCAGTTCCTGCAGCAGTTGCTGCGCTTTTTCTTCGGCGTGCTTGCGCTCCGTGATGTCGCGCACCAGGCCAGTGAACATGCGGCGCCCGCCCAGCCACATTTCGGTCACCGCCAGGTCCATCGGGAAGATGCTGCCGTCGCGGCGCTGGCCCTGCACTTCCCGGCCTTTGCCGATGATGCGTTTTTCGCCGGTGGTCAGGTAATGGTGCAGGTAGCCGTCATGTGCATCGCGGTGCGGCGCAGGCATCAGGATCTTGACGTTGCGGCCAAGGACTTCAGCCTCCGGGTAGCCGAACATGCGCTCGGCGGCCGGATTCACGCGCTCGATGATGCCGTGTTCGTCGATCGTGATGATCGCATCCACCGCGGTTTCGAAGATCGCGCGCATGCGCGCTTCGCTTTCCTGCAGTGCGTGTTCGGCTTTCTTGCGGGCGCTGATGTCGTGGATGGTCGCCATGACCATCGGCTGCGTGTCATTGTCCTGCAGCGGCGACAGGCTCACTTCGACCGGGAATTCCGTGCCGTCCTTGCGCGTCGCGAACAGTTCGAAACCAGCACCCATCGCACGCGGCCGCGGGCGTTCGAAATAGCTGCCGCGCAGGCCAACGTGGCCATGGCGGAAGCGTTCGGGGATCAGCGATTCCAGCGATTTGCCTTGCAGTTCGCCGGGTTCGTAGCCAAACAGGTTTTCCAGTGCGGGATTGACCAAGATCAGTTGGCCATCCTTGTCGATGATCAGCATCGCGTCGGTCGCTGATGCCAGCAGCCATTGCAGGCTGCGTTCCGCAATCGTTGAATGAGTCAAAGCCTGATCCTGTCGGTGGTCAAATCCTGTCATCCTATGATTGTACTGTCCATCGCGGCAAGGGGCCAAATGCGCGTCCCCAGGAATAAGTCGACCAAACTTGACTTAGGTCAAGCGACGCTGGTGACGCGGCTCAAGATGCCCGTTAAAGTGGCCCCAAAAGTGGAGACCAGCCATGTTACCTGAAGAAATTGACCGTTGGACTGCCGTCCTGCGCCAGCGGCGCGAGGTGCTGGCTGGCCGCGATTCCGCTGAAGTGGCGGCGATCGATGCCGCCCTGGAGCGCTTGCAGGCCGGGACCTTTGGCCAATGCCAACGCTGCGGCAGCGCGATTTCCGCCGGGCGCATGCAGGCGCAGCCTAGTGCCGCCACCTGCCTGGCATGCCAGGAACTGGCCGAACGCCAGCCCTCCTTCATCTCACTGCCTATCGCCTAACGCCGCATTGACCTGTAAGGCTTGCACGCCGGGCCTTCGCTCTCCGCGCCATTGCATATATGCCGCCGGCACTCCACTGCGCCAGGCTCACCCGGCCATGGGCAGCGCTTGAATACTTCCGAGTACCGGTCCGGGTCGGCCGCCGCCTTGCGCCGCGCAGCGATTTTCTTGCGCACGGGCTTTTTGGCCGCGGACTGGTGCTGCGAGCGCGCCGGCACAACACCGGCGACGCGCACGCCAGGGCGCGGCGCCGTCGCGGCCTTGCGTGGCGGGGCGTCCTGGGCCGACGAGCCCTCCAATGCCGACAAGCCAGGCGTGCTGGCAGCCGGCGGCACCCGCTCCACACGCTCCGGTCCCCGGAGCGCAGTTTCGGGCGCTGGAACGGCAGCCGCCCTGCTATCCCTCGCCGGCAGCGTTGTGGCGACTGCCATCAAGTCCCGCTCAACGCCAACGCGCTGGGCCAGAACGACCGCGCCTGCCACCAGGCCGGCCAGCAAGGCCCCGCAGGACATCCAGAACACCGGCCCTTGCCACTCGACCAGCCGTGCGCGCGACGACTGGTCGGCACGCGCAGGCGGCTCCACGCCAGCATCGGGAGACGGTGGCGGCCGCGTGCTTTCGCTGTCTTCTTGCTTTTCTGTCATACGCCAAACATAGCAACAATTACACTGGAATGTCGCATGCTTGTAGCTCACGTAGCGCTTGAGCTAAGATAGTTACTCCGGCGCAAATGGGCCACACCCAGATGAAAAGCTTCCAGGGCTTCTTCCGTGATCGAGGACTCCAGCGCAAGCTCTTGCTGGTGTCAGTCCTTACGACGTTGGCGGCGATGCTGGTTGCACTTATTGCCCTGGCCACCTACGACCTGCTGGTCGCCCGCCCCCGCGTTGTACAGGACCTGACCGTACGCAGCCAGCTTTTCGCACTTAGCCTCGACTCGGACCTGAATTTCGGCGACAGCGGCAGCGCCCTGCGCAAACTGGCAGCCTTACGCAGCAGCGCCGAAATTTCCCAGGCCTGCCTGTTTACCGCCGATAAGCGCGTCTTCGCCCACTTCAGCCGCGATCCTTCTGCGGCATGCGAATGGTCGCAGGAACTGGAACGAAAGGGTCATCGCTTCGACGGTTACGCATTGTCGGTGCTGTCCCCCATCCGCTTCGAGCGCGAGGTGGTCGGACACCTGGCAACCAATTACCACTTGCCGTCGATGCTGGAACGCCTGCGCCAGTATGGCCTGGTGCTCGGTGTCGTGCTTCTCACGCTATCGTTCGGCGGCATCCTTTACGCCCTGAGCTCACGCCGCCTGGTTACGCAGCCGCTGATAGCCCTGTCGGCCGTGGCCGACCGCGTTACGCGCGAACAGCGCTTCGACCTGCGCTCGCCGGTGAGCGGCCGGGATGAAGTCGGGCGCCTGGCCACGGCCTTCAACGCCATGCTCGCCACCATCGCAGCGCGCGATGCGGCCCTGCGCCGCAGCCAGGCGCTGCTCACCAATATCGTTGAGAAGTCGTCGGCAGTCATCTACGTGAAAGACCTGGATGGCCGCTACCTGATGGTCAACCACAGCTTTCGCATGCTGCTGCCTCCCGGTTCGCCCGAGCCGCTCGGGAACACCGATGAGGTCCTGTTCAGCCGCGAAATGGCGCACACGATCCGCAAGGCCGACCGCGCCGTGCTGGCCAGCGGCCGCGCCACCAGCTATGAAGAGACCTCCGGCGGCACAGTTGGCGGTCCGCGCACCTACATTTCCGAGAAATTCCCGTTGATCGATGAATTCGGCCATATCTGGGCGCTGGGCGGGGTCTCCACCGACATTTCCGACCGCAAGCGCAGCGAACTGGAACTGGAAGACCTGGTCAACGTACGCACGCGCCAGATCGCCGACACCAACCGCGAACTGGCCGATTCCCTCGGTTCCCTGCAACGCGCGCAAGAAGAACTGGTGCGCAGCGAAAAACTGGCGGCGCTGGGGTCGCTGGTAGCCGGCGTAGCGCACGAATTGAATACACCGATCGGCAACAGCCTGCTGGCGGTCAGCACCTTGCTGGACCAGACCACGGCTTTCGCGGCTGCAGTCGAATCCGGCGTGAAACGCTCTGCCCTTACTGCCTATATCGGAGACGTCAGCAACGGCAGCCAGATTGTGCTGCGCAACCTTCATCGGGCGGTGGACCTGGTGTCCAGCTTCAAGCAGGTAGCGGTCGACAGGGCAACCTCGCAAAGCCGCGAGTTCCATCTGGACGAACTGGCATCCGAAATCCTGCTGGTGCTGATGCCGACGTTTAAAAAGTCCGGCATCCGCGTCAGCCACACCATCCCGCATGGGATCGTGATGGCCAGCTATCCGGGCCCATTCGGGCAGGTGCTGATCAACCTCGTCAACAATGGCCTGATCCACGCTTTCGAAGGGCGCGAACATGGCGAAATCGTGATTACCGCCGAAACCATCGGTACCGACTCCGTGGCAATCGCGGTACGCGACAACGGCATTGGCATCGCGCCCGAGAACATGGGCAAGATCTACGATCCTTTCTTCACCACCAAACTTGGGCGCGGCGGTTCAGGGCTGGGGCTCAATATCGTCTACAACATCGTGTATGGCTTGCTCGGCGGTCGGATAGATGTAAAAAGTGCCCTCGGAGAGGGCACCAGCTTCATCCTGACCCTGCCGGTCAGGGTTTAGTGAATTTGCAGCTTGCGGCTGCCCTGCTTTGCCTTTTTCGGCAACGTCAGCTCCAGCACGCCACCTTCGCACTTGGCGCTGGCCTTGGTGTCATCGATATCGTGCTCCAGTGTAAAGCTGCGATACTGCTCACCGAAGTAGCGTTCGCTCCGCACGACTGTGCCGCCCTGCTTTTCCTCCTCGACCCGCTTGGTTTCGGCGGCAATCGTCACGCGGTTGCCGGAAATGTCGACCTTGATGTCGTCCTTACTGACGCCAGGCACATCAGCACGAACCGTGTACGACGATTCATTCTCGTGCACGTCGATACGGATTGGCTGCTGCCCCTCGCCTTCGCGTGTGATGTTTGCCAGCCGGAAGTCACGGAACAGGTCCTCAAAATTGCGGAAGGGATCGAAACGGGCCAGGTCCGTCAATGGGTCGTAACGCCTGAGATTAGCCATGATTTCCTCCTTTCTCTTTGATGCGCAAAATATATTAGCTCTCGATCAGGCGGCTCGCCACAGATTCTGGCAATCGGGTGAACTGTCGCTTTCATGGTAAATCTATGGCACTGAAGCACTTTCATTAAAGGCAACGACTTTTCTCAACCGGAAATAAATGCTAGGCTTCTCTTTTGTAAAGTTTACATCGGAGCAGCAAATGATCGTCGGCATCGACCTTGGCACAACCAATAGCCTCATCTCCGTTTGGCACAATGGAGAGCCCCGGTTGATCCCCAATAGTCTTGGGGAATTCCTCACCCCGTCTTGCGTCAGCGTTGACGAAGACGGCACAATCCTGATCGGCAAGGCGGCGCGCGAGCGCCTGCAGACCCACCCCACCAGCAGCGCGGCGGTATTCAAGCGCCACATGGGCAGCAACAAGCTGTTCACGCTGGGCGGCCGCAACTTCCGCGCCGAGGAGCTGTCGGCGCTGATCTTGCGCGCACTGAAAGAGGATGCGGAAGCTGCACTCGGCCAGCCGATTACCGAAGCGATCATTACTGTTCCAGCCTACTTTTCCGATGCACAGCGCAAGGCGACCCGCGCTGCCGGCCAGTTGGCAGGCCTGAAGGTGGAGCGGCTGCTGAACGAACCGACAGCTGCCGCCCTCGCATACGGCATTCACCAACGCGGCAAGGAAACCCAGTTCCTGGTGTTCGACCTGGGCGGCGGCACCTTCGACGTTTCGGTACTTGACCTGTTTGAAGGCGTGATGGAAGTGCGGGCCTCGGCCGGCGACAACTTCCTTGGCGGCGAGGACTTCGTCAACCTGTTGATCGAGGAATTCTTCAAGCAGGCGTCCATCCCGACCGAACTGAAACAGGATGGCCGCTTCATGCAAAGCCTTGTGGCGCAAGCCGAACAGGCCAAGCGCAAGCTCACCGAAGCGCCGGAAGCGCTGCTGCAGATCAATCATGCCGGCATCACTTACTCTATGCCGCTCGACGAAGCGGCACTGGAGCGCATTACCGCGCCGTTGCTGGCCCGCCTCCGTTCGCCTGTCGAACGTGCGCTGCGTGATGCCAACCTGCCGACTACCAGCCTGGACAGCATCGTCCTGGCCGGCGGCGCCACGCGCATGCCGATCGTGCGGCGCATGGTGGCGCGCATGTTCGGCCGTTTCCCTTCTTGCGATCTGAATCCGGACGAAGTGGTGGCGCTGGGTGCAGCCGTGCAGGCTGGCCTGAAAATGAACGATGCCGCCCTGGACGAAGTGGTAATGACCGACGTCGCGCCTTACTCGCTGGGTGTCGAGATATCGATGCATCTGGGCGGCGACCAGTATTCGCACGGCCACTTTGACCCTGTCATTGAACGCAATACGGTGGTCCCGGTCAGCAAGGTAAAGAACTACCACCCGACCAGCGACCGGCAGACGGCCCTGCGCATCAATGTCTTCCAGGGCGAAGCGCGCATGGCCCGCGACAATATCGAACTCGGAACCATCGAGGTGCCGATTTCGCAGGTGAAGGGCCAGAACAACGGCGTGGATGTGCGCTTCACTTACGATGCGAACGGCTTGCTGCAGGTGGAGGCGACGGTGCTCATGACCAAGCAGACCCACACCCTGGTCATCGAGGGTAATCCAGGCATGCTGAGCCAGGAGGAGATCAAGGAACGCTTCGCCGCGCTGTCCGAGCTGAAGATTCATCCGCGCGACCGGATCGAGTTCCGTACCTTGCTGGCCCGTGGAGAACGCCTGTACCAGCAACTGCGCGGCGAGGCCCGCGAGCATTTGGGGCGCCAGATCATGCAGTTCGAGCGGGCGCTGGAGGCCCAGGATACGCGCATTTCGCGGGACGCCGCCCGCACCTTCAACGAAGCGCTTGAATACTTCGAGCACCAGAGCTTCCTGAACCTGGATTCGTAGTATGCGCGACACTTTTCCCTTTTTGGTCCGCCTTGGCCTCGATGCCGAGGCGGGCGCCAAGGATATTCGCCGCGCCTATGCGCGTGAGCTGAAGAAGATCGACCAGGAAGACGATCCGGGCGGATTCCAGGAACTGCGCCAAGCATATGAAGTGGCACTTCAATGGCAAGCACACAAGGAATTCGTGCGCCTGGAGCCAGTTCCACCAGTCGCAATAGCAGCCGCCGAGCCCGAACTTCCTCCCGCACTGGCCGCGGATGCACCAGAGCCGACGCCCGGACCCGAACTGGCCCCAGCCGCTCAAGAGCTGGCTCCTGAACCGGCTCCCCGTCCTGCCAGCGAGCAGGCTCCCGTGCTCGCCCAAGCCGCCCCAGAGCCGGCTCCCGACGACCCATACCATCTCGCGGACTTGGCTTTTACCCGTTTTCTATTCAACGCAGAAGCACTTGTCTTAAAGAACGAGAGCCGCAACCAGTCGCGCTGGCGCGAGATACTCCAGGCATCGCTTGAGCACGAAACCCTGCTCAACCTCACAGCGCGCACCATCTTCGAAGCACGCATCGTCCACTTGCTCGCCACAGGCTGGAAGCCCGGGCACGAAACCTTATTTGTAGAGGCGAGCGAAGTCCTGGACTGGGCGCGTGACAGCCGCCGCATCCAGCAATTTGGCGAAGCCGGCGCCATGGTGAACCGCGCCATCGACCAGTGGAAACTGTACGAATCGATGTCGGCCGATGCGATGAGCACTATCAGGCGCTTGATCCAGGCCGTCCGCGACACCCCAAATCCGGAGCGCGTCGCGGCAAGGAACGATCTGCTACTGTTCCATCAACTGACCGATCGTTTCTACCACTGGTTTTCAATCATCATCGATCGCGAGATCCTGCAGAAATGGCACCAGGCAGCGCAGGCCGAGATCGAGCGCAATGGCAACGCCGCCCCCGTCCCACTCGGCGCAACGCCGGTGCAAAGCAGCAGCAAGCCCGCCTGGAACTGGTCCGGCTGGCAGATCACGTTCATGATCCTCCTGCTGGTGAAAGGATGTGCGGCGCTCCTCAGCAGCGATGCCCCAAGCTTTACGCCCACATCGAACCACGCCGGGCAGACCGCGTACCAGGCGGCGGTAATCCAGGGAATACAAGACGAGCTCAAAGCCGCCGACGAGCAGAAATTGCTGGCCCAGAAAGAGACGCCCCCCGCCGAAGCGCAATTGGAGGCGGTTCAGAAGCAGATCTTCTATATCCCCGAACCAGGCAAAGTGTCGGGAGTGCTGAAAGTGGGTTTCGACGTCGAGTTGGACGATACGGGCAAAGTCATCAACGTGAAAAGAATCCTGGCTTCGCGCGACCAGGCTTATGACGAAGCGGTAGCCCGAACCTTACAGCACACGCACGTCTTCCCACCGGGAACGCAGCGCAAGTTCTCGGGCTCCTACTCATACAAAGCCGGAGGCAATTAACGGCAGCGGTCTTACGTGCGCTGCGTGAAAAGCCGCACACCAAAGACCGGCCCCGCCGTGAACCCGGTCTCGGGTTCAAAGCGCACCAGGATGCTGGCCTTGCCCCTGGTCAGGCGCCCAGGCACCGAGTATTCTTGGTCAATGAAGACGCCGGGATGGCTGCCCTCGAGCTTGACCCGCGCAATGCGCTCGCCATCCACGCTGATGTGGAAATCGCGATTGCGCTCCTCACCCCAGTAACTGGCCTGCAGCACCAGCGGGCCGTCGCTGGATTTCATGCGGAAGGAGAAGAAGCCCCCTGTGCGCGCATCGCGTCCATTTCGGCCCCGATAAGACACCGGGTACGAAATATCCGATTGCAGGTCATGGTCGCGCTCCGGTTGCATTTCGCCCAGGTGCATGACATCCACCGAACGGTCGGACAGGTCTTTCAGGCGCGCCTCCTCCTTGCGGAAAGCAACTTCCGCTGCGGCCCATTCCGCATCGGTGTAGGCGTTGAAATAGACCGCCGCCCGCCTCTCATACAAGGCATAGAAAGGCGCGAATTTCATATCGCCCGGCCTTCCGCTGCCAACGCTGCGATAAATCGCCCGCGCCTTGTCCGATGCTGAAATCGAGGCAAGAATATCTGCGCCGACCAGTGCCGGCGCAAGGCCGCCAAACGGCTTGTTGGAAGGTCCAAGGTCGGCTGCCAGCACCATCGGTCCGCGCAGCAAGGCAACCACACTTTCGTTTCCGGCTGCAGCTTCCAGGCGCAATTCCAGCGGCAGCGACAAGCGCACGACGTCGCCAGCTTTCCAGCGCCGGCGCAGCAGCACATAGCCTTTATCCGTTCCTGCCTTGTACGGCTTGTCGTTCACCAGCACCGTATGCCGGCTCGCCCACGCGGGAATACGCAGCGCCAGCGTGAAGTCCCGTTGGCCCGGCAGGCGCCGCACTTTGAGATCGATATCGCCCTCGTATGGATAGCGCGTGCTCAACTCCAGACTGGCGCCGGTCGCCTTCCAATCCACACTCGACGGGATAAACAGGTTGACGAACAGGGTATTACCACTCTCCCAATAGATCGAATCGCCATGCTTGGCGTGGCTCTCCATGCCGGACAGCACGCAGCACCAGAAATCGTTTTCTTCGCTGGAGAATTCGCGCGCCGCGCCGGACATCAACGGCGTCATATAGGTGAACATGCCGGTGCGCGGATTCTGGTGCGCGAGGATGTGGTTCAGGTGCGTGCGTTCGTAGTAGTCGAAATAGGCTGCATGCGGCGCCCAGCTATACAGGTGGCGCGTCATTTTCAGCATGTTGTAGCTGCAGCACGCCTCGCAAGTCTGCTCCGTGATGTGTGCGGCAATCGTGTCCGGCGCCGAGAAGTACTCGCGGTCACCGTTGCCGCCAATGGCGTAGCTGTGATGCTGCGTTACGCGTTTCCAGAAAAAGGTGACGGCATCGGCATCGCTGGCCCGCCCCGTCAGCTCGTGCAGGCGTGCCAGGCCGATCAGCTTGGGAATCTGCGTATTGGAATGCAGGTTAGCCAATTCGTCGTGGCCCTGGGCCAGCGGGACCAGGACCTTGCGGTGGTACAGGCGCCGCGCCAATGCCAGCCAGCGCTCGTCCTGGGTGCGGGCGTACAGCTCCGCGAAGCTCTCGTTGATTCCCCCGTGTTCACAGGCCAGGACCTGCTGCACCTGCTCCTCATTCAGTGCCGCGAACACCTTCTCAATATAGCCAGCAAGGCCCAACGCGACCTGCAGGGCCTGGCCATTGCCGGCATATGCCTGCGCATCCAACAGGCCCGCGAAGACTTTGTGCCAGTTATACAGCGGCACCCAGCAGCCATTCAGGTCAAAACCCGCCGAGCGGATTTCACCGCGCATAATTTCAGGGAAAATCTCTTTTCCGTCCACCACCTTGCCGTCTTTACGCTTGCGCATGAAGCCAGCAAGATAGCCGTCGCCGTGCGCCTGCTGAACGCGCGCCAATTCGGCCACGATGTAGTCAATGCGCGGCTTCAGCGCGGGGTTGCCGGTCTGCGCATGCATCAGCGCCAGCGCCGACAGGTAATGACCCAGGCCTTCGCCGGCAATGGTGTCGGATTCCCATCCGCCATACTTCGGGCCTTTGGCCGGCAGGCCAGCAAAAAGGTGATAGTTGTGCAGGAAGCGGTCGGGACTCAGTCGCAACAAGTAGGCCTGGTTGGCCTGCACTGCGTCTGCATAAGGAGATGGCAACAGCCGCACAGACGAAAGCGGAAGCGCTTGGGCCCGTGCAGTACGGGCGGCTGCCGGCGGCTGGCTGGCTGTGGAGGCAGAACCCCAGGCCGGGAGCAATCCAAGACTCGCGGCTCCCTGCAAAAGCTGACGACGGCGCATGCGCTTCCCTATCAGTTAAACGATTAACCAATAATGTACGTGCGCCGGCGGTTTGCCGTCTTGTTTCAACGCTGCGGGAAATGTGACGAAATCTGCACAAGCCCTCGTCAGGCTGGCTGCTTCGCTTTGGCGTCCGGCTGGGGTTCCAGGAGCGGGGATTCCCACTCCATCCAGTCCGGGCCGAACAGCTCCGACGGGTGCTGGGTCCGTTCTGAACCATTGCCGCAGGCCAGGCTGTCAGCAGCACAGTACTTGTCGCAACCCCAGCAGACCCGCTCCGGATGCAAAGGAATGATCGGAAACTTCTTTGCCATGCTGCGATCGTAGCTTTCAAACGTCCCGCACATCCTTAATCCAGGCTAAATTTCTGTTCGCTGTCGTACTGACCCGCTAAAACGGCCATGGCACCATTTTCTCCACCACGGAGGAATCCATGACAGATGTCCGCAAAGGCCAGGCCCCCGGCAAGCTGGAACGTAGCGAGTTCCACCTGCGCTTCATACGCAACTTTGCCGACCCGCGGTTCGACAAGCTGCGCGAGGAAGTGGCACAACTTGAGGAAGTCGCATGGCAAAACTTCAGCGACAGCCGCAAGGCCCCCGTGACCGCGCCAGCCGGGCCGGGTTACGCCGATCCGGCCTACGAACTGTCGCTTGAGTGGAAGGCCGCAGCCGCGCGCTTGCAGGCCGCCGAGGAGCGCCAGAAGAATCCCGCCACACCTTTCCGCGTCCTGCTGATCTGCGGCGCGGCCAGGAATGACGGCAGCTGCCCCGGCGAAATTTCAAAGACCTGGCGCATGCTCAAACTGGCCGAGGCCACGCTGGCCGGTGAAGGCATCGTCACCGACATCCTGGACCTGAGCCGCCTGACCTCTGAATACGAGTTGCGCATCCACCCATGCAAAGGCTGCGTCTCCACCGCCATGCCACTTTGCCACTGGCCCTGTAGCTGCTACCCCAATCACAGCCTCGGCCAGGTGAATGACTGGATGAACGATATCTATGAACAGTGGGTATCCGCGCACGGCATCATCATATTTACGCCCGTGTACTGGTACCAGGCGCCGTCCGTGTTGAAGCTGATGATCGATCGTCTGGTGTGTGCCGACGGCGGCAATCCGGATCCAAGCAGCACTCATGGCAAGAAGCCTGATGAAGCAAAGGCGCTGGAGCTGGCCGGCTGGCCTTATCCCAAGCACCTGGCCGGGCGCGCGTACGGCCTGGTGGTGCATGGTGACGTCGCCGGCGCCGAAAGCCTGCGGCGCAATCTGTCCGATTGGCTGGACTGGATGGAATTGACCGATGCCGGCACCCAGGCCCGGCTTGACCGCTACCTTGGCTATTACGAGCCTTATGCGACCAGCCACAATGCAATGGACAAGGACGAAGCCTTCCAGGAAGAAGTCCGTAATGTCGCGCGTGCCGTGGCACAAGCGGTGCGCTTGCTGCGAACAGGCGCCCTGCCCCGCCCCGACGAAGGCGTGCGCTCTCCGCGCCCCAAGTAGTTGAAAAGGGCCAGCCTTCCACCTGGATCGCTGGCCCGGTACTGCCGGCATTACTGCGCGGCGGTGGTGAACGTCCAGGACTTGTCGATGGTTTTGCCATCCACGACAGCAATCAGCGCCACGCTGTAAGCGGTAGCTGGCTTGAGTCTCAAGACGGGCACGAGCGTTGCGGTGAATCCTTGCATATTTCCGTCATCCGTCAGCGCAGGGCCATTGGTCGCAATGACCGGGCCGAGCTTCCCTCCTTTGTTCACCAGGATTCGCGCCTCGACCGCCGTTCCGCCGGCAGGCGTGAGGCTGAACTGGCTGATCGCAATCGGCGCTGTCACCGCCATGCCCCTGGTCTCGAAGCTGACCGTGACGGGAGTGCCCGCTTCGACCAGGTCCGGAACCGGCGTGGGCGTCTCAGTGCGATTGAAGAACACGAAGGGCACGTCCGTCTGGTTTGCGTAAGGATATGCACGGATATTGCCCGCTCCCGGCAACTGCGCCGATTGCGTGGTACTTGTAGCGACATCCACAACGCAAAGGGTTGATGCTCCTTCCGCCGGAGTGAAGTTGTTTGCCGCTACGCCGATATCGATCGTGCTGGCAAACAGCAGGGCCGCGTGATAAACGGAATTGGCCCACTCCGCAACACAGGTCATGTACTTGTCGGTACCGACCGTGCTGTAGATTGCTTCGCCCGAGACAGAAGCGGTATAGCCTGTCGCTGCAATCCGGTCGGCAGCACGGACACCTGTGTATCCAGGCTTGCCGGCCGTTTCGCCATGCAGTTCGCCGATGCCGTTCTGGTTGATGTAACTCCAATGCGCCCCCGCCGACTTGTCCAGCAACAAGCTCTGGGCCAACAGCCCCGAGCCGATCTTGCTGCGCAAGGCATTGATGGCGTTGAAGATACTCAAGTTGCCGCTGCCTGCCGCATAAGTCGGCGTTGGAACCGAAGTGACGATATTGCCCTCAAGTGGCACTGGCGGTGCCGGCGTGTTTGGAGACGGCGCAGGAGAAACAACCGGCGCGCCCCCCGACCCGCCGCCACCGCCACCGCATGCCGCCAGCAACACGGTCAATGCGAGCGCTGGAATACCCCGCGTATTAAGCATGGAATTTCTCCCGACGACGCAGGAAAAGCAAGGCGCAACCCAAGCCCAGCAAGGCGACAGTCCCTGGTTCGGGGATCGCCGCTGCCGCTTGCGGCAAGTCAGCCGCTGGAATGACTTGAGGTGCGCTGGTTTGGACCGGCGTCGAAGGCAGGTAGACCTCGACGACCGGGTGAATTTCCTGTGGGGTCGGGATGGATATGGGTGCTATCGACGGAGCTGGCGTGCTATCGAAGCTCGTCAACGGCAAACTGCTGAAAGACGGTGACTCAGGGCTGCTGGAGTGCTGTGACGCGCTACTGCCGAACGTCTGTGACGCGGTACTGCTGTAGTTCATGAAGCTAAATTCAATACTGTTTACTGTGCCGGGACCGGCTATCGCTTGCGAACCCGCCAGAACGGAGCAGGCCAGCAGGCAAGACTTGAACAGCGTATTAGCTTTCATATCGCGCTCCATATTTAGGTTGAAGAAACTACAACCTGAACGAAGCATCAACTGTGCCTACTAGCTAAGTGCTTGATTATGTTAAATTTACCCAATTTCCTCCGTGACATATGTTAAATTTTACGACATTAAACTTTGCAGTTAGGAAATTTTACAGTGCGCTCTCGTCAATCGGGCGCATCGACGCGCCTGACTTTGCTAACATACGTGATTCCCTTATAAAAGCAATTGAAAGAGAAGCAGGTGTCAACTTGGGTTATTTCCTACCGGAATGCCGACCGGTCTGAGCATCAGATAGAGGCGGAAGCAGTCGGCGTGCTGACCGAGCAAGGCGCAGCCATGCTGGTGAGCGATTATCTTCGACAGCAACAATCGGCCAGGGACGGCGCCCCTTTAGCTGCTGAGCATTACAACTTCCAGATTATCCGCATTCAGCGCGATTCCGCGGACGATAAAAGCGCATGAGCAATCTCATGCAACTCCCAACCTCCGTCGCCCTTCAAGCGCAGCACATGCGTATGGTGGCGCCGCACTGCTGCGCGGTGAGCGATGCTGATCAAGGTGGCTCCGCTTGCGCGTAAGCTTTTGTAGAGCGATGCCTCGTTAACGCTGTCAAGCGCACTGGTCGCTTCGTCAAGGATCACAATGCTCGGCTCATGGACCAGCACACGGCCAAAGGCGAGCCGCTGCTGCTCACCAACCGACAGCAGCTTTTCCCAGTCCTGCACGGCATCAAGACCACCGAAGCGCTCCGCCAGGTGCGGCAGGTGCACCTGCTTCAGTATTTCCTGCAACTCTTCGTCGCTGAGGCTTGTCTGCACGCTTGGGTAAATGAGCTGGCTGCGCAGCGTGCCATGCTGCAGGTAAGGCTGCTGTGGCAGGAAGAAGATGTCTGCCAGCGGTGGATGGTGGATCAGGCCGCTGCCGGTGTCCCACAGGCCGGCAAGTGCGCGCAGTAGCGAGCTTTTGCCGCAACCGCTCTCGCCGGTGATCAATAGCGCATCGCCCGGCTCGAGCACAAAGGACAAATCCTTCACGAGCACGCGTTCGGACCGGGGTGGACACACCGTCAAGCCATCGACCGCAATCCGCTTGCCCGGCCGCATCTTGATCCTGGAACGCCTTTTCCCGCCCGCCGCTTCACCGGCGGCCGCCGGCATTACAAGCCTTGACAATGTCTGCAGGCGCTCAGTGCCCGCTACGAAGCGGCTCAGGCTTTCGAAGTTATCGACGATGACGCCCACAGCGCCCAGCACCGCAGTAAAAGCCCCGGCTGCCTGTATTGCCCGCCCTACTTCCAGCTCGCCGGACAGCACCCCATCCGCGAGGATCACCCCTGGCAGCACCAGTGTAAGTTGACTGAACGTGCGCTGGAACAAGTTCAGGGTACGCTGCTTTTTTATGAGCCTGCTGTAGTTGTGAAACACCTTGTCGAACTTGCTGTCGATGTAGGCCCGCTCCTGCGCCTCGCCGCGGTAAAAGGCGATCGATTCGGCGTTCTCGCGCAAGCGCATCAGGCCGAAGCGAAAATCCGCTTCGCGCCGCAGTTGCCAGAAATTGAGCCGGATCAGCGGATTGCCGAAAACGTAGAGCGCAACAACGGTACCCGCCGATGCATACACCGCCAGGACGCCAACCAGCAAATGCGATATCGACCAGAGCACGGCGCTGAATGCTACCAGCTGCATGATCGAACCCAGGAAGATCAGCAGGAAGTGAATCGAACGTCCGGTGAACGTATTGATGTCTTCGCTGATGCGCTGGTCCGGGTTGTCGATCTCGCCCTCCGAAGTGAGCTCGTAATACTTGCGCCCCTTGAGATAACCATCGAGAAAGCGCCCGGTAAGCCAGCGCCGCCACTGGTTGGCGAACATGTCGCGCATGTAGTAATAGAAAGCATAGATTGGCACGGCGAACGCCAGGATGAGCAGGCAAGCACGGACCGATCTCCAGAAGCGGTCGCCGTCGCGTCCGGCCAGCGCCGAGGTCATCTCGCCGGACTGGTTGTTCAACAGCACTGCGAGCTGGGTTTCAGCCAGCATCAGCACGATCAACAGCAACAGCAAGCCCCAGGCTGACTTCCTTTCATTCTCCAGCCAGTAAGGCTTGGCAACGCTGACGAACTGTTTCCATGCCGCCAGCGACAATGGCGGTGCCCGGCGCCGTTTTGCAGGCGCAGCCTGTTCCTCCGCAGCGGCAGTGGTATTGGCTGTCATCTTCATAGCTTGAGCATACGACTCAGCATGAAGCCGCTCCGTGCGGAAACGGACATAGCGCTGGCCAGTCCAGGTTCATTTCGCCGGCGTGACAATGTGCGTATTTCCGGTGCGATTTCTCACCTATATTGACTTTTGGTAGCCGGCCAGTCTTCGGTGGAGGGCAAACCTGGAAGCAGGTAACGCCATGGGCCCAGAACACAATTTCGCGCGCACCTTGTTGCTTTGCCTGGCACTCGCCTTGCCCGCATCGTCTTTTGCGGCGACCAGGACTCCCTATTGCGATGAGGTTTCGCCCAAGATCCGAGATTCCGCGAAGACGCGTGGACTTTGCATTGACCGCCCAGCCACTACTCGCTCACCTGCCCCCGACTCTGCAACGGACTCCCCCGCTGACTCAGCCGCTGCAGCAGCCCTCGGCGCTGTCGCCGCCAAAGTTCTGGAGAGCATCATCACTCCGCCAGCCTGCCCGCAACTGCGTGACTTCGCGAAAAGCCGCATGAGCTATGAGGCAGCCGTCAACGCCTTGCCTAAAGGGGTACGACCAAGAGCGCCCGAAAGCCGGCCATCGGTTGCGCCGGACCGGACAGTGCTCGCGCAATCGACCGAGTTGAAGGGCAGAACCTGCTGGGTGCAGTTTGTGGTGTCGGACGGTTCGCTGGTACGTGTTCCGCCATTGCGCGACCTGCCCGAAGAGGCTGCCAAACAACGGCTGCAGGAAAATTCACTCAAGGCGGACACCCAAACCGTCGAATCCCCGCTCACGAAGTTGACGGGACGCGTTACCGAGCAGGCACCAGCCGCTGGCCAAGAGGTTCCGCGCGGGAGCACGGTAAAAATTTCCATCGCGCGCTTGCCTATGCTCGAACTTCCCGACGTGGTTGGCCAGGATATTCAGGCAGCACGCCGCCAACTCGAGAGGTTCGCCGTGGCCAGTTCGCTCGCGCCGGGCAAGGATCCGCTGAATCAAGTTATCAGCCAGGTTCCGGCTGGCCACTCACGCGTTGCACTCGGCAGTGCCGTTACGCTGAGGCTGTCGGACTTTTCCTTGGTTGATGTCCCTCCGCTGCTTCGCCTCGCACGCGCAGACGCTGTGGCGCGGTTGGAGCGGAGCCAATTAAGCGTGGAAGCAGATGAGTCAGACTCCGAAGCCCCAATGGGAAATGTCATCTCGCAAGATCCGGAAGCCGGCACGACAGTCAAGCGCCAAAGCACCGTGCATGTGGGCATTTCAGGCGGGCTGCCGGTACCCAAGGTGGTCGGAGAGAATGCCCGCGGTGTAGCCGCCACCCTTAAGGCGTTTGCGGTCCGCACTGAGCAAGCCGAGAGCGACCGCCCCTCCGGCGAGATCATTGCGCAATCCCCCGCAGCCGGCGAACACGCCTCCGCTCACTCGACCGTTACGCTCAAGGTTTCGGACGGGCTGATCGCCTTGCCTGACTTAAGCGGCATGAAAATCTCCGAGGCCCGCCTTACCCTGCAGCATAGAGGTGGATGGACGTCCAAAGTCCTGGAAGGCTATGATTGGAGCGGTGCCATCGTCAATGCAACAACGCCTGCCGCCGGGCAGCGTGTTGAACGCGGCATCGAAATCGGAATGATGTTGAAACCGATCCCAACGTGGGCCTGGATTGCGGTTGGCGCGGCGGCAGCCGCGGCCATTGCGGCCGTCGCCAGAATGTTGTGGCCGCTGAACATCAAAGTCAGGCCCGGCATCGACTTCAATGCCGCGCCTCTCAACGCCGTTGCGCGCGGCCCGGATTTGCCTGCGATTGGCTTGCAGGCCGGCCTGCACCGAGGCCCGGTAACCGCGCGTGAACAAGAGGAGGCACTTCATGAACCCGTTCACCCTGGGTAGCCTGATCGAATTCAGCGGAGCGCACGTCGAGCAAGGAATTGCTGAATACGCCAAAGAGACAAACGCCAAGGCAGGCTCGCCAAGCTGGCCCGGTTTTGTCGCCGAAACCGCTGCCAAAGAGCTGAACGAGAAACTGAATATTGACGTGTTCGACTTGTTTGCGGACGCATGGGCAACGTTCAGGCAAGTGCGCGACTGCGCTGACCGCAGCAAGCATCCACCGGAAGAGACTGCAGTGGTTCGACTGACCGGCGTAGAAATCACCTCGTCCAATGCCCCGTTTCTCAAGGCCACCTGGTATGGCATTCCGCTGCACGAACTGAAGTTCACGTTGGATCTGGTCGCCAGGTTCGAAGCGCTGGAACTGGTGATTCGTGATGCCCGCATCCGCGCTTTGCGCCCGGGCGCCGCCTCGGCACTGGTCTGTCTCAAGTATGGCAAGAAGAAGCTCGGGGAACAGGCCACGCCACATTGGAACCTACCTGGCGAGATCAAATTGCCCGGCGACGGGATCCCGATCGCCCGCGAGCACTAGCGTTGCCAGCTCCTCCAGACTGGGGCATCCGCCGCCACCCGGGTCGTTGACACACTTCGTTGTTGCGCACAAACTTGTTTCATGCCGGCTACGAATACGAAGTGCTCGATCCGCATGTATGTCCGCCGCCGGCGTTGGCTGGCGGTGGCGGCGCTATGCTTGTCAATAGGCTTGCCGACTCTTGCCCTTGGGACCGAGCCGTTAGTGGTCGACTATATAGTCTCGCATAGCGCTCAAAGGACGGCATGGATACGTGTCATCACTGAGTTCACCAAAGCAAACCCCGACATCGAGGTCATACATCACGGCTATCCCCAGGAGCAGTACAAGCGCAACTTCACCTCACGATTGCGCAGTGGGCAGGTGGACGTGGCCTTCTGGTATGCGGGAGAACGGTTGCGCGACGCAGTCGAAAACAAGCTGCTGGTGCCACTTGATACCGATACAGTCGCGCTGTTGAGAAAGCAGAAATTCTACCCGGCCGCCATCGAGGGAACCCGCATCGACGGCGAAATATATGGCCTCCCGATGTATTACTACCCGTGGGGACTGGTATATCGCAAGTCCCTCTTCCAAAGCCTCGGGCTGGCCGCGCCGGCAACGTGGAGCGAATTCCTTCGGGTTTGCGAACGTCTGAAAACGGCTGGCGTGAGTCCGATCGGGTTGGGAGCCGCACACAATTGGCCTGCCGCCGGCTGGTTCGATTACCTGGATTTGCGCATCAATGGGCTGGAGTTCCATCGCAAGCTGCTGCGCGGCGATGTGCCGTTCACCGATGCCAGGGTGCGCAAGGTCTTCGATGTCTGGGGCGATCTTCTGCGCAAAGGCTACTTCTTTGAACCGACAATCGAGCTCGATCATGAACGGGTGTTGCCCTACCTGTATCGCAAGCAGGTCGGCATGATGCTGATGGGGAGTTTTATCGCCGCGAAGTTTCCGGCCCCGATCGCGGACGATATGGGCTTTTTCGCCTTCCCGAGCATTTCCCACGACATGCCACAATATGAAGACGCTCCACTCGACGTGCTGGTCTTGCCAGCGCGGGCGCCAAATCCGCGCGCCCGAAAGCGCTTCATCAACTTCCTCGCCGAGAGCGGCGCTATCCGCCACATCGCCGAAGCAGACCAGACTTTGCCTGCCCAGGCCGATACATCGTCTGCGAACGTCCTGCTGGGTGATGCAGCTCGCCGCGTCCTGGCGAATGCAGCGGGCTTGAGCTCGTTCTTCGACAGGGATGCAAACTCGGAATTGGTCGGCCCCATGTTCGAAGGCTTGCGGCTATTTTTGAAACCGCCGCATGACACGGAAAAAACAGTCCTCACAATCGAGGCGCTACGCCAGAAGTAGTCGCACCTCCCTATTTTCTAATGAATTTCAGGCAATCCAAGGTAGACTTGGGCCATGCGCCCCGGCGCACTTTTCCCAAAATCGTGGAGACAGATGATGCGCAAGATCGCAATTGCAGGCGCTGGGCAGGCTGGTTTGCCATTGGCACTAGGCCTGCTGGCCAAAGGCTATGGGGTAACTGTCGCGACCAACCGCACTCCTGACGACATCCTTAATGGCCGCGTCATGTCGAGCCAGTGCATGTTCAATGATTCGCTGCAGATTGAACGCGATTTGGGTCTCAATCATTGGGAAGCCGCATGCCCGACGGTGGACGGCATAGGGCTGGCCGTTCCGAACCCCGGCGCGCCAAACGAAAAACTGATCGATTGGAGCGCCCGGCTGCACCATCCTGCCCAGGCCGTGGACCAGCGCATCAAGATGCCTGCCTGGATGCAGGAGTTTGAAAAACGCGGCGGCAAATTGTTGATCGAAGACGTAGGGGTCGCCGATCTGGAGCGCCTGGCGAGTGAGAACGACCTGGTGCTCGTGGCCGCAGGCAAAGGCGACATCGTCAGGTTGTTCGAGCGAGATGCCAGCCGTTCGCCGTTCGACAAGCCGCAGCGTGCGCTGGCGCTAACCTACGTGAACGGTTTGCGTCCGGCACCTGAATATTCGCGTGTCGCATTCAATCTGATACCCGGCATCGGCGAGTACTTTGTGTTCCCTGCCCTGACCACCAGTGGCCCTTGCGACATCATGGTGTTCGAAGGCGTGCCGGGCGGCCCAATGGATTGCTGGCACGATATCAAGACAGCCCAGGACCACCTGGAGCAAAGCCTGAACTTGCTGCGCACTTTCCTGCCATGGGAGGCAGAACGCGCCACCCGCGTCGAACTGACCGACGCAAACGGCATCCTGGCCGGCAGCTTCGCCCCGACCGTGCGCAAGCCTGTTGCCACGCTTCCTTCCGGAAAAATGGTCTTCGGACTCGGCGACACCGTGGTGCTGAACGACCCGATCACCGGCCAGGGATCAAATAACGCCACCAAGGCCGCTCGCGTCTATCTTGACGCCATTCTTGCCCACGGCGACAGGCCTTACACCCGCGAGTGGATGGAACGGACTTTCGACCGCTTCTGGGAGTACGGCGAAAAAGTCGTTACATGGACCAATTCCTTGCTTTGTCCGCCACAGCCACACATACTCAACGCGCTGGGCGCCGCCGGCAATTGCCCGCCGCTGGCAAGCGCTATTGCCAACGGCTTCAACAATCCGTCGGACTACTTTCCGTGGTGGCTCGACGCAAACGCCTGCGATCGATTCGTAGCACAGCAAATGGCCAACAATGCTGCACCGCGCGTCACCGGCGGCAAACAAGGAAACAATGTCAACGGTTTGTACGCTGCACCAGGTCCCGCATGAACTGGTTGAATCTGGCCGGTTCCTCGAAAGGAATGAAGTGGCCTGACTGCTCAAACATGAGCAGCTCCTTGTGCGGGGCATCGATCAGTTCAAAGTACTTGCTCGCCACTTCCCAAGGGGTGTTGTAGTCGGAGCGGCCAAGCAGGAAATAGACGGGAATCTTAAAAGTGCGTGCGGTACGCGGGAGGTCGAGAGCGAGCAATTCAGGCCAGAGAGTCGTCATCGAGATTTCTTCGCCCTTGGAGCTTTGCGCACTGCGATACAGCGCTTCTTCCTCAGTGTGGACGCCGCCAAACATCTTCTGGTAATTCATGTCGCCATAAAACACCCCGCCGTAGTGCTGCAGCCAGTGACGCTGAATCTTCTGGTCTCCCACGCCCTGCAGGCCGCCGGACGGGTAGTTGCCCTGCATGCGCTCAAGCTCACGAATGGCCTTGGTGTTTTTGTCTTTTCGCGCCTTTTCTAAGACATAGGCCAACGAAGCTTTTTCATTCTCCACCATATTGACCATTTGGCCTACCCCCACGTAGGCGTAAAAATCTTCCGGATAGTCTCGCGCCAGGAGCGTTCCAAGGACCGTTCCCCAGGAATGGCCGAGCAAGAATATCTTGCTGCGCCCAAAGCGTTGCTTCAGCTGAGTAACAAGCTCGTGCGCATCGGATTCGATCTGGCTGATTCGCAGCGACGACGCACGCATCTTCGGGTCATATGAGAGGCCCGTACCGCGCTGGTCCCAGTTCACCACGACAAAGTCACGCTCCAGGTCCCGGTTATAGCTTCGGAACAGTAGCAGCTCGGAGAAGCCCGGGCCTCCATGCAGGATAAGCAGGAGCGGTTTGCTGGTGTCAGCCCCATGGATGCCGATCGTCTGCTCCACGCCGCCGAGCCTGACCTTTTCCATGGATGAAATGCCGCTCGCAGAAGCCAGGTTGGCCAGGAGCAGCCCAACCAGAAGACAGATCGCACGCATGATTATTCCTCACTTAGAGATCGAACCATCGTAAGTTATCGGAATACTCACGAGTTCTTCAAGTGAGAAACTGACCAACGGTTGAAAACGAGGGACGAAATGAAAAAGGCCTGCGACGTGCATCGCAGGCGCTTCTTCCATACCGTGGCGCGACCGCATCTTTCGCCTCGCAAAAAAAGCGAGAGATACACTCGGCTCTCACCGTCCCTCCAGGCCCCAAGTGCAAATATGACGGATACTTGTTGGAACGCCTGTTAGTAGCGGCCCTCGAGTCAGCCCTTTGCGCCCGCCCGCCAGTAACGCAAACAATCTCCTGTTAGCCAAGGCAGGCGTGGCAGTTAATTCATTCCGCCGAGTCGCTTCCGACCTGCGCGCGGAAGAAACTTCCAATACGCGCACCAAACCAGACAAATACCGCAAACGCAGCAAGCAAGGGAATTCCCATCAGAGCGAAGCCGTAGGTCATGACGACCATCGGTATCCACATCAACAGGCCGCCCAGCAACGTGCCCACGATGACAACGCTCAGATTGGGACGTCTGATCAGCAGGCCTTCAATCATCCCGAGCACAAGCGCTGCTGCTATCCCCGCAGCGACGAGCGTCACAAAAGTTGGTTCGGGAAGATGGCTGAAAAGCAGCCATGCGGCAATGGGATTCAGTACCGCCCCCAATGTGCCGGCCAGGCCGGCTTCGGTTATTCTGAATGCCATAGCCGTGGACCATATCGAAAGTAGTATTTGCTGGTCAGGACTCAAATCAGATCGTGATCAGCGCTTGAGCCTTCGACATGACCAACGATGGCAATAGATTCTGCGTGCAATCCCACAATGTTCGCGCGCGCGTTCACTATCACTTCGGTCCCGTGCATTCCGAATACCGTAGTTCCAACAAATTTGGTCTCGTCATCCCAGCTGAGACAGTAGTGGCGGCCATCATCCTCCACTACAAAGGTCCGCCGTGTGATCGCGACATGCTTGACTCTTCCTCCTAAAACAAACCGTTCCGGTACTGTTGCTTGCGCCTGCACGGTACGGCCGATCCTTCTAAAGATCGCGCCTACGATGTCGGGTACATGCTTGCCCATCAAATTTTCACTGATCATCTCCCCCTCCCAAGCATCATTTTTTACGGCCTGATGTCGCTTGTAAAGTATGGCACTTGGCAATTGGTAGCTACTGCATAGATGAACTGTGTGTAGTGAAACCGCACTCCTGCAGGCCTTGCGGGACTGATCCCACATCGGTAACAGCTGCGCACTGATAGCCGAAGTAACGATTCTGCGTTAGGGTGTTTCCAAAGTGCGAGACAACAGCAACCACATCATGAAAAAGATCATACTTTTGGTTGATGACGACAGAGCCATGGTCGATCTCCTGGCGACACTCTTCCTGCAAAATGGCTGGCTGCCGATGCGCGCCATGTGTGGCGAAGAAGCGATTGCCGCGATTGTTCGCACAGTCCCTGATGCTGTGATTTGCGACTTGAACATGGCAGGCATCAGTGGATTTGAAGTCGCTGCACAGCTCCGAAAGTCCTGCGGTATCCACTGCCCAGCATTGGTCGCGTTCACAGCCTGCTGCGACCGCGACATTGGCATGCATGCGATGGAAGCCGGTTTCAATGCCGTTGTCGCCAAACCTGCCGAGTTCGACAAGCTGATGTCCGCGGTCAAGATGAGCCTGAAAGTCAACCGACGGGCGCACCAAAAGTCGGTAACCGAACACCACAAGCTGCCCACTGCCAGCCACGCCTAGGTTGCGCCCTGTTCGCCACGCTTCTGCTAGTTTGGAATGCATGAATGGGAGAGGAGCGCAACTTGGAATCGGAGCAGCGATCTGCACAGGAAAAAAGCGACCTGCACCTTCTCGCCGATGGCGGAGAAATGGGCGCGCTGATCCGCAGCCACGACTGGGCTGCTACGTCGTTGGGCCCGCCATCCGAGTGGCCCTTACTGCTCAAGACATCTGTCCGCCTGTTATTAACTTCCCGCCATGCGATGTTCATCTGGTGGGGCCCGGAACTGATCCAATTCTATAACGATGAGTATCGCGAGACGCTTGGGCCGGAACGGCATCCGGCTGCATTGGGGCAGCCCGGCCGCGAATGCTGGCGCGACGTCTGGAATCTGCTCGGCCCGGAAATCGAGTTCGTCATGCAGCGCCGGGGCGCCATTTGGCATGAAGACCGGGAAGTGCCGCTGGTCCGTAAAGGTTCGGTGCAAACCACCTGGTGGAACTATAGTTTGAGTCCGATTGAGGACGAAACTAACGTTCATGGTGTCATCGCCATTTGCAGTGATGTGACCGAAGAACATACCCAGCGCAGGTTGCTCAAGCAATCATACCGCGCCCTCCTCCGCTCGACGGACCAGGCATTTTGCATGCTTGAGCCAATCCGCGACAACGATGGCAAAGTGACGGACTTTTGCTATCTGGAAGTCAATACGGCATTTGAAAGGCATACTGGAGTGCAAGATCCATCCGGGCAACGCATGCGGGACATCTTCCCGGACGAAGATCCTGGCTGGATCGAAGAAATGGGGCTCGTGACCTATTCAGGCAAATCGTGGCATGTGCAGCGCGAGATGAAGTGCCTGAACAAATGGTTCGAGTACGACATATTCCCCGTCGGCGAGAGCGGCGCCTATCGCGTAGGGATGTTGTTTCGCGACATTACCAAACAGAAGCAGAACGAAGACGCGCTGCAAGCCAGCCGGAGGGAATTATCGGAAGCGCTGCGCCAGGCAACGGAGCAGCGTGCACTACTCAACGCCATTCTTGACGCCGCCCCGGTTGCGCTGATCGTAGCAGATGAAAACGGCGCCCTGTCACACCTGAACGAGGAGAGTCGGCGCATGTGGGGCCGGGTTCTTCCCATGTCGCGTTCGGTGACAGAATACAGCGACTGGAAAGGCTGGTTTGCGCCTGGAAGCGATCGCGAAGGCCAGCAACTGACCGCGCAAGAATGGCCGCTGGCGCGTGCCCTGCGCGGCGAAGAATCTCTCCGCGAGCTGATCGAGATCCAGACCTTCGACGACCCGCCAACGCGTAAGTGCGTGTTGGCGTCCGCAGTGCCGATCCGCGATGACGCCGGTTCCATTGAAGGCGCCGTCGTTGCCTTGATGGACGTCAGCGACCAGGTCCGGGCAGAACAGGAATTGCGGCAGGCCCACCAGCGCAAGGACAACTTCCTGGCGGTGCTCGCCCATGAAATGCGCAACCCGCTGGCCCCTATCGCGGCTGCGGCCGATGTGCTGCGCATTTCATTCCCCGAAGACGACAAGGTTCAGCATACATCTGCGATGATTGCACGCCAGGTCAAGCACCTGACAAGCCTTCTCGATGACCTGTTGGACTTGTCCCGTCTGGGTCGCGGCATGATCGCTTTGGAAGAGGCCGAGATCGACGTCAAGCACATGGTGGCGCTGGCCGTTGAACAAGCGCAGCCGTTAATCGAGTCGCACCGCCATACTCTCAATGTCCACTGTGGTGCCGACCAGATGCACATCAGGGCGGACAAACGCCGCCTGCTGCAGATTTTGGCGAACTTGTTGAATAACGCTGCCAAATACACCCAAGAGCAAGGCTTGATTGAAATTTTCGTGGAGGCCGAGCTTGGCCTGGTTCGTATCACTGTGCGCGACAATGGAATCGGAATGACTCCCGAGTTTGCAAAGCAGGCGTTCGAGATGTTCTCGCAGGCGGACCAGCATTCGAGGGCGGGACAATCCGGGCTGGGTATCGGGCTATCGCTGGTCAAGAGGTTGGCTGAGATGCAAGGGGGCCAGGTTGAATTGAACAGTGATGGCTTGGGCAAGGGAACAACCGTGACAGTAAGCTTTCCAAGGATATCGGAAGCAACGGCAGCAAGGCGGCCGACTATCCTTGCATCCAACACCAAGGTCGCCAGGCACTTGCTGATTGCAGATGACAATACCGATGCGGCAGAAATGCTTGCCACTCTCCTGCGTGCGATCGGCCACGAAGTCGATGTCGTTCGAACGGCCCGCGAAGTGCTTGACTACGCCGCACGCAACATGCCGGATGCTTACCTGCTGAATATCGGACTGCCGGACCAGGATGGGTATCAAGTCGCACGGCAACTGCGCTCCAGCACCGGCGAGAATTCACCACTGCTCATTGCGATCACAGGATTTGGCCAACCGGCAGAAATGCGCGCAGCTTATGAAGCTGGCTTCGACCACTATTTCGTGAAGCCTGTGCCTCTCGAACAGTTGAGTGAGCTCCTGACCTACGGCCATGTCCGGGCGAAGCGCCGCGCCTGACTTCAGGCAACAGGTGTTCGAAAATGAAAAAGCATTCCTGATCGCATTGCCAGCAGCCTACGTAAGCGTGCATCCAATACTCTAAGAAACCTTAAGCGGATTGCCGCGAGACGAGTTACAAGTCTGGCAAAGCGGCTTAAGGTTCAATAACCCGTGCATACATTGGTTCTGAAGCTCGTCCCTTTTTCCTCCTGCAACAATAAAACTATAAAGGATCGCTCCATTTACGTTCAATGAATAGCGATCGGCCACAGTGGTACCGGTGGGCAGGGCAGGACGGCCCAACTGAGGCATCGCGGGTTGCATCCGGGCCCCATTGGTGAAATGGTCCAATATCCTCTGACCTTTTACTCCTTTGGGACCTGCTTTAGTAAAACCGAACGCGCGGAAAGTCTTCAGTACCGCCTCGGACTCCCCGCCGGACTGCGGCCGCTGATGATCAACCGTCAGGTTTCGCAAAGGTAGTATCACGCCGCACATCATGCACGGCGCACTCGAGACAGCCTTGCTACATTCCGTTCCCGCCTCCATATACATCAACGCCCGCTCCTTCACGTTGTAGAGCATATGGAAGAACGGATCATCGGCAGCTTTACCGTATTGCGTCTTGGCGAAAGCGGTGCCACTGATCATGCCGGCCCTGGCCATGATCTCGCCCATCGCGACAGGTGTCACCGACCTTGCCGCTTCATCGATCAATTCAACTGCGTAATGATTGACGCCGGGCAGACGCGTGACTCCGATTTTCAACGTCGCCTTTCTTACTTCTTTAGCTGCTTCCAAAGTAACATAGTCAAAAGAATGTGGCCTATGTAGCGTTGCCCTTCCTAGAACCTCTTCGATCGTCTTTTGTAATTCAAGCATGATCCAACTCCGCAAGAAAATTGACACGGCAACGCCACTAGTCCATGCCGCGAGATCAAGGTACAAGGTTCTCTCCACGTAACACAAGTAACACTTGCAAAGTGGGCGAAATTTGAAATTGTCGATTACCCTACCCATTGATGGGTGCATAGCCAGGCGGCTAAGGTAAATTTGTAAGCAATTGAACGGCAAGTCTTCGACCTGCGCAGTGAGATACAAACAAAAATGGCCTACGATAGTAATTCGTAAGCCATTGATTTGATTGAATTTTGGTGGGAAGTACAAGTTTCGAACTTGTGACCCCTGCAGTGTGAATGCAGTGCTCTACCCCTGAGCTAACCTCCCGAAGTGGCGCTATTATAGACTAGGGTTGCGCCAAACACAAGTTCCCTTGACCGCCTTGTCCAGGCCATCCAGCAGAGCAATATGCTCAGCCTCTTCGGCTTCGCTTGCACGCAACACCATCACCTCAGCCAGCGCGATTTCTGCCATGGCGATGCCGCTGCCGGTTTCTTCGATGACAATGTCCATGCCCAGGCTGTTCTGGCCGCGGGTCATCGCCAGGTATACGTCGGCCAGCAATTCCGCGTCCAGCAGCGCGCCGTGCAGCTTGCGGTGGGCGTTGGAAATGCCGAAGTGTTCGCACAGCGCATCCAGCGAGTTGCGCTTACCTGGGCGCATTTCCTTCGCCTGCACCAGGGTGTCGATCACGCCGTTGATGTGGGAGTCGAAAGCCGGCAGCTTCAGCAGGTTGAATTCGTGGTTCAGGAAGCCAAGGTCGAACGGTGCGTTGTGGATGATGACTTCCGCGCCCTGGATGTACTCCCGCAGCTCCTCCACGACTTCGTGGAAGCGCGGTTTATCGCGCAGGAACTCGGTGGTCAGGCCGTGCACCGCCAATGCGCCCTCTTCCGAATCGCGCTCAGGATTGATGTAGCGGTGGAAGTTATTCCCGGTCAGCTTGCGTTCAAACAGCTCAACGCAGCCAATTTCAATGATTCGGTTACCCTGTTTCGGGTTAATGCCGGTAGTTTCGGTATCGAGGACAATTTGACGCATAAATTCACGAAGATGTTCGTAGCAAGCGGCGAAGTATAACAGGCCTTATTTGCGGCGGACCGATTCCACACCCAAGTTAGCCAGCTGGTCGGCGCGCTCATTGCCTGGGTGGCCATTGTGGCCGCGCACCCAGCGCCAATCCACCGAATGAACGGCCTGCGCTGCGTCGAGGGCTTGCCACAGGTCGGCGTTCTTGACAGGTTCCTTGGTCGAAGTCTTCCAGCCGCGCGCTTTCCAGCCGTGGATCCATTCGCTGATACCCTTCTGGACATACTGGCTGTCTGTGTGCAGCACCACTTCGCATGGCCGCTTCAGGGCTTTCAGCGATTCGATCACCGCAGTCAACTCCATGCGGTTATTCGTGGTATTCAGCTCGCCGCCGAACAGTTCCTTCTTGGCGTCGCCTGCGATCATCAGCGCGCCCCAGCCGCCGGTGCCAGGATTGCCCTTGCATGCGCCGTCGGTATAAATCTCTACTTTATCCATCGAGTCTTTCTTTGTGTTTGTTGGTGGCCGGGACAGGAACTCCTGCCTTGGCCGTTTTCTGTTTCCAGGCCGGGCCGATCAGGCGCATGCCTTTCACGCGCTTTATCGCCTGTACCATGTAGACCGCGCCGAAATACGGCCAGTAATCTGGGCCGGCGCGATCCATGAAGTTGTAGCGCGCCAGCCAGCGTTCGGTGCGGCAGGCCGGCGCATAGCAACCCAACTGTGTGTGGCTGACGCCCATATTCAGCAATTTTAGCCAGTCTTTAATGCGCGGCATGGAGATGAATTCGCCGGCCTTGGGCAGGTAGTGGGATCCGGTCAGGCGCCCGCTTAACTGGCGCAGGCCCCATAGGCTGGCGGGGTTGAAGCCGCAGACGATGACCTGGCCTTCGGGGATCAGCACCCTCTCCACTTCGCGCAGCACCTGGTGCGGCTCGGCTGAGAATTCCAGCACGTGCGGCAGCACGACCAGGTCCATGCTGTTGGTGGCGAATGGCAGCTCCACGCTGTCCAGGGTGACCGCTACCGGGCGCCTGCTGCCGGACTGGCGCGGGTGCAGGCGGATGTCGGCCAGCCACTGGTGCGGCATGCGGTTGGCGGCTAGCGCATCAATCTGGGGCATGCCGATCTGCACGGCGTTGAAGCCGAAGATATCTGCCACCATCTTGTCCAGGCAAGCCTGCTCCCAGGCGCGCACATATGCGCCCGGCGGTGTTTCCAGCCATTTGTCGAACGCTATAATGGATTCGTCGGATGTTGCGCTATCCATGCATTCCCTTTACTGAGCCCATGAGCAAACCTGTTTCTGTCCTGACCGTCCCCGCCTTCAAGGATAACTACCTGTGGCTGGTCCATGATGGCCGTCACGCTGCGGCAGTCGATCCCGGCGACGCGGCGCCTATCCTAGCCGCCCTGCAGGAGCACGGACTGACACTTACCGCCATTCTACTCACCCATCACCATGCTGACCATATCGGGGGTGTTCCGGGCCTTTTGTCACGTTTTCAGGTGCCGGTTTTCGGTCCCCGCCATGATGGTATCGCAGCCGTGACCGTGCCGCTGGGTGAAGGCGACCGTCTTGAGGTTCCGGGGTTGGACTTGTCGCTGCGGGTGCTGGATGTGCCGGGCCATACCCTCGGCCATATCGCTTATGTCCGGGATGGCGCAGAGCCCTGGGTATTTTGCGGTGACACCCTGTTTGCCGGAGGCTGCGGGCGCCTGTTCGAGGGTACGCCAGAGCAGATGGTGACCTCGCTTGGCAAACTGGCGGCGCTGCCGGAGGCGACCAAGGTGTTCTGTGCCCACGAATATACCTTGTCCAACCTGCGTTTCGCCAGTGCGGTGGAACCGGGGAATGCAGCCTTGCGCGCCCGGGTTGCGGCCGATTCCGCGACGCGCGAACACGGCCTGCCTACGGTGCCGAGCGCCATTGGTGTAGAGCGCGCCACCAATCCTTTCCTGCGTTATCGTGAGCCTGAAATCGCTGCCCGGTTGCGCGAAGCGGGCAAATTGCGTGGCGGTGAGCCACCAGTTGCCGTCTTTGCGGCGCTAAGGGAGTGGAAGAACAACTTCTGACTTGAGGAGATTTATGCAAACCGTCCGCATGTATGTTGATCCCATCAGCCCTTTTGTGTGGCTGGCAACCAAGCAGATTGCCCGCATTGAGGCGGCGGGTGTGCAGGTTGAAATGGTGCCTGTTTTGTTTGCTGCGATGCTGAACAAGCATGGTTTGGTGGGACCGGCGGAGGTGCCGGCCAAGCGTGTGCTGACTTTCCGCGATGTGATGCGGCAGGCGTCGGCGCAGGGGCTGGAGTTTGTGGGGCCGCCGGGGCATCCCTTCAATCCCTTGCCGATGCTGCGGATGGCGACGGCGATCGCCGGCCGTGCGGAGCGGATTGCGTTCGTGACTGCGGTAATGGCGGCGACCTGGGAACAGGGGCAGGATGCGCAGGATTTCGGCGTGCTGGCGCGGGTTGCGCGCGATTGCGGGCTGGATGGGGAAGCGTTGGTTGCAGCAGCGGGTACGGCGGAGGTGAAGGCGGAACTGGCGCGGGCGACCGAGCAGGCCATCAGTGACGGCATTTTTGGCGTGCCGAGCTTTGTGTTTGAGGGGGAGTTGTTCTGGGGTGCGGATCGGATCGAGAGCTTGCTGCGCAGGATTGCGGGGCATCGGATCGATGAGGCGCGTTTGCGGGAGTTTCTTGACAGGCCGCCGCTGGCTTCGCGCCAAAACCGGTAAACCTGGGTCTGACCCACAGGGTCAGACCCAGACTGCTCGCCGGCCTACGGGGCCTGGAACCCGCCCGTGGCATTCGAGCAGATAGGGTCAGACCCTTGGGTCTGACCCAGATTTACCGGTTTAGATTTCTTCATACAACGGCAGCGTCAGGAACTCCTCAAACGCCTCCGAGGTCGTCATCTTCTCAAAGATCTGCGCAGCGCGATCGTACGCTGGAGTCGAACCATCCGGAGCCGCAGCCTTCACCTTTGGCAGTTCTTCCGGAATCATCGCACGCACCATATCAGCGGTAACCTTGCGGCCATCCTCCAGCACGCCTTTCGACGAACGAATCCACTGCCACACCTGCGAGCGCGAGATTTCAGCAGTCGCCGCATCTTCCATCAGGTTATGGATCGGCACGCAGCCGTTGCCGTTCAGCCAGCTGCCAAGGTAGTGGATGCCGACGTTAATGTTGTAACGCAGGCCAGCTTCGGTGATCGGCGCTTCCGGCTTGAAGTCCAGCAGTTCGTTCGCGGTAACTTCCACGTCCGGGCGCTGCTTGGAGATCTGGTTCGGTGCATCGCCCAGCACTTTCTTGAACTCGCCCATGGCCAGTTCCACCAGGCCCGGGTGAGCCACCCAGCCGCCGTCGTAGCCGTCGGTCGCATCGCGCGCCTTGTCGTTGCGTACGCCGCCCATTGCCACTTCATTCTTCTCCGGATCGTTCTTGATCGGGATCAGCGCAGCCATGCCGCCAATTGCCGGTGCATTGCGCTTGTGGCAGGTCTTCAGCAGCAGCAGTGCATAAGCGCGCATGAACGGCGCGGTCATGGTGACCTTGGCGCGGTCGGCCAGGCAGAAGTCCTTATCCAGCTTGAATTTCTTGATGCAGCTGAAAATGTAGTCCCAGCGGCCGGCGTTCAGGCCGGAGCTGTGTTCGCGCAGCTCGTACAGGATTTCGTCCATCTCGAAGGCGGCGAGGATGGTTTCGATCAGCACAGTGGCCTTGATCGTGCCTTGTGGCAGGCCCAGTTCATTCTGGGTCATCACGAAGATGTCGTTCCACAGGCGGGCTTCCAGGTGCGATTCCATCTTCGGCAGGTAGAAGTATGGGCCGGCGCCGCGTGCCAGTTGCTCTTTCGCGTTGTGGACCATGAACAGGGCGAAGTCGAAGATGCCGCCCGAAACACGCTTGCCGTCCACGGTTACGTGCTTTTCGTCCAGGTGCCAGCCGCGTGGACGCACCACCAGGGTGGCGGTCTTTTCATTCAGCTTGTAGGACTTGCCGTTCTGTTCCAGGGAAATCGTCTTGCGGACGGCGTCCTGCATATTGATCTGGCCCGAGATCTGGTTGTCCCAGTTCGGGGTATTCGAATCTTCGAAGTCGGTCATGTAGGAATCCGCGCCGGAGTTCAGCGCATTGATGACCATCTTGCGGTCGACCGGGCCTGTGATTTCGACGCGGCGGCATTCCAGGGCCTTCGGAATCGGCGCGATCTTCCAGTCGCCATTGCGGATATGGGCGGTTTCGGCCAGGAAGTCCGGGCGCTCGCCGGCGTCCAGGCGCTTGGCGCGCTCAACGCGCTTGGCCAGCAGTTCCTGGCGGCGCGGTTCGAATTCGCGGCTCAGTTTGGCGACCAGGTCCAGTGCTTCCGGGGTCAGCACGCGTTCGAAACCTGGCTTGATTTCTCCTGTGATTTGCATACCTGCTGGCAGAGTGATGCTCATAGTCTTTCTCCGTGATTGATGATTAGTGTTGTGATTCGATGTTTTCCAGTATATTGACTAAAAACATAGAGAAACAAGACTAAAAAGCACTTCATCTGTGCGTTTTAGTCATAAATGAGGTCTTATGGGTCAGTTCAGGCAAATCTCCACCT
>Ga0307408_100000122_pt1 | contig 85798 bp, 74 predicted proteins | sample 322Cmetagenome_FD_202116 | JGI IMG/M metagenome (GOLD analysis project Ga0307408, IMG submission 202116) | Maize rhizosphere microbial communities from greenhouse at UC Davis, California, United States - 322HYB-C-3 | ecosystem: Host-associated > Plants > Roots > Rhizosphere > Soil | place... | reverse complement strand
CTTGTTAAATTGCTTGCGCGACTTGGCGTATTGCTGGCAAACGTCGTTAATCGTACCGGAGTGCAGCCCAAGCTCCTTGCTGCAACCGGTGGTCAGGTTGATCAAGTCAAATCCGGTATGCCAACGGCGATTGAAACGCAACGCATCCTTCTGCCTGTCATTGCAGAAATTCCAGACGTCATTCACCTTCCGCGCCTGCTGATTCAGCAGGCCGGCCAGGGACTTCACGCGGTATCGAAAGACCAGGTTCATACCCCTTTGACTACGCGGGTAGGAATTGGTTCCCCGTTTAATCGAAAGTGTGTTCGGCGGCTGCGCCGCCGGCTCCTTTCACTCCCTGCCCTGAAGGACGGGGCTTTTCGGAGCAAAAGGTGATGAAGTTATTCCACTTGGTCTTGCGCCCGTTGATGGCGCTGTGCCATGGCTTGCTGCTGATGGCGGCGCTGCTAGTTCCGCCTGGCGCGGCGGCATCCGCGCCGCCGGCCCCGCTGGACATGGTCCTGCTGGAAGACCCGCAAGGCACGCTGGCGCTGGAAGACGCGATCGCGTCGGCCGGCCGGTTCCGGCCCGGTTCGCCCAATGTGGGCGGCACCACGTCCGCCTACTGGATGCGTTTTAAGGTCCGCAATCCGGGCGGCGCGCCGGTGACCTGGTGGTTCGATACCGGCAACCGCACCTTGCAGGAAGTGGATTTTTACCAGCCCGACAGCTATGGCGGCTGGCGGCACCTGGCGACCGGATCGCGCTTTCCGTTCGCGCAGCGCCCGCTGCCCACCGATACCTTTGTGTTTCCCCTGACCCTGGCGGCCGGCGCCAGCACCGACATCTACCTGCGCGTGCGCAGTACCGGCTACCTGGGCGTCACGCTGTTGCCGCGCCTGTGGACCAAGGCCGCGTTCCTGCAGGCGGCGCAGGAAGACCGGCGCGCATGGCTGACGTACCTGGGCATGACGGCGGCGCTGGGCGCGTTTTATTTGATGCTGTGGCTGTACCTGCGCGAGCGCAATTACCTGTTGTATGCGCTGTCGCTGGCATCCATCGTGTGGGCGATTTCCAGTACCGGCGGCGGTTTCGGGGCGGCCTTCCAACTGTTCTGGCCGAACTCGCCCGGGTTCGAGCAATGCGCGTGGATGCTGTCGCAACTGCCCGTCACCTGGCTACCGGTGTTGTTTGCGTGCCGCCTGGCGGACTTGCCAGCGCGGATGCCGCGCCTCACCCGGCTGATGTGGCGTTTGATCAAGGCCAGCAGCGTGGCCATGCTGGTGATGGTGCTGCTGACGGCGACGCAGCGCAGCGACCTGGGGCCGGTGCTGCAAGTGGTGTACGTGCTGGGCTGGCTGTTATGGCTGCCGGTGTATCCATTGATGGGCTATGCGATGGCGCGCGAAGCATGGCGCGGCGACCGCATGGCGCGTTATTTCTGCCTGGCATACACGCCGTCGATCGTGGTGGCCGCCTTCATTTCCACCCAGGCGCTGCGCGGCTTGCCGCCGGACCTGGCGCACATGCTGTGGGCGTCCGCGTTTGAATTGCTGGTGACGGCGCTGGCGCTGGCCGATTACCTGAACCATGAACACAGGGAAAAGGTCAGCACGCAGGAAGCGCTGTTGGACAGCACCCGGCGCACCGAGCAGGAACTCGAGCGCAAGGTGGTGCAGCGCACCGTGGAATTGAATGCGGAACGCGAACGCGCCCGGGAACTGGTGCACACCATCCTCGCCAGCGAAGGCTGGCGCGCCGACGCCACATCCGGCAACCAAGGGCAAGTCTTTCACCGCTAGCAAGGTTGGTGCGCGTGCAAGCCTTGCTGGCAACACCCAAGCCACTGCCCGGCGGCTAACGGTTTACTTCCGTTAGGAAATGTGTAAACGTGGATTTCCTGTCAAAAGAAGCAAACAGGTGGACCCCATGGCATGGTTGTCCCGGAAATTGCTTGCGCTATGCCTGTGGACCGCGGCGTCCGCCATGGCGCAGAGCGTGCTGCCAACCGGCAGTGAACCCGTCGATCTGACCGCCGCGACCCGGCTGCTGGAAGACCCGGGCGGGCAAATGACGGTGCGGCAGGCGGTGGCGCGGGCGGACCAGTTCACAGCGGGCAAGGCTTCGCCCGGTTTCAGCACGTCCGCGTGGTGGCTGCGCTTGCGCGTGCGCAATGACGGCGCGCAGGCCGGCACGTGGTGGTTCGACACCGGCAACCGCACCTTGCAGGAAGCGGACCTGTACGTGCCCGATGGCCGTGGCGGCTACGTGCACCAGTCGGCGGGCGCGAACCGCCCCTTTGCGCAGCGCCCGCTGCCGACCGATTATTTTGTGTTCCCGTTCACGGCGGCGGCGGGCGAGACCGTGGAGTTATACCTGCGCGTGCGCAGCACGGGGTTCCAGGGCGTGATGCTGCGGCCGATGGTGTGGCAGCCGCCGGCTTTCCAGGCGCGGCAGCGCTGGGAACAGACGCAATGGGTGCTGTACCTGGGCATGGCGCTGACCCTGGCGGCCTTTAACCTGATGCTGTGGCTGTACCAGCGCGAAGCCGACAACCTGATTTATGTGCTGTCGCTGATTGCCATCGTCTGGACCACCAGCAGCGCGGCGGGCGGCTATGGTTCCGCGTTCCAGATGCTGTGGCCGGATGCGCCCCGGTTCGAGCAAAGTTCGGCGGTGCTGTCGGTGCTGTTTGTGTGCGTGCTGACGCCCTTGTTCATTTCCCGTTTGCTCGGACTATGGAAGCGGATCCCCCGCGTCAGCATGGTGCTGTGGACCTTTATCGTCATCAATTGCCTGACCAGTATCACCCTGGCCGCCATGACGATGCTGGACCTGCCGAACGCCGCCGCGCAAATGCAGACGATTTACATCATCGGCGGCTTGCTGTGGCAACCGATCTTCCCGCTGCTGGGCTATGGCATCGCGCTGTGCGCCCTGCGCGGCGACCGCTTTGCCCGCTTCATGGTGGTGGCGTATCTGCCGGCCATCGTGGCGTCCACCTACACGTCGATGCAAAACGTGCGGGGCGAGCCGCCCAGTCTGGTGTTCATCATGTGGGGCGCCGCGTTTGAATTGCTGGTGATGGCGCTGGCGCTGGCCGACCGTTTCAACCAGGAGCGGGTACAGAAAATGGCGGCGCAGGAAGCGCTGGTGCAAACCTTGCGGCGCTCGGAACAGGAACTCGAACAAAAGGTCACGCAGCGCACCGTGGAGTTGAACCGCGAGCAGAACCGCACCAAGGAATTGCTGTACAACATCCTGCCGGTGGAACTGGCGGAAGAATTGTCCAACACCGGCCACGCGCAACCGGCCCGCCACGAATCGGCCACGGTCCTGTTCACCGACTTTGCCGGCTTCACGGCCATGGCGGGCACCATGCCGGCCGACCGCATGATCGCGGAACTTAACGAGATTTTTGCGGCGTTCGACGACATTGCCGACGCATGTGGCGTGGAAAAGATCAAGACCATCGGCGACGCGTACATGGCGGCGGCCGGGTTGCCGAAGCCCTGCGCCGACCATGCGCAGCGCTGTGTGCGGGCCGGGCTGAAGATGATTGCGTATGTCGAGCAGCGCAACCGCAGCAATCCCTTCAAGTGGACCCTGCGCGTGGGTATCCACTCCGGTCCCGTGGTGGCGGGCGTGGTGGGCAAGCGCAAATACGCGTTCGATATCTGGGGCGACACCGTGAATATCGCGTCGCGGATGGAGAGTTCCGGCGAAGCGATGCGCGTCAACGTGTCGGCTTACACCAGCGACCTGGCCAAGGGGGAGTTCGAGTGCGAATACCGGGGCAAGGTGGCGGCGAAAGGCAAGGGTGAAATCGATATGTATTTCATAAAAGATAATCATAAGCGGGATGCCGCGCAGGGCGCTACTATCACGGGATGACCCCCTATCTGACCTTCACCCCCTGGATCGATGGCGACCACCCCGACGTGGCCGCCAAAGCAGCAGCACTGGCCGCCCATGCGACTTCCCTGGAACAGGTGGCGCAGCGCTGTTTTGAATTCGTCCGCGATCACATCCGTCACAGCTGGGACTATCAAAGCAATCCCGTCACGTGCCGCGCCTCCGATGTGCTGAAGCACGGCACCGGTTATTGCTATGCCAAGAGCCACCTGCTGGCCGCGCTGCTGCGCGCCAACGGCATTCCGGCCGGGCTGTGCTATCAGCGGCTGGAGGTCGGCAGCGAAGGGCCGCCATATTGCCTGCATGGCTTGAACGCGGTGTGGCTGGAACCGTATGGCTGGTATCGCGTCGATGCGCGGGGCAACAAACCCGGTGTCGATGCCCGCTTTACGCCGCCCGTGGAACAGCTGGCATTCCCGGTGTTGGCGCCGGATGAGCGGGATTTGCCGGAGATATGGGCAGAACCGCTGCAAGTGGTGGTCGATGCGCTGAACCGGCATGCCACCGTGCAGGCGGTGGCGGCGCATTTGCCGGACGTGGCCCTGATGCCGTCGATCAAACCCGGCGCGGCACGCGCCCACTGGGCCGACGCCGGCATGAGCAAGGTGGCATAAGCACCGACAGCCCGCCCCTAGGCTCAGTCGGCACCCTGAACACCCCCCACCAACCCCGCCACCTTCCCCAACTCCTCCGCCAACACCCGCATCACCGCCTGGATCCGCACCGTATCGCGCAAATCCGGATGCGTCAGCAGCCACAACTCCGACGCCAGCGCCGGATCGGGTTCCGTCACACGCTGAAGTGAGCGCGTACTATCACCGAGAAAACACGGCAATAACGCCAGCCCCAGCCCGTCGATACACGCCTGCCGCAAGGTACTGAAGGTGCTGGCCCGGAAGCCGACCATATCGAGCGGTACGATTTTTTCCAGCCAGCGCAAGGTGCGGTGCCGTCCCAAGGTATCGTCCAGCGCTATCCACGCGTGCTCCGCCAGCGGCCGCGGCGGTTGCTCCGCGAGGTAGGCGGGCGCGCCATACACGGCCAGCGCCAGGGGGCCGATGCGCTTGCCGATCAAATGCTCCGGCGGCTGCAGCGCGGGCCGGATCGCGATATCGGCATCGCGCCGCGACAGGTTGGCCATGAGGTTATCGATGCCCAACTGCAAGGTGATGTCCGGATACTGGCGGCGGCAGGCGGCGATCGCGGGATTCAGCAGCACTTGCGCCACGCTGTCGGTGGTGGTGAGCCGGACCGTGCCGCTGGGGCGCAGATCCCGTCCCGCCACTTTCAGCAGTGCCTGCTGGGCGGTTTCCTCGATGGCGGCGCCGGCCCGGGCGATTTCCTCGCCGGCCGTGGTTGGCACGTAGCGTCCGCCAGCGCGCTCAAACAACCGCACGCCGAGCTTGTCTTCCATCTGCGCCAGCCGGCGGAACACGGTGGCGTGGTTGACGTTCAACCGGCGCGCGGCGCCGGACAGCGATCCGGTCTCGACAATAGCTGCCACGCAGCGCAAGTCGTTTAAATCGGTGTGCGTTTCTGCAAGCGTAGTTTGCATAATTTTAGAATTTTCTTGCGGGAGTGCACAGCATAAGCTGTGCACATCCACCAATCAACAGGAGCTTCATCATGAAATCCAAAGTCATCGCCATGACCGCGGCCTTGCTGGCCACCACTGCCGCCTATGCCGGCGAACCGATTTGGGATGGCAATACAGTGCAAATGGTCAGTGAGAAACTGGACCAGGGCGTCTATGCCTATTACGCCGCCGACGCGCGGGAATTAAATGCAAAAGGGGGCGCGGCGGCCACCAGCGGAGGTTTAATTGTCGGCAGTAAAGGCGCACTGCTGATCGACACCATGCTGAACCAGCGTTTGAATAAACAAGTACAAACGTTGAGCCGTCAATTGGGCGGAAAACCTATCCTGTATGCGGTCAATACCAGCTCGCACGGCGACCATTCCTTTGGCAATATGTATTTGCCGGCCAATACCAAAGTCGTCCAGCATGCGGTGACGCGCCAATATATTGCGGGGCACCTGGAAGACGATAAAGCATTCATGGTGAAAAACTTTGGCAGTGGCCGAGGTATTGAGCCTATTCAGGCCCGCATGCCGGATATTGTCGTCACGGCAGGCGGCACGGTATCGCTCGATCTCGGCGATAAAAAAGTCGACATTATTGATTTTGGCTTTGCACAAACCGGCGGCGATTTATGGGTGTGGGAGCCGCAATCCAAAGTATTGTGGACAGGTAATCCCGTGATTGCATCCAAACCCGCATTACCGTGGCTATTGGATGGCCGTTTGGTGGAAACACTGGCAACCCTGAAAAAGGTGTATGCCTTCCTGCCGGCCGACGCGAAAATTATTCCCGGCCATGGCGTGGCCATGCAGCGTGAAGATTTGCAATGGCATATCCAATACCTGGAAACCATCCGCAATAAAGTGCAGGATGCGGTCAATGAGGGCCTGACCCTGGAGCAAACCGTGCAGCGCACCGCGATGCCGGAATTTGGTGGCTACGCCTTATTCAGCTGGGTTCATCCGGGCTTGAATGTGCCGGCCGCATATCGCGACCTGAGCAAGAAATAAGTGAGAAACCCGGCGGCGGAGTATAATGACAGCTTCACTGCCGGGAGTTTTAGATGAGTACAGAAGAACGCTTCATTGATATTGAAATCAAGCTGGCCCATGCGGAAGACATGGTGGAATCGCTGAACCAGCGGATTTATGAACAGCAAAAACAAATCGATAAACTGGAAGCCATGCTTGCCGCATTGGCGCAGCATATTCGCGATAATGCGCAAGGCCAGCAAACACCGCTCAATGAACGGCCACCACACTACTGATTTCCCCAAAGCGGCTTCCCAGCTGCTTTTTTTCGGGGGTTTTATGCCTTAAGTTGGCGCAATCACGCTAATTGTTGGCATAAAGCGGCCGATATTGCCCGTTGCGTGAAAGTTTCAGTCGTATTGCCGGGAGGCGATGGCTGTGCCCAGCCGCTTACCTAAACATAATAAGGTGAGGGTGGGTGGCAAGCCCCAGGGTTCGGGAATGACGGATGCATCACATGCATACAGGCCGGGTAATGTCGTCCTCAAATGATGGTCGACACCGTGGCCGATGCGCACACTGCCGCCGGGATGGGCGGCGAAATGCCAGCTTTTAAAGATATGGTGGGCACCCGCTGCGGTTAATACCTTGCGTGCCAATGCGATGCCTTCGCGGAATTTTGCTTTGTCGCTGGGCTGAAGTGATTTATTGGCCCAGCGCGGGCCGATATGGCCGCCAATTTCGTCGCGTATTTTTACCATGATGGATAAGGTTTGCGCGTGCGAGAATAAACGATCGATCCGGCCGACCTGTAAAGCAAAGGCCTGGTACATCGGTTCAGGCAAGGTTAAATCCGCCAGTGAAATGCCTTGTTCTTGAAAATAAATGCCGGCCGCCATCGGGACTTCCGCGCCACCGTGTATATCATCCACCGTCCCCATCACCGCAACCACCGGGTCACTGAAAAAAGGCGACGTGCGCGGCGCCAAACCGGAGGCATGTAACAGGCGTGGTGTACCGATTCCGCCGCCGGAAAGAATAATGTGCGCGGCGCGAATGATCCGTAATTTTCCTTCGCACATACATTCAATGCCGACAGCGCGGTCTTTCTCTTTTAATACGCGGATGACCCTGGTTTGGTCCAGTAAATGGGCGCCATGACGTATTGCTTCGTCGATCAAGTCGCGCGCCGTCCATTTTGCGCCAAAAGGACAGCCATACACGCAACGCCAGCAACCGGTGCGGCAAATTTGCGGCCGGATCATTTTATCGAGCTTGCGCCAGGCTAATCCGGTAGCCTGGCCTGCCTGCATTAACCGGGTTGCCATCGGGCCGATCAATGCATCGGGCAATGGCGCCATCGGCAATTCTTCACGAAATAATTGTAATTCGGCGGACAGGTCGATGCCGTGGCGGGAAAATAATGCGGCAGGCGGCGGCGCCGCCGTGGCGAAATTGAATGTGGAACTGCCGCCTTTGGTAATACCCTGAACCAGCAGGGACGCATCGCGGTGTATATAAGCACCGCGTCCGGGAATTGCCGCCATGGCCGCCATTTGCGTTAATGTGCCCGCCACCGGCGCGGCGCTGCCCTGTTCCAGGATAGCCACAGCCAGCCCACGGCGCGCCAGTTCGCGGGCGACCGAGGCACCGCCGGGGCCGCTGCCGACGACGATGGCGTCATACGATGTACGGAAAGGCGTATCCATGGGGCGATGGTAACACCGGACGACGCCACGGCCGGTATGGCGGAAGATTAAGGTTGCCTGTTAATTCACATTCAGCTACTGTCAGATCCTTTCTTTGTGGAGACATTGCGATGGCGATCCTGATACTCGGCTTGCTGATCTTCCTGGGCGTGCACTCGGTGCGCATCGTGGCCGAACCGTGGCGCACGCAAATGCGGGCGCGGATGGGCGAGCAGAAATGGAAGGGCGTGTATTCGCTGATTTCGCTGGCCAGCTTCGCGCTATTGATCTGGGGCTACGGACTGGCGCGCCAGGCGCCGGTGGTGCTGTGGGTGCCGCCGGTCGGCACCCGTCACCTGGCCGCGCTGCTGACGCTGGTCGCCTTTGTATTCCTGGCCGCCGCCAACGTGCCGAACAATGGCATCAAGGCCAAAGTGCACCATCCAATGCTGATCGGGGTGAAAATCTGGGCATTGGCGCATTTGTTGTCAAATGGCAATCTGGCCGATGTGGTGCTGTTCGGGGCGTTCCTGGTGTGGGCCATCATCGATTTCAAATCCGCCAAGCAACGCGACCGGGTGAACGGCACCGTGTACCCGGCTGGAACCGGCAAGGGCACGGCGATGGCCGTGGGCGGGGGCGTGGTGGTGTGGGCGGTGTTTGCGTTCTGGCTGCATGGGGTGTTGATTGGGGTGCGGCCGTTTGGGTAATGGATTGCCTTGGGCAAATGCTCCCGCTGAAAAAGCTTGATAGATAGCTTTGGCGCGGGAGCGGGCGGTATAAACTTGGTCGTACTTCAGCCGTCCTTATCAATCCGCGCCTGCATGTGCTGCGCGCGGTCCGGCGACGATGGATGCGAGCTGAACATGCTGTGGTCGGAACCTTCCAGTTTGCCCAGTTTCTGGAACACCGTCACCAACCCTTTCCGCGACAACTTTTCCTTCTGCAGCAAGTTGTACGACTGGTCGTCGGCGTCGGTTTCCTGCGCCTGGGAAAACTGGGCCGCGATGAATTTTTGGCCCAGGTCGCCGAGTTCCGACTGGCTCAACGTTGCAGCAGTACCGCTGACGGCGACGGCGGCGCCGCGCGCCGCTTGCAGGTTATACGCCGTTTGCATGGATTTTTTGGAGTGGCCCAGCACCACGTGGCCGATTTCGTGTCCGACCACGGCGCGGATTTCATCGTCGTTCATCATGTCCATCAGCCCGGCGTACACGCGGATGCAACCGTTATCCATCGCGAATGCATTGACGTTGGAGACCAGGTACACCTTGGCATCGAGCTTTTTGCCATTGAATTTGTTCAACTTCAGCGGTTTCAAGGCTGCGGCCAGGCGTTTTGCATATTTGCTGCCCGGTGCGGCAATCTTGTTGCTGCGGTCGAGGGCGGCGCAGGATTTGTCCGCCAAGTCGCTGACTTCGGCGTCGCTCAGGGTGGCGGACTTGATCGCCATGCCCGCCGCATTGGCGAGTCCTCCCAGGTCGACGGCGCAGGCCATGGGGCTGGCCAGCGCCGACAGCGCCAGCACACCGCCAGCGAGTCGTGCGGGCAAAGATTTGATGGGAAGTTCCGGCAAGGACGAACGCATCGTTTCCATAATAGGCTCCTCAAGAAGTGGGGGAGGGTGCGAGAATTTCCGCTAGGAAATCGTAGCGATCTTCTTTCTTGGCAACCTTATGGAAAATCAACTTGTTTGGCTTTACGATGTCGGCAGTCATTGCAACGCCAGGAGGCGTATATGGGTAAAAAATATGGGTAAGAACAGGCTCGAAGCCTTCAGCGACGGCGTCATCGCCATCATCATCACCATCATGGTGCTGGAACTCAAAGTGCCGCACGGCGCGGACTGGGACACCCTGGCGCCACTGGGGCCCGTGTTCCTCAGCTATGTGCTGAGTTTTATTTACGTGGGGATTTACTGGAACAACCACCACCACCTTTTGCATTCGATCACCAAGGTCAGTGGCAGCGTCCTGTGGGCCAACCCGCATTTGCTGTTCTGGCTGTCGCTGATTCCGTTTGTCACGGGCTGGATGGGGGAAAACCATTTCGGCAAGGTGCCGGTGGCGATTTACGGCGTGGTGCTGATGATGTGTGCGCTCGCTTACCTGCTGCTGGAACACATCCTGATTCGCCTGCACGGCAAGCAGTCGGCGCTGGCGCAGGCGGTGGGCAATGACAAGAAAGCGTGGCTGTCGATGCTGCTGTACCTGGGCGGGGTGGGATTGGCCATGCTGCATCCGTGGCTCGGCGCAGCGCTGTATGCGCTGGTGGCGCTGATGTGGTTTGTCCCGGACCGCCGCATCGAATCCCATGTGAATCACTAAGGCGGCGCGCCGGAGCGCGCCACCTGTGCGGATAACCGGGCTGGACTCAGTTATCCAGCGTCTTCAATTCCCGCCGCATGATCTTGCCGCTGCTGGTCTTCGGCAAGTCCGCGACGAATTGCACGCTGCGGGGGACCTTGTACGCCGCCAGGTGTTCGCGGCAATATCCCAGGATGTCTTCCGCCGTGGCGCTGGCGCCCGGCTTCAGCACCACATAGGCTTTCGCCACTTCCCCTTTCAGCTCATCCTGCTTCGGCCCGACGCCCACCATAGCGACGGCCGGATGGCCGGACACCACCCGCTCCAGTTCCGCCGGATAGACGTTGAAGCCGCCGGTGATGATCAAATCCTTCTTGCGGTCGACGATATAAATGTAGCCGGCGTCATCCATTTTGCCGAGGTCGCCCGTGTGCAGCCAGCCGTCCGGTTCGATGGTGTCGCGGGTGGCTTTTTCGTTGCCGTAGTAACCCTGCATCACCATATTCCCCCGCGCCATCAGTTCGCCCACTTCACCCGGCGGCAGGGTTTTCGACGCATCTTCCGGATCGGCAATGCGGAACGTCATGCCGGGTTCGCCCAGGCCGATCGACCCGTGGCGGTTTTCGCCATAGAACGGATTGGTGGTGGCCACGCCGCCCAGTTCCGTCATGCCCCACACTTCCAGCATCGGGCAGCCAAACGCTTCTTCCACGGCGCGTGCCTTGGCCACCGGCATGGTCTGGCCGCCCACCGCGCAGCGCTTCAGCGATGACAGGTTGTATTTGTGCAGGTCGGGATAGGCCAGCAGGTACATATACATGGTGGGCACGCCATCGAGGATGGTGGCTTGATAGGTTTGCACTGCTCTCAGCACTTCTTCTTCGTTGAATTTCTGGATGATCGCCAGGGTCATGCCATACATGATGGAACTGTTCAGGGTCACGTTGCCATACACATGCGAGCAGGGCAGGGCGGTAACGCCGGTGTCGTGCTCGGTCCGCACGTGCATCAGCGCCATGCCGGCCGACGAGGCCAGGATCGCGCGGTGGCTCAGCATCGCGCCTTTCGGGTGGCCGGTGGTGCCGGACGTGTAGGCAATGGTGGACAGCGCATCCGGGTCGGCCGCCACCGGGGTGAATGGCGCCTTGTTATCGAGCAGGGTTTCAAAACGCTGCGTGCCGGGCAAGTCATCGGCGCCGCCAAACAGCACGATGTGTTCGATCGGGCAGCGTTCGCGCACCGACAGCAACGCTTCGCCTTTGTCGGAAGACGCCAGTACGATGCGTGAACCGGAATCATTGGCGACATACGCGACTTCTTCGGCCGTCAGCATCACGTTGATGGGGATGGCCACCGCGCCCACCTGGTGGATCGCGTAATACGACACCACCCATTCCCAGCGGTTGACGGAATACAGCGTGACTTTGTCGCCGGGACCGACGCCCAGCGCCTGCAGTCCGGCCGCGAGCCGGTTGGCCAGTTTATCGAGTTCCGCAAACGACAGCGAGCGGTCCTTGAAGATCAGCGCCGTCTTTGTACCAAAACGTTTCGCGGCGGCTGGCAGGATGCTACCGAGGGTCCATTCCATGCGTGTCTCCTGGTTATCAAAAAATCCAGTTTACAGCATAGAAATTGCATTTTCCTGTGTCAAATCAAGAATTTATACCTTTTAATGTGCTAGTGAATAGCAGATTATTCCAACGGGCAATGCTGTGTAACGTTAAGTATCAAGCTGCGCCGCAGCATGGATTGCCAGTGACGCTGGAAATGTGTCCTGATATCATCGTCGGCTTCCCGCACTGCCCAAAACAGCCGTGTGCCCTTGTCTTTTACCGAAAGATAAAATGTCCCGTCCCAACCTGCTCATCCTGGCCGCTGCCGCCGGCTTTGCCCTGACTCCTGTCGCGTTTGCAGCACAATCGACTGCCGCTGCCGCCTCCGTGCACAGCGTGGTAACGCTGGCCGGCAACCCGATGGCGCAACCCAGCCCGCTGCCGTTCCACTACCCGCAGTTCGACCTGATCAAGGATGAGCACTTTGCCCCGGCCTACGCCGAAGGCATGGCGCAAAACCTGAAGGAAATCGACGCGATCGCCAACAACAAGAAGCCGGCCACGTTCGACAACACCATTGTCGCGATGGAGCGTTCCGGCCAGTTGCTGACCCGCGTGGCGACGTTCTTCAGCAATTTGCAGGGCGCCAACACCAACGACAAGCTGGATGAGATCGACCGCGACATGTCGCCGAAGCTGGCGGCCCACAATGACGCGATTTACCTGAACGCCAAGCTGTATGCGCGCGTGAAAGCGCTGTACGACAAGCGCGACAAGTTGGGCCTGGACGCGGAATCGAAGCGCCTGCTGGAACGCTATCACATGGACTTCGTGCGCGCCGGTGCGCAACTGTCGGCCAAGGACAAGGAAAAGCTGAAAGCGTATAACAGCGAACTGGCCACTTTGCAGACCGCGTTCACGCAAAACGTGCTCAAGGAAATCAATGCCTCGGCCATGATCGTCGACACCCGTGCCGAACTGGCCGGCATGTCCGACGCCGCCATCGACGCGGCCGCGGCCGCGGCCAAGGCGCGCGGCCTGGAAGGCAAGTTTGCCGTGGCGCTGATCAACACCACCGGCCAGCCGCCGCTGGCCGTGCTGACCAATCCGGCCACCCGCAAGCGCCTGATGGACCTGTCGATGGCCCGTGGCGGCCGTGGCGGTGAATTCGATTCGCGCGCGATCGTGCTGAAGGTCGCCAAGCTGCGCGCGGAAAAAGCCGCGCTGCTGGGCTATTCGAGCTATGCCGCCTATTCGCTGGCGGACCAGACCGCGAAATCCACCGACGCCGTCAATACCCTGCTGGCCGAACTGGCCAAGCCGGCGGTTGCCAATGCCCGCAAGGAGCAGGCGGACCTGCAAGCCGTGGCCGACGCGGAAAAAGCCGGGATCCAGGTGGGCGCGGCGGACTGGGCGTTTTACACCGATAAAGTGCGCGCGCAGCGCTACAGCTTCGACGGCGCCCAGCTGAAACCGTATTTTGAGCTGAACAATGTGCTGGAAAAAGGCGTGTTCTTTGCCGCCAACAAGCTGTATGGCCTGAGTTTTAAAGAACGCAAGGACTTGCCGGTATATCACCCGGACGTCAAGGTGTATGACGTGTTCGATGCGAATGGTAAGCAGCTGGCGATCTTCCTGGCCGACATGTATGCGCGCCCGACCAAGCAGGGCGGCGCGTGGATGAATGAATACGTGTCGCAATCGAAGCTGATGGGCACGCAATCGGTGGTGGCCAACCACCTGAACATCCCGAAACCGCCGGCCGGCGAACCGACCCTGCTGACGGTCGATGAAGTCAAGACCACGTTCCACGAATTCGGCCACGCGCTGCACGGCATGTTCTCCAACGTGAAGTACCCGCGCTTCTCCGGCACCAGCGTGCCGCGCGACTTCGTCGAGTATCCGTCGCAAGTCAATGAAATGTGGATGACGCATCCGGAAGTGCTGGCCAACTATGCGCGCCACTACAAGACCGGCGAAGCCATGCCGAAAGAGCTGCTGGACAAGGTCGCCGCCGCGAAGAAATTCAACCAGGGCTTCGCCACCACGGAAAACGTGGCGTCGTCGTTGCTGGACCAGCGCTGGCACCAGTTGCCGGCCGCGCAAATCCCGACCGACGTGCTGGCGTTCGAAGCGGCCGCGCTGAAAGAGGTGGGGGTGGATTACGCGCCGGTGCCGCCACGCTACCGCACCACGTACTTCTCGCACACGTTCTCTGGGGGCTACGCGGCGGGTTACTACTCGTACCTGTGGAGTGAAAAGCTGGACGCCGATACCGTGGAATGGTTCAAGGAAAACGGCGGCCTGCAACGCAAGAACGGCGACTGGTTCCGCGACAAGCTGCTGTCGCGCGGCGGCACCGACGACGCGCTGCAACTGTTCCGCGACTTCCGCGGCCGCGACGCGAAAATCGAACCGCTGCTGGAACGCCGCGGTTTGCTGGCCAAATAATCCGCAGGCCAGACAGCTCGCCACATCACTAACGCCAAACCCGTAGGGCGGTAAGCCGCAAGGCTTGCCGCCATGCGTGCACCGCCGCCAGCGCATGCCGTGCGGAGACGCACGCATGGCGGCTCGCAAGCGAACCGCCCTACCGGTTCACCGCCTGCAAAAAGGACCCGCATGAAACCGATGAAACTCGCCGCCGCCGTGGCCCTGGCCTTTGCCAGCTTCGCCCACGCCGACGCACCATTCGACGCCTCGAACCCGTTCGCGAAACCCAGCACGCTGCCGTTCCAATACCCGGCCTTCGACAAGATCGGCAACGACGCCTACGCCCCCGCGTTTGCCGAAGGCATGCGCCAGCACCTGGCGGAAATCGACGCGATCGCCAATAACAAGAAGCCGGCCACGTTTGAAAACACCATCGTGGCGATGGAGCGTTCCGGCCAGTTGCTGAACCGCGTGTCGACCGTGTTCTACAGCCTGAACGGCGCCAACACCAACGAAGCGATTCAGAAACTGGATAAAGAGATGGCGCCGAAGCTGGCCGCCCACAACGATGCGATCCGCCTCAACGGCAAGCTGTATGGGCGCGTGAAAGCGCTGTACGACAAGCGCGACAAGCTGGGCCTCAACGACGAGGCCAAATACCTGCTGCAGCGCTACCACACCGACTTCGTGCGCGCCGGCGCGAAACTGTCGGCCGCCGACAAGGAAAAGCTCAAGGCGTACAACGCGCAGCTGGCCGGCCTGCAAACCACCTTCAGCGCCAACGTGCTGAAGGAAGCCAATGCGGCCGCCCTGGTGGTGGACACCCGCGAGGAACTGGCCGGCATGAGCGACAAGGCGATCGATGCGGCGGCGGCGGCGGCCAAGGCGCGCGGCCTGGAAGGCAAGTTCGCGATTCCCGTCACCAACACCACCGGCCAGGCCAACCTGTCGGTGCTGACCAACCGCGCGGTGCGCCAGCGCTTGCTGGACGCCTCGATGGCGCGCGGTAGCCATGGCGGCGAATTCGATAACCGCGAGGTGGTGCTGAAGACCGCCAGGCTGCGCGCGGAAAAAGCCGCGCTGCTCGGCTACGCCAGCCACGCCGCCTACAACCTGGAAGACCAGACCGCGCAAAACGCCGAAGCCGTCAACAAACTGCTGTCGGAATTCGCCCGCCCCGCCGTGGCCAACGCGAAGAAGGAGGCGGCGGAAATCCAGAAAGTCATCGATGCGGAAAACGGCGGCTTCCAGGTCGGCGCCGCCGACTGGTCGTTCTACTCGGACAAGGTGCGCGCCCAGCGCTACGCCTTCGACCAGAACCAGCTGAAGCCTTACTTTGAGCTCGACAACGTATTGACCAACGGCCTGTTCTTCGCGGCCGGCAAGGTGTATGGCCTGTCGTTCAAGCAGCGCACTGACCTCCCGGTGTACCACCCGGACGTGCGCGTATTCGACGTGTATGACGAAAACGGCAAGCAGCTGGCGATCTTCCTGGCCGACTTTTATGCGCGCTCGAACAAGCGCGGCGGCGCCTGGATGAATGCCTATGTCAGCCAGTCCAAGCTGATGGGCACGCAGCCGGTGATCGCGAACCACCTGAACATCCCGAAACCGGCCGATGGCGAAGCGACGCTGCTGACCTACGATGAACTCCGCACCCTGTTCCATGAATTCGGCCATGCGTTGCACGGCATGTTCTCGGACGTGACATACCCGCGTTTCTCCGGCACCCGCGTGCCGCGCGATTTCGTGGAATTCCCGTCGCAAGTCAATGAAATGTGGGCGGTGTATCCGGCCGTGCTGTCGAACTATGCGAAGCATTACAAGACCGGCGAAGCGATGCCGCAGGCATTGCTGGACAAGGTGATCGCCTCGCAAAAATTCAACGAAGGCTTCCGCACCACGGAATACCTGGCCGCCTCGATCGTCGACCAGCGCTGGCACCAGCTGGGCGCGGCGCACATCCCGTCCGACGTGGTGGGGTTTGAAACGGCTGCGCTGAAGGATGCCGGTGTCGACTTCGCACCGGTGCCGCCGCGCTACCGCACCACGTACTTCTCGCACATCTTCGCGGGCGGCTACGCGGCCGGTTACTACGGTTACCTGTGGAGTGAAAAGCTCGATGCCGATACCGTGAACTGGTTCAAGGAAAACGGCGGCATGCTGCGCAAGAACGGCGACCACTTCCGCAAGATGCTGCTGTCGCGCGGCGGCACCATGGATGCGATGCAAATGTACCGCGCCTTCCGTGGCCGCGATGCGCAGATCGAACCGCTGCTGGAGCGCCGTGGGTTGATGGAGAAGTAATTGTTCTTTAGAAAAAAGGTGCCTGGCACCTTTTTTCTATTGGGAAAGCTGTGGTGGCCACGGGGTGTACGGGAAATAAAACACATCCGTAGCTGGGCGCGGCAAATCGGTGTATAAATTGCCTTAAGTGACTACAGGGGATAGCAATGGATAATGAATTGAAAACCTCGTTGAAAGCCTTGCACGCCCGGCTGAACCACGCCGGTCCGGTCGATGAGGAATTGCAGGATTTGCTGCGCCAGCTGGACGGCGATATCCGCCAGTTGCTGGAACAACGCGCTGCCGACGGCGAGGAAGAAATGTCGCCTTACGGCCTGGCGGAACGCACGCAGGAAATCTCGGCCCGCTTTGCCGTCAAACACCCGACCCTGGAGCCGGCGCTGCGCGAACTGGGGTCGATCCTGGCCAATATGGGCATCTGATCAAGAAAAAAGCCGGGGTTCAACGAACCCCGGCGTTGGGAATGAGGACCCGGGACCGGAAGTCCCGGGCAGCCAGCGTTACGGAAACGCCAGCATCGGCGGTTCGATACCGCCAAAGGCAAAGTCGGGGTGACGCTTCTGGATCATTTCCTCAATTTCCGCCACCCGGCCGGGTGGCACGTCGACAATCATCAACACCTGCCCCTGTGCGATCCGGGGCTCGAACTGTTCCAGCTTCGTGTTGGGAATGGCGGCCGCATTCATGCCGGTGGCCCAGCCGCCAAACAGCGCGCCACCGAGCGCGACCAGCAAAATAGCGGCCGTGCGGATGGTCCAGCCGTCCGGCGGGAACATGGTCAGCAAGATAGCGGTACCCAGGCCCACGATGCCGCCGATCACCATGCCCAATTGGGCGCCATGCACGATATCCGTACGCTGCAGGAAGCTGCAATCGGGCATGTCCGAGGGTAATGTTTTATCTTTGGCAAGGAACTTGATGTGGCTGATTTCGATGCGCGCGAGCAGTAATTCATCAAGCATGGCGCGCGCACTGGGGATGTCTGGAAGCATGTAGTAGAGACGACGGCGCATGGTAATCTCCGAGCGGGGTATGTGTAATAGTTATAGCAAAGTTAACAAGGAATGCAATGTCAAAGGCAATAGTGGTGCCTTTCTTTTCTGGACATGTCCATCTTCACAAGTTATTGAAAAATATAAGATTTTCCAATTGAAATTGACTATCGGATGTGCGCGCCCGGTGCATTTCCGGTACAATGCCGGGCTATGACCCCCACCAATTTGTTTGCGGCCGTTCCTAAACGGTCTGAGCGCGCTGCCACTGCGCCTTTCCTTCCTATGTCCCGCGCCGAGATGGAACAACTCGGCTGGGACCAGTGCGACGTCATCCTCGTGACAGGCGACGCGTATATCGACCATCCGAGTTTCGGCATGGCCCTGGTCGGCCGCCTGCTCGAAGCGCACGGCTACCGCGTCGGCATCATCAGCCAGCCCGACTGGCTTTCCGCGGAACCGTTCCGCGCCCTGGGCAAGCCGCGCCTGTACTTCGGTATCACGGCCGGCAACATGGATTCGATGGTCAACCGCTACACGGCGGACCGCAAGCCACGCTCGGACGATGCGTATACGCCAGCGGGCGAAGCCAATAAACGCCCCGACCGCGCCGTCACCGTGTATGCGCAGCGCGCCCGCGAAGCGTTTCCAGGCACGCCGGTCATTATCGGTTCGATCGAAGCGTCGCTGCGCCGCATCGCCCACTACGATTACTGGTCGGACAAGGTGCGCAAGTCCGTGCTGACGGAATCCAAGGCGGACATGCTGATCTTCGGCAATGCCGAGCGCGCGCTGGTCGATATGACCAGGCGCCTGGCTGCGGGCGAGAAAATCAAGGACATCAAGGATTTGCGCGGCACCGCCTTCCTGGTGCCGCTGGGCTGGATGCCGGGTGAAGACTGGGGTGTGCACAATTCCACCCGCGTCGATGTGCCGGGTCGTATCGATCCGCATCCGGATCCGTATGCGATGGCCAAGGAAGACAAGAAGGAATGCGCCTCTGAAAACGCGGCGCCGGAACAGACGGTCAAACCGATTCGCATCATGACGCGCGAAGAGCGCCAGGCGATGGCCAAGGAAAAGCACAACCGCACCGTGGTGCGCCTGCCGGCCTATGACGTGGTCAAGGATGACCCGGTGATGTATGCGCACGCGTCGCGCGTGTTCCACCTGGAATCGAACCCGGGCAATGCCCGTGCGCTGGTGCAGCAGCACGGCGACCGCGACGTGTGGATGAACCCGCCGCCGCTGCCGCTGGCCATGGATGAAATGGACAACGTCTACGACATGGCGTATGCGCGCGCTCCGCACCCGAGCTATGGCGACGCGAATATCCCGGCGTGGGAAATGATCCGCTTTTCCGTCAACATCATGCGCGGCTGCTTCGGCGGCTGCACTTTCTGCTCGATCACGGAACACGAAGGCCGCATCATCCAGAGCCGCTCCGAACCGTCGATCCTGCGCGAGATCGAGCACATCCGCGACAAGACCAAAGGTTTCACGGGCATCATTTCCGACCTGGGTGGCCCGACCGCCAACATGTACCGCCTGACGTGCAAGAGCAAGGAAATCGAAGAGACGTGCCGCCGCCTGTCGTGCGTGTACCCGTCGATCTGCGTCAACCTGAACACCAACCACAACCCGCTGATCAAGCTGTACCGCAAGGCGCGCGAAATCAAGGGCGTGAAAAAGATCCTGATCCAGTCCGGCCTGCGCTACGACCTGGCCGTGCGTTCGCCCGAGTATGTGAAGGAACTGGTGACGCACCACGTCGGCGGCTTGCTGAAGATCGCGCCGGAGCACACGGAAACCAACGTGCTGTCGAAGATGATGAAGCCGGGCATTGGCGCCTACGATGAATTCAAGGCCATGTTCGAGAAATACTCGATCGAGGCGGGCAAGAAACAGTACCTGATCCCGTACTTCATCGCGGCCCACCCGGGCACGACGGACGAGGACATGCTGAACCTGGCGCTGTGGCTGAAGAAAAACAACTTCCGCCTGGACCAGGTGCAGACCTTCATGCCGACGCCGATGGCCATGGCCAGCGCCATGTACCACTCGCGCCGCAACCCGCTGCACAAGGTCACGGAAGATTCGGAAATCGTGGAGACCCCGCGCAACCAGAAGCAGCGCACCGCGCACAAGGCGTTCCTGCGCTACTACGATCCGAAGAACTGGCCGATCCTGCGCGACGCCTTGCGCCGCATGGGCCGTGGCGACTTGATCGGCACCGGCGAGCGCCACCTGATCCCGCCGTATGTGCAGGGTGAGGAAAACTTCAAGGTATCGCAGGGCAAGCGCGCCATGCCGATGCTGGCGCCTGGCTCGGACAAGCGCGGCAAGGGCTTGCCGGTGGCCTTGGGCCGTGGCGGCAAGCCCAATGCGCTGACCGGTTCGATGACGGCGCGCGCCACGGTGGAAACCAAGGCCCGGCCATCGATCCTCGACACCATCAAGGTGAAAAAGGCCGCCCCTGCAGCCGCACCGGCCAGGCAAGGCGGCCGGCCGGCGGCCCAAGCCGGCGCCAAGGCCGGCCCGGCGCCGCGCGGACGGAAATAATCGGCTGACAATACTCTGCTGACCAGACACGGCGGGCGTTCCTCACGGGCGCCCGCCGTGTTGTTTTATCCCCTCAAATTTCACAAATGCATGGATAATTCATCCCAGCTCTCATGAACGCGCGGGGCGGGATGCGGCTACACTGATTGTTCAGATCGGGGACGCGCAGACCGGACCCCGGACCACAACTGGACGACTATGAAAATAACCCTGAAAACCACTTCACTGTTGCTGGCGCCGATGCTGGCGCTGCTGGCCGCCTGCGGCGGCAGCGACAAAGACAGTGGCACCACCACACCCGCCACCCCGACCCTGCTGTCGATTGCCGTCACCCCGGCCACCCCGACGGTGGCGGTGGGCCTGACCCAGCAAATGACGGCCACCGGCACCTATTCGGACGGCAAGTCGGCCGCCATCACCACCGGCCTCACGTGGTCGGCCAAGGGCACCAATATCACGGTGCTGCCGGCCACCGGCCTGGTGACGGGCAAGGCGATCGGTTCCGATACCGTGACCGCCACGGTGGGCACCGTGGCCGGTTCGACCACGGTCAACGTGCGTGGCCAGTGGGATGGGATTTCGGCGGGCGGCAACCACACGGTGGGCCGCCGCGCCGATGGCGCCTTGTACGCGTGGGGCTGGAACCGCCAGGGCCAGTTGGGTGACGGGTCCAATGCGGACCGCATGTCGCCGGCGCTGGTCAGCGCCACCACCGGCGTCAAGCTGCCGTGGAAACAGGTGGCGGTGGGTGAATTGCACACGCTGGCGATCGACAGCGATGGCGTGCTGTGGTCCTGGGGTTTTAACCAGAATGGCCAGTTGGGCGACAACAGCCTGGTGGACAAGAACGTGCCGGTCAAAGTCGGCACGGCCAAGGACTGGGTGTTTATTGCTGCCGGCAAATCGCACAGCATGGCGATCAACAAGAGCGGTGTACTGTATGGCTGGGGCCGTAATGTCAATGGCCAACTGGGCGATAACACGAAGATCGACCGCTTGGTGCCAACCCGTGTTGCCACGGTGACGAACGGCACCCCTGCCGTGACAGTGACGTGGGTCTCCGTATCGGCTGGCGCTACCCATACGCTGGCGCGCGCACTGGATGGCTCGTTGTGGGCGTGGGGCGGCAATGCCAAGAGCCAGCTGGGCAATAATGCCACCGCGGACCTGGCGCTGCCGACAAGAATCAATGTCACGAATGCGACCTGGGTCAGCGTTGCGGCCGGCGGCACCCATTCGCTGGCGATCCATTCCAACGGCACCTTGTGGGCATGGGGCGACAATTCGTCCGGCCAACTGGGCATCCCGACCTCGAATACCGCCGTGACGGCCACCACGCCCACCCAGGTGGGCACCGCCACCAACTGGTCGATGATTACTTCCGGCCTGGCGCACTCGCTGGCGCTGCGCACCGACGGCACGCTGTATGGCTGGGGTTCGAACAGCAATGGCCAGGTCGGCAACGGCAGCACCGTCAACGTCGGCGCGCCGACGCAGATTGGCGCGGCCATCACGTGGCTCACAATCGAAACGGGTTTGCAGCACAGCGTGGCGCTGCAAAAAGACAATACCGTGTGGACCTGGGGCCGCAACACCGAAGGCCAGCTCGGCAACGGCACGCAAACCGACGTGACGGCGCCGGCCGCCTTGCCGTAACGGAAGGGCGATGTTGCGGCGGTGGCTGATCCTCGCGGGACTCTTGCTGGCGGCGCTGGGTGCGCTGCCGGCACAGGCACAGGAAAAGATCACGCTGCAGCTGAAACACACGCACCAGTTCCAGTTTGCCGGCTATTACGCGGCGGTGGAAAAAGGCTATTACCGCGAAGCGGGACTGGACGTGCAAATCCTCGAAGGCGCGGACGGCAACGAGCCGGAACGCGCGGTGTTGGCCGGCAAGGCGCATTATGGCGTCGGCAGCAGCAGCCTGTTGCTGGCGCGGCTGGCCGGCAAGCCGCTGGTGGTGCTGGGCGTGGTGTTCCAGCACTCGCCCTATGCGCTGATCATGGCGCAGACGGGCGCCACGCCCGATGTACACGCGATCGTCGGCAAGCGCGCGATGATCGGTTCATTGACCGATGAGCTGACGCAAGCCGATGAAATCATGGCCTACCTGAAGAAGGAAGGCATTGCCCCGACCAATCTGATCCGGGTCGAACACACCTACAATCCGGACGACCTGGTCAAGGGCCGCATCGATGCGATGTCGGTGTACGTGACCAACGAGCCGGATTACCTGGACCGCATCGGTTTCCCGTACGATATCTACAGCCCGCGCAATGCCGGCATCGATTTCTATGGCGACAACCTGTTCACCAGCGAACAGGAAATCAAGCAGCATCCGGAGCGCGTCAAAGCCTTCCGCGCCGCCAGCATGCGCGGCTGGCAATATGCGATGAGCCACCAGGAGGAAATCGCCGACCTGATCCTGAATAAATATTCACGCCGCAACGACCGCCAGCATTTGCTGTTCGAAGCGCGCGCCATGGTGCCGCTGGTGCAACCGGTGCTGGTGGAAATCGGCTACATGAACCCGGAGCGCTGGCAGCACATTGCCGACATTTATGCCGAGCTGGGCATGCTGCCCAAAGGCGTGACGTTTGACGGCTTCCTCTATAACGTCGAGAGCGGACCCAGCCTGGCGTGGCTGTACCGCGTGCTGGGCGCGGCCGGCGTGCTGCTGATCCTGGGCGCGGCGGTGCACTTCAGCCTGCTGACGCGCGAGCGCAGCCGCGCGCAGGAAGCCATCCGCAAAGGGGAAGAGCGTTTCCGCACCATGTTTGAAGCGGCGCCGCTGGGCATTGCGCTGATCGACACCAACACCGGCCAGTTCAGCGACATCAATCCGCGCTACCAGCAAATCGCCGGCCGCACCCTGGAAGAAATGAAGGCCAGCACATGGCGCGACCTGAGCCATCCGGACGACGTGGCGGCCGAACAGGCGCAGATCGACGCCATGGTGGCGCACCGCCAGTCCGGCTTCAAGCTGGCCAAGCGCATGCTGCGGCCGGACGGTTCGGTGGTGTGGGTCGATGCCTCGATCACCGCGGTGTCCGGCGCGGGGGCGAGTACCGGCGCGCAGCAGGCGCTGCACCTGTGCATGATCGAAGACATCACGGAAAAGAAACAGACCGAGGCCCTGATCTGGCAGCAAGCCAATTTCGACACCCTGACCCAATTGCCGAACCGGCGCATGTTCCACAACCGGCTGGAGCAGGCGATCATCAAGAGCCGCCGCGATGGCAACCGGGTGGCCATCCTGTTCATCGACCTCGATCACTTCAAGGAAGTCAACGATACCCTGGGCCACCACCAGGGCGATATCCTGCTGGTCGACGCGGCGCGCCGCATCGGCGCCTGCGTGCGCGAATCGGATACCGTGTCGCGCCTGGGTGGCGATGAATTCACCGTGATCCTCGGCGAACTGGCCGATATCGGCCGGGTGGAAACCATTGCGCAAAATATTATCGACAGCCTGCGCGCGCCCTTCCAGCTGGGACAGGAACAGGCCTTCGTGTCCGCCTCGGTCGGCATCACGCTGTATCCCGATGACGCCAGTTCCGTCGATGATTTGTTGAAGCATGCGGACCAGGCCATGTATGCCGCCAAGGATGCGGGCCGCAACCGCTTCAGCTACTTCACGCCGGCGCTGCAGGTGGCGGCCCTGAACCGCATGCGCCTGACCAATGATTTGCGCGGCGCCGTCAAGGCCGGGCAGATGGAACTGTATTTCCAGCCCATTGTGCACCTGGGTAGCGGCCGCATCCACAAGGCCGAGGCATTGGTCAGATGGCGCCATCCGCTGCGCGGCATGGTCAGCCCGCTGGAATTCATCCCCCTGGCCGAAGCCTCCGGCTTGATCCACGAAATCGGCGAATGGGTGTTCCAGGAATCGGCGCACTGGATCCAGCGCTGGCGCGCCGACATCCATCCGGAATTCCAGGTCAGCGTGAACCAGTCGCCGCTGGAGTTCCAGCGCGAAGGCGGCTATGAAGGATGGATGCGGCTGTTGTCGGAACTGGGTTTGCCGGGCCAGTCGGTGGTGATTGAAATCACCGAAGGCTTGTTGCTGGACGCGTCCAACGCCGTCACCAAGAAATTGCTGCAATTGCGCGACAGCGGCATCCAGGTCGCGCTCGATGACTTCGGCACCGGTTATTCGTCGCTGTCCTACCTGAAGAAATTCGACATCGATTACCTGAAAATCGACCGCAGCTTTACCCGCAACCTGGCGCCCAATTCGTCCGACATGGCGCTGTCGGACGCGATCATCGTCATGGCCCACAAGCTGGGCCTGAAAGTCATTGCCGAAGGCGTGGAAACCCTGGAACAGCGCGATTTGCTGGCGCGGGCCGGGTGCGACTATGGCCAGGGCTACCTGTTCGCCAAGCCCATCCCCGCCGCGGATTTCGACGCCCACCTGCGCGGCCAGCCATCCTGAGATTCAAATAACGCATCCCCGCCGGAACGGGGATAATAGCGTCTTGGCTATCTTGCTTGATAGTCAAAGCCAATTGAAATGATTGGAACAATCAATTTTTCAAATGGCCGTACAACCTTTAGACTGACGTCTCATTGATAACAAACCTCACGAGGAAACCACAATGTCGCTGATTAACACCCAGATCAAACCATTCAAGGCAACCGCTTTCCACAACGGCAAATTCGTTGACCTGACCGAAGCGTCCCTGAAAGGCAAATGGTCGGTATTCGTGTTCTACCCGGCCGACTTCACCTTCGTTTGCCCAACCGAACTGGAAGACCTGGCAAACACCCACGAGCAATTCCAGAAGCTGGGCGTGGACGTGTACGGCATTTCGACCGACACCCACTTCGCTCACAAAGCATGGCACGACACCTCCGACGCCATCAAGAAAGTGCAATACCCACTGATCGGTGATCCAACCGGCACCCTGTCGCGCAACTTCGAAGTCATGATCGAAGAAGAAGGCCTGGCGCTGCGCGGCACCTTCGTCATCAATCCTGAAGGCTTCATCAAAGTGATGGAAGTGCACGACAACGGCATCGGCCGCGACGCATCGGAACTGCTGCGCAAAGTCAAAGCCGCCAAATACGTTGCCGAGCACCCAGGCCAGGTGTGCCCAGCCAAGTGGACCGAAGGCGCCGCTACGCTGACCCCATCGCTGGACCTGGTTGGCAAGATCTAAGCAGTAACCGCCAGTTCAATGCAGTACACGGCGCCAGATGACTGGCGCCGTTCCAAGAAAAAGGAAAAAGTCATGTTGGATGCGAATCTCAAAACCCAGTTGAAAGCCTATTTGGAAAAGGTCGTGCAGCCGATTGAGATCGTTGCATCGCTCGACGATTCCGACAAAGCCCGCGAAATGCAGGCGCTGCTCACCGATATCATCGGATTGAGCGACAAGATTACCCTGACTGAAGGCGCCGCCCAGCGCACCCCTTCGTTCGCCATTACCCGCCCCGGGACCGATATCGCCGTGACCTTTGCCGGTGTCCCGATGGGCCATGAATTCACGTCGCTGGTGCTGGCGCTGCTGCAGGTGGGCGGCCACACCATCAAGTTCGACGAAGCCGTGATCGAGCAGATCCGCAACCTCGATGGCGACTACAACTTCGAAACCTACATTTCGCTGTCGTGCCATAACTGCCCGGAAGTGGTGCAGGCGCTCAATGCGATGGCCGTCATCAACCCGCGCATCAAAGTCGTCGCCATCGATGGCGCGGTGTTCCCGGCAGAAGTCGAGGAGCGCCAGATCATGGCGGTGCCGATGATGTTCCTGAACGGCCAGCATTTCGGCCAGGGCCGCACCAGCGTGGAAGAAATCCTCGCCAAGCTCGACACCAATGCAGGCGCCCGCGCCGCCGAGGAATTGAGCAAGAAAGACGTGTTCGACGTGCTGATCGTCGGCGGCGGCCCAGCCGGCGCGGCAGCGGCGATCTACGCCGCCCGCAAGGGCATCAAGACCGGCGTGCTGGCGGAACGCTTCGGCGGCCAGGTGCTCGATACCCTGGCGATTGAAAACTTCATCTCCGTGACGGAAACCGATGGCCCGAAATTCGCCGTGGCGCTGGAGCAGCACGTCAAGGCGTATGAAGTCGACATCATGAATACCCAGCGCGCCAGCGAACTGGTGCCGGGAAAGATCATTGAAGTGAAGACCGCCTCCGGCGCCACCCTGAAAAGCAAATCCGTGATCCTGGCGACGGGCGCGCGCTGGCGTGAAATCAACGTGCCGGGCGAGAAGGAATACCGCAACCACGGCGTGGCGTACTGCCCGCACTGCGACGGCCCGCTGTTCAAGGGCAAGCGCGTGGCCGTGATCGGCGGCGGCAACTCCGGCGTGGAAGCGGCGATCGACCTGGCCGGCCTGGTGCAGCACGTGACCCTGATTGAGTTCGGCGCGGAACTGCGGGCCGATGCCGTGTTGCAGCGCAAGCTGCGCAGCCTGCCGAACGTGACCGTCATCGTGTCGGCGCAAACCACGGAAATCCTCGGCGACGGCAAGAAAGTCGTGGGCCTGACCTACACCGACCGCACCAGCAACGCGTCGCACCAGGTGGAACTGGAAGGCGTGTTCGTGCAAATCGGCCTGGTGCCGAACACGGAATGGCTGAAAGGCACGATCGCCCTGTCGCGCCACGGTGAAATCGAAGTCGATGCGCGCGGCCAGACTTCCGTGCCGGGCGTGTTCGCCGCCGGCGACGTGACGACGGTGCCGTACAAGCAAATCATCATCGCCACCGGCGAAGGGGCGAAGGCGGCGCTGTCGGCCTTCGATCACCTGATCCGTTCAAGTGACGAGGCGGAAGAGCCAGCCGTAGCTGTTGCCGCATAATCCGTAGGGCGGGTTCTATGAACCCGCCATGCGTGCGCCGCGTTGACGCATGCAGGCGGCTTTGACTCGGCGTCCCCGTAAAAGCCGCCCTACGGAGTCAGCGCCATCACAAGATCAGATCGGCGCTGGCCTGCTTCTCGCGCAGCGCCCTGGCATTGCGATGCCTTGCGCGCAGGCGCGGATTGGTGATCAGCCGTCCCACGGTTTCCCCCACCACCATCACCACCCCCAACAGCGGCAACACCAGCATCAGCCCCGCCACCCCGGCCACCGCGCCGCCGATAAAAATCATCAATACCGTCATCAGCGGATGCATGTGCAGGCTACGCCCCAACGTCAGCGGCATGAAGACGAAATCATCGAGCAGGCGCACCAGGATGAACACGCCGATGGCGCTGTACGCCACCAGCGGATCGCCGGCGCCATCGGTGAACGCCACCATCACCACCATGATGCAGCCGACGATCGACCCGACATAGGGCACCCACGCCAGCAGCGCGGAAATCAATCCCAGCACCACGGGTGAAGACACGCCGATGGCCCACAGGCCGAACGCCAGCACGGCGGTGTCGAGCACCGTCAGCCATGCCAGGCCCTGGAAATAGCGGTGCGCGGTCTGGTCCACTTCATGCAGCAGGCACAGGGTGCGTTCAAAGAAGGCATTCGGCACGGCGCGTGCCAAAAACTTCTTGAACAGGTGGCCGTCGCGCAGGAAAAAGAAGGTGAGAAACGGCGCCAGCAGCAGCGCGGGGAGCCAGCCCGCCACCGAGACCACGAAGCCGGTCAAATGGCTTTGTACGAAGTCTTCCGTGTAGGCCGTGAACTGGCTGTTGATGATCTGGCTTAAATGAATGTCGTGCAGGATGGGAAATTGCTGTTCCAGCCCCAGCAGCAACGAACGCACGAAAGACAGGCCCCCTTGCAGGTAGCGGCCCAGCATGTCTTGCCAGGAATCGGCTGGCGCCGAAGTCCAGCTGATGCTGGCCAGCACCGCCAGCGCCACCGCCAACAGGAAACTGCCGCCCACCAGCAGGGCCGCCAGGTTGCGGCCGATCCCCATGCGCAGCAGCCGCTGCATGGGCGGCATCAGCAGGTAATACAGGATGATCGCCAGCAGGAACGGGATGGCCAGCCACAGCATGTGCTGCGTGACAAATAGCAGCACGCAGGTGCTGGCGATGATGCCGCTCCAGACCAGCGGGCCGGCGCCTTCCTCATGGTTCACGGGCGGCAGCCTGCGCTGGGCGCCGCCGGGCAGGCGGATATGGTCGATCTTCATAAGGCCTCACAATGCCTCAAATTGCGGCTTGCCCGCCATCCACTCACGCAGGCGGTGGCCGATGTGGCGGGCCAGGGCGAGGGCGATCTTGTAGCCGATCTTGGCATCGGTTTCCATCAGGCCCATGAAGTCGGCGCGGAAGAACACCGCCAGTTCGCAGTGATCGAGCGCGCGGGCCTGGGCGTTGCGCGGCGCGTTGTCCAGCAGGGCCAGGTCGCCAAAGAACGAACCCGGCGAAATTTCCGCGACGATTTCCACCCCGTCGCTGTGGGCGCGGCTGATGATCACGCGGCCCGACATCACCAGGTATAGCGCCTGTCCTTCTTCCCCTTCGTCGAAAATGATTTCATCGGCCACATAGCGGCGTTCATGCATCAAATCATCGACGATGTTCAATTCCACCGGCGTCAGCGACGCGAACAGCGTCGACTCCTTCAACCGGTGCAGGCGCGGCGACAGCTTGGGGGATTTGAACAGACCGAACATCGGGAGTGACTCCATCGCTTGGGAAGCCCGGAAAACCACGGGGACTCTGTCGATTTTGACCGATTATTGTCAAGTTGCAAGTGTCAGCCGTCACAGTTGTATCGTTTGCGCCAGTGGCAAGTCCGGTTCCATATGGCTGGTCAGCACGGTGCACTGGCGCGCGCGGCGGGCCGGATCGGCCAAGTGCGTGCGCAGGCAGGCCACGGCGGCCGTATCGAGGCCGTTGAACGGTTCATCGATCAGCAAGACGGTGACGGGCAGCGCCAGGGCCAGCGACAGCTGCATTTTCTTGTGCTGGCCCAGCGACAGAGTCGTGACGGGCTGTTCCAGAATGCCCCGCAGGCGGAAGGCGTCGAGCTGCGCGTTCAGGGCCGCAGGCTCCGTGCCCGGATATAAGGCCAGGTGCAAATCAAACAGTTCGCGCACGGTCAGCCAGGGCAGGGCCGGCGTATCGCCGCCGCAGTAATGCACCCGGCGGCGGTAGTCCAGCGCTTGCCGCGCGCTGTCGATGCCGGCCACCGTGATGGTTCCGGTGTGCGGCAGCAGCGCGCCCGCAATCAGTTTCATCAAGGTGGTCTTGCCGGCGCCGTTTTCACCGCGCAGCCACGCGATGCCGGCGCCGAGTTGCAGGCCGAATTGGCGGAACAATGCGTGACCCGCATATTCAAAGTTCAGGTGGTCGATGGCCAGCATCAGAATTCACTTCCTATCGCAGTCAGGAGTACGGCGGATAACACCACCAGCACCACACGTCCGCGCGGCGCCAGCGGCAGCGCGACGATGGCCCCGCAGGCGGCCAGTGCCGCCAGTTGCCAGACCCGCACGGCGGTCGTGTGCCCTGCCAGCAGCGCGTGCAGGACCAGCACCGCCAGTGCCGGCAGCAGGCTGAACAGGCGGGCGCAGACGGTCAAAGGCGCGCTGCGCAGCGGCCATGCGGCCAGCAGCTCCGCCAGCCGCGCGGCCTGTTCGCGCACGGCCTTGTCGCCCCGGTCCACCAACAACACCAGCGCCACGCTGGCAAGGGCGCCCAGCGCGGCAGCGGGGAGGGCGGGAATCGCATGGCGCAGCCAGGCCACGGTGGCCGCCAGCGCCGTCGCCAGCAACAGGCATTGCTGCAGGCCGACCTTGTTGTCACCGCGCCAGAATGGCAGCCAGAATAATTGGCGCCACAGCGCCACGTATAACGGACGCATCGGTGTTGCCGCATACGGCGTGGCGACCGGGGCCGCTGCCGTGCGCGGCGCGGCGGGACGGCGCTGGTGGCGGCGCGCCGCCAGCACGGCCGCCGCCACCAGCCAGCCCAGCACCAGCGTGGCCACGGTGGCGGTAATCGCTTGCGGCATCACGGGCCGCAGGAAGGCGGGCGCATGCCACAGCCAGATGCCGCACGACACCGCATACACCAGCGTCACCGGTCCCGCCAGCATGCCGGCCACCAGCACGTCGGCGCGCCACCCCAGCGCGGGCGGCACCGGCAGCGGCCATGCCCATGCAATCGCGGCACCGGGATGCAGGCGCTGGCGCAGCAGCCAGGCCGGGGTGGCAATCAGCAGCGTTTGTCCGGCCAGGATGGCCAGCATGAGGGGCCAGTCCAGGGTGACCGCCAGCATGCCGGGAAACGCAATCACCGCGCACAGGCCGACCAGCACGTGGCCAAACACCAGCAGCAGGATTTCCATCGAATTGGTGAGGCTGGCAAGGAAGGCCAGCAAACCGTGGTGCGCCATGCGCACGCGGTAGCGGAGGTAGGGATGCTGCGGCAAAACAGTCATGGCGTCGCCGGAAAAAGAAAAAGGCCCGACGAATCGGGCCTTTTTCAGGAATTGGCGGAGTGGACGGGGCTCGAACCCGCGACCCCCGGCGTGACAGGCCGGTATTCTAACCAACTGAACTACCACTCCATTTGCGACAAGTCGCAACGTACAACATGTTTTAACTGGTGGGCGCTGAGAGGGTCGAACTCCCGACCTAATGCTTGTAAGGCATCCGCTCTACCAACTGAGCTAAGCGCCCAGCTAAAACATTTACTACTAAAACTGGCGGAGTGGACGGGGCTCGAACCCGCGACCCCCGGCGTGACAGGCCGGTATTCTAACCAACTGAACTACCACTCCTTGCTTGCGCATCTTGTCTTCATTTCCGTGTCAGGCGGTGGTGGGCGCTGAGAGGGTCGAACTCCCGACCTAATGCTTGTAAGGCATCCGCTCTACCAACTGAGCTAAGCGCCCCGCTTCTAACACTCCAACGTTTGTCATCACGTCTGAAGGAGGCCGAATTATAGACGGCCTTTTTTGGATGTGCAAGTTTTTTTCCATCGTGTTGAAATTTGCGTCAATCGTTGCTGGCTGGAAGGTGGCACGCGCAGCCGGTACGCGCAGTTGACGATTACCCGCGACGTAATCGCCAGCGGCGGCACAATCCGTACAATGGGTTCCGCCGCCACCCATTGAGGAGTGCACTTTGAGCACCGCCACCCCCGAGCAGTATTTCAGCGACTTTTCCGCCGCCTTGCGCTATTGGCGCGGCAAGCGCGGCTACAGCCAGCTGCGGCTGTCGACCGACAGCGGTATTTCACAGCGTCACATCAGTTTCCTGGAAAGCGGCCGTTCGCAACCGAGCCGCGACTTGATTTTGAAGCTGGGCGTGGTGCTCGATATTCCGCTGCGCGAGCGCAATGTCATGTTGCTGGCGGCGGGATTTGCGCCGGCCTACCAGGAGCGCAAGATGGATGACCCGGAACTGCGCGCCGTGAAGCAGGCGCTGGACTTCATGCTGGCGCAGCAGGCGCCCTATCCTGCGCTGGTGGTGGACCGGTTGTGGAACCTGGTGATGCACAATGAACCGGCCGCCGGTTTCATGAAATGGCTGCTCGACATGCCGGCCGAGGCGGCGATCCCGCGCGATGGCAGCGTCAATGTGCTCAAGCTGATGATGGCGCCCGGCGGCCTGCGCCAATACGTGCGCAACGAACACGATGTCGGCGCGGACTTGCTGCACTGGATACAGCGCGAAGCCATGAGCGATGGCCCGGGCAGCGAAGCGACCGCCTTGCTGGGCGAATTGACAGCGCTGGCGGGCCTCGATGGCGTGCCGCCGGCGCCCAACCTGGACCGCCGCGCCTTGCCGTTTTTACCGCTGCAGATCAGCAAGGATGGGGTGGAACTGAATTTGTTCACCACCATCACGACCCTGGGCACGCCGCACGACGTGACGGTGCATGAATTGCGGCTGGAAGCGTTTTTCCCCGCCGATGAGGCGTCCGCCGCGTGGTTCCGCGCGCGTGGCTGGGCGAAACGCGGATTGTGACCCCGGCTTGCCGGTATTTCATCCCATTGCTGAAGTATGTGCTGGACAGTAACAGCTTATAATGCTGTATATAATCCCAGTTGTCCGTACGTTTATCGCGCCACCTATGCCCGCCGTCCGCCGCATCGCCCATCTCGACATGGATGCGTTTTACGCCTCCGTCGAACTGTTGCGCTATCCGGAATTGCGCGGGCAGCCGGTGGTGATCGGCGGCCGCACGGCACACCAGCCGGCCACGCTGCCCGATGGCAGCCGGCGCTACGTCCGCCTGAAAGAATATGCGGGGCGGGGCGTGGTGACCACATCGACCTATGAAGCGCGGGCGCTGGGGGTGTTTTCCGCGATGGGCATGATGAAGGCCGCCGCGCTGGCGCCGGACGCGATTTTGCTGCCGACGGATTTTGACTCGTACCGCCGCTATTCGCGCCTGTTCAAGGCGGCGGTGGCGGCGATCGCGCCGCAAATCGAAGACCGGGGCATCGATGAAATTTATATCGACCTGACCGAGGTGGAAGGCGAAACGCGGGCGCTGGCGCAGCGCCTGAAGGATGCGGTGAAAGAGGCGACGGGACTGACCTGCTCGATCGGCATCGCGCCCAACAAATTGCTGGCAAAAGTGTGTTCCGACCTGGAAAAGCCGAATGGCTTGACGGTGGTGACGATGGACGATGTGCCGACCCGGATCTGGCCGCTGCCGGTGCGGAAAATTAACGGGATCGGTCCCAAGGCCAATGACAAACTGGCCACGCTGGGCATCTTTACCGTCGGTGAGCTGGCGGCGGCCGAACCCAAGCTGTTGCAGGAATATTTCGGCCTGAATTATGCGCAGTGGCTGGCGCGCGTGTCGCATGGCCAGGATGAACGCGCGGTGTCGACCAGTTCGGAACCGAAGACCGTGAGCCGCGAAACCACGTTCGAGCGCGATTTGCATGCGAAGCATGACAAGGAGGTGCTGTCGGAGATTTTCACGCGGCTGTGCCAGCGCCTGGGGGAAGACCTGGTGCGCAAGCGCTGCGTCGGCCGCACGGTGGGCATCAAGCTGCGCTATGCGGATTTTCATACCGTCACGCGCGACGTCACGCTGCCGGCGCCGACGTGCGACGGCGCCGTGATCCGCCGCGCGGCGGGCGAGTGCCTGCGGCGGGTGCCGCTGGACCAGCGCCTGCGCTTATTGGGCGTGCGTGTCAGCGCCTTGTCGGGCATCGATGACATGGCGCGGTACGATGTTGTAACACAAGGGGAACTTTTTCCCCACGATTAAAAAGTGGGGGCGCGCGGCGTGTAAAATGTCGTTCCCCCGGAATTAGCTGAACAAGGCAAACAAACCGTATGTGGTTCAAAAATCTACAAATTTACCGTCTGCCCGCACCCTGGGCATTTACTCCTGAACAACTCGAAGCAGCGCTGGCGACCAATGCGTTCTCGCCGGCCAGCAGCAACGAGTTGCTGCGCCAGGGCTGGGACAAGCCGCGTCCGAACGGCGGCCTGGTGCACGTGGTGAACAAGCAGATGCTGATCCTGCTGGGCACCGAGAAAAAACTGTTGCCAGCCACCGTCATCAACCAGGTGGCCAAGGCCAGGGCCGCGGAAATGGAAGAAGCGCAAGGCTTCGCGCCCGGCAAAAAAGCCATGAAAGAATTGAAAGAACGCGTGGCGGACGAACTGCTGCCGCGCGCCTTCTCGATCCGTGGCAACGTGTGGACCTGGATCGACCCGGTCAACGGCTGGCTGGTGGTCGATGCGGCCAGCCCGGCCAAGGCCGATGAAGTGATCAAGCTGCTGCTGAAAGCCGTGGACCGCATGCCGCTGGAAAGCCTGCGCGTCAACCGTTCGCCGGTGGGCGTGATGACCGAATGGCTGCAGGCCGACGATGCGCCGGCCGGCTTCACGGTCGACATGGACACCGAATTGCGCGCCACCGGCGAAAGCAAGGCGGCCGTACGCTATGTGCGCCACACGCTGGAAGCCGACGAAGTGCGCCGCCACATTGCCTCCGGCAAGCAGTGCACGCGCCTGGCGATGACGTGGGACAGCAAGATTTCGTTCACCCTGACGGAATCGCTGGCGCTGAAGGGCATCAAGCCGCTGGACGTGCTGAAGGAAACCGAAAACAGCACGCGCAACGACGACGAACGCTTCGATGGCGACTTCATGCTGATGACGGGTGAATTGTCAAAGCTGATGGCCGACGTGGTGGAAGCCCTGGGCGGCGAAGCCAAGGCATAAAAGTGGGGCCTGCGGGCCCCAAATTTTTTACAAGTTCTGGAACACGCCGGCGGCGCGGTTCTTTTGCACGTCATCCCACGGGAACACCTTGCCGTTCATGGCAACGTACACGCCCGGCGTGAGGATTTGCGCGACGCCGCACGCGAAACCCAGGTTGAACAGGGCGTCGGAATTGGCGATTTCATACGGGATCATCGCGCCGGTCAGCACGATGGTCTGCTCCAGGTTGGCGGCGCCCAGCACGGCGGCGGTTTCTCGCATGGTGTCGGTGCCATGGATGATGACGATGGCGTGCTCTTTGGCGGCCTGGCACGACGCCAGGATGCGCTGGCGGTCTTCATCCTGCATATCGAGCGAATCCATCAGCGGCAGCAGTTCGAGCGCCGGGTTGATGGTCATGCGGGAGCGGGCAATCGCTTGTGGCAGGTGGCTGTCGGCGAAGCCCAGGCTGCCGTTCAATTCATTGTAATGTTTATCGAACGTGCCGCCGGATGCGAGGATACGCAGGGTCATGATGTCATTCCATGGGTGAGCAAGGACAGAATGATAACGCGAAGAGCAGCCATATGAAACATTCCGCATTTGCGCGCATGATGGGCTGGAAAGTCCGGTAAGCTGTGACTACACTGGTTTCTTTGCTTAGTCGGCACCATTCGTTCTATGAAAGCACTCGCCCCCGGCACTGTCATCTTCCACCGATTCCGCGGCTATGGCGTGATCACGGCGGTCAACCTGTTGACCGGCTGGATTTCGGCCCGCTTCGGTGGCGAGTCGCGCACCCTGGACCTGAATTTGTCGACCGACGAAGTGCAGTATGCCGATGGCGAAGCGATTTTGTTCCGGCGCGCGCCGCCGGACCGCATGCCGCACGCGCGCCTGATGGCGATGGTGCGCGCCCTGCACCAGGCGGGTTACCAGAAGCTGTACCTGCATTCGTGGCCGAAGCCGTCCGGCCTGCACTGGCGCTGGCATTTGTTCACGGGCCCGCGCGACTGGATGCAGCGCGCCTGGCGCGAAGGCTGGTATGGCTCGGGCGCCGATTACAACGTGAATCCGGTGATGGGCTGGGGCGACAATCCCGGCGCCGATACCGATGAATTGATCCACGCGCTGGCGAAATTCGATCCGCAAGGATTGGCGCAGGCGCTGGGCCGCGATGAGGACCACACCGCGTGGTTTGCCATGATGTGCGACGCGCTGCTGCCCGGTTATATGTACAGCCTCGATATGCAGCGGCCAAACGGCGGTCCGCTGACCGATATGCCGCCGGTGCCGGTGGTGCCGGTGCGCGCCGGCTTGCCCGTCTACGGCGGGCCGGACTTGCCGTGGCCGCCCGGCTGGGCCGGATTGTGGAGCCGCGTGCATGTGATGCCGCTGGCGAAGCCGAATTTCTCCGGCATTCCGGAAACCCCGTGATTGATGGTGGCTTCACTGGCGAGTATCCGCCCTACGGAATTTCCTTGCCGTAGTACGCTAAAAACATGCCGGCCGTGGTTTCCACCAGCGCCTGCTGGCTGGCCGCGTCGAGCAATGCCTGGCCCATCGTCACCTGTGGCCAGAAGGCGAACGCTTTTAACTGCCCCTGCAGCAAATGCGCGGCAAACACGGGATCGAGCGGCTTGAGCTGGCCGTCGGCCACTGCCGCGCGCAGCCATGCGGCCATGCCGCCTTCCTTGTCGGACAGCTTCGCCACCATTGCCCGCGCCCGCTCGGGCCGCAATATGCCCTCCGCAATGGCCACACGCGCCAGGTCCAGGAAGTACGGGTCTTGCAGCAACGCCATCTTCTGGCCCAGCAATGTGATCAGTTGGGTGCGCAGGTCCACCTCCGGCCGGTAGCGGCATGCCTGCAGCGCCGCGCTGCTGTCCCACAGCTCTTGAAGGATGTGATCGAACAAGTCGTCTTTGCTGGGGAAATGGTTGTACACCGTGCGCTTGGACACGCCGGCCGCCTGGGCAATCTTGTCCATGCTGGTGGCGTCGAAGCCGTGGGCGCGGAATTCCGCCAGGGCGGCTTCGACAATGGCCTGCCGCTTACGGTCGGTCAGGCGCTGGGGGGCGATAGGTTCCATGCGAAGTATTTTACACCGGGTAGTTTACTTTCTCAAAAAACGAAACTACACTGTGCAGTATACTTTTTAGGCCACGCATTGAATATGAACATGAAACGCGCCTTCCTGACCTTGCTTACCGGAGTGTTATTGACCATGACTTACTGCACCTTGTCCGCGAAAGATATCGAGTACGGCTCACCGCAACAGCAGGAGGGGCGCTTTAAAAATTCCCAGCCGATCTACCGCATGGGCGTGATGGCGACCTTGCGCGTGATGTGGCAAATGGCGTTCCAAAAGCCGGCCGACACGGTGCCGGACCGTGCGCTGCCGGTGCAGGCGCTGACGGCCGCCCAGCTCGACGCCGCGCCCGACCACAGCGTGTTCCGCCTTGGCCATTCGACCATGCTGCTGAAGCTCGAAGGCGGCCTGTGGCTGACCGACCCGGTGTTTTCCGAGCGGGCCTCGCCGGTGCAATGGCTGGGTCCGCGGCGGTTCCACGCGCCGCCGATCGCCATAGCAGACTTGCCGAAAATTAAGGGCGTAATCCTGTCGCACGACCACTATGACCATCTCGACCATGACGCCGTGCTGGCGCTGGCGCCGAAAGTGGAATGGTTTATTACGCCGCTGGGCGTGGGCGAGACCCTGATCCAATGGGGCGTGCCAGCCGCGAAAGTCAAACAGCTGGACTGGTGGCAATCGGCGGCGGTGGATGGCGTGCACCTGACCGCGACCCCGGCCCAGCACTTTTCCGGCCGTGGCTTGCTGGATGCGAACAAGACACTGTGGGCGTCGTGGGTGATCCAGTCCGGCGGCCAGCGTGTGTTCTTTTCCGGCGATACCGGGTATTTCGACGGCTTTAAAGCCATCGGCGACAAATTCGGTCCGTTCGACCTGACCATGATCGAGACCGGCGCCTACGACCCGCAATGGCCGGACGTGCACATGCTGCCGGAACAAACCATGCAAGCCCATATCGACTTGCGCGGCAAAGTGCTGCTGCCGATCCATAACGGCACGTTCGACCTGGCGCTGCACAGCTGGACCGACCCGTTTGAACGGATCACGGCGCTGGCGGCCGAGCGCGGCCAGCTGGTGGCCACGCCGGAAATCGGTGCGCAATGGCATATGAAACAACCAGGCGCAACGGCCCGGTGGTGGAAGGTGGTTAAACAGTAATATTGATCACGCGTCCCACGGTTTGCCCCTGCGCATTGAGCTGGGGCGCGCGGGGCAGCACATCGTCCGGCACGTCCCGGGTGATGGCGCGGTCCAGCCGCACGGGCGCGGCCGTGGGGGCGGCGGCGCTTTCCGCCTGCCGTTCGGCTTTCTGGTTGCTGGACAATTGTTCCTTGTCGCGGATCAGCTGGCTGCGGCTTTCATCGAGGCGGCGCGCGTCCTGCTCCACGCGTGTCTGGTCCTGCTGAACTTTGCGTTCAGCAAGGGCTACCGCGTTGCGCAGCGATTCGATGGACGAGATGGAAACCACGTGGGCACCCCTTGACGGCTGGCGAAAGGTCGGTGAATTCTGGACGTGGCGACACGGAAATCACCGGCAGTGTTCACCAGTAAGGGTAGGCCAAAATGGCAATTTGTGCCAGTGGAGGCAAGAAAAAAGGGTAAAGCCGGAGGGGGGCTCGGCTTTACCCTAAAGCACTACAGGGAGATGAAATCGTAGGGCGGCTTGGTTTCATCAAGCCGCCGTTGCCTGCACGCACGGCGGCTTGAAAAGCCAAGCCGCCCTACGCACGCCAAGACTGCCTCAGAAGCGGTACAGCAGCGAAGCCTCAACTGCACGGCCGAACAGGGGACGGGCGTTGATCGGGCCGGAGCTGGCGCCCGTCAGGCGCGAATTGCCTTCCGTCAGGCCCAGCGCATTGTTCAAGTTGGTGCCGGCCAGGCGCACTTCGACTTTCTCACCCAGTTGCAGCAGCACGCCCAGGTCCAGCGTGTGGTACGACGGCAGGTATTGCGTGTTGGCCTGGTCGGCCCAGCGCGAACCAATCGAGGTGTAGGTGCCGTACAGCTTCAACTGGTTGTCGTCGCCCAGCGGGATGCGGTAGGTCGGCGTGAAGCGGAATTGCAGCTTCGGCTGGCGCTGCACCATCTTGCCCGCGGTGGCAGGGTTGTCCTTGTAGGTCGATTTCTGGTAATCGCCCGTCAGCGACAGGGTCAGGTTCTGGATGGGACGCACCGCCACTTCGAATTCCACGCCGGTGCCTTTGGAACCGCTGACCGAATTCAGGATCGAGCCGTTCGACAGGATTTGCTGGAAGGCGATGCCGTCGAATTGCGTATGGAAGGCATTGATGTACGCGCTGTACAGCTTGTCCACGGTCTTGAAGCCCACTTCGAACTGCTTGACGGTCGGCGTCGGGTTCTGGTTGCGGTCATCGACATTGGCTTGCGTCCCCGCGTTGCGCAGGGTATCGAAGGCAATGAAGGTGTGGCCGGAGTTGGCGCGGGCAAAGACGCTGGAATCCTTGGTCAGCTTGTAATTGCCGCCGATCGTAAACGAGGTGGCGTTATCCTTGCGGCTCAGCGCGGTGTAGGCGCCGCTCGGCATCGACGTGCCATTGTTGTACACGGTCAGCAAGTTGTTGTCGGTGTCGCCGGACATTAGGTTCGACACGGTGCCGCTGATGCTTTGCCGTTCACGGCGGATGCCCGCGTCGACCTTGACGCGGTCGTTGACCTGCCATTCGTTCGACACATAAAACGCGGTATTGCTGCCGTCATACGAGGCATTCGGCGCAAAGAATACCGGCCCCTCTTTACCATTGTTGGACACCACCACGCCATTGTTGAGCTTCACGTTGATCAGGCGGGCGTTCGGCGTGGCCGTCATCAAATGGCTGCTGCCCAGGTACCAGGTATCGTCCGCCGTATAGTTGGCGAAGTAAGCGCCCACGGTCACGGTATTGTTCGGCAGCCATTCGCGGCTGACGCGCAATTCATCGGTGAACGACTTGAGTTTTTTCTCGACCGCCCACAGGCCGGCCTGCACCACTTGCGTGCTGTCCGCCACGGCGCCGCCGCCGCTGACGAAGGTCGCCGAGGCCGCCGTGGCGGCACTGCCCGCCGCCGCCAGCACGCCGGCATTGCCATTGGCCGATGCCATGGCCTGGGTTTTATAGGCGCCCATCGTCAGCGGATTGTTCCCCGTGAACATGGCGATGGTGTTCATGTCGCCATCGAAGCGGTTGAACTTGTTCGAGACGTTCCAGCCGGCGAATTTCTGGTCGAATTCCGCGCCGAAGACCGTGGCTTTCAAGCCACGGCCGTCGCCCAGGTCGTACGTCAATGTTTTGCCCGGCGCGGCTTCCACCGTGAAGCGGCGCATTTCATTGCTCATCAGGGTGCCCTTGAGCGGATCGAAGCCGGGGAACGGCGAGATGCTGCGGCCTTCGTTGGCGGAGATCAGCGGCACGCCGGTGTAAAACGCATTCTTGTCATTGGTGCTGCGCGCATACAGGGTCAGTTCGCCCTGGTCGAGTTTTTTGGTCAGGGTGCCGGTGATCTGGTGGCCATCGTCGGCCGGGAAGCCGGAATCGCGCACGCCGTGCGTGGTGCGGTAAAAACCGCCCACGCTGGCATACCAGCCATCGCTGATCTTGCCGCCGTAGAACAGGTCGACCCGGCGCAATTCACCGGTGCCGGTGGTGAAGCGCACCGAGCCTTCCGGCGTATCGGTGCCCTTTTTCAGGATGAAGTTCATGGTGGCGCCGGGCTGGCCATCCGAGAAGATGGTGCTGGGGCCGCCGCGCAGCACTTCCACCCGTTCCACCGTGTCATCGAGGCGGAACGCCGACGAGCCTTCGAAGAATGACAGGGTCGGCACCGGATAAATCGGGTTGCCGTTCATTTGCACCGACACGAACGGCGAGTCGGAGCCGGACGGGAAGCCGCGCACTTCGATGTTGGCGCCGGACTGGCCGCCGGTGGCTTCCGCATAGACGCCCGGCACCAGTTTCAGCACGTCGGCCGTGCTGCTGGGCGAGGCGGCTTTCAATTGTTCTTCGGTGGCGGTGGTGATGGAAAACGCGGAATCGAGTTTGCGTACGCCGCGCGATCCGGCCACGCCGGTCACCACCACGGTTTGCAGCTCGGCGGCCACCGCGTCTTTCTTGGCGGGCGCTGCGGCTGGCGCGTCGGCGGCCGGTGCGGCGGCCTGGTCTGGCGTGGTTGCGGCGGGGGCGCCGGCGGCTTGCGCCTGGCCAGCCAGGGTCAGTACAGCCAGCGTGACTGACGATAACAGGAACTTATTCGGGCTCATTTTATTTGCTTTCTTGTCGGTATGGGTCGTGTCGTCTCCTGGACATTGCGCCACCCCGGGAGAGTTTGCAAGGCGGCTGTCCACACGCTTCCGCTTGTGTCATTTGCGAAAGTTAGGCCATTAAAAACCCAAATGACATCGATGTCAATCAAAATGATATCGATGTCATTTTTCTTGTGCATTCCAAAAAACCTGTCATAATGCGCCGCAAGGACAAGTGAAAATCGACTAAAAGAACAGCAAATGGCGGCGAACAAGAGTGGTATCCGCAACAGTGACGCGGGCCTGACCATGGAAGACCTGGCCCGCATGGCCGGTGTGTCCAAGATCACGGTTTCCCGCGCCTTGCGGGACAGCCCGCTGGTCACGCCGGAGACGCGGGAGAAGGTGCGGCAATTGGCCGCCGAGCAGGGCTACCGCCTGAATGTGAGCGCGCGCAATTTGCGCATGCGCCGCAGTTATTCGGTGGCGGTGGTGGTGGAAATGACGCCCGTGAAGGGCCGTCCCATGTCCGACCCGTACCCGCTGGAACTGTTGGGCGGCATCACGCAGGAATTGACCACCGCCGGCTACAGCGTGGTGCTGACCTCGAAGCATTTGCTCGATACCGCGCCGGTGCAGGGCGCGGACGGCATGATCCTGCTGGGCCAGGGGTCGCACAGTGAAGCGGCGCATGCGCTGCAAAGCACCACCTTGCCGCTGGTGGTGTGGGGCGCGCCGGAGCCGGGCGGGCACTACATCGTGGTGGGCAGCGACAACCGCGCCGGTGGCGCCAGCGCCGCGCAGCGTTTCATCGAGCAGGGACGGCGCAAGCTGGTGTTCCTGGGCGACGTGGACCACGCGGAAGTGCAGGAACGCTGCGCCGGCTTTATCGACGCGATCGGCGGCCAGGGCTCCGTGCATATCCTGCGGCCGAAGGCGTTTACGTTTGAAGCGGGCTTTGAATGCATGTCCGCGCTGCTGAAGAAAAAGGGCACCGTGGTGGACGGCGTGTTCGCCGCCAGCGATACCCTGGCCATGGGCGCGATCCGCGCGCTGGCCGAGAAGGAAATGCGGGTGCCGGAAGCGGTCTCCGTGATTGGTTATGACGATACGCCGAGCGCGGCCAGCTTCGTGCCGCCGCTGACCAGCGTGCACCAGTATTTGCGCGACGGCGGCGTGCTGTTGGCCAAGAAAATGCTGGCGCTGATCGAAGGCCAGCAAGTGCAATCGGAAATGCTGCCCACCACCTTGATGGTGCGCCAGACGTAAAACAGATGTAGGGCGGCTTTGACGGGGACGCCGAGTCAAAGCCGCCATTGCCGGCAGGCCCGCCGGCGCCTTTTTCCACCCAGTTTTTGTAGCAACGACCCACAGCCCGGCTTTTGACCTGAAATCCAAACCGGTTTGAATACCCGCAAAGGACCGCATCGTGCCATCTGACGCCTTCCCAAAACACACCTACCCACTGGACCCGTGGTGCATCCGCGAAACCGCCTTCGATACGGCTTCGCATTTTCTCGACGAAACCCTGTTCGCGCTGGGCAATGGCTATATCGGCCTGCGCGGCACGCACGAGGAAGGCTATACGGGGCCGAAGGGCACGTCGCTGGACGGCACGTATCTGAACGGTTTTTACGAATCGGAGGCGATCCACTATCCGGAAAACGCCTATGGCCTGGCGCGCACCAACCAGTTCATGCTCAATGTGCCGAACGCCAAGGGCATTGCGCTGTGGCTGGAGGAGGAACGCTTCGATCCGCTGCAGGGCACCCTGGACAGTTATGAACGGGTGCTCGATTTCCGCACCGGCCAGTTGCGCCGCACGCTGGAATGGACGTCGCCGCAGGGCCGCAAGGTTTCCATCAGCAGCCGGCGCCTGGTCAGCTTCACGGAAAAGCATTTGTTTGCGATCGAGTATGACGTCACGCCGCTCAATTTTTCCGGCGCCATCACCCTGGTATCGAGCATCAATGGCGCGGTGAAAAACCTGGAAGCGGGCGACGATCCGCGCGTGGGTTCGGCGATTTCCGGCCGTTCGCTGGTGCTGGCCGACATTGAGCAGGCGCCGCATTTCTCGGCCCTGGCGCAGCGCACCGCCAACAGTGGCTTCCTGCTGGTCACGGCGGCGCACACCGACGTGCGCGGCGTGGCCGAAGTGGCGCTGGCGCGCAACGGCGAATACCTGGAGCAAAGCTACCGCGTGGCGGCGCTGCAAAATGAAACCGTGCGCCTGACGAAGTATGGCTGCTACTTCACGTCGCGCGATTATCCGGAAAATGAATTGATGGCGCGCGCCAAGGCCACCCTGGCGGTCGCCTCCGCCGCCGGCTTCCGCTCGCTGGCCGGTGAACAGGAACGCTACCTGGCCGACTTCTGGCGCCACGCCGACGTGGAAATCGCCGGCGACGACGCGCTGCAGCAGGGCATGCATTTCAACCAGTACCACTTGCTGCAATCGGTGGGCCGCGACGGCAAGACCAATATTTCCGCCAAAGGCGTGACGGGCGAGGGCTATGAAGGCCACTATTTCTGGGACACGGAAATCTACATCTTCCCGTTCTTCCTGTACTCGAAGCCGGAAATCGCGCGCAAGCTGCTGGAGTACCGCTACGCCGGCTTGCAGCTGGCGCGGGAACGGGCGCGCCAGATGTCGCATGCCAAAGGCGCCTTATACCCGTGGCGCACCATCGCCGGTGTCGAATGCTCGGCCTACTATCCGGCCGGCACCGCGCAATACCATATCAATGCCGACATCGCGTATTCCATCAAGCTGTATATCGAAGCCACCAATGACGAGGACTACCTGCTGAACTGCGGCGCGGAAATCGTCATGGAAACCGCGCGCATCTGGATGGGGCTGGGACACTTCGACCGCCAGGGCCGCTATTGCATCAACGAAGTGACGGGCCCGGATGAATACACGGCGCTGGTCAACAACAATTACTACACCAATGCGATGGCGAAGATGCACCTGGAATTCGCCGCATCGATCGCCGAACGCCTGCAGCGCGAATGGCCGGAACACTTCAAGCGCATCGCCAAGGCGGTGGCGCTGGAAGAGGGCGAACCCGCGCTGTGGCGCCGCGCCGCCGGCTGCATGCACTTGCCGTATGACGAGGCGCTGCGCATCCATCCGCAGGATGACAGTTTCCTTGACAAGAAAGTGTGGGACTTCGCCAGCACGCCGAAGGAAAACTATCCGCTGCTGCTGAACTACCACCCGCTGGTGATTTATCGCCACCAGGTGTGCAAGCAGGCCGACGTGGTGCTGGCGCTGCTGCTGCTGTCCGACCAGTTTGCGCTGGACGACAAGCGGCGCGACTTCGATTACTACGAAGCGGTGACCACCCACGATTCGTCGCTGTCGTCCTGCATCTTTTCCATCATCGCCTCCGAAGTCGGTTACCACGACAAGGCGTATGAATACTTCATGGAGACCGCGCGCCTGGACCTCGACAACACGCACGGCAATACCCACTACGGGGTGCACACGGCGGCCATGGCCGGCACCTGGATGGGCGTGGCGTATGGCTTTGGCGGCATGCGCGTGGTCGATGGCGATCTGCGTTTTGCGCCGGTGCTGCCGCGGCAATGGACGCATTACCAGTTCAATGTGCACTTGCGCGACTGCCTGTTGCAGGTGCGCGTGGAGCAAGGCTGTACCACCTACCGGTTGCTGCAGGGGGCGGCGCTGGCGTTTTCCCACCAGGGCCAGCGCGTGGCGCTGACCGTCAACTCTCCCGTGAAGGAATGCCCATGAACACCCCGCACAACCCAGTCAACAAATACGATGCCGTCATCTTCGACCTCGACGGCGTGATCACCGATACGGCGCGCTACCATTACCTGGCCTGGATGCGGCTGGCGGGCACCCAGGGCGTGCACTTCGATGAAGAGTTCAACGAACAGTTGAAAGGCATCGACCGGATGGGATCGCTGGAACGCATCTTGATGGCGGCCACGCGCCAGTATTCGCTGGCGGAAAAGCTGGCGCTGGCCGAAGAAAAGAATGCGCAATATGTGGCGCTGATCGCCAACATGACGCCGGACGACCTGCTGCCGGGCGCCGTGCGGGCGCTCGACAGTTGCCGCGCCGCCGGCATGAAGGTCGGCCTGGCGTCGGTCAGCAAGAATGCCTTCACGGTGCTCGACAAACTCGGCATCACCGCCAAATTCGATTACGTGGTCGATGCCGCGAAACTCGCGCGCGGCAAACCGGACCCGGAAATCTTCCTGAAGGCGGCCAGCGCGCTCGATGTGCCGCCGTCGCGCTGCCTGGGCGTGGAAGATGCGGTGGCCGGCGTGGCGTCGATCAAGGCGGCCGGCATGACGGCGGTCGGCATCGGCGACGCCACCGTGCTGGCGCAGGCCGATTTCGTGATACCGGGGCTGGCCCGCTTTGACCTGAACCACTACTAAAATAAGAAACGGACGGGGGGAGACACCATGAACAAGCAGCGCATCCTGTTTGCGTTATTCCTGATTTACTTTGTGTTCGCGATCCTGCTTAACAGCGTGGGCACCGTGATCCTGCAGGTGATTAACAACTATGGAGTCAGCAAATCCGCCGCCAGCGTGCTGGAGGGATTCAAGGATTTGCCGATTGCCGTGGTGTCGTTCATGGTGGCCTCGTTCCTGCCCCGCATCGGCTACAAGAAAGCCATGCTGGCGGCGCTGGCGCTGGTCAGTGTGGCGTGCGCGCTGATGCCGCTGCTGCCGGCCTTTGCCACCGCCAAGCTGCTGTTCTTTTGCACCGGCGTCGCCTTCGCGCTGGTGAAAGTGTCGGTGTATTCCACCATTGGCCTGGTGGCGCAGGACCGCCGCCAGCATGCCGGCATGCTGAACATGCTGGAGGGCTTTTTCATGGTGGGGGTGTTGTCCGCTTACTGGCTGTTCGGTCACTTCATCGATTCGTCCGACCCGGCGTCGACCGGCTGGCTGCAGGTGTACTGGGTGCTGGCTGCCCTGTGCGCACTGACCTTCGTGCTGGTGCTGGCCACGCCGTTCGACGAACACGCGGCCGCGCCGCCGCGCGGCAGCACGCTGGCGCAGGATTTTGCCGCCATGCTGAAACTGTTTTTCAAGCCGCTGGTGTGCGTGTTCGTGCTGACGGCGTTCCTGTATGTGCTGATCGAGCAGGCCGTGGGCACCTGGCTGCCGACGTTTAACAATGAAATCCTGATGCTGCCGGCCGCCATGAGCGTGCAGGTGACCAGCATCTTTGCCGGGTGCCTGGCGGTGGGGCGCTTGTCGGCCGGCGTGCTGATGCGCCGCCTGCACTGGTATCCGGTCATGAATGCATGCGTACTGGGCATGGGGGCCATGGTCTTGCTGGCGCTGCCGCTGACCCATGGTGTCGTAGAAAACCAACAGGTTACGTGGGCCACCGCGCCCATCGCGGCGTTCCTGTTTCCGCTGATCGGCCTGTTCATGGCGCCGATTTATCCGGGCATTAATTCGGTCATGCTGAGCTCCCTGCCCAAGCATCAACATTCAGCAATGACGGGCTTGCTGGTGATTTTTTCCGCACTGGGCGGCACCACCGGGTCGCTGATCACGGGCTATGTTTTCGGCACGTTTGACGGCCGCTTCGCGTTCTACCTGACCCTGGCCCCGATCTCTATCATCTTGATTATGTTGCATTTTTTCAAGAAATCCGTGGACGCGGGAAGCGGGGATGTTGGCAGCTCGGCTATAATGCCCGGTCAGACTTGAGCACTACCATGAACCTGAAGAGCCTCGCCAACCTGCTTGGCATGTCCAAAACGACGGTCAGCCGTGCCCTCAACGGCTATCCCGAAGTCAACGCGATGACGCGTGAACGCGTGCTGAAAGCAGCGCGCGAAGCGGGCTATGAAGCCAACCCGATGGCGCGCAGCCTGGCGGTCGGCCGCACCAATGTGTACGGCATTATTTATCCCCTGCTGCCGTCCGACCTGGGCGATCCGATGTTCCTCGATACCGTCGGGGGCATGACGGAAACCCTGGAAGCACGCAAGATGAACTTCATCATCGGCCCCGTGTCCGCCGGCAATGAGCTGGCCGCATACGAGCAGATCGTGCGCGGACGCCGTGTCGATGGCCTGGTGGTGAGCCGCACCCAGTTGCATGACGAGCGCATTGCCTATTTGCTGAAAGTGCGCTTCCCGTTCGTCGCCCATGGCCGCACGCGGCTCGACGCGCCCTATGCGTGGTTCGATTATGACAACGAGGCCGGCATCCGTCTCGCGATGCGGCACTTGCTGGCGCAGGGCCACCAGCGCATCGCGCTGCTGTCGGCGCCGCTGGACATGAACTTTGCCTGCCAGCGCAAGGAAGGTTTTATTGCGTGTATGGCGGAAGCGGGGCTGACGCCGGACCCGCGCCATATGATCCCCGACACCCTGGACCGCCGCAGCGGTTACCAGGGCATGCAGCAATTGCTGGAATGCTCGTCCCGTCCGACCGCCGTGATTGTCGATAACCACTTGTCCGGCGTGGGCGCCATGCGTGCGCTGCTGGACGCCGGCGTGGAAGTGGGCAAGGATATTTCCATCATCGTGTGGGGCGCGATGGCCGACACGCTGGCCGGCATCAATGTCACCACGGTGGACCAGCCCGACCCGCGCGCGGCGGGCGCAAAAATGATCGACATGCTGCTGGCGCTGGCCGACGGCGCGGCGCCGGAAACGTTACAAGTGCTGTGGCAGCCGGTGCTGGTGCCGGGGGCGACGGTGGGGCGGCCGGGCTGATCGGGTTTCGCCAGTAATTTAGAGATTTTTACGGAAATTCGCTAGAATACTAGCGGTACTTCCGCGTCGTTGCAGTGACGATGTTTCGCTAATATTTTGGCGAAAATTCAGAAAAATCTCTAAAATAATAGCTATGGGCCGCACAACATCTCCTTTGCTTCCTGTTACGGAACGGCTGGTCGCCGATCTGGGGGAACGCCTTCGACTTGCACGCAAGCGTCGCAAACTGACCGCGTTGCAGGTGGCCGAGCGCGCCGGTATGGCGCCGATGACCTTGCGCGCCGTTGAGCAGGGCAGTCCTGGCGCGACTTTGGGGGCTTATCTGGCCGTGATGCAGGTACTGGGCCTTCAGGCCGATTTATCCAAGGTCGCTGCGGAAGATACGCTGGGGCGGGCGCTCCAGGACGCCAGTCTGGAAAAGAAGCCGCGATTGCGTTCTACAACATTTGAATCAGAACCATACGCCGGTCCTGTACCGCACGATCGGCCCGGTCGCCAAGTGCATAGGGGGACGGTGATGGCGGTGGCGGAAGCAACCTCGCAGTCAGGCAGGCCCCAAAGAGCCGCCGAACTCTTGGGGCTCCTCAAGCGGCGGCCAGCCAAGGATAAGTAAAAATGGCCGGCACAATTTTTGTCTATGCGGATTGGGGGGGCTTGCCGGAGCCGCTGCTGCTTGGCACGCTGCACGCACGTGACATTGGCCGGGATGAACAGTTTTCATTCGAATGAATCCAGTTGCGGTGACATCTGGTCTGAAGCTGAACATCAATGAAGACAGCAATGATCTCGATATCGACTTGGTGCTGTCCATTGCGCCGCAGTTCAGGGTTTCAAAGGCCGATGCGGCTGAACTGGTGGCTGACTTCAAGTATTTGATTTCCCAGTTCGGGACCATTGCAGGCAAAGCCGGCCTTGGCCTCAGCCGGGCTGAAGTCGAGGAAATGGCGCCCGCATTCCGGCTGGCGCTGCAATAGCGGCAGCGCCGCGAGCTGCCGGTCTACAATGCATGGAAACCTGTGGAGGTGACCATGTTTGACGGCTTTGAACGCGGCCAGGCCGATATCGGCGGCATTTTCATCAATTACGTGAAAGGCGGCAGCGGCCCGCCGCTGTTGCTATTGCACGGCCACCCGCAAACCCACGCCATCTGGCACAAGGTGGCGCCTGAACTGGCGCGGCATTTCACGGTGATAGCCGCCGACTTGCGCGGTTATGGCGACAGCGGCAAGCCGCCGGGTTTGCCGGACCACGGCAATTACGCCAAGCGCGTGATGGCGCTCGATCAACTGGGCTTGATGCGCCACTTTGGCCATGAACGGTTTGCCGTGCTGGCGCATGACCGGGGCGCCCGTGTCGCGTACCGCATGGCGCTCGATCATCCCGATGTGGTGACGCGGCTGGTGCTGCTCGATATCGCGCCCACGCTGGCGATGTATGAACAGACCACGATGGCCTTCGCCACCGCGTACTTCCACTGGTTTTTCCTGATCCGCCCCGCACCGTTCCCGGAACTGGCCATCAGCGCCAATCCCGATGCCTACCTGAAAGCCACGATGGGCAGCCGCAGCGCGGGCCTGGCGCCGTTCGCGCCGGAGGCGTATGCGGCATACCTGCGCTGCCTGCAAGACCCGACCACCGCGCATGGCATCTGTGAAGATTACCGCGCGTCCGCCACGATCGACCTGGACCACGAACGGGCCGACCTGGCGGCGGGCCGCAAGATCGGCTGCCCGGTGCTGGTGCTGTGGGGCGCGCAAGGCACGGTGGCGCAATGCTTCGATCCGCTGGCCGAGTGGCAGCCGCTGGCGCTTGACGTGCGCGGCATGGCGCTGCCATGCGGCCATTACATCCCGGAGGAGGCGCCGGACTTGCTGCTGGAGCAGGCGCTGCCGTTCCTGTCAGCGGCGCCCCAGCCTGCCCTTTAAGCGGGCTGCAAGGTATAGCCGGGTGCCGCAACACCTGGCCACAACTCGTATGTAACAACGGGATCGTCAGTGCCGCCATTGCGCGGACTGGACGGCTGTGAATTTTCGCCACTATGGCGCCATTTCGTTTCCGGCGTAATGGCGCCACTGGATTGGCGCCGTAATGGCGCCACCCGATTTCCGGCGTAATGGCGCCACGGTATTTTCGGCGTAAAGGCGCCACCAGATCGCCGCCGTAATGGCGCCACTTGGCGCCTGCGTCTCAGGGGCTCGAACTTTCTTCGTTCGACTAGACTCCCGGCATTTTGCCGGGAGAGGTCGTGACCAACAGGAGGTTCGAGATGTATCAATACCGTCAAATACTGGCGCGCATGCGCCAGGGCGATTCCGATCGGGAGATCGCCCGCTCCAAGACCATGGGGCGCAAAAAGATCGCGCAAGTACGGGAGGTGGCCAGCGCGCAAGGCTGGCTGGCCGCCGACACCATGCTGCCGGATGACGCCACGCTGGCGTCGGTCCTGGGGCGCAAGGAAGCCCCGCCACCAAGCAGTTGCGTGTCATCGCTGGAGCCGTGGCGTGCCCAAATCACCAACTGGCACGCGGCCGGCATCCAGGGCACCACCATCCATGCCGCCCTGGTGCGCAACCACGGCTACACAGGCAGCTATTCGTCGCTGTACCGGTTCCTGCACCAGCTAGGCGCAGGGGAAACACCGGAGGTGCCGTTGCGGCTGGAATTCAAGCCGGGCGAAGCGGTGCAAGTGGACTTCGGCGCCGGGCCGCCAATCACCGACGTGCACACCGGTGAAGTCTTCAAGACGTGGTTCTTTGTGATGACGTTGTGCTGGTCACGCCACCAGTATGCGGAGTTCGTGCGCGATCAGACCGTGGCGACCTGGCTGGGTTGCCACCGCCGCGCCTTCGAATGGTTCGGTGGCGTGGTCGAGCGGGTCACCATCGACAACGCCAAGTGCGCCATCACGCGGGCCTGCACCTATGAGCCGGAAGTTCAGCGCTCCTATGGTGAATGCGCTGAAGGATATGGTTTCCGGATCGACGCCTGTCCGCCGAGGGACCCGCAGAAGAAAGGTGTCGTCGAATCGGGCGTCAAATATATCAAGGGCAATTTCCTGCCGCTGCGCGAGTTCCGCGACCTGGCCGACGCCAACCGGCAACTGCACGAATGGGTGATGACGGTGGCCGGCAACCGTATCCACGGCACCACCCGCGAGCAACCGCTGCAGCGCTTTGCCGACGTGGAGAAAAGCCTGTTGAAGCCCTTGCCGGACGTGCCGCCGCAACTGGCCATCTGGACCAAGGTCAAGGTCCACCGCGATGCCCACGTCCAGTACGAATACAACTATTACTCGGCGCCGTTCAAGCTGGTCGGCCAGCATCTGTGGCTCAAAGCCGCAGAGGCCATGGTGACGTTGTACCTCGGTCATGAGAGCGTGGCCAGCCATGTCCGGCTCAAGCGGCGCGGCGAACGTAAAACCCTGCCGGACCATATGCCGCCTGCTGCGCAAGCCTGGCTGACGCAGGACACACAATGGTGTCTGGCCGAGGCCGGACGGGTCGGCCCATCCTGCGAGGCCATGGTGCGCGCCATGTTCCGTGATGCGGTGCTGATCCGCCTGCGCGCGGTGCAAGGCGTGCTGGGGCTGCGCAAGAAATATGGCAACGCCAGACTGGAGGCGGCCTGCTCGCGCGCCAATCACTTTGGCACGCCGAGCCTGAAAGTGGTCAAGCGCATCCTCGAAAAAGGCCTGGACCAGCAAACCGAACTGGCCGGCTTCGACGCCATGGCCAGCACCTACACCGAAGGCGGCCGTTTCTACCGCGCCACCCACACCATTCTCCAGTGAGACCAAGCATGAACCCAATTCCTGAACTGACGCCCCTGCTCAAACAACTGCGCCTGTCCGGCATCCTCGACTCGCTGGAAGCGAGGAACCGTGAAGCCATTGACCGCAAGCTGGCCTTCACCGACTTCCTCAGCCTGCTGATCCACGACGAGGTGGCCCGGCGCGAACAGAAGAAGCTGGACCTGCGCATGCGGCGCGCCAACTTCCGCAGCCAGAAAACCCTGGAAGGTTTCGACTTTGACCGCCTGCCGGCACTCAACCGCGCCGCCGTCCATGACTTGGCGACCTGCCGCTTTATTGAGGAAAAAGTGGCGGTGCTGATCGCCGGTCCCTGTGGCACCGGCAAGAGTCATCTGGCCCAGGCCCTGGGCCACGCGGCGGCCCGCCAGGGCTACGACGTTCTGTTCATCACGCAATCCCACCTCATGCAAAGCCTGCGCACCGCGCAGGCCATGGGCAACTACGAACGGCGCTTCCAGTACCTGGCCAAGTTGCCGCTGCTGGTGATCGACGATTTCGGCCTCAAACCGCTGCGCCCGCCCGAGGACGAGGATTTCCACGACCTGATCGCCGAGCGCTACGAGCGTGCCGCCACCATCCTGACCAGCAACCTGGATTACTCGGAATGGGGTGCGGCCTTCCCGGCCAACAAGATGCTGGGCGCGGCCACGCTGGATCGGTTGCGCCATGGGGCCTACAGGGTGGTGCTCGATGGCGAGAGCTACCGCAGTTTGAAACCGATGGCAGACAAGTCTGGGCCGCCAGCCTCAAAAGGACGCGCCGCGAAGGGCGACTGACTACTGCTTTCGGGGGATGTGCCCGGCACGCCGGTCACATCACCCGACTGGAATGCGCGCTGCTTTTATATACCGTTTTTAGCCCGGAATTGCTGTTGCAAAAACAGGCTAAATCGCGCATTCTTGCAACCCTGTTCGAGCCCCTGAAATCGCAGTCAAAAGTGGCGCCATTACGCCGAAAATCGGTGGCGCCAATATGCCGGAAATTGACAGACGGCAGGCCGACTGCGCGTGCCGCCGCAATACTGAGTTCGCCAATTTTGTTGGCGGGCCCACGGTCGGCCACCACGCAATCGACGGACTTGCCGTCGTACGTTACCCGGGCTTTGCAGCCCCGGACAATGCCGGCGACACCTTGGACAATCAAATGTGGCACAACGATATAGGGGACGGTTTCCGCATCCACGTAAGCTGCCGGATCGTTGGCCTTCATGCCGGGATGGCGGTACCACGTCATGGAAGCGATGACGCCGCCCGGAAAGACCTTGGGCTCATTGTCTTCACCAAGAATGACGATGCTGCGCGCCCACGGTTTGGCGCAGATAACTTTGCCTCCAACAATCTTCATGCCGCCGTTGGCCAGAAGTTCCGAACCGCTGTCATCCGTTGTATAGGCGGGAAGCTGGTCGTTCTGGCCATTGGCGCCATCGGCATCGATGTCGGCGTCCGCAACGAAATAGACGCGCTTATCGTCATCTTCCCGGATTTGGCAGGCATAGCCTTCATTCGTGATCGTTCCAATTACGCGACTCATTTTTAAACCTTTCATTAAGTCAAACCGATGGCGACTAAAACCGGCAGCCATTTTTGTTGGGCGATTTTTTTGAAACCAGATGGTTTGGGATGTAACTCATTGGCCCAGTCTTGTGGACCAAGCGTTCCGGTGCTTTCAACTAAAAAGACACGGTCGGGATCGATAGCTTTCAGCAGCCGCAATTTTTTCGTCATTTGGTTAATCAGGTAGCGGATGCAATCTGCTTGCAGCGCTACGGGAACTTTTGCATCATCCAGCGCTGATTTAAGCCAGCTGCCTTTATTTCCAAAAGGGCCTTTTCCGGTCGGTTGCGCATAATCGTAGTTATGCAGCACGATTTTTGCGTCAGGTGGGACCGATGCCATAACCTGCCCAATCAGCGCACGATGGCTATCGGCGGTTTTGGTCAATAACCATTCGAGGGTTCGGACGTCATTTCCGGGCTTGAAACACTTCTTGGCGGTCGTCGCCTTGGAGCAATCGTCATTCAGCAAGGGGCGCAGGTCGTTGAACCCGGCGAAGTCATTGCCGCCACCGCTGATGAACACCGCCGATAAGGACTGGCCATGCAAGTTTAACTGGCGCTTGACGTCCTTGCGATACTTGCCGTCAACGTAGTCAAAGGCTTCCGCGCCATTGTTACCGACTGCGAGAATGTAGTGCTGGGAACTGACCAGCTTACCCAGTTGCGTGATCAGCGAGCCGCCGGGCAGTGGATACCAGAACCATGAATCGCCAATGGCCAGGATCGATGGATTACCGCCATCGGCAGTCGATGCATCCCATGACCAATACACATTATCAAGTTTCACAATTCCTCCTGTATCAAATGATGTGCCGGCGGAGTCTATAAATAATTGATTCACATCAACTTATTTATTGATTTTTGTCGAACAACTCAAATGAGTTTAGAGGGTGAAATTTACTCTGGTCAATCGAATAGTAAAGTATTTATTTTTGTTACGAAGGTCTTGAATTTGGCTATCTCATCGCAAGTGATAATAATATTTTCCCAGGTGGAAATATTTAATAACTTGCAGGGAGCGAGTGATAGTGACGTTGCCCCTGAAACGCCGTAGCATAAACTGCGACGTTTGGCGTAGAGGGACGCCGGCTGGTTATTCTTGTGGCGGCGCATGGAAGCGCAGGCGGTTGCCAAAGGGATCAGTGACCGACAATTGCCGCGCCCAGGGCAACTCTTCGATGTCGGGCCGCGCATAGCCATAGCGTTTGGCGGACAGTTCCGTGTGTAGCGCATCGATATCGTCCACCGGGATAATCAGTGTCGCTCCCGGCGTCGCATCGCCATGGTGCTCGCTCAGGTGCAGCACCAGGCCGCCCCGCTTGATTTCCATGTACAGCGGCAGGTCGGACTCGAAGCGGTGTTCCCATTCCACGGTGAAGCCGAGGAAATCAATATAAAACTCGCGGGCTTTGGCTTCGGAAAAGCTGCGCAGGATGGGAATGGGGGCGGATAAGATCATGTTTTCTATGCGGATGGGGCATCCGTTTGCGGCAAATGCGACATGACAGCAGCTTTCAGCTTTTCAGCATAATTATAGAGGTCATCGATATATTCCAATGAGACTTTTTCCTCTTCTTTATTGTTGTTGAAAAGGCCAATTGCAAGTTTTTGCGTGGCTGTTGAAGCGTAACCTGCATATTTAATTTGTTGTAAGGAAATTATTAACTTGCAAAAGGATATTTTCTTGGGGGGAACCTTACTTGGCACGTGCAGGAAAGGCATTTGGGGGAAGATGGTATTCTTCAGAACGGGGGCGGACTCGAGCATACTTTTCAAGCTGTCGCACAGATGAGACATACGTAGCGCAGTTGTGAACGAACTGAGTTTTATCCAAATTGCGATAACTTGAAGGCCTTTAACGTCAGCGTGCAAAGCAAGCCGACTGTGTGATTTTGGCTCGCAACGCGTTCAAGGCCGCAGAACCTAACGCCGGTCTCAATGAACCTGGAATGGATAGAATTTTAAGTCGATACCGACGTACCCAAGATAAACCTTGCTTCAAGCCTAGAGAGCATGTCGAAGGTATTCATCCAGCCGATCCCAAATTGTTCGCATACATTCGGAATCAGGAATTTCCTTTTGGCGTTGGGGTTGTATGCTTCGTGCGTGACCACGGTGCCATGCGTTGCCATGGCTTTGGCAATCAGCCAAGGATCGGCGCCGGAAAGAAAGTCTTCGACTGCGCCGGCCTTCATTTGCGCACTTTGAGAAACGATCAGGTTTGCAACCTGGGCAAAGCAGGTTTGCGTACCCACGTCATCAACGCCAATGAAGAGCGCAGGATGGTCCTTCGCCCAGTCGGCGAGTTCGTCATCGCCTTTTTTCAGTTCGTCGCCAACCATAGAGATGCTGGCGACATCATGCGATGCGAATTTCTGGCGTAGCCATTGCCAGTATGCTGGACAGACCGTCATGTTGTAGTAGCGGTTCTTGGCTTCAACAAATGTGTTCGTATCCAGTAGGTAAATCATTCGTTCACCTTTTCTGCAAACGTCCGGATCCTGGACGGCTGCATCCCTAGCAACTTGCCCGCATCACGCAGCAAGAGTCTGCCGCTTAGTGCCTCAGACAACACGGCGTGGCTGAAGCGCTTGCTGTTTCTGGCGGCTGCAGTTCGGTAAAAGCTGCCGCCGCTGCCTTTCTTCGCACGGTATGCATTCAACTCATCCACATAGTACTTGCTGTATTCATCGCGAGAAATAAAACCGAGGTCGCATGCTCTGCGTGCAATGGCCAGTTTACTGACACAGAAGAACGACGAAAGTTCCGTTAGCATTTGGCCCAGGTCCGCAGTCTTGTGCCACAGATGAGTCAGCTTTACCTGCGGCACCAGGAATTCACCGGCGACTGCATTGCAGAAGATTTCCTCTTTTCGGCTGTTGGCTGGCGACACGCTGGAAATGCCGGTGCTGCCGATCCAGACATGAGCAAGTTCATGCAGCAAGGTGAAGATGCGTGCGGCGGGAGCGTCGGCCAAGTTAATAAAGACTACCGGAGCAAATTTGTCGCTGATGGCAAAGCCGCGAAACTCACCCACGTCGAGCTTACGGTGAGTATTACCTGCTACGGTACCGCTGCGCATCACCATAATTCCCGCAGCATCTGCACCAAGGATTAATTGGCGCAGGAATTCATCGGTTTGCAGCCGTACCGTACCTTCCGGATGCCCGATTACAGAACGAATATCGGAGACGACAGCGGCAATACTGGATGCGGTGGAAAATTTGCCTACGAAAGGCCGTGGCGCAACTTCCTGGCCTTTCAGATACTCGAGATACCACTCCTGCTTGCGTAACACGTCGCGCACAGTCTCCAGTAAATCAACGCTGGGCTTGGCCGGCGGCGCTCCGCCTATTGTGCGCAGATCCGGTAATGGCAATTCGTCCTTGGGAGGTTCTCGCAGAAACAGGTAACCAAAGGGAACGTGGGCCAGCGTAGCCCATTGCTGCGCCTGGCGAAACGTCGGGCTGCTTTCCCCTGCTTCCCACGACAATACCTTTTCCTCCTTCACGGGAAGGCTTTGCGCAACGTCGGCCTCAGTCAGGCCCGCTCGACGGCGGGACCAGGACATCAAGCTTGGATTGACGAGGGCGTGGCTCATGTTGTGCAAAATTCAATCAGAAGAAGGGCTGCTTATTCGGCATTGTAGCTGTCTTGTGCTTGGACTTCATTAGACCGGTGTCGCGGCCATGAGTTCAATAAAAAACGGCTTGCAAGGTCGCCCCCGCAAGCCGTTCACCAGACCCTGCGGTCAGGAATTACATATTCCGGCGATACTGCCCGCCGACCTCGAACAGCGCCGCCGTCACCTGGCCCAGCGAGCATACGCGCACCGCGTCCATCAGCTTGGCGAACACGTTTTCATTGTCGATCGCGGCCTTCTGCAGCGCGGCCAGCGCGGCCGGGGCCTTGTCCGCGTTGCGGGCGTGGAAGTCGGCCAGGCGCGTCAGTTGCGACTGCTTTTCATCGTCGGTCGAACGCGCCAGCTCGATCGGCGCCGGCACGTCGGACGCCTTCGGGTTGCGGAAGGTGTTGACGCCGATGATAGGCAGGGTGCCGTCGTGCTTCTGGTGTTCGTACAGCAGCGACTCTTCCTGGATCTTGCCGCGCTGGTAGCCGGTTTCCATCGCGCCCAGCACGCCGCCGCGTTCGGCGATGCGTTCGAATTCCTGCAATACCGCCTCTTCCACCAGGTCGGTCAGCTCGTCGATGATGAACGCACCCTGGTTCGGGTTTTCATTCTTCGCCAGGCCCCATTCGCGGTTGATGATCAATTGAATGGCCAGCGCGCGCCGTACCGATTCGTCGGTCGGCGTGGTGATCGCTTCATCGTACGCATTGGTGTGCAGCGAGTTGCAGTTGTCGTAGATCGCGATCAGCGCCTGCAATGTGGTGCGGATGTCGTTGAAGTCGATTTCCTGCGCGTGCAGCGAACGGCCCGACGTTTGCACGTGGTACTTGAGCTTTTGCGAGCGGTCGTTGGCGCCGTACTTGTCGCGCATCGCCACCGCCCAGATGCGGCGCGCCACGCGGCCCAGCACCGTGTATTCCGGGTCCATGCCGTTGGAGAAGAAGAACGACAGGTTGGGGGCGAAATCGTCGATGTGCATGCCGCGCGCCAGGTAGGCTTCGACAAAAGTAAAACCGTTCGACAGCGTAAAGGCCAGTTGCGAAATCGGATTCGCGCCGGCTTCGGCAATGTGGTAGCCGGAGATCGACACCGAGTAGAAATTGCGCACCTGGTGGTGGACAAAATATTCCTGGATGTCGCCCATCACCTTCAGCGAGAACTCGGTCGAGAAGATGCACGTGTTCTGGCCCTGGTCTTCCTTCAGGATGTCGGCCTGCACGGTGCCGCGCACGTTTTGCAGCACCCAGTCCTTGATCTTGGCCGCCTCGTCGTCGGTCGGCTGGCGCTTGTTTTCTTCCACGAACTTGTCGACTTGCTGGTCGATCGCGGTGTTCATGAACATTGCCAGGATGGTCGGCGCCGGGCCGTTGATGGTCATCGATACCGAGGTGCTCGGGCTGCACAAATTAAAGCCGTCGTACAGCACTTTCATGTCGTCCAGGGTCGCGATCGAGACGCCCGAGTTGCCGATCTTGCCGTAGATGTCAGGGCGGATCGCCGGATCGGCGCCATACAAGGTCACGGAGTCGAACGCGGTCGACAAACGCTTGGCATCCATGCCGGTCGACACCAGTTTAAAACGGCGGTTGGTGCGGAACGCATCGCCTTCACCGGCAAACATGCGGGTCGGGTCTTCGCCTTCGCGCTTGAAGGCAAACACGCCGGCCGCGAACGGGAACGAGCCCGGCACGTTTTCCGACATCAGGAAGCGCAGGATTTCACCGTGGTCCTGGTACTTCGGCAGCGATACCTTGCGGATGCGGGTGCCGGACAGCGTGTGCTGCACCAGGCGGGTACGGATTTCCTTGTCGCGGATTTTCACCACGTAATCGTCGCCCGCATAGGCGGCCTGCATGTCCGGCCACATCGCCAGCAGCTTTTTCGCGCCACCATCCATCGCGCTGTCGCGCTCCGTGATCAGGCCGTCGAGCGTGTTCAGGTCGGCGTCCTTGCCGGCGGCGGCCAGCATGCGCTTGGTTTCCTGCAGTTGCTGGCGTTCGCGCGCCAGTTGCACCTGCTTGTTGGTGTTCTTGTGGTAGCCGCGCACCGTGTCGGCAATCTCCGCCAGGTAGCGCGTGCGCGCCGGTGGCACGATCACGTTCTTGCCACTGGAGAAGCGCACGCCGGAGGCGTCCAGGATACCGGGGCGCGTCTTCATGCCGAATTGCGCCAGTTCCGGCAGCAAGGCCTGGTACAGCGCCGTGACACCGTCGTCGTTGAAGCGCGACGCCTGGGTGCCGAACACCGGCATTTCTTCCGGACGCTTGGACCACAGTTCGCGGTTGCGCTGGTACTGTTTCGCCACGTCGCGCAGCGCATCCTGCGCGCCCTTGCGGTCAAACTTGTTGATCGCGATGAAATCCGCGAAGTCCAGCATGTCGATCTTTTCCAGCTGCGAGGCGGCGCCGAATTCCGGCGTCATCACATACATCGACACATCGACGTGCGGCACGATGGCGGCGTCGCCCTGGCCGATGCCGGAGGTCTCCACGATCACCAGGTCAAAGCCCGCGACCTTGCACGCGGCGATCACATCCGGCAGCGCCTGCGAAATTTCCGAGCCGGCTTCGCGGGTCGCCAGGGAGCGCATGAAGACGCGGGTCTGGCCGGCCCACGGGCCGATCGCGTTCATGCGGATACGGTCGCCCAGCAGCGCGCCGCCGGACTTGCGGCGCGACGGGTCGATGGAAATCACGGCAATGTTCAAGGCATCGCCCTGGTCCAGGCGGATGCGGCGGATCAGTTCATCGGTCAGCGACGATTTGCCGGCGCCGCCGGTGCCGGTGATGCCGAGCGTCGGCGCCGGCAGGCTTTCCGCGGCGGTTTGCAGTTCGGTGCGCAGTTCCGGCGTGACCTTGTCGTTTTCCAAGGCCGTGATCAGTTGTGCCAGCGGGCGGTGGCGTTCGGCGATGTCACCCGTCTGCAGCGGCGCCAGCGAGGTCGGTGCATATTGCGACAGGTCGCTGTCGCACTGCTGCACCATCCACTGGATCATGCCCACCAGGCCCATGCGCTGGCCGTCTTCCGGGCTGAAAATGCGGGTCACGCCATACGCGTGCAGGTCGGCGATTTCTTCCGGCACGATCACGCCGCCGCCGCCGCCAAACACCTTGATGTGGGAGCCGCCGCGCTGGCGCAGCAGGTCCAGCATGTACTTGAAGTATTCGACGTGGCCGCCCTGGTAGCTGGAAATGGCGATGCCCTGCACATCTTCCGTCAGCGCCGCCGTCACCACTTCGTCCACCGAGCGGTTGTGGCCCAGGTGGATCACTTCCACGCCGTTCGATTGCAGGATGCGGCGCATGATGTTGATCGAAGCGTCATGGCCGTCAAACAGCGATGCGGCAGTGACAAAACGTACCTTGTTGGCCGGCTTCGCTTCGGCGGCTGGGGCGAGTTTTGGTGCGGAGAGGTCGTTCATGGAAATCCTTTGATCTTGGACTGTTCAGGACGTGATGCCTGAAATTATATGACGTTTACGTTAACGTCAAGTCAAGCGATTCTTTGGCGTTGGTGGTGTGCATGGCGGCAATGTCATTGCCGCCCTACGGTACGTGGTGTGCATGCCGGAACCCGATACCTCAACTCCGTAGGGCGGGTTTTACAAACCCGCCATGCCTGCCATTACGCGGCGTTTTTGTGCCCGCTGTTGAAAATGGCCAACAGCCGCTCTTTTTCAGCGCGGAATTCCGCCACGGCCTTTTCCTTCACATGGCCAAAGCCGCGGATTTTTTCCGGCAACTGCGCCAGCGCCACGGCGGTGTCATAGTTGTTGGCATCGACTTTGCTCAACAGCAGGGTCACCAGTTCACGGTACTCGGCGATCAGTGCACGCTCCATCTTGCGCTCTTCAGTGTAGCCAAAGATATCCAGTGCGCCACCACGCAAACCTTTCATTTTTGCCAGCAGCTTGAAGGCACTCCACATCCACGAACCGAATTCCGCCTTCACCAGGTGGCCCTTGGCATCCTTTTTCGCGAACAGCGGCGGCGCCAGGTTGAATTTCAGCGAGAAGTTGCCTTCGAACTGCGACTGCAACTGCTCGACGAAACGGCCGTCCGTGTACAGGCGCGCCACTTCATATTCATCCTTGTACGCCATCAGCTTCGACAGCGATTTGGCGGCCGCCATGGCCAGTTTGTTGCCCAGGTTCAGGGACACGTCTTTCGTGCGCACCTGCTGGATCAACTCTTCATATTGCGCGGCATACGCGGCGTTCTGGTAGCCGGTCAGGAATTCCACGCGCTTCTTGATGACGGTGTCCAGGCTTTGCGGCATTTGCACGATCACCGCTTGCGCCGGCATCGCGGTTTTTTCCACGCGCTTCAAATCCACGGCGGCGCGGCGGCCCCACAGGAAGCTCTTCTTGTTGGCTTCCACACCGACACCATTCAATTCAATCGCGCGCAGCAGCGAAGCTTCGTTCAACGGGATGCGGCCGCGCTGCCATGCATAACCGAGCATGAACAGGTTGGCGGCGATCGAGTCGCCCATCAGGGCGGTCGCCAGTTTGGTCGCGTCGATGAAGTCGGCGGCGGCGGTGTTGCTGTTGTCCTGTGGCGCGCCGACCGATTCGCGGATCAGCGCCTTGACTTCCTGCACCGGGTATTCCCAGTCGCGCTGCTGGGCAAACGTGCCGGGCGGCTGTTCATGCAGGTTGACCACGGCCAGGGTGCGGCCCGGACGCATTTTCGACACGGCGTCCGAGGCGCCGGACGTCAGCATGTCGCAGCCCAGGATCAGGTCCGCTTCGCCGGTGGCGATGCGCTGGGCGCGCAGGTGCGCCGGCGAACGGGCGATCTTCACGTGCGACGTGACCGAGCCATTCTTTTGCGACATGCCCGTCATGTCCAGCACGGAGGCGCCTTTGCCTTCCAGGTGCGCGGCCATGCCCATCAGCGCGCCCACGGTGATGACGCCGGTGCCGCCGATGCCGTTGATCAGGATGTTGTACGGATGTTCACAGTCCGGCAGCACAGGCTGCGGCAGCGCCGCCCAGCCGTCATCGGTCTTGCTGACACCGGTCTTGGACTTTTTGAGGTTGCCGCCTTCGACCGAGACGAACGACGGGCAGAAGCCCTTCACGCACGAATAATCCTTGTTGCACGACGACTGGTCGATGGTGCGCTTGCGGCCGAAATCGGTTTCCTTCGGCAGGATCGAGACGCAGTTCGACTGGATGCCGCAATCGCCGCACCCTTCGCACACGGCTTCATTGATGACCATGCGCTTGTTCGGGTCGGGGAACTCGCCTTTCTTGCGGCGGCGGCGTTTTTCGGCGGCGCAGGTCTGGTCGTAGATCAGCACCGAGGCGCCCGGCAGTTCGCGCAATTCGCGCTGCACGGCATCCATTTCCTTGCGGTCGTGCAGCGACACGATAGCCGGCAACGCGGAGCGGTCGGTATAGCGCGACAGGTCTTCCGTCACCAGCGCAATGCGCTTGACGCCTTCGGCCGCCATTTGCTGCGCAATCATCGGTACCGACACGATGCCGTCCACCGGCTGGCCGCCGGTCATCGCGACCGCGTCGTTGTACAGGATCTTGTAAGTGATGTTGACCTTCGCCGCGACAGCGGCGCGGATCGCCAGGTAGCCGGAGTGGAAATAAGTGCCGTCGCCCAGGTTCTGGAACACATGCGGCACTTTCGAGAAGGCCGCCTGGCCGATCCATGGCGCGCCTTCGCCGCCCATGTGCGTGGTCAGCTTGTTGTATTCCGGGTAGATCGAGGTCGCCATCACGTGGCAGCCGATGCCGGCCAGCGCGAACGAACCGTCCGGCACCTTGGTCGACGTGTTGTGCGGGCAGCCGGAGCAATAGAACGCCGGGCGGAATGGCGTGTTAATCGCCTTTTTCAGCACCGCGTCCTTGGCGTCGAGGAAGGTCAGGCGCGCCTTGATTTCATCCTGGATGTGGGTATCGGTGATGTACTGTTTCACGCGCGAGGCGATCACGCGCGCCACTTGCGAGACCGAGAAGTCCGCCTTCGGCGGCAACAGCCATTCGCCGCGCGGCGCCACCCATTCGCCCTTGTCGTCGAACTTGCCGATCACGCGCGGACGCACGTCGTCGCGCCAGTTGTACAGCTGTTCTTTCAGCTGGTATTCAACGAACTGGCGTTTTTCTTCGACCACCAGGATTTCATCGAGGCCTTGCGCGAATTCGCGCACGGAATCCGGTTCCAGCGGCCATGGCATGGCGACCTTGAACAGGCGCAGGCCGACCTTGGCGGCCATTTCTTCATCGATGCCCAGTTCTTCCAGCGCTTCCAGCACGTCCAGGTACGACTTGCCGGAGGCGATGATGCCGAGTTTCGCGTCCTTGGAATCGATGGTGGTGTGGTTCAGCTTGTTTTCACGGGCGTAGGCCAGCGCGGCATAGATCTTGTAGTCCTGCATCAGCGCTTCCTGGTTGCGCGCCTGCTGGCCCAGCGGAATCGCGGACAGGCGGGCATTCAGGCCGCCTTCCGGCATATGGAAGTCTTTCGGCAGTTTCACGTCCACGCGGAACGGATTGGCATCGACCGAGGCCGACGATTCGACCGTGTCGGCCAGCGCCTTGAACGCCACCGCGCAGCCGGAAAAGCGCGACATGGCCCAGCCATGCACGCCCAGGTCCAGGTATTCCTGCACATTGCACGGGTACAGCACCGGGATCATGCAGGCCGAGAAGATGTGGTCGGACTGGTGCGGCAGGGTGGACGAATACGCGCCGTGGTCATCGCCGGCCACCAGCAGCACGCCGCCATGCTTGGCGGTGCCGGCATGGTTCATGTGCTTGAAGACATCGCCGCAACGGTCCACGCCGGGGCCCTTGCCGTACCACATGGCGAACACGCCATCGTATTTCGCCGGCCCGATCAGATCGACTTGCTGCGAACCCCACACCGCCGTGGCCGCCAGGTCCTCGTTCACGCCGGGCACGAATTGCACATGGTGCGATTCCAGGTGCTTCTTGGCTTTCCACAGCGTTTCATCCAGGCCGCCCAGCGGCGAACCACGGTAGCCGGAAATGAAACCACCCGTGTTCAGGCCGGCGGCGTGGTCGCGCACGTGTTGCATCATTGGCAAGCGCACCAGCGCCTGGATGCCGGACAGGAAAATGTTGCCGGACGTGGCCGTGTATTTGTCGTCGAGGGTGACGGAAGTCAGGCGGTCGCTTGTCGCGCTCGCCGCTGGTGCCGTGGTTTCGGCCATGGTGATGTCTCCAAAAGGGTATTCGGGATCGCCGCCGGTCGTCGCGGTGCGCAGGGTAAGCGCGGGCGGGACAGGCGTAGTGCCGCGGGTGTGCGGCGTACAACTGCTTACGGATAGTTTAGGTCTAAAAAATCCGCTTAGCGTGCCAGTTTAATGGGCAAGTTGACGTATACGGAAATACCGTTTCTGGATAGGGGTATAAGAAAAAATTATGGCGCCTGGCGGTGCACTTATCGGCTGGCCTGCTGGCTGAACGTCTGCGCCGCCTGCAGCACCTGGTCTGCGACCAGTTCCGCACCGGCCACCGACAAGTGGTTGTCATCGAAGTAATACGCGTGGCCGCTTCTGGCCGCATAACAGTTGCTGTTGTCGCACAGGACTTTGGCCGGATCGACGATGCGCACCTGGTGCGGAATCTGGTTCAGCCGCGCATTGGTCCACGCGCTGCGCGCATCCCACCAGGCGCGGCGTACCGACACCACATCGCTGCGGGGATCGGTGGCGCGGAACAGCAGCTTGTCCATGGGACGGGCCAGTTCCGGCGCCTGCAACACCAGGATCACTTGCTTGCCGCTGGCGCTGAAATAGCGCAGCACGTCAACCAGCGCCTTCCAGCGCTGTTCCTGCTGCGCAGGGCTGAATGCATGCGGCAGGTGCGGATACGTCAGTTCATGCAGGCCAAACAGTTGCGCATTGATACGGTGCGACACCACCACGGTTTCGATGTGCGGATGGTGGGCAATGTATTGCGCGGTTTCCTGCGTCCATTCGGAACAGTGCGGCATTTCCGCCAGGGTGGTGCCAAACGATGGCGCGCAGCCGCTGAAGGAAAAATGCTTGAGCTTGATGCCTAGCGGTTGCAGTTTTTCCGCCACGGCATACGCCAGTTCGATGGCATGGCTGTCGCCATAGGCGGCCCAGGTCAGCTTGCCGTTCAGGTATTCGCATGCCTGTTCCGGCTTGCGGTAATCCTTGCCGCTGGTGTGGCAGGTTTCCCGCTTCGGACTCGGCCGCGCGGTTTTCAGCACGGCCAGCTGTTCCGGCGTGGTGCGCTGTTCCAGGAAGCCATGCGTGAATTGGCCGCTGAGGCCGACTGCGGCGAACAGCACGCTGCCCGCCAGGCCAAAGCGGAAGACTTGCGCGCGGCTGACGGTATGGCGGGTGCGGAACGGGGCTTCCACATATTTCCAGCTGATCCAGGCAAGCAGCAGCGTGGCCGCCACCAGCACCGCGAACAGTTGCGGCGATGGTTCATCGAGGCTGCGGTGGCGCGCAAAGGCAAACAGTGGCTGGTGCCACAGGTACGCGCTGTAGCTGATCAGGCCGATGCCGACAAAGGGTTTAGTGGCCAGCAGGCGCCCGACCCAGGTGGCCGGGGTGGCGTACAGGATGATCAGGGCCGCGCCCACGGTCGGCGCCAGGGCATACACACTGGGGAAGGGCGTATGTTTATCGTATGCCAGCAGGGAAAAGGCAATCAGCGCAAAGCCGGCCAGGCTGCCCAGCTGGCGCATCGGGTCGGTGACGCGCGCATTGATGCCGGTCGTGAAATAAATGGCCGTGAAGGCGCCGATCAGCAATTCCCACGCGCGCGTCGGCAATAAGTAAAAAGTAAAGTCCGGTTTGTCATGCACCAGCATTTGTGCGGCCACCAGGCTGGCCAGTGCGATCACGGCCAGCACGGCCAGCAAGACCCGCTTGCCGGCGCGCCACACCAGCATCAGCAACAGGGGGAAGAACACATAATATTGCTCTTCCACCGCCAGGCTCCACGTGTGCAGCAAGGGCTTCAATTCCGTGGCGGTATCGAAATAGCCGCTGGTCAGCCAGAACAGGATGTTGGAGCCGAACAGCGTGACGGACACCACGCTTTGTGCAAATCCTTTGGTGTCGGCCGGCAGCAGCCACAGCCAGGCGAACGGCAGGCAGGCGGCCAACACGAAAAACAGCGCCGGCAGGATGCGCCGGGCGCGCCGTTCATAGAAATTCACGATACTGAATTTCCCGGCCATCAGTTCCGAATAAATGATGCTGGTGATCAAGTAACCGCTGATGACGAAGAAAATATCGACACCGACAAAACCGCCGCTGAACAATTGGAAGCCTGCATGGAACAGGATGACGGGGATGACGGCGACAGTGCGCAAGCCATCGACTTCGGGACGATATTGCATGGTGGGGTAGGTGACGGCGCCGGCGGATGGCCGGGATTAATTCAAGTTGTTTATTGTATAGGATTAGCTGGCGCCGGCATCATCGGTTAACCATCGGTCAGCAGGCGCGCCCCGATCCAATAGCCACTATGGCAGAGGTTGGCGGCCACTTGGCAGATCAGGCGGCTGACGGCGGCGGCCGCATTGGTCAGCGGGATGTTTTTCGAGCCGCACAGCACCACCGTGCGGGAAATCGACGGGCTGTGGATCGGCAAGGCGCGCATGGCGCCACGCTCGACTTCCGCCAGGACCGGCGCCACCGGCAGGATGGTGGCGCCCATGCCGGCCAGGATCGCGGATTTCAGGATCGCGATGGAATTGATTTCAATGATGTTGGCGGTGGCCAGCCCCGCGCTGCGCGCCACCGCCTCGATGCGGGGCCGGACGCCGTGCTGCAGGCCGGGCAGGATCAGTTGGCCCGACAGCGCCTGCGCCAGTGAAATGCCCTGCCCGTCATCGGCCGGCGCCAGGTCGGTGCGGCACAGGTAGCGCAATTCTTCTTCCGCCAGCGGCGTACAGACGAACGGCGACAATTGCCCGTCATCGAACAGCACCGCCAGGTTGACCCGGCCCGATTTCAATTGCTCGGCCAGGTTGCCCGTCAATTCTTCCGTCAATTGCAGTGTGATTTCCGGGAATTGTTCGCGAGTGGCGGTCAGCAGCGGCAATGCCAGGGCGCCGGAAATACTGTGCGGCAAGCCCACGGTGACGCTGCCGGAGGGCCGGGTGGCCGATTGCGTGACGGCCGAGCGGGCATCGGCCACCTGCTTGAGGATGGCCAGCGCATGTTCGTAAAACACCTTGCCGGCATCCGTGCTGAGCACGCCCTGGGCCGAACGGTGCAGCAGTTGCGCCCCCAGCTCCTCTTCCAGCTGGCGCAATTGTTGCGTCAGCGCGGGTTGCGCGACATGCAGCGTGGCCGCGGCGCGGGACAGCGACCCATGGTCAACAATGGCAACAAAATAGCGGAGCTGGCGTAATTCCATGTCAAGAGTGTTGTGTGCAGGAGATAGCGATGAATCCTGCTGGAAACAATTTGTTATACTGATTCTAACTGGTTTTACCGCCCACACAGCCCGCAGCAGAGTTCCCTATGCTCAAGAAAGTCGATTCGTCCCAGCTGAAAGTGGGCATGTTCATCCATGATCTTAGTTGTGACTGGATGTCACATCCATTCATGCGCAACCGCTTCCTGCTCAGCAGCGAAGATGAAATCCGCAAGATCGTCCAGGCCGGCATTCATGACGTTGTCATCGACAGCGACAAAGGGTTGGATGTGCAGGACGCGCCGACCTTGCAGGAAGCACAGGAAGCCACCGAGCGGGAATTGGAGGAACTGGCGGCCAAGCCGGTGACGGTGATGCGGGTGTCGCTGGGCGAGGAATTGTCGCGTGCGGCGCAAGTGCGCCACCAGGCGTCGTCGCTGGTGCGCACCGTGATGGCCGATGCCCGCCTGGGCAAGGCCATCGAGATCGGCCAAGTGCAGCCGGTGGTGCAAAACATCACGGAATCGATCTTGCGCAATCCGGGCGCGCTGGTCGGGCTGCTGCGCATCAAGAACAAGGATGATTACACCTTCCTGCATTCCGTCAGCGTGTGCGCGCTGCTGGTGGCGTTTTGCCATTCCCGGGGCCTGGCGCCGGAAGTCACGCGCCAGGCCGGACTGGGCGGCTTGCTGCACGACACGGGCAAGGCGCTGGTGCCGGATACCGTGCTGAACAAGCCGGCGGCGCTGACCGATGAGGAATTTGCCGTGATCCGCAAGCATCCGGAAGACGGCTACAACATCCTCAGGCAATCGCCGGAAATCAACGATATCGCGCTCGACATCACGCTGCACCACCATGAACGGTGCGATGGCAGCGGCTATCCACACAAACTGACCGGCGGCCAGATCAGCGAGCTGGCGCAAATGGCCGCCATTGTCGACGTCTATGACGCCATCACGGCGGACCGCTGCTATCACAAGGGCATGTCGGCGGCGGCGGCGCTGCGCAAGATTTATGAATGGAGCAAATTCCACTTCAACCCGCAATACGCGCAGGAATTCATGCGCTGTGTCGGGATTTACCCGGTGGGCACGCTGGTGTTGCTGGAGTCGGGCCGGCTGGGGGTGGTGGTGGAACCGCACGAAACCAATTTGCTGGCCCCGAAAGTCAACGTGTTCTTCCACACCAAGCGCAATGCGTATATCAAACCGGAAACCGTGGACCTGGCGCGCGGCATCGGCTTTGGCGGCGCCGACAAGATCGTCGGCCATGAGTCGGCCGCCAAGTGGAATGTGGATCCGATGCGCTTCCTGACCCTGGCGTAGACGGGCGCTTCAATGCCGCCGCAGCTAGGCGCGGCGACGAAGACAGTACGAGCGTACGGCGAGGAGCCGCAACGACGCTGCGGCGGTATTTAAGCGGTCGTCAGAAAAATTCGGCTTCGTCGTTGGATTCAATAACCCGCAAATGACCGCCGCTGACCAGTTCGTCGTAATGGCAAATCATGTTGCGGCCATGGCTCTTGGCGTAATACAGGGCCTGGTCCGCATGGCCGAGGATGATCACCGGCGCTTCATAGGCGCTGATGCTGACATAGCCGATCGAGACCGTGACCTTGCCCACTTGCGGGAATTCATGCGTTTCCACGTTCAGGCGGAAGCGGTCGATGATGCGGCGGGCGTTGTCCTGCGTGGTCGAGCGCAGCAGGACGACGAATTCCTCGCCGCCAAAGCGGAAGACGCGGTCTTGTGCGCGGAAGGATGATTGCAGCAGGTTGGCGATCAGGATCAGCACTTCATCGCCATACAGGTGGCCGAACTTGTCGTTGACGTGCTTGAAGTGGTCGACGTCCACCACGGCCAGCCACTGCTTTTCCTGGTCCGAATGGTGGCGCCGCTCCTTGTCGCCGGGCGGCAGCGCCAGCGCATCCTGTTCCGCACTGCTGGCGGCCAGCATCTTGGCCAGCTGGTCATCAAACGTCTTGCGGTTGAGCAAGCCCGTCAGGGAATCCCGTTCACTGTAATCCAGCAAGTTCTGGAAGTTGCGGTACACGCTGACGATGCCGCCCACGATATGGATGGTTTCCGGCGTATACGGGGTGGGATCGATGATTTCCAGGCAGGTGTTGCATTTGTCGCCCAGCCAGATCGGCAGCCACAGCGTGTGGTGGCCTTCCGCGTCGACTTGTTCCGCCGACGCTTCATGGTGGGCAATGCAGGCGGCCAGCGCGGGATAGCTGGCCAAGGGTTCGCCGGCGCTGGCCGGGTCCGTTTGTTCTTCCATGCGGGCGGCTTGGCCGGCGCAAATGATGGCGCGGGAACGCAAGAACGTCTGGCCCTTGACCGTGGTCAGGGTCAGCACGCGCGTTTGTTTGGCATTGGCAAGTTCTTGCACTGCAGAAATTACCGAAATGTCAAGCATGGTGTGATCGCGGTGGCCGGTCATGTCCACCATGTGTTTCAGTAGGGAATCCATCGTCGTTCTCTGATCACACACCCATAGCCTCAAGCATCATACCGAGAGCCCATCATAGCGAGTTTTACCGCAGCTGCAAGGCGCACAGTGCTTGAGAGCATGAGGCCTTTCCGAAAGACAGCTGAGCAGAATAATACGTTTTTGTCTTATAGGCAATTAAAGTCTATGAATATCTGCTAAAACGCCACGATTTTACGCTGCCGGGTTCAAGCGGAGCGCCCGGGTGTGGGGAAAACACGCCATTCGCTGTTTTTGCCGCTGCCTGAGCGCAAAGTAAAAACATTCCATATGGAAAAGTTGCGCACTATCAACGCTGGTTGGAGGGGCGCGCCTATAGTGATTCCAATGGCGGCGGCATGGCTGCAGACAGGTCCCGTCAGGTTCCATCAATTCCTCACTTAAAGGAGCACATCATGGACTCACTTGTTGCAGCCGTCCGCAATTTTGCCAATGACGAAGATGGTATTACCGCGATTGAATATGGCTTGATTGCGGCTGTCATGGCGACCGCCATCATCAGCTCGTTGGACTTCCTTTCCGATGGGCTGACAAAAGTCTTTACCGACATCAAGGGCAAACTGCTCGTAACTTAACCAGCGGCGCGCCGGTGCTGTTGCCCCGGCGCGCTTTTGGAGCGTCGCCATGCTGAACGCATTGGAATTTGCATTGCTGTGGCTGGTATTACAAGCCGCGGCCACGGACCTTGCCGTGCGCAAGATCCCCAATGTGCTGGTGCTCAGCGGTTTAGTGCTGGCGCTGGCGCTGCATGGCCGGCTGGGACCGGACGGCGCCTGGCTGTCGGCCTGGCTGGCCGGCATGCTGGCCGGCTTTTTCCTGTTCCTGCCCATGTATGTGGGCGGCGGCATGGCGGCCGGCGATGTCAAGCTGATGGCCATGGTGGGGGCGTTTGCCGGGCCATCGCAGGCATTTGATATCGCCCTGGCCAGCATTCTGGCTGGCGGTGTGCTGGGACTGGTGTTGCTGCTTGCCGGCGGGCGCTGGCGCCAAGGGTGGGCCAACGTGCGGCTGCTACTGACGGCACTGATGCTGCGGCAGGCAGGTTTCCAGATACCGTTGCCCCTGATAACCGGCCGCGCTTCGGTCGGCGGCATGCCGTACGGCGTGGCGGTGGCCATCGGTACCGCCATCACGCTGTGGTCGGCGCACGACACATAGCGATGCCGCGCTTGCCGCTAATCAATATCCAACAGGAAAGCCAGCGCTAGTATCGCCTTTCCTACAGTTCAGTTCGCTTGAAGGAGGACCGCCATGCTGGATCTCGACGCCGTGCTACCCGCCACCCGCACCGATGAGGACGAACACAGTCCGATCTTGCCGCCGCAGCCGCGCAATGTGCATGAAACCGGACTGGAATTGCAACTGATCGTGGAATTGATCGCGAAGGCGATCTTCACGGCGGGACGCACGCATTTGCCGATCCTGGCGACCCGCTTGCGGCTGTCCGTCAATGTGCTGCGCGAAGCGCTTGATTTCATGGTGGTGGAACAGTTGGCGGAAGTGGCGTGGCGTGGCGACGCGGATATCGACGTGCAATACCAGCTGACCGGCATGGGCCGCCAGCGCGCCGGCGTGTGGCTGGAGCGGGCGCCCTATCAGGGGCCCGCACCGGTCACGCTGGAGGCCTACCGCGCCATGGCGTCGCGCCAGGCGGCGCGGCTGGCGCTGGGCAGCGTCACGGCGGACGACGTCGACGCGGTCTTTGCCGATTGCTGCCTCGATGCCGGCGTGCACCGGCTGGCGGGCGCCGCCATGCACGCCGGCCGTTCGATGCTGTTGTATGGCCCGCCCGGCAGCGGCAAAAGTACGCTGGCGCGCAAGCTGGGCGGCTTGCTGGCGGGCGCCGTGCTGATTCCGCACGCGGTGGCGGTGGGCCAGGAAATCGTGCAGATTTACGATCCGGCCATCCACCAGCCGCCGATGCCCATTGCCGGCAGCCGCCTGGCGCCGGACCGGCGCAGCGGCGATGCGCGCTGGGTGCTGTGCCAGCGGCCCGTGGTGCAACTGGGGGCGGAGCTCGACGCCGCCATGCTGGAGTTGCGCCACGATGCGTTTTCCGGCTGTTACCAGGCGCCGGCGCATTGCAAGGCCAGCCACGGCCTGGTCATCGTCGATGACCTGGGCCGCCAGCGCATTGCCGCACCAGCGCTGCTGAACCGTTTTATCCAGCCGCTGGACGCGGGGCAGGACCAGCTGGCGCTGGCCGGCGGCTACCAGTTCGCCATGCCATTCCACGCGATGCTGGTGTTTGCCACCAATTTGCCGCCACAAGTCTTGCTGGATGCTTCCGCACTGCGCCGTCTTGGCTACAAGGTGCACGTGGGGGCGCTGTCCGAAAGCGCGTATTGCGCGTTGTTCCGCAAGCAGTGCCGGGCCGCGAATGTGGCGGTGGACGAAGCGGCGCTGCGCCACCTGATTGATGAGTTACATGGCGGCAGCGGACAGCCGTTGCTGGCCAGTTATCCGCGCGACATCCTGGCCCGGCTGGCCGACTTTGCCAGCTATGCGGGGCAGCCGCCGCAATTGACGGTGGCGGCGCTGGAGCAGGCGTGGTGCAGCATGTTTGCGGCGGGCGCTCACCCGGGAGACGCCGCATGAAGAACAAGCGCGCGTTGTTGATGCTGGCGCTGGCCGTGCTGTTGGGTTTTGCCGCCGTGCTGCTGGCGTCGCGCTGGCTGTTGAATCAGTCGCCCGCCGCGGCGGGCCGCATCGTGGTGGCCGCCACCGACGCCAGCCCGGGACAGCGGCTGGCGCCGGAGATGGTGAAGCTGGCGGAGTGGCCGGTCGAAAGCGTGCCACCCGGTGCGCTGCGCGAATTGCGCAAGCTCGATGGACGGGTGCTGCGCCATGCGATCCAGCGCGGCGAGCCGCTCAGCGAAGGCAAGCTGGCGCCGGCCGGTGCGTCCGGCGGGCTGTCGGCGCTGATCGCGGAAGGCAAACGCGCCATCACGGTGCGCGTCAATGACGTGGTGGGCGTGGCGGGCTTTGCGCTGCCGGGCAATTTTGTCGATGTGCTGGTGTACACGCAATTCGAAGCCAATGACCACCAGGCGCAGCAAGCGATTTCAAAGATCGTGCTGGAACGCATCCTGGTGTTGGCGGTGGCGCAGGAAGTGGGGCGCGACGACACCAAGCCGCGCGTGGTCAACGCCGTCACGCTGGAAGTTACGCCGGTGCAGGCGGAGCAGCTGGACCTGGCGCGCAGCGTTGGCACCTTGTCGCTGGTGTTGCGCAACCAGGTCGACCCCCTGCCGGGCGTGACGGCGGGCGCCACCAAGGTATCGCTGCTGGGCCTGAACGAAGAACAGAAAGCGGCCGCCCCGCTTGCCGCCCCGCCTGCAGCGCCGCCGGCCCCCAGGCCGCGCGTGGCGCAGGCGGCGGCCACGCCGGAACCGCGCCATTGCGTCGCCGTCATTGACGGCGTGCACCGCGGACAGGAATGCTACTAACGGAGGCGGGATGAAAACCATGACTGGATTATTGCCGCCTGCGCTGGCTGCGCCGCTGGTTGAGGTCCCGGTGCAGCCGCGCAAGGCGCGGTGGCGGATGGCCGCACGGCGCGCGTTGTTGACGCGGGCGCTGTCTGTGCTGGCGCTGCTTGTCCTGACGCTGGCTGTGCCGGGGATGGCGGCGGCCGGCGCCGGCGACATGCCGGTGGCCGGTGCTTCCCAGGCAACGGCCAAGGGCGACGGCGGCCCGGTCCGGCAGCGCAGCGGCGGCTTGCGCTGCCGTGGTTCCGCCGGCGCGCCGACGCGCCTGCAACTGCAACCGGGCAAGTCCGTCATGCTGCCGGTGGCGGGGCCGGTGGCGGGGCGCAGCATCGGCAACCCGGGCGTGGCGCAGGCGGTCCTGGTGGCGCCCGATACGCTGTATGTCGCGGGCGTGGCGATCGGCAGCACTAATATGGTGGTGCAACTGGCCAGCGGCATTTGCCGGCTGGTCGACATCGATGTGGCGCTCGACGCGGCCGGGCTGCAAGCCTCGCTGGCGGCGCTGCTGCCGCTGGAAAAAGACGTGCGCGTCACGGCGGCTGCCGATTCGCTGGTGCTGAGCGGCACCGTGTCGGACGGCCCGACCTTGGCGCAAGTGCTGGACCTGGCGCATGCCTATGCGCGCCGCCCGGTACCGCAGTTGGCCACGCCGGCCGCCGCGGGAGCGCCACCGGCGGCGGCGCTGGCGGTCGGGCCGGCGGACAGCGCGCAGGGGCCGCGCGTGGTCAACCTGCTGTCGGTGACGGCGCCGCAGCAAGTGATGCTGGAAGTGAAAATCGCGGAAGTGTCGAAAACCTTGATGGACAAGCTGGAAGTCGGCGTCCTGATGACCACCACGAGCGGCAGCTGGACCGCCAGCCTGCTGAGCAATTTTATTACCGGCGTGGCGCGCGGCAGTGCGGAATTCACCAAGGGCGTCGGCAAGAGTTTGCGGATCGATGCGGAACACCAGGACAACCTGGTGCGTATCCTGGCGGAGCCGACCTTGATCGCCGTCAGCGGACAGGAAGGCAGTTTCCTGGCGGGCGGCAAGATCCTGATTCCCGTGGCGCAGGATGACCGCCGCATCACGCTGGAAGAAAAGGAATTCGGTGTCGGCCTGCGCTTCACACCGACCGTGCTGGCGGGCGGGCGCATCAACCTGAAAGTCGCACCGGAAGTGTCGGAATTGTCGCGCGAAGGGGTCGGCATCCGAACCGCCGGCATTGGCGGCCCGGCCGTGTTGCCGCTGGTGACGACGCGCCGGTCCTCGACCACCGTGCAATTGAACGATGGCCAGAGTTTTGTCATTGGTGGCCTGATCCGCAACAACCAGAACACCGATGTCAAGGGCTTGCCGCTGCTGGGGGAAATCCCGGTGCTGGGGGCGCTGTTCCGCAGCACCGATTTCCTGCATGAGCGCACCGAACTGCTGTTCGTGATCACTGCCCGCCTGGTGCAGCCACAGGCGCCGGGCCAGGCGCTGCCGACCGGGGACATGGCGCCGCCCGGCCGCGCATCGTTATTGCTGGGCGCCCGTCCCGCCGGAGACCAGCCATGATCCCTGTGTTCACACTGCTGCGTGGCGCCGTGCCTTGCCTGTTGCTGGCGGCCTGCGCTTCGCCCGCTACGCAGTCGTCATCTTCAACGCCTGCCCCCTTTGGCGCCACCGCGCGCGCCGCCTTTGCGCGCCAGGTCATCGGCATGCCATCGGCGGCGCCGGTGACGGGGATCGATGGCGCCGCGGCGCTGCAGGCGCAGCAGGGTTACCGCAAGAGCTTCGCGGAACGCGAGCCGGCCGCCCGGACCCTGATCATTGGCGTGGGAGCGCAAAAATGAAGCACGGCACGCGGCGCCGCGGACCGATCCCGGTGATGTTCGCGCTGATCATGTCCGCATGCGTACTTCCGGTGCCAGCCGTGCTGGAGACAAGCGACACGATGCGTTATGACCACTCGGACAATTGACCGCAAGCGCTTGCCGGAAACCGGCGCGCTGACGGTGGAGTACGCGCTGGCGTTCCCGGTGTTCCTGCTGTTCGTGTTCTTGCTGCTGGAAGCTGCCCGTGCATTGTGCGTCTGGAACACGGTGCAGGAAGTGACGCGGCGCGCCGCACGCGTGGCGGCCATCACGGATTTCTCGTGCGCCTCCGCGCTGCTGGCGGTGCGCCGCAACGCCATCTTCAGCGACAGCGACGGCGTGTTGTTGCTGAGTGGTGGCGTCACGCAAGACCACGTGGTGATTGACTACCTGTGGCTGGATGACGCTGGAAATCTGCAGGCGCTGGGCGCCGGTGCGTTGCCGGCGGGCCCGGCGCAGAACCGCGCCAACTGCATGGCCAGTCCCGCCAGCAGCAGCTGTATCCGGTTTGTGCGGGCCCGCATCTGCAGCCCGGGCGGCTGCCAACCCGTGCCATACCAGCCGATGCTGTCCTGGCTGCCGTTGCCGGCCATGACGGTGCCGACGGCGGCCACGGTGGTGCGGGCCGAGTCGCTGGGATACCGCATCCCAACGTCATCGAATCCGGCGGCCATGCCATGTTCGTGAAGGAGACATCGTGAAAGCATTGATCATCAGCCATGACAGTGAACTGCAGGCGGACATCGCCGCGCAGGGCTCCGCGCGCATGCCGGCGCTGGAAGTGCTGGCGTTGCGGCAAGGGTTGCGTGACGCGGTGGAGCGGCTGCTGCAAGACCCGCCCGGCCTGGTGGTGCTGGATGCCAGCGAACTGGCGCCGGGGGATGCGGAACTGGTGGAACCGCTGGCGCGCCATTATCCGCGCGCATCCTTCATGCTGCTGACCCGCGCGCCGCAGCAGGATTTGCTGATCCGCGCCATGCGCGCCGGCATGCGTGAAGTGCTGGCGCTGCCGCTCGACCACCGCGCATTCCATGACGCGATGGACCGCATCGAAGTGGATGCTGGCATCACGCGCATGCGCGATGGCAAGGCGCTGGCGTTCATTTCGTGCAAGGGCGGCAGCGGCGCCACCTTCCTGTCGACCAATTTCGGTTATGCGCTGGCGGAGTTGGGCGGCTGCAAGGTGCTGCTGATGGATTTGCATGGCCAGTTTGGCGATGCGACCCTGTATGTGTCCGACCAGAAACCGGTGATGACCTTGTCCGATATCTGTGCGCAGATCGGCCGCATGGACGGCGCATTCCTGGATTCGTGCCTGGTGCACGTGGCGCCCGGTTTTGGTGTGCTGGCGGCAGCCGATGACCCGGGCCGGGCGGTGGAGATGAAGCCGGACCACATGGACATCATCCTGCGCGTGGCGCGCCAGCATTACGACTACATCCTGCTGGACGTGGGACGGCAGATCGATGCGCTGTCGCTGCGCGCGCTGGATCACGCGGACGCGATTTATCCGGTGCTGCAGCTGGCGCTGCCCGACATCCGCGACGGGCGCCGCCTGCTGGACATCTTCCGTTCGCTGGGCTACCCGGGCGAGCGTATCCGGCTCATCGTCAACCGTTATGTGAAGGGTGGCAAGCTGCGATTGAGCGACCTGTCGTCCGCGCTGGGTGCGGAAGTGGCGCATACCGTGCCCAACGACTACCTGGCGGCGACGGATTCCGTCAACCAGGGCGTGCCGCTGCTGCAGCTGTCGCGCGGCAGCCCGTTGGCGCGCAGTCTGGGCGAGCTGGTGGAGCTGGTGACGGCGCGGCGCATTCCGGAAAACAAGGGGTTGTTTGACCGCCTGTTCGGGCGCGGGGAGGAGATATGAGTTTGCGTGAACGTTTGGCCGGCCTGGATGACGGCCGCCTGGTGCAGGGGGGCGGGAGCGGCGGGCCGGTGCTGACCGCCAGTCTGCCCGATGCGGCTTACCAGGAATTGCGCAAGTCGATGCACCAGGCGATCCTGGACCGGATCGACCTGGAACGGTTGAAGAAGCTGACGCCGGAACAATTCCGCCATGAACTGGCGCTGCTGGTACAGCGGGTGATCGAAGACGAGCGCATCGTGCTGAACCAGCATGAGCGGCACCGGCTGGTGCTCGATATCCAGAATGAAATGCTGGGCTTTGGCCCGCTGGAACCCTTGCTGGCCGACGCCGGCGTGTCCGACATCCTGGTCAACACCGCAAGCAAGGTGTATGTGGAGCGGGGCGGGCGGCTGGAATTGACGGCAGTGACCTTCCACGACAATGCCCACCTGATGAAAATCATAGAAAAAATCGTCTCGCGGGTGGGGCGCCGCATCGATGAATCAAGCCCGATGGTCGATGCGCGCCTGCCTGACGGGTCCCGCGTCAACGCCATCATCCCACCGCTGGCGATCGATGGACCCATGCTGTCGATCCGCCGCTTTGCCTCGAGTCCGCTGACGATCGCCAACCTGCTGGCCTATAAAAGCCTGACGCCACCCATGGTGCTGGTGCTGGAGGCGCTGGGACAGGCCAAGATCAATATCCTGATTTCCGGCGGCACCGGCAGCGGCAAGACCACGCTGCTGAACGTGTTGTCCGGTTTTATTCCCGGCAGCGAACGCATCGTCACCATCGAAGATGCGGCGGAACTGCAATTGCGCCAGCCGCACGTGGTGCGGCTGGAAACGCGGCAGCCGAATATCGAAGGCAAGGGTGAAGTCACGCAGCGCGCGCTGGTGCGCAACGCGCTGCGGATGCGGCCGGATCGCATCATCCTGGGCGAAGTGCGCGGCGCGGAAGCGATCGACATGCTGCAGGCCATGAACACGGGGCATGAAGGATCGCTGGCCACGATCCACGCGAACTCGCCGCGCGATGCGCTGGCGCGGCTGGAAAACATGGTTGGCATGGCGGGCGTACACCTGACGCCACGCGCCATGCGCCAGCAGATCTGTTCCGCCATTACGGTGGTGATGCAGGTGTCGCGCCTGACGGACGGCGCGCGCAAGCTGGTTAGCCTGCAGGAAGTCACCGGCATGGAAGGTGAAATGATCGCGATGCATGAAATCTTCCGCTTTGACCAGGATGGCATCGATGGCGCGGGCAAGGTGCTGGGGCGCTTTCGCGCCACTGGCGTGCGGCCGCGCTTTGCGGAACGTCTGCGCATGTTTGGCGCGCCGGTGCCGGACAGTGCGTTTGATCCCGACAGAATTTACGAATAGGGGGAAATTATGGACCTGGTGTTTTCCGCATTCACGGTCTTGCTGTTTGCCGCCGTGATCCTGGCGATCGAGGGCGCCTGGCTGTGGTGGTCCGGTAACCATGGCGGCGATGCGCGCCGCATCGCGCGCCGCCTGCAACTGATGGCGGCGCGCACCGATGGCAGCGAGCAGGTCACGATCCTCAAGCAGCGCCGCTACAGTGCGCAACCGCTGCTGGACAGCTGGCTGCGGCGCCTGCCGCGGGTGGCGGCATTCGACCGGCTGTTGCTGCAGGCTGGCGTCACGTGGACGGTGGCGCGCTTTTGCACGGTGCAGGGCGCGCTGCTGCTGGTGGCGGCCAGCGTACCGGCCGCGATGGGAGCGCCGCCGCTGGCGCGGCTGGCGCTGCTGGTCATGGCGGCGGTGGCGCCGGCGCTGGTGCTGCTGAAGGCCCGCGAGCGGCGCTTGCGCAAGCTGGAGGAGCAATTGCCGGAAGTGGCGGATTTCCTTGGCCGCGCCCTGCGCGCGGGCCACTCGTTTGCCAATGTGCTGCAAATGGTGGGCAATGAAATGCCGGAGCCGACCGGCAGTGAATTCCGCATGGCGTATGAAGAAATCAATTACGGTGTGCCGATGAATGAGGCGCTGCACAACCTGGCCATGCGGATACCGCTGACGGATTTGCGCTATATGGTGATCGCGGTGCTGATCCAGCGCGAGTCGGGCGGCAACCTGGCGGAATTACTGGACAATGTCAGCAATATGGTGCGCGCCCGTTTAAAGCTGATGATGCAGGTGCGCGTGTTGTCTGCTGAAGGGCGCATGTCGGCCTGGATACTGGGTTTGCTGCCGTTGGGCGTGACGGCATTGATGTCGGTGCTCAATCCCGGTTATATCGCCGTGCTGTGGACCGATCCGGCCGGTGTGCGGCTGTTGTGGTATGCGGCCGGCGCCATGCTGGCTGGTTTCCTGTGGATGCGCAGCGTGATCAGGATCGGCATATGAACGGGACAACGATAGCGTTCTTGCTGCTGGTGTTCGTGGTGGTGGCGGCGATTGTGCTGCTGGCGCTGTGGCTGTTTGCGCCGGATGCGGTGCGCGCACGCTTGAGCGGACAGTTCGCCGAACAGTCGCAGCCCGCGGAAGGGCAGGGCAACTGGATCGAACGCATGGCGCGCGTGGCGCAGCCGCTGACCCGCCTGTCGTTGCCGGAGCAGGGCTGGGAGCAATCGCCGCTGCGCACGCGCTTCATTACGGCGGGGTGGCGCCATCCTTCCGCACCGGCATTGTATTTCGCCGCCAAGACCGTGCTGGCGCTGCTGATGCCGGTCGTTGCCGCGCTGCTGGCCGCGGGCCGGGTGCCGCAGCAGGCCTGGCTGCTGCTGTTGCTGGGCGCCGCCGCCAGTGGTTACTACCTGCCCAACGTGGTCCTGGCGCGCACGGCGTTGCGCCGCCAGCGGGAAATCTTTGAACATTTGCCCGATGCGCTGGACTTGCTGACGGTGTGCGTGGAAGCGGGCCTGAGCCTGGAGCGGGCGCTGGTGCGGGTGGCGGCGGAAATCCACATCAAGAGCGTGGCGCTGGCGCAGGAATTGCAATTGACCCTGATGGAGATGCGCGCCGGCTTCAGCAAGGAAAAAGCGCTGCGCAACCTGGCGCTGCGCAGCGGCGTGGAAGACATGGATACGCTGGTGGCGATGCTGATCCAGTCGCAGCGGTTTGGCACCAGCATGGGCGATTCGCTGCGTATTCATTCCGATAACCTGCGCACCAAGCGCAAGATGGCGGCGGAAGAAGCGGCGGCGAAGATCGGGCTGAAATTGCTGTTCCCGCTGATCTTCTGCATCTTCCCGACGCTGATGCTGGTGCTGCTGGGCCCGGCCGCTCTGCAAGTGGCGCATGCGCTGATGCCGGGGGTACTGAAGTGATGCCGCGCGCCGGCTCCGTTTAATTCAGCTCAGTTCCACGACACGCTGCCCATGCCGCGTGCCGTGGAATGGCGGTTGGCCGGCTTGCCGTACACGGTGGCCGAGCCCATGCCGGACAGGCGCAGGTTGGCCGAGGTCTTCGCATACACGGTGGCGCCGCCCAGGCCCGACATGTCGACGTCGACACTGTCGGCCTTCAAGCCTTGCGCGTCGAGGCTGCCGATGCCGCCCAGCTTGGCGCGCAGGTCTTTACTCTGGCCGCTGATGACGATCTGGCCCGCGCCTTTCAGGTTCAAGTCCACCCGTTCCGCTTCACCGGTATTGACGTTCATGCTGCCCACGCCGGTCAGGCGCGCATCCATGTGCTTATAGCGCGACGCCATGTTGACCGAGCCGGCGCCTTCCAGCGACAGGCGCATATCGTCGCCGCTAAAGCCGGACAGTTCCGCGGAACCGACGCCGGACGAGACGAATTCGCGCAAGTTCGGCAAGGTCAGTTCGGCGCGCAGGCGCGGGTTGTTGACGCTGATGCCGCGCAAGTCGGTGCCGATGCGCAGGGTGTCGCCGGTTTGCACCACCGTGATTTTCGGCACGTAGCGCTTGTCGCCGGACACCACCAGCGAAGGCGTATTGCCCTGCTTCAGTTGCAGGCTGATGATCCCATCGAGCACCACTTTGACGGCCCGTGCATCGACAGTGCGGATTTCACTGATGATGTCATCCGCCACGGCCAGGCCGTGCGCCGCGTACAGGGAAACCGCCATCATGGTGGCGCTGATAAATTTGTTCATCGTTCTTGCTCCTGGCGCGGTGGTGGCTGGATTAATTGGCGAGCGCTGCTTTTTCAGCGGCGCTCAGCCGTTTGGCGGTAATCACGACCACCTGCATTTTGCCGGCGGCGGCCTGGGCAACCTGGGTGGTGGCGGCGATGTTCTTGGCGGCTGGCGTGGCGGCGACGGCCGTGGTGACCAGGGTGGCGCCGGCCAGGGTGGCGGCGGCGAGGAAGATGGCTTCCATGTGTTTAGCGATGTTCATGATCGGCTCCTTGTGTTTGTCGTTTCGTTGAGTGAACTATAGACAAGGGGCGTTTGCAGCTCTATCGGTGTGCGACGAACTGCAATTTAGGTGATATGAACTGCGTAAAACAGGAACCAAGCGCCGGCGGGCGTATTGAGCCCGGTCAAAGGACGGTCAAAGTCCGGTCAAGCCGCCTCTTCTTCCTCGTCGACACGGGCCGCGCGCATCCATTGCACCAGCGGATAGGCATCCTTCATGCCATTGGCAATCAAGGGCAGCAGCAAATCCGGCTTGTTGAGGTCGAGGTCGATCTCGGTCCACACAAAGAAGCTTTTCAGCTTGATGTATTCAATGTGCTCGTGGTCGGCATCGAACCCTTTTGGCGGGCGCTGCAGCTTGCCTTCGTTCTGGATGGTGCCGTAGCGCAGTTTCAGGTTTTTATTCTTCAATACCTTGGAAAAACCGGCCGCGTCTTCCACCATGGCGCGCCGCAGCGCCTTGACGCGGTGCGGCGGCGGCATGTATTCGCCGGCGCCGAACAGCAGGCGGCCCGCGCCGTCGAGCTGGAAGTAATAGGTGGGGCCGCCGGCCTTGGATGGGCGGCGCATGTCGTTGGGCGCGATGGCGGCGGAAAAGCGGGTTTTATACGGGCTTTTATCATGGGCGAAGCGCACGTCGCGGTTGATGCGGAACATGGCCTTCTTGGGATTGCAAAACTTGACGGCCGGGTCGAACTTGCCCAGTTCGGCGATCAGGCTGGTGACCAGTTGCAGGAATTCTTCGCGCAGGATGTCATAGCGCGGCTTGTTCATGATGAACCAGGGACGGTTGTTGTTGTCGGCCAGCTCGGTGAGGTAGTTTTTCAGGTCGCGCAGGTGCATGGGCTTATCAGGAGTCGGGTGGAGACCGGCCATTATGCCGCCGCCCCGCCTACTTCGCCACCGGCCGCTTGCCCACGGTGACGGCCATGTCGGTTTCCCGGCTCTTGCGCAGCACGCGCATGGTGGCCTTGCCGCCCGGCGGCAGCGCGGCGATCAAATTCAGCATTTCATTGGTGTCGTGCACGTCCTTGCCTTCCACCGACAGCAGGATGTCGCCCGGCCTGATGCCGGCCTTGTCGGCCGGGCCATTGCGCACCACGCCGGCGATGATGGCGCCGCTGGTGCGTTGCAAGCCAAAGCTTTCCGCCAGTTCCGGCGTGATTTCCTGCGATTCCACGCCGATCCAGCCGCGCACCACGTGGCCGGAGGTGATAATCGATTCCATCACGGTTTTTACCGTCGACACGGGAATGGCAAAGCCGATCCCGACCGAGCCGCCGGTTTGCGAATAAATCGCGGAATTAATGCCGAGTAAATTGCCGTTGGTATCGATCAGTGCGCCGCCGGAATTGCCGAAATTAATGGCGGCATCGGTCTGGATGAAATTCTCGAAATTATTGATGCGCAGGTTATTGCGGCCCAGCGCGGAAATAATCCCCATGGTGACGGTCTGCCCGACGCCAAACGGATTGCCGATCGCCAGCACCACGTCGCCCACCTTGGCGGTGTCCGCGTGGCCCAGCACGATCACGGGCAACTGGTCCAGGTCAACCTTGATGACCGCCAGGTCGGTTTCCGGATCGGTGCCCACGACTTTGGCCGTGCTCTTGCGGCCGTCCGGCAAGACCACCTGGATCGCGTCGGCCGCATCGACCACATGGTTGTTGGTGAGGATATAACCGGCCGGACTGACGATGACGCCCGAGCCCAGGCTGGATTGGTCGTCGTCGCCCTCGTCGCGTTCATCGCGCTCGCCGCCGCGCTCGCCGCCGCGTTCACGTTCAAAGAAGCGGCGGAAAAACGGGTCGCGCGACAGCGGATGCTTGCGGTTGTGCGCCTTGGTGGTCAGGACGTTGACCACGGCCGGCATCGCGCGCGCGGCGGCCTGGCGGTACGAGCCGGGCGACGGCGGGGTATTGGCGGACGCCTCCAGCAAGGTGGCGGGGCGGGCATTGCCCGTGCCAAGCTGGCGCACGGCGGCCGGCAGGCTGGCCGCGTCGGGACGGACGGCGTGATAGACGAAATACAGCGCGAGGACTACGGTTACCGTCTGCGCAAACAACAGCCATAGGCGTCGCATGATCTTCATCCCCAGGCCACCCCGGTGTCAGGGCAGGGTCATAGTCAACTTCTTACTTCTTCAGCGCGTCGCGGATCTCACGCAGCAGCAGGATATCTTCTGCCGTTGGCTGCGGCTCGGCTGGCGCTGCCGGCGGTTCATTACGGCGGGCCTTTTGCAGCACGCGCACCATCTGGAAAATGATGAACGCCAGTATGACGAAGTTTAACAGGATGGTGAGGAAGTTACCGTACGCGAGTACCGCGCCCAGTTTTTTTGCTTCGGCCAGCGACAGATTCATGGCCTGGCCATTCAGCGGAACGTAGTAGTTGGCGAAATCCAGGCCGCCAGCCAGTTTGCCGATGGGCGGCATGATGATGTCCTGCACCAGCGAATCGACGATCTTGCTGAACGCCGCCCCGACGATCACACCGACCGCGAGATCGACCACATTGCCCTTCATGGCAAAATCTTTGAATTCTTGCATCATGCCCATATGCACACTCCTGGTTAACTAAGTAAAACTAAGCAGCCGATCATAGCTGCAACCTGTTGCTTTTCACAACATATTGCTGGGCGAACATGGCATGGACAATTTAGCCATGGACGGCGTTGCAGAATGTGGGGCAGAATTTACACAAATACTACGTTTTCCTTTAATTCAAAAAAAATTTGTCCTACAATTTAAGGTTGCTGCAATCTCAGTAGTCGTATAACAACTATTTGCAATTAGATGATTGGGGTTTGTGTATGAGTATCGAAAAGCAGGTCGATCCCGGCCGACGCGGTTTGCTGGCTGCCACATGTGCAGCGGGCGGCGTAGTAGGCTTGTCTGCCACGGGCGCCTTGGTCAGTACCTTCCAGCCGTCCGAACGGGCGAAAGCCGCCGGTGCGCCGGTTGAAGTCGACATCAGTTCCCTGCAGCCGGGCGAGATGAAGACGGTGGAATGGCGTGGTAAGCCGGTGTGGATTCTGCGCCGCACCCCTGAAATGCTCGCCTCGTTGAAAAAGACCGACGGCCAGGTGGCCGATCCGGATTCCAAACGCAACCCCGACGAGTTCACCCCGGAATACTGCCTGAACAAGGCCCGCTCCATCAAAGAAGAATACCTGGTCGCGATCGGTATCTGCACCCACCTGGGCTGCTCGCCATCGACCAAGTTCGTGCCGGGCCCGCAATCGTCGCTGCCGGACGACTGGGCCGGTGGTTTCCTGTGCCCATGCCATGGTTCGACCTTCGACCTGGCCGGCCGCGTGTTCAAGAACGTGCCTGCGCCGGATAACCTGCCGGTGCCGCGCCACATGTACCTGAGCGACTCCAAGCTGATCATTGGTAAAGACCAGAAAGGCGAGGCATAACCATGGGCGCATTTAAAGAAACCAAGTTTCCTGCCAACGCGCCAGCCTCGCAAAAGGCCCTGGGCTGGGTCGACGACCGTTTTCCGCTGACCAAGCTGTGGAACGACCAGTGGGGCAAGTACTACGCCCCGAAAAACTTCAATTTCTGGTACATCTTCGGTTCGCTGGCCATGCTGGTGCTGGTGCTGCAGATCGTCACCGGGATCTTCCTGACCATGCACTACAAGCCGGACGCCAACCTGGCCTTCGGTTCGGTCGAGTACATCATGCGGGAAGTGCCGTGGGGCTGGCTGGTGCGCTACATGCACTCGACCGGCGCGTCCGCCTTCTTCATCATCGTGTACCTGCACATGACCCGCGGCCTGCTGTACGGTTCGTACCGCAAGCCACGTGAACTGATCTGGCTGTTCGGCTTCGCCATCTTCCTGTGCCTGATGGCGGAAGCCTTCTTCGGCTACCTGCTGCCATGGGGCCAGATGTCGTACTGGGGCGCCCAGGTGATCGTCAACCTGTTTGGCGCGATTCCGCTGATCGGCCCTGACCTGTCGCTGTGGATCCGTGGCGACTACGTGGTGTCCGACGCCACCCTGAACCGCTTCTTCGCGTTCCACGTGATCGCGATCCCGCTGGTGCTGCTGGGCCTGGTGGCGGCGCACTTGATCGCGCTGCACGAAGTGGGCTCGTCCAACCCGGACGGCATCGAAGTCAAGGAAAACCTGGGCCCGGACGGCCATCCGGTCGATTCCATTCCTTCGCACCCGTACTACACCGTGCACGACCTGTTCGGCGTGTCGGTGTTCCTGCTGATCTTCTCGACGGTGGTGTTCTTTGCCCCGGAAATGGGTGGATATTTCCTGGAGTACAACAACTTCCTGCCGGGCGATCCGCTGAAGACCCCGAACCACATCGCGCCGACCTGGTACTTCACGCCGTTCTACTCGGTGCTGCGTGCCACCACGGCCGACTTCATGTGGGTGCTGATGTTTGCCGTGGCCGCCTATGTCACGTTCCTGTGGCTGAAGTCGCGCCTGTCGGGCATGGTCAAAACGGCCATTGCCGCCGGTGCGCTGGTGGCCATCATCGGCATGCTGCCATCCGTGCTGGATGCGAAATTCTGGGGCGTGGTGTTCTTCGGCGCGTCGGTGGTGATCCTGGCCTTCCTGCCATGGCTGGACCACTCGAAGGTGAAATCGATCCGCTACCGTCCGGACTGGCATAAATATGTGTACATGCTGTTCGGCATCGCGTTCGTTGCCCTGGGCTACCTCGGTACCCAGGCGCCGAGCCCGGTCGGCACCGTGGTGTCGCAGATCTGCACCCTGTACTACTTCTTCTTCTTCCTGCTGATGCCGTGGTGGAGTGCGATGGGCCAGTTCAAGCCGGTCCCATCCCGCGTTACCTACCACCCGCATTGATTGCCGACCATTGCTGAAGAGGACATGTACATGATTTTTGCTAAAAAGTTAATTGCAATCCTGGCGCTGGTGGTCCACGGACTGGCGCTGGCCAGCGGCGGCGGCCAT
>Ga0307408_100000121_pt1 | contig 85849 bp, 72 predicted proteins | sample 322Cmetagenome_FD_202116 | JGI IMG/M metagenome (GOLD analysis project Ga0307408, IMG submission 202116) | Maize rhizosphere microbial communities from greenhouse at UC Davis, California, United States - 322HYB-C-3 | ecosystem: Host-associated > Plants > Roots > Rhizosphere > Soil | place... | reverse complement strand
TCACAAGTAGTTTGAGCATAGGTTGCCGTTGTCATCCCGATAACTGCAATTAACAGTACTAAAAACTTTTTCATGGTCGTCTAATTATTCAGTGATATTGTCTCGAATGCTACCAATTTTCTGGTAGATGAAATTCAAGGTGTTTGTTTCTACTTGAACGCTTGTTTTGTGACGTAATGTTGTCAGTTTCTTATTAGCGTCTGTTTTAGGTTGAACGTATTCGTATTTCATATTGACATTATCGAAATAGCTCTTCAGGTCTTCCATATCCCCAACCAAATCATCGAACTTACCACCTTTGTTATACGTTTTGAGAATATCAATGATAGAATTCAACGTTTCTTTTTGTTCACCGATACGAGCAAGGATCTTTGGATTATTCGCCTCTTTGTTGATTTCACATGCAAGGTACATGGACTCAATCCAACCACCTACAAGAATCAGTGCAGAAACAGGCTTTCTTTCGTTCAATTTCAAATAACTGTCTGCTTTTTTGAATGCATCGGAAACAATTACCATCATGGAATCCTTGTTGGTGCTGTTCTTTTCAAAACGCGACATGAAATTCTTATCGAAAGCACTTTCCAATCCAAGATCTGCAGTCAATTTCTCTACCGTAGAAAGGTATTGCAATGATAAACTGTTTTGCTTGTAAATAGAGATGTATCCAAGATCTGTTCCGTAAACACCAAGATTCAGCGCTTTTTGCATTTCTGAACTATAGTTTTCCAGGTTTTCGATCGGGTTCAGGAACGCTTCTTTAAACGGAGCTTTCACTTCTTCAAGCAACAAAGCTGTTTGCATAGGCGAAGGAATAGAGAAGATCTTTCCATCAAAACTAGTGTTCAGCGCACTGTTCGGATCCCTGATTTCTTTATCTATTTCCTTCTTTGCAGAATCTTCCCCGGAACCACATCCAACAGTTAATCCTAACAATATACTTGCACAGAGGGTAATATGACTTGTTTTCATAGCAATTAGTAATCGTTATTTATTACGAAAATAATTAAAATTCGATAAGTAAGGCCTTTCCATCGTTAAATGTTGAAAACACAACTGTAAAAACTGGATGCTGTCATAAAAATCACAAGCTGGTACAAGCATTTTAGAAGTATATTTGTGAAAAAAATGCCATGAATATTCGTCCGAGAAGAAACAGAAAGAGCAGTGCAATCAGAGCTATGGTGGAGGAAACACAATTGGGGCCTCAGCATTTGATCTACCCGATTTTTTTGAAGGACGGAAAGAATATTCAGGAGGAAGTTTCTTCTCTACCCGGAAACTACCGATGGAGTTTGGACAAATTGCTTCCTGAGTTTGAGAAGTGGATGAATCTCGGAATTATGACATTTGATCTTTTTCCGGCTGTAGATGAAGCGTTGAAGGACCAAACCGGTAGTTATTCATACGCAGATGAGAATTTCTACTTGCATGTTATTCGAACATTGAAAGAAAAATTTCCGGAGGCTGTTTTGATGTCGGATGTGGCGCTTGACCCATATTCTTCTGATGGACATGACGGATTGGTGATAAATGGTAAGATTGTGAACGATCCTACTTTGGAGATCCTTGGAAAAATGTCGGTTGCGCAAGCCCAGGCCGGAATTGACATTATCGGTCCTTCAGACATGATGGACGGAAGAGTAGGGTTTATCCGTGATGAATTGGATAATGCCGGTTTCCAGGATGTTTCGATTATGTCATACACAGCAAAATACGCAAGTGCGTTCTACGGTCCGTTCCGTGATGCGTTGAATTCAGCCCCGAAATCAGGTGATAAGAAGACTTACCAGATGAATCCTGCAAATAAACGTGAAGCTTTAATTGAAGCGGAATTGGATGTGGCGGAAGGAGCAGATTTCATTATGGTGAAACCCGCACTTTGCTATTTGGATATCATTCATTTGCTGAAAGAAAATTTCGCAACCCCGGTAACGGCTTACAACGTGAGCGGTGAATGCGCAATGGTTTACGCAGCAGCTAAAAACGGCTGGATCGATTACGACAGGGCGGTAATGGAAATGTTGCTTTCGATTAGAAGAGCAGGTGCAGACGGAATCCTGACTTATTTTGCCCCGCACGCGGCGCAGTTGATGAAGCAGTAGCTAAGTCGAAGACAAAAGTCAGAAAAAACAGGTCGATCTAAGCGTATCAATCTCACCTTTTGATTTTTTACTTCTTATTTACTCTTTCCATCAACTCATTCATCATATCGATTTGTACTTTTTGGATTTCCAGTAATTCCTGTTGCTGATGCATAATCAGGTGATCTATTTTTTCATGCAGAATCCGGATTTCCAATTCCGATTTCAGGTTGATCATATAATCCTTTTTAGCTCGTTCACGGTCTTTTTCCTCCTGCCTGTTTTGGCTCATCATAATTACCGGTGCCTGAAGCGCTGCAACACATGAAAGGATCAGGTTGAGCAAAATGAACGGATAAGGATCGAAAGCTTTTGTTGTAAGCAAAACAACGTTCACAATGATCCATAAAAAAAGAAAGCCACCAAATGAAATAATGAATGTCCAGCTGCCACCGAATGTGGCTACTTTATCTGCAACACGTTGACCGAATGTGATCTTATCGTTCGTGTTATCTTCCAACTGACTTGTAAGGGTTTTTGAATCATTCAGGTTGTTCACCACCTGTTTTTCCAGTTCACCTATCTCACCAATCTCTTTGGTCAGGTATTCCGAAATGTATTTTTCACGGTAATAATTCAATTCCATGACCGACATCAGGTCTTTATTGCTAAATTCGGGATGATCTTTCTGAATGAGTTCCATTAACGATTTACGGATAGTTCCAGCCGGAACTTTATCTGAATTCGGGAATTCTTTTTGTGAGATTTTACTTACGAATGAATCGGACATTGTTTTGTTTTTATGAAGTTAAGAAATCAATCCCGATTTGCGTTATTCATGGAACATTCAAATATTTGTACCTGATTATTGTTTAACTGCTATGAAACTAACATTCATCTCAACATTTTTATTCCTTCTTTTTACGCTTGGAAGTTGTCAAAAGAAAAGCGAATACCTCGTTTATTTTTTTCAGAATGTTGATGATTATTCTCATTATCAGCTTGTGCTGGATGAGGATAACATGGGCGAAGTTCCGTATTTGAACGAGGAAGCTAACCCCGATAATGATTTAGTACAATCCAATTCAATGATCCTGATCCTGGACGAAGGAAGTTATAAGTATGAATTGTTGAACCATGGAGACGAGGTGGTTTCTTCAGGAAAATTCAAAATTAAACCGGGAAAGATTTCTTCATCAGGTAGAAAGGGAAATGCAATGCTGCAAGTTACCGGCCAAAAGGCTGCTTTACGAATGGGGGAGTAATCTTTAAAACCGTAAGGAGTAGAAGAGCAAACACTAATCATCTTTTACCCCTCAATCCCTACAATTCGTTGTATTAAACGGATAGATTATAGTTTTACTCAAATACAGCTTTCCCTTTTCCGGAAACCAGTAAGCTCGGTAAACTTTCATGAATCAGCATCCTCCAGCCATTGGAACATGCATTGTAACATTCACATTCCGGTTTTAATCCGATATGAGAAAACCGAAGTTCTGTTTTTCCTTCTCTTTCTTCTATTTCAAATTGAATTTTGGTTCCTGTCCATTCGCTCTCATTTTCAGTGAAACTTAGCTTACTGTCTGTTATCAACCATTCTACTTTTTGGTTCGGAACAAGTTCAGTAACCTTTTGTTTCGAATAATGAAGGTCTTTCATTCGATAAGAAAATTCGTCACCTACTTCTTGTGATGGACCTGTAATTTCGCCATGCCACCAGTTTTTCACGTTGTTAATAGCCTCAAATACTTCGTGTGGTGCTTGGTCCAGCAATACAGTAGTCGTATAGTTTTGATTATTCATTTTGTTCAAATTAAGGTTTATTTTAAAAGCACCAATTGCCCGGTGTGGTAGGTCAAATGTGTTGTTCTGGTAATGATAATGTTCAGTTTATTTCTGTGCGGTTCTTTTGCGAAATCCTCTTCTGAAACAGCTGTATGTTTTTCAAACCAGTTTTCAGGTTCCATACTTTCAAACTTTTGCGCTAAAAAGGCATTCATTCTGTTCCACGATTCTCTTAATTCTTTTACAGAGGGAAGTTCAGAAATCGTTTTATCCGGTGATTTTATAAACGGAGTGACCAACTCAGGGAATAACTTGTCTCCAAAACCAAGAAGAACGATCATGTCATCATGAACCGCCACTAAATGTCCAAGCAAATAAATCCCCCTGTTCTTTCCGGGTGCAATTTCCCGCTCTAATTGTTCATCATTAAGTGAATTGATCAGATCATCACAATGTTTTAAAGCGCCGTTCCATCGGTCGAAAACCATTTTTAAAGCTACCTGTGTTCCATCTATTGTTTCCATATTTCAATTTTTCGAATGTTTATGATGTAAAAGTAATCTCGGTAGGAGAGTTTAATGAAGTGTGAAAAGGACATTTTGGCGGGTTGATTAAGACAATGTGAAGTTCTACTTTTGTTCAAAGGATTGGAATGAAGCATTTATCAATTATAGTTCCGGAAGGAGAAAACAATATAAGCAGTATTACCGGTGCTTTTGAGATCTTTACAAAAGCAAATTTATATTGGAAGAAACTATACGGAGTTGATGTTTTTCAAATTCAGTTGGTGGGTTTGTCGGAAGAAATCACCTTTAACGACGGATTATTTTCAGTAAAACCTCATGTGACAATTTCGGGAGTTGAGAAAACAAACCTGATCGTTATTCCCTCATTGAATCACAATTACGAGTTGGCTCTAACAGGAAATGATCGCATGATTGATTGGGTGGAAGGACAATACAGGAATGGGGCGGAAATTGCTACCATTTGTACCGGTGTATATTTACTTGCTTCGCGCGGATTATTAGACGGGAAATCCTGTTCAACGCATTGGTCGGTTGCGGATAATTTTCGTTCCAGGTTCCCGAATGTAGATCTTCAAACCGACAAACTGATTACCTATGAAAACGGTATTTATACCAATGGTGGAGCTTATTCCTTTTTGAATTTGATGTTATGTTTGGTTGAAAAGTATTTTGACCGCCAAACAGCAATATACTGCTCTAAAGTATTTCAGATCGAAATTGATAGAAACAGTCAATCCGAGTTTTCCATTTTTTCAGGACAGAAATTGCACGATGACGATGTTATCAGGCAAGCCCAGCTATTTATTGAGAAGAATGTTTCCAAACGGATCTCAATTGAAGCTCTGTCCTCTCAATTTGCTGTCGGAAGAAGGAATTTTGACAGAAGGTTCATAAAAGCCACTGGAAATACGCCGATTGAGTACACTCAACGTGTTAAGGTTGAATCAGCAAAGAAGGCAATGGAGTCTAGCCGTAAAACAATTGCCGAGATTATGTATGAAGTTGGATATTCTGACGTAAAAGCGTTTCGCGAGGTCTTTCGAAAATTTACAGGAATGTCACCGCTGGAATATCGGGGAAGGTATCACAAAGAATCCGGCATCCAGTTATAAAATCCTTTCAATTTCAGTTTTGAACATAATGCGATTTCCCGCAACAATGCTTGAATTTTTCTTTGCTTCCACAAATGCAGTCATCGTTTCTGCCAATCGTCGAAGCTTTCCTTTTCATCGTTTTATCCGCCATCTTCTGATTGAACATTTTTTCAAGGAGTTCATACAACTCAGGATGCCGTTCTTCCAATAATTTCGGTCGCTCAAAGAAATATTCACTGATTACGGAGAAGAATTCTGCATTGTTAGTTGCACCGTACGGATTGATGTCTGAATTTCTTGTTTTGATGCGTGCTATCTCGCGATTCATCAGGTTCAGCCATGGAATCGTGTATTGTCTTTCCAGCAACATTTTTGGAATTCCATCGATAGTTCCGTCCGTTTTATCAATGAGATGAACAAATTCATGAATGGCGGTGTTATGCTTGTCTGATTCATTCTTAAAACCCAGTTCCAATGCCTGTTTTGAAAGAATCATAATTCCTTCCATATTGTGGCTTCCAACCATTCCCAGTACCATTTTGTCTTCACTATGCTCATCGAACTGGAAATCCATATTGAACGTAGCGGGGTAGAGCAATACCTCACGAATGTTGGAATACCTCCAATTGTCAAAACCAAAAATGGGAATGACTGCACTGGAAGCAACGAGTAAACGATCTCCATCACTTACATCTGTTTGTACGCCTGTTATTCTGCAATTCAATAAAAATTCCTGCACTTTGAACTCAAATCGCGTGCGTTCTTCAGCATTCAATGAAGTATAAAAGATAACTTCCTTTGCTAAAAAAGCTCGCCATTCACCGGGAAAAGGAGTGTTAGGTATTTTCCACTTCGGTTTTACCACTTTACGGTAGCTGATCCAAAGCCAGATAAACAAACTTAATGAGGCTGCCCCTATAATGAAAACGGTAATGTTCAGCATAAAATGGAATTAAGAATAACTGGATTCAAAACGAGGTTAAAGATAGATTTAATCGCCAAAAAGCGATTGTTTAAGAACTTTAGTTATTTCACAAAATCTATCCCTAAAAGCATTTTTTTATCATGAAATGTTGTTTTTTAAATAATTGCTCTACATTTGCACCATGAAAATGACACAATTACATCATCATCATCACGCACTCAGCTAAGCGCTTTGGTGAGATGATCGTATATCTATAATCTTTAACCCGCTTGGCTTTCAAGCGGGTTTTTTGTTGTCATTTCTTTACATCACTCTTTTGAAAGTCAAGCTATAATTTAAAACATGAAACGTTTAATTATTGCTTTACAAAAATCCGGTCGGTTGCAGGAAGGTTCTCTGGAACTCCTTAAAGAATGCGGATTGAAAGTCGACTACCGCGACGGACAGTTAAAAGTCATTACTTCGGATTATCCGGCAGAGATCCTTTTTCTTCGAAACTCAGACATTCCCCAGTATGTGGCTGATGGAATTGTAGACCTGGGAATTGTAGGCTCCAACTTACTGGAAGAGGACGAAACGCCTGTGGAGGTAATCCAGAACCTCGATTTCTCGAAATGTCGGGTTTCTTTCGCTGTTCCGAAGACTTCGGATATCAGAAACGCCGCGGATCTCGAAGGAAAGCGAATTGCTACTTCTTACCCGAAAACCGTACAAAAATATTTGTCTGCGCAGGGACTTTCTGCAGAGATTCACACCATTTCAGGTTCGGTTGAAATTGCCCCGTCCCTCGATCTTGCTGATGCTATTGCAGATATAGTTTCCACGGGGAATACCTTATTCCAGAACAATCTTCGTGAAGTATTTCCTTTTGTCTTTTCAGAAGCGGTACTAATCAAAGGACAAAATTTTGATAGTGATAAACAGTATTTACTCGACCAGTTGCTGTTCCGAATTCAATCTGTTTTGGCTGGAAAAGAGAACAAATACATTCTGCTGAATTCGCCGAAAGAAAAGCTGGAAACGATCTGTAAAATTCTTCCCGGGATGAAAAGTCCCACCATTTTACCGCTTGCAATCGAAGGTTGGGTAAGTGTTCATTCCGTTGTAAAACAGAAAGAAGTGTGGAGAATTGTTCAGGAACTGAAATCGGAAGGTGCCGAAGGAATTTTGGTGTGTCCAATAGAAAAAATGGTTTCCTGATCATGAGAACGATAATATATCCGACAAAAGAAGAGTTGAAGGTTGCATTGGAGCGACCTGCTCTCGAATCTGTGAACATGGAAGAACTAATGACTGAAATCTTCAGTGAAGTAGGGGAAAACGGAGATGCGGCCTTGAGAATGTTCGCCACAAAATTCGACAATGTTGAATTCGAAAATCTCCGTGTTGAGCAACAGGAAATTGATAATGCAGAAAACCTGCTTTCAGGGGAATTGAAACTGGCGATTCGCACTGCGGCTAAGAATATTGAACGTTTCCACAAAAGCCAGGTGGTTAATGAACGGGAAGTGGAAACCACCAACGGCGTTGTTTGCTGGCGCAAATCGGTTGGAATCCGGAATGTTGGTTTGTACATTCCCGGAGGAACTGCTCCTTTGTTTTCAACGGTTTTAATGCTTGGAATTCCTGCAAAAATTGCCGGATGTGAAAACCGGATTCTTTGTACACCCCTGTCGAAAAATGGAACTGTAAATCCCGCAATTCTATACGCCGCAAAAGTGGCGGGAATTACTGACGTCTTTAAAATAGGTGGCGCACAGGCAATTGCAGGAATGGCTATCGGAACCGAAACTATTCCGAAAGTCGACAAATTGTTTGGCCCCGGGAATCAATACGTGACCGCAGCCAAGTTATTCGCTCAAAAAAGAGGAATTGCAATAGATATGCCGGCCGGCCCTTCCGAAGTATTGGTTGCTGCGGATAATTCTATCCCTGCAGCTTTCGTTGCTTCTGATCTTCTTGCTCAGGCAGAACACGGACCGGATTCACAAGTGATTTTTGTGACCGATTCTGAGGATTTTGTTGCTAGGGTGAAACTTGAAATCGAAGAACAATTGAAAGTTTTACCGCGTTCGGAGATTGCCTCAGAAGCTTTGGGAAACAGCATTGCAATAATTGAAAAGCCGGAGAAGTGGTCGGCAATCATTAACGATTACGCCCCTGAACACTTAATTGTCATGGGGAAATACGAAGATGAAGTGGTGAGTGAAGTAGTGAATGCAGGAAGTGTTTTTATCGGAAAATACACGGCTGAAAGTTTCGGAGATTACGCATCAGGGACAAATCACACGCTGCCTACGAACGGTTTCGCGCGCTCATACAGCGGAGTTTCAGTCGATTCTTTCGTGAAAAAGATTACTTATCAGAAAATTTCGGAAGAAGGATTGCAGAATCTTGGTCCGACCGTTATTACAATGGCAGAAGCAGAAGGTTTACAGGGACACGCGAATGCTATCAACCTGCGGTTGAGCGGAAAGTCAACAGCAGAAAGACAAAAGCCCAAAAATTGTATTCAGAATTATATCCGCACCGATCTGCGCGATGTGAGACCTTACAGTTCTGCCCGGGATGAGTTTGAGGGCCATGCCAGTATTTTTCTTGATGCGAACGAGAACGGATTGTTGACAGCTTACAATCGCTATCCCGATCCCTTGCAATGGAAACTGAAAGGAGCGATTTCAAAAGTGAAAGGAATTCCTAAGGAAAACCTGTTTTTAGGGAATGGTTCCGATGAAGTTCTTGACTTGATTCTGCGTTTAACGGCAACTCCGTACATCGATTCAGTAGCTTATTTGAATCCTTCTTATGGTATGTATTCCGTGTTGGCGAAGATAAATGGACTGGAAACCGTAGCGATCAATCTTGACGAGAAGTTCGAAATCGCAGCTCCTGAAATTCTTACACAGGCTGAAAATTCCCGGGTTTTGATCCTTTGCAATCCGAATAACCCGACCGGAACAATTCTTCGAAAGTCAGTGCTTCTTGAGATCGTTGAAAAATTCAATGGAGTTGTGGTTATTGACGAAGCTTATGTGGATTTCTGTACGGAATATTCCCTGGCAGATCAGGTGAACTCTTTTACGAATTTGATTGTTGTTCAAACTCTCTCAAAAGCTTATGGAATGGCAGGTTTGAGAATAGGAATGGCGGTTGCTTCGGAAAATTGGGTAAAGGCTTTGAATTCGATCAAACCACCGTACAACTTGAGTAGTTTGGCACAGGAAACAGCAATTCAACAGCTGGAATCAGCAAATTGGAATGAGGTGATCTCAACGATTCGAAATGAAAAGGAAAGAGTGTTTGAAATCCTGAAATCGTTGGAAATAGTTGAAGAAGTATTTACAAGTGAAGCAAATTTCATCCTTTTTAGAACAGTAAATGCAAAAGAGGTCTACCAAAAACTACTGGAAGACGGGGTTGTAGTTAGAGACAGGAGTTCTAATTACAGCTGCGAAAACACGTTGCGTGTAAGCATCGGGAATGAAAAAGAGAATGATCGTTTTATTGAAATTATGAAGGCGTTATGAAGAAGAAATTATTGTTTATTGATCGTGATGGAACCATCATCAGAGAACCGGAAAATTTCCAGATCGATTCCTTTGATAAACTAGTGTTTGTTGAAGGTGCTATCTCAGCATTAGCGACTATCTCCTCATGGAATGAGTACGAATTGATTTTGGTTACGAACCAGGATGGTTTGGGAACAGCCGCTTTTCCATATGAAGATTTTATAGGTCCACACAAATTAATGATAGCAACACTCCAAAGTGAAGGTGTTGAGTTTACGGAAGAATGTATTGACCGTTCGTTTCCCGGTGATAACTCACCGAATAGAAAACCACGAACTGGAATGCTCGAAAAGTATTTTTCCGAAGAATATGATTTGGAGAACTCTTTTGTGATTGGAGATCGCTGGACCGATGTTGAATTGGCGAAGAATCTTGGATGTAAAGCATTCTTTTTGCAGTCGGAAGAGATTGAGGTTGGACCTGAATTGATCTTTTCGAAAGAAGAACTGGAAAAGTCGATACAGAGAAAAGTCGAAAGCTGGCAGGAATTGTTAGCTGATCTAAGGTTAGGAACAAGAAAAGTTTCGGTTCGAAGAAGCACTGCGGAAACAGATTGTGCTATTGAACTTGATTTGGATGGGACCGGAATTTCAAACATAGAAACCGGAATTTCCTTTTTTGATCACATGCTGGATCAGTTGGCACGTCACGGACAGCTTGATCTGGAAATAAAAATGCTCGGCGATCTGCACATTGATGAGCACCACACTATAGAGGATACGGCATTGACGCTGGGAATGGCAATTGATAAGGCGATTGGTTCAAAACGGGGAATTGAACGTTATGGATTTTGTCTGCCAATGGACGATTGTTTTGCAATCTGTGCTATCGATTTTGGTGGTCGACCAGAGTTGATCTGGGAGGTGGAACTAGAACGTGAATATGTTGGTAAACTTCCCACTGAAATGGTAAAACACTTTTTCAAATCGTTCTGTTTTACAGCCAGATGTAATATTTATATTAAAGCAATTGGTGAAAATGAGCACCATAAGGTGGAGGCCATTTTTAAGGCTTTTGCAAAGGCGATTTTAATGGCAAAGAGACGAACAGGAAACTTTGATCTTTTGCCCACAACCAAAAACGAATTGTGATGAAATTGGTGATTATAGATTATGGTGCCGGAAACTTATTTTCCGTAAAGCAGGCTTTTGAAAGATTGGGAGTTGAGGCGTTGGTGAGCCAAAATGAAGAAGAGATTCGTTCGGCTTCTCACGTTGTTTTTCCGGGAGTTGGTCATGCCCAAAAGGCAATGGATGAGATGAAGAAAACAGGGTTGGATAAGGTTATTCCGACCTTGAAGCAACCGGTTTTGGGGATTTGTTTGGGAATGCAGCTGATGTGTGAATGGACCGAAGAGGGAGGTGTGACAGGTTTGGGGATTTTCAGAACGAAAGTTTTTGATCTGAAAAATCGAATTTCGGAATTCGAAAAATCTAAAAATAGCGAATGGGAAAAATCAGAAATTTTAGAATTCGATAATTCGATAATTCGCAAATTCGACAAATATCGAAGAACTCAGGAATTTACTGGGATGCAGAGGTGTTTGTCTAACTATAAGTTTCCTCACATGGGGTGGAATGACGTGAAAATGAAAGAAGAGAAAGAAGCATTTTATTTCGTTCACAGTTACGCAGCTGAGATTTGTCCGCAAACAGCTGGCATAACTGAATATCCGTTCCCATTTTCGTCAGTATTAAGAAAAGACAATTTTATCGGCATTCAGTTTCACCCGGAAAAAAGCGGAAAATCAGGTGAAGAGTTATTAATTCAATTTTTGAAATCATGATTGCAATACCAGCTATCGATTTAATAGACAACAAGATTGTCCGCCTTTACCAGGGCGATTTCAATCAAACAACAACTTACGAACTTGATCCTCTAGAATATGCAACAGAAATTGAAAATGCCGGTTTGGAATACCTGCACCTGGTGGATCTTTCAGGAGCAAAAGCAGGAAAAGTCGTTCACCTGGAATTGCTCAATAAACTGGCAACAGCAACAAGTTTGAAAGTAGATTTTGGCGGCGGAGTCAAGACAAAGAGTGATGTTGTCCAACTTTTAGAAAATGGAGCAAACCAGGTCGTAATCGGAAGTTTATGCGTTACGCAACCTGAAGTTGTGGTATCATGGATCAATGAATTCGGAGTTGAAAAATTCATACTTGCTCTCGACACCGATGGCGTGAAACTGAAAATAAACGGTTGGCAGGACCAGAGCGATGTTTCGTTGGAAGAGCGAATGAAATACTTTGAGATTTTCCCCGGATTGAGGATTTTGACAACCGATATTCGTAGAGACGGTACCGGAAATGGCCCAAGTGTTAACCTGTACAAGGAGTTGGTTCAAAAATTTCCGGATCAGTTGTGGATTGCAAGCGGCGGTGTAGAATCAGTTTCGGATTTGGCAGAGCTGCGAAAAGTCGGGTGCTACGGATGTGTAGTAGGTAAGGCTTTGTTAGAAGGAAAGATCACCTTGAATGAATTAAAACTGTTTAACGATGGAAGTTTATAAGCGTATTATTCCCTGCCTTGATATCCAGAATGGAAGAACGGTTAAAGGAATCAATTTCGAAGAGATCCGCGATGCGGGAAACCCGGTAGAACTGGCGAAATTGTATTCTGATCAGGGCGCAGATGAATTGGTTTTGCTGGATATTTCTGCAACCAACGAGCAACGGAAAACATTTTTACCTGTTGTACGGGAAGTTGCCAAAGAGGTAAATATTCCCTTTACTGTTGGAGGTGGAATTTCTTCTGTTGAAACTGCAAAGGAATTGCTTAGAAACGGGGCTGATAAAGTTTCTGTGAATTCGGCCGCAGTGAGAGATCCGGAATTAATTACAGCCTTGTCCGAAGAATTCGGCCGGCAATGTGTTGTGGTTGCTATTGATGTGAAAAGATCGGGAAGCGGCTGGGAAGTATTTGTCAATGGCGGAAAAAGGAATACCGGTATTGACGCGCTGACTTGGGTAAAACGATCGGTTGAACTGGGAGCAGGAGAATTGTTGATAACTTCGATAGACGGTGACGGAACAAAAAAAGGATTCGATTTGGAATTTTATTCTGAAGTGGAGAAATTGGTAAATGTTCCTATTATTGCTTCCGGTGGAGCAGGATGTACAGGTGATTTTGAAGAACTGTTCACTCAAACCTCTGTTACCGGTGGATTAGCAGCGAGTATTTTTCACTTTGGTGAAATAAGTATCCAACAATTAAAGAAAGAATTGAATAAGAATTTAAGAATGAGAGTATGAAATACAATGAAAACGGATTAATTCCGGCTGTAATTCAGGATGCGAATTCAAAAGCCGTGCTGATGCTTGGATACATGAACCAGGAGTCCTTTAATCTGACCCTGCTCACGAATAAGGTTACTTTCTTTTCGCGTTCCAGGAACCAAATTTGGGTGAAAGGTGAAACTTCCGGTAATTTTTTGCGCATGGTCAGTTGGAAATTGGATTGTGATGAAGATACCTTGCTGATCCAAGCAATTCCGGACGGACCAACTTGTCATACCGGGGCAACCACTTGTTTTGGAGCACCTTCCGCTGATAGTTTTGATACTTTGAAAAAACTGATCAATACGATTGATTCCAGGTTCAATGCACCAAAAGAAGGTTCTTATATTCAGTCATTAATAGAAAAAGGACTGCCAAAAATTGCTCAAAAAGTAGGTGAGGAGGGTGTTGAGATCGTCATTGAAGCCATGCGGAATGAGCCGGAATTGTTCAAAGAAGAAGCGGCAGATTTACTGTTTCACTATTTGGTGTTACTGCGTGCTAAAGAAACCGGTTTTGATGACGTATTGAAAGTCCTGGAATCCAGAACAAAAACATAAAAACATAAAATTGTGTGCGAGATAGAGAATTGGCTGTTTCCTATTATTTCACCTTACTATATTCGCGTCTTGCCCAATGCTCGCAAGGAACGATCCATTCATCCATCGGATGATACAAAAATCCGTGTTTCAATCCCGTATTCAATTCCAAATCCTTGAAACGCGTCACTTTGTTAATGGAAGAAATCTTGCGCTTAACGGCAGATACACCGAATTCGTCCGTTTTCTCATAAATGTTCAGAATGTTCCCTGCAATATTGATCTCCGGGATATTGCGAATGTCGGACTCCTGGAAAGCACCGATGAACACGTAATTCACATCGGGATTGTTGAGATAAGTGGATGAAAACTGAGCGATATATCCACCTTTTGAGGTTCCGATTACCGTGATATAATCTGCCGGAACACCAAGTTTTAGTAAGCTGTCGATCTGTTTGTTCACACGTTGTGCATACACGCCTACATCCGTGCGACTTGGACGAACTTCGCTGATAACTGTAAATCCGTCTTTTTTGAAGCGGTCAACAATAGTGGTGTATTCCGCTTTTCCGTATTCCGGATGCGGGGCGTCAACACCGTATTCTTCAATATATTTGTTGTGAAGGAAGAAAATATAGTTCTCGTCCGTTTTCTTTTTGACTTCTGCAGTTTGAGCAGGTTTTGCCTGTTGATTACAAGAACTGAAGATTAACAGTAAAAATAGCGTTGAAGAAAAGTTGGATATGGATATTTTCATAATTGCTTTTTTGATAAGTCTAATATATTGCAAATACTTTAAGACTAACGCGCAAAACCGATTTTCACTCTTTTCCCCTTAATTTTTTCGTCTCTGATCTCCCGAACAAGATCTTCCACAACATAAGCGTTAATGGCAACAAGAATGCTTTTATCCTGAACCGTAATGAGCCCGATATCGTTATTGTCAATTCGTCCCACTTTATGAAGGAAACCCACAACATCCACTTTGTTGATCTTGTCTTTCTTTCCACCCCCGATGTAAATGGTTTTCCAAAGCGGTGGATCAGGAAGTGGTTCTTTGTCAATTATCTCGTAGGTTTCGTCAGGTTTTATAAATTCTGGCAGGTATTCTTCTTTTCCCAGGAGAACGAAAACCGATCCTTCATGATCCTGGCGGGAAGTGCGTCCGTTTCTGTGAATATACTCCGCTTCCAGTTTCGGAAGCTGAAAGTGGATCACGTGTGCAATTTTCACAATGTCCAATCCGCGTGCAGCTAAATCAGTGGCTACCAAAAAATGAGCGCTTCCGTTACTGAATTTGATTAGTGCACGTTCCCTGTCGTCCTGTTCTAAACCACCATGATAATAAACCGAATGGATTCCACCATTTTGAAGGTGTTCATACACTTTCAGTACAACTTCCCTGTGATTACAGAAAATGATGGTTTTATCGCTGGGCAGATTACATAACAACTCAAAAAGCGATTCAACTTTGTCATCATGTGTACATCGCACTTCAAATATTTTCTGTTGAGCTACCACAATCTCCGGGAGAAAATTCACATATTCCGGTTGTGTGATTCCCGTGAATTCAGGAATTTCTTTCAAGTTGGTAGCTGAAACCAGTAAACGTTTCTTTAGGTTCGTCATGTAAGCCAAAATGGAAGACATATCAGCTGTAAAACCCATCTCCAACGATTTGTCAAATTCGTCGAGTATTAGGCATTTCGTATTTTCCAGGGAGATGTTTTCACGTTTCAGATGATCCAAAAGCCTTCCGGGAGTACCAACCAAAACTGCGGGAGGTACACTGAAATTATTCTCTTCGATTCGCATGGAATGTCCGCCGTAAGTAGCATTGATCTTAAAACCGGTTTTCAGTTCTTTGAAGACTGTTTCAATCTGGATTGCCAGTTCTCGTGTTGGAGTGATGATCAGTGCCTGGATTCCGGATTCATTTTCCTTCAGTTCATTCAGAATTGAAAGCAAAAAAGCCAATGTTTTCCCTGAACCTGTAGGAGAGAGAAGGATGACGTCGTCATTGGAATCAAATTGTTCCATGCATGATTTTTGCATCTCGTTCAACGAACGAATCCCAATGTTTTTTAGATACTGATCTGCTTTCTTCTCCGGTTTCATGTGGCAAAGGTACGCATAAACAATGCTCGTTGATAAAGGGAAAACAGTCATCCTGGAATGTAGCATGAAAGAGTGAACGCTAACATGGTTTGAAAACCAGCTTTTTATGATAGCTTTGTCAATCAAAATCATACCTGAATTGACAAAGGCACTACTCTTATTGATTTCAATCTTCTGGTTTGCCGGAAATTCTATGGCGTGCGATGGATTCGTTACAGGTTCCGATACGCTTTGTTTTTCCTCGTCAGGGACTTATCCCATCACTTTTCACGGTCAAAACGGAACAGCGCCTTATACATTTTCTTATTCGGTTAACGGCGGACCAACACAAACTGCGGTAAGTGGCACCGGGGATTCTGTTACGATAAACATCCCAATGTCTGTGGCGGGAAGTTTTACTTATACTTTAACTCAAACAACGGATGGAGTAGGTTGTATTTCAATAACTCCAAGTTCAGCAACGGTTTTGCTGGTAGGGCCAACAATTGCTACAGTTGCAGGAACAACAACGGTAGTTCAGAATTCAGCTCCGGGACCAACGATAACATTTACGGCTTCAGGTGGAGTTTCACCCTACACTTTTTCATATACGATCAACAACGGACCAGTACAAACAGTAACGAGTCTTCCGGGTTCAATGACGGCAACGGTGATTGCTCCAACAACAGTTACAGGAACGTTTACTTATAGTTTACTGACAGTTTCCAGTGCTTTAAATTGCCCGGGGAGCGGTGTTGGAACTCCTGCCGCTGGCAGCGGTGGAAGCGGACTTCCCGGAGGCCCGGGATCTCCCGGAACACAGGCAACCGTTACAGTTGTTCCTCCATGTGTTCCACCTACGGGAACAATTGGTCTCACTGGTAATTGTGGCAATTACGTGCTTTATTTGAACGCGAGCGGAGGTACTGCACCGTATACATATACATTTACAATAAATGGCGTAACCCAAAGTGTTACAGGTGGTTCGGGAGTAATGATTAACGGACCAAATGTTATCAGTGGCGTTATTTATAACTATTCGGGGATAACCGTAAGTAGTAACGGTTGTACAGGTACACTAATAGGAAGCGGAAACAATAATATATATCCTAACATAGGTAAAACCATAACAGTTAATACACCGACTGTCTGCCAAAATGGTGCATCACCGATTGTAACGATGATGTCAAATGGGCCTGGCCCTTTTTACTATACGATTAATGGTGTAATGAACTCCGGTTTTCCATCCGGAGCAAATTTAACCGTTCCAGTTCCAACAAGTGTTCCCGGAACCTATGTTTATACTTTTACGAGTGCATCTGGAATGTGCGAATTTGGTCCTGTTCCATCTATAACCGTAACGGTTAAACCCCTGCCAACAGCAACCATTTCAGGAACAACGGCAGTTTGTCAGAATTCACCCGTAGTTGTAACGCTTACAGGAACAAATGGAACAGCTCCTTATGTGTTTACTTATAAATTAAATGGAGGAGCAAATCAAACGATCAGCAGCGGTTCAGGTTCAACAGCCAGTATAATCGTTCCTACAACTGTCCCAGGTGCTTATGTTTATACATTGGTAAGTGTTTCCAGTGCCGGCGGATGCAGTCAAACGCAAACGGGAACAGCAACTGTGGTTGTGAATTCTTTGCCCAATGCTACTATTTCCGGAACAACAACAGTTTGTCAGAATGCCGCTTCATCGAATATAACTTTTACTGGCTCATTAGGAAGTCCACCATATACATTTACCTACAATATCAATGGAGGTGCAAACCAAACGATCTCAAGCGGAGGTGGAAATACCGCAACAATCCCAATTTCTACTTCAAGCTCGGGAGTAAACACATATAATCTTGTTAGCGTAATGTCGAACGGCTGTTCTAAACCTGTTTCGGGTTCTGCTGTTATTACCGTGAATCTTATGCCGACAGCATCGATTTCCGGTACGGCTCCGGTTTGCCAAGGGGCAGCTTCACCGCAAATTACCTTTACGGGAGCAAACGGAACAGCTCCTTACGTATTTACCTACAAATTGAACGGTGGAGCAAACCAAACGATAAGCAGTGGTGCCGGAACAACCGCAACGATTAGCGTTCCAACCGGAGTGACAGGAACGTTCACCTATGATTTGGTCAGTGTTTCCGCAACCGGAGGGTGTAACCAGTTACAAACAGGAACTGCAACCGTAATTGTGAGTCCATTGCCAACCGCAACGATTTCCGGAACAACAACCATTTGCCAGAACACTGCTTCGCCAACTATTACATTTACCGGCTCAAATGGAACTGCACCGTATTCCTTTACTTACAACGTCAATGGCGGACCAACCCAAACCGTTTCAAGCGGAGCAGGTACAACAGCTGCCGTAACAGTTCCAACTTCAATCGCAGGAACTTTTGTTTATAATCTTATCAGCGTTTCGAATGCGGGTTGTTCACAAGCGCAATCGGGATCTGCAAACGTGCTCATCCATCCGAGTCCTTCAGCTAACCTTTCCGCGGATTCTGTAGTTTGTCAAAATGGGTTAGTAGGTTTTGTCTTCAGCGGAAATGGCGGGAATAATCCATATACCTATACTTATTCCGTTAATGGTGGTCCAACTCAAACCATCAACGGTAATTTGGCTAACCTTGTAACGGTTTATTTATATGCCAGTTTACCTGGAACAATGACGTTTGATCTGCTTAGTATAACCAACCAGCAGGGATGTACAACTGTACTTAGTGAAACAGCAGAAGTTCTGGTTAATCCGCTTCCTGTTGTTTCAGGTGACACCATAATTTGTGAAGGAGCATCAATCCAATGGACAGGAGAAGGTATCCCGAATGCCACAACTCCCTGGAGCTCTTCAAATACATCTATCGTCACCATTGATAATTCAGGATTCATCAATGCCGTTGCTCCCGGAACTGCGACAATCACGTATACCAATGATCTTGGTTGTTCTAAACCAAGACAAATTGTTGTTCAGCCCAATCCGGTGATTTCGGGAGAGCCGACTTTATGTACTGCCTCTGCTGAACAGTATTTAGTGAACGGTGTGACAGCAAATGGGGCATGGACTACTTCTGATCTAACCCTGGCGACAATTGATTCGGACGGGATAGTATCTGCTTTGAATGCCGGAAGTGTATCTTTAGAATACGTCGATTCTATCGGCTGTTCTTCAATAGTTGATCTTGAAATTATTTCTTCACCAACTGCTCAATTGACAGGTGCAGACACCATTTGTTCAGGTGAATCGGTTTTGCTTCAATTAACGGGGTCGCCTAATTCCCTTGCAACTCTAACAAACGGATTTACAATACAAACGGTTGAAATTCCGGCAAGTGGAAGTATTGTTATCAACTCGGGAATATTAACGGATACAACAACTTTTGAATTGACTGAAATTCAATGGAATTTAGCGCCGGGTTGTCCCCAAACGTTAACTGATACGATAGTGATTGTGGTGAAACCATTACCACAGATTCTTCCGCTTGATGATATCATTGTTTGTCCGGGAGAAACAGTTAATTCTATAGCATTTTCTTCGGTTCCAACCGGTTCAACGTTCGATTGGATAAATGATAATTCTTTAATTGGTCTTTCTGCAAGCGGAAACGGGGATTTGCCGTCGTTTACTATTTCGAATACTTCAGGAGATCTTGCAACGATTACGGTTTCTCCGGAATTGGACGGTTGTACAGGACTCTCTGAAAGCTTTCAAATTTCTGTAAGTTCTCTTCCTGACGCCGAAGCTGGAGCAAACGTTTCTGTTTGTGCGAATGATCAGCAAAATCTTCAGCTCGGAGCAACACCGGATCCTGCAAATACTTACAGTTGGTCGCCAGGTGTTGGGTTAAGTGATCCGAATAGTTCAAACCCTATTCTAACTGGTGGACAGGCATCCAATTCGACCTACTATCTTTCCGTTACCAATTCTGCAGGTTGTGTTGCCATTGATAGCGTTGAAGTGATTGTTTTTGAGCTTCCGCAAGTTACCCTTAATGCTGCAGATCTTGTGGGATGTGCGCCGGTTTCGCTTCAATTTACAGCAACGGAAGTAGCAGGATTAACCTACCAATGGCAAGTGAACGATGAGGATGTTTTATCTTCAAATTCTGCAGAGTTCAATTACACTTTTACTTCATCAGGTCTTTACCAGGTTTCAGTTGAAGTTGAGGATGGTAACGGTTGTTTAAATACCGTCCAGGCTTCAGGTACGATCAGTATTTATCCGCAAGTCGTAGCTGATTTCACAGTTAGTCCGGATGAAGCTACCGTTGCTAACCCTGAGTTTGAATTCACCAATTTATCCGAGAATGCAGATAGTTATGTTTGGTATTTTGGGAACGGGGATTCTTCAATGATTGAAGATCCGGTTTACACCTACGACGAAACAGCCGATGAATACGAAGTAATACTGATTGCCAGCAACGAAATCGGCTGCACGGACACGGCAATTGCCAATATTGCTGTAAAGGATGAATTGATCGTTTATGTACCAAATACCTTCACACCGGGTGGAGATGGGGTAAATGAATTCTTTTTCCCGGTTATTACAGCAGGATTTGAAGTTTCAGATTACCGCTTCGATATTTACAACCGCTGGGGCGAATTGATCTTTACAAGCACAAATAAGGAAGAAGGCTGGAACGGAACCTACAAATCGTTGAAATGCCAGGTTGATACTTATGTCTGGGTTCTTCGCATAACAGAATCCGGGACTACCAACGTTCATTCGCTGGAAGGACATGTAAACGTTTTAAAGTAAAAATCAAAACTTAATTACGTTCAATCTTTTGATAGCTTGTTACAATTCCTTTGATCAGCGCAGAACTGAATCCGCTATGTTCCATTTCGTTTAATCCGACAATGGTACAGCCTTTCGGTGTGGTAACTTTATCAATTTCCTCTTCAGGGTGCAAACCATTTTGGATCAGCAATTGCGCTGCACCTTTCACTGTTTGACTTACGATCTTATTCGCGGTTTTGGCATCAAAACCAACTTCAATTCCACCCTGGATCATTGCACGAATAAAGCGCAGAACGTAAGCAATTCCACAAGCTCCGAGGATCGTAGCGCTTTCCATTAATTGTTCTTCAATCCAAACCGTTTCTCCTATGGCTTTGAAAATGGTGTCAACAGTGTCTTTTCTGTTCAACGGATCTTTTTTTCCAAAAAGAGCAGTCATACTTTCCTGAACATCCGCAGCCGTATTCGGCATTCCACGGTAAATGGAGAAATTCGAACTTCCAAGTGCCGTTTCCATTTCCTGAACTGTAATTCCGGTGGCCACACTAATAATCGTATGCAGGCCCTCATCAAATAATTCGCTGTGTTTTTGAATAAAATCAATAACCATGAATGGTTTCAGAGCAATGATAAGAACAGTACATTCGGACAATAAAACGGAATTGTCGTCGGTGATAAATGTTACTTCATCTGCCAGGTGGGTTAAAGAAGAAACATTTCTCCTGGAAGCGTAAATGGGAGATTGGGGAAATTCTTTACGCAATCCTGTTAAAATAGATAAGCCTAAATTTCCGCATCCAATAATCCCGATTTTTTCCATTTGTAAGAATTTTAACGCAAAAGTAATGAATTGAACCCTTTTTTCAACCGTGCCATCTATGAAAAACCGTACATTTAATGGACTGTAAATCATTTGCTTTGAATTCATATAAGATTCCAACGTATATAACCGTTGTTAATTGGGCAGCAGCCGTTATTCTTGGTAGTTTGTTTATCCCAATGACAGACATTTTTGAGGGAAAGCCGAATTTTAGTTTTGATGAAGAATTCTTTTCAGTTGCCGGCATGTTTGCTTTGATCAGTGCAGGTTTGTCATTACCGGCCATTATTATAATGCTGATCTCCAATATAATTCTGAATAGAAACAATGTGACCAAATTAAATTATCTGCTGATTCAAAATTCTGTGCACATAGTAGTAACCATATTGACTTTTGTCGTGATATCAATGGCTGACGAACTAGCGGGAGACGCATTTTTGATTCCGATTGCATTCGTTTATTTTATTGCCGGAACCCTTGCATGGATAATCAGCTTTGTCATTTTTAAAGAAGTGAAAAGTGATCTTAAAATGGCTGAAAACGAAAGCGTTATTGACAAGATCTAAGATTTGATTAATAAAAACGATTTAGAATGAAAACCTTAAAAGTACCTATTTATCTCACCTTCACGAATTGGTTGATTATTGTTGTTATCGGAAGTTTACTTTGTCCCTATATTGGAGAATTGATGGACGGTGGAGTGATCGGAAATTCAAACCGTGCATCTGAACAAGCGATGGAAATTTCGTTGATGTGCATGGCCGCAAGCGCTGTTTGTTCTTTACCGGCACTGATTATTATGTTCGTGGTACATTTATTACTGAACAGAGAGGGCGTTTCTAAGAAAAAGCACATGCTTATTCAAAACGCGGTTCACCTGGGGGTATCTATTCTCACATTCGGAGTGCTTTACGGTATGAGTGGTTTTGGGCGAGAGGGAGATCTTATTGTTGTACTCGTGGCTTCTTATGTTCCGGTTGCAATTATCGTTTGGAACATCACTTATGCTTTTCAAAAGGAAAAAACGACCGAGGCTATTAAAACCGGAGCCGATGTACTGGATGAATTTTAGGACACTTCTGTTTTTATAATCAGTTAGATTTTATTTTTTCTTTATAACCTGCGAACTACTTTTGAGATATGGAAAAGAGTAGAAGCGTTTGGATCGAGATTGCAATTTCCGTTGGAGTTGTGGTTCTTACATCTGTTCTTTGCTATTTAGGAAGTCCTTTTTTGAGTTATAAAACAGATGCGCTGATCCTAATGATGACGCTTTCTGTTCTTGCCATGTTTTTCGGGATTTGGGCGGTTATGACGGCTTCTGTACTAAGCGCACTTACCTGGAACTTCTTTTTCATTCCACCAACTTTTACCTTTCATATCGGTAATGCAGAAGATTCACTGATGTTCCTGATGTACTTCCTTATTGCCATTATTAATGCGATTCTTACTTACAAGATCAAGCGTGAACGTAAGAAACTGCAGAAAAAAGAGGAAGAGGCTACTGTGATACGTTTGTATAATACTGTTCTTAATTCGCTTTCTCATGAATTGAAAACTCCGATTTCAACGATTATCGGAAGCGTGGATATACTCGAAAGTGAGAATATTCCTTTATCGGATAAACAGCAAAAAGAAACCATACATGAAATTGGAATTGCCGGCGAAAGGTTGAATCGACAGATCAATAACCTGCTTCATATGAGCCGATTGGATTCCGGAGTACTGCGACCAAGAATGGATTGGTGTGACCTCGAAGAGATTGTTCATCAGATTATCACAACTAATAAGCTCCAGGATCGCGTGCGTGTTGCCTTTGAAGTTCCAATGCCACTGATAAATGTAGATCAGTTTTGGTTCGAAGTTATTCTTCAGAACCTTTTGTTGAATGCAGTTCAGTATTCACCGGAAAGTGAAAAAGTGGATTTCCGGGTTGTGGCAGTTTCTCCGGAATTTGAAATTGTGATTACGGATCGCGGGACTGGAATTCCGGACTACGACCTGGAAAGGGTCTTTGACAAATTTTACCGGGTTTCAAACACAGCTCAACAAGGCAACGGATTGGGACTCTCTATTGCGCGTGGATATACGGAAGCTTTGGGAGGAAAAGTGTTTGCCCAGAACAATTCCTACGGTGGAGCGGATTTCGTCATCAGAATTCCGCTGCAAGTTTCGTACTTAAATCAACTTCGAAATGAATAAACAGGTAATTCTGGTGGTGGTGGATGAAGTGCAATTGCAGAAGATCCTTAAAATAACGTTGGAAAGTAACGATTACAAAGTATTGATAGCTGATACCGGAAAAGAGGCCGTGACTTTAGCGGCATCTTATTCTCCGGATCTGATCGTTTTGGATATCGGGCTCCCTGATATTTCCGGACATGACGTTTTAGTGAGAATCCGTGAATGGTACGATAGAGGAATAATTGTGCTTTCTGCCTTGAATAACGAAAGCGATATTGTAACCGCTTTAGATCACGGAGCAAACGATTATGTTACAAAACCGTTCCGCACTTCCGAACTGTTGGCCAGAATTCGTGCAGTTCTGCGTAAAAACCAGGTTTCGGAGCTAACACAGGAATATACTTTCGGAGATATTGTAATGTCATTTACTGACAGAACTGTGAAGCGGAATGGCGAATTGGTGAAACTGACTGCCAAGGAATACAACTTACTTCATTTGTTTGTAGATAACGAAGGTAAAGTACTGACGCATCGATTTCTTTTGAAAGAAGTTTGGGGAGTCGGGCAACAACTGGAAACACAGTATTTGCGCGTATTTGTTGGAACCTTAAGAAAAAAACTCGAAGAAAATCCCAATCAACCGAAGCATATTTTGACGGAAAGCGGAGTGGGATACCGGTTTGTGTGAGACTACTTCTTGATCTCCAGGTCAGAAATAATAATTCCATAACCATCCGGATCAGTAATTAGTATTCCGTTTTCTTTCCAGTAAGGATTTTTCGGCTCTAAGCGAAGCAGGTCCGAAGTCTTTATTTTATCAGTAATTCTTGTGTATTCCTCCTTATTCTGGGGATAGAAAACCATTAGGTCATCCTCATCGAATTGGTGGTTTACAGCTTCGGCAGTTGTTGTAAATTCCAGGTGCCAGTTTTCATTTTTGCGACCGAGAAAAACACCATCGTAACCGTCATGATCTTTAAATTCTCCCAAGATCTCAAATTCCAGTACCTGGGTATAGAATTCAATCAACGATTCCAGTTTGTTCGTATGTCGTGCTGCTCTGAAAATCATGACTCTAATTTACGAATTACAATTTTCAATCCCAGGAATTTTTACCCTGAAGTTTTGGAACAAGTGCTTCAGGGTCTTTATATTTTCTTTATATCTCACGAACATCTCTTTACTTTTCCCTTATAGCTTTCAAGGCACCTTTGTTGTAGAAATTAATAACAATGAGTATCTCAGCAAACAAAACGTTGAATCGCCTGACCCTTGGTTCGGTTGTAGTGGCACTTGGAATTATTTATGGTGATATAGGAACGAGTCCGCTTTATGCTCTCCGCGCGGTAGTTGGCACGCGAAAAATAGACGAATCACTTATTTATGGAGGTGTTTCGGCAATATTCTGGACGCTTGTCATACAAACCTCCATTAAATACATTTGGCTGACATTAAAAGCAGATAACCAGGGAGAAGGCGGAATTTTTTCGCTTTACGCTGTTGTAAAACGTTATGGGAAGAAGCTTACCATTTTCGCAATTCTTGGTGCAACAACACTTCTCGCCGATGGAATAATTACACCACCAATTTCCGTTGCGACAGCAATTGAAGGTTTGGGAATGGTTGAAGGATTGGAGACGCTGTTTAAACCAGGAAGTCTGCTGGTTATTGTTATTGTGATTGCAATTTTGTCGGCGTTATTTTTCTTTCAGCGTTTCGGGACCCAGATAATTGGACGGTTTTTTGGTCCGGTGATGGCCATTTGGTTTTCACTGCTCCTGGTTTTGGGAATGAACCAAATTTTTGACCATCCGCAAATACTGAAAGCTCTAAATCCTTATTACGCTTACAATTTACTCGCTAATTATCCACACGGATTCTGGCTTCTGGGGGCAGTTTTTCTTTGTACAACAGGTGCAGAGGCTTTGTATTCCGATCTTGGACATTGTGGGGTTAGAAATATTCGTGTCAGTTGGATTTTCGTCAAAATTTGCCTGGTGGCTTGTTATTTAGGTCAGGCAGCATGGTTGGTAAACCAGGGAGAAGATTACCTGCATGGAAGGAACCCGTTTTTCGAAATCGTTCCATCCTGGTTTTTACTACCGTCTATTATTATTGCAACTCTCGCAACAATTATTGCCTCCCAGGCGTTGATCTCGGGAAGTTATACACTGATTGGAGAAGCAATGAACCTCAATTTCTGGCCGCGGGTTTCTGTTCGTCAGCCAACGGAATCTAAAGGACAGGTATATATTCCCAGCGTAAATACGATTCTATGGATAGGCTGTGTTTTGATGATCGTCTATTTCAAATCTTCCGAGCATATGGAAGCGGCTTATGGTTTCAGTATTACGGTAACCATGTTAATGACAACAGTTTTGTTGAGTTTCTTCCTGGTTTACAAATTGAAATGGAACAAATGGGCTGTTTTCGGGATTGTTACGGTATTTGCTTTGATAGAAGGTTCATTCTTCATTGCCAATGTTGCGAAGATCAAGGAAAGATGGATGTTCCTGTTTTTCGAATTGTTCATTTTCGGAGTGATGTATGTTTGGTTCTTTGCCAGAAAGATCAACAACCGCTATACAAATTTCCTGGATTTGGGGAGATATTCACAAAACATCACTGAACTTAGCTCAGACTATGAAATTCCGAAGTTTGCAACACATTTGATCTATCTTACCAAAGCCAACCGCCGACACGAAGTTGAAGAAAAAATCATTCGTTCCATTTTTGCCAAACAACCAAAACGGGCTGATGTTTATTGGTTCGTTCATATCAATAGAACCGATCAGCCTTATACGTTGAGCTACGATGTTTCAGAACTGATCGATGATAAAGTGATAAAAGTGAATTTGAACATCGGTTTCAGGATTCAGCCGAAAACAGAAATGTACTTCAAACAAATCCTCCAGGATTTAGTGGAGAACAAAGAATTGAACCTGCATTTACGTCCGGATGGATCAACAAAATATAACCAGGAACCTGATTTCAAGTTCGTGATCCAGGAAAAATTCCTTTCAGTTGAAAATGAGTTTTCCGTTCGTGATAGCATGTTGCTCAAAGGTTACTTTATGCTGAAACATTTCGGACAAAGCGATATCCGGGCTTTTGGGCTGGATAAATGTGACGTGGTTCGCGAAGAAATACCTCTGACTTATCCGCTGATCTGCACAGAAAAATTAACAAGAAATAATTAAACACATAGTCACATAGTCTTTTCACAATGCTTTCGCAATAGCTTCAGCGATGGCGCATAGACACATAGCCTTTTTCACCATTAAGGAATTAAGGTTCATTAAGGAGCGGTTAACAATCCAATTCTATAATCTATGCGTTCTATGCTTCAACTATGTGATTATGTGTTTCAAAAACAAAACGCATGAAACAACTTATTTTGATAATCGGGCTTAGTGTTATGCAAGGATTATATGCCCAAAAAAGTGATTCGCTTCTAGCCAAAATTCCGTTTGAAGGTGTAGATGCCACATGGCAAAACGGAAGTGACAGAAGAACAGAATCGATTTGGCAGAACAAGTATTTTACGCCATCAGTGATGATAGATGTGAATTATACTTATTCGTTCAATAACCCGAATGACAATACCGTAGTTGGTTCTACTGCTTTAGCCAGGAATAATGAAATTGAACTTTCGGCTTTACATTTCGGAGGTGATTTCAACTATAAAAATGCCCGGGGACGTTTTATGACACAGTTCGGAACGCGTTCAATTATTGTTCCCAGAAACGATTACAGTCCGTACAAGGGCCAATATCAACTGGCGAATGCCTATCGATACATCAGTGAAGCTTATGCAGGATATCATTTTGATAAGTGGTACGGAATCAATGTTGATGCGGGATTGTTTATGTCGTATATAGGATTGAATTCCTTCTACCAGGTGGAGAATTGGGAATACCAGGCATCGTTTACATCCGACAACACTCCATGGTTTTTTAATGGAATTCGTTTTCAGATCCATCCAACGAAAAACCTGAAAATCGAACCCTGGATCATTAATGGCTGGCAAAGTTACGGACGATTTAATGCCCAGCCGGGAATAGGAGGAAACATCACCTGGATGCCCGGAAGTAAGTTGAAATTGCTGACTAACAACTACATTGGTACCGATGCAGCTATGATCAGGGAAAGAAAACGTTTTCATTCCGATAACAGTTTGTTGTTTCGGTATTACGAGAAACCGGAATCGAAAAAGATCAGCAGAATGGCATTTTCGCTGACCGGGGATTTTGGTTTTGAAAAGGGTGGTGGTGTAAACGGTTTGAAGAAGGGAGATAGTATTTCCGGTCCGGCGCAGTATTTTGCAAGTGCAATGTTCTACAACAGGATCTGGTTTGCTAAAAATAAAATTGCCTGGACAATCGGAGGAGGGATAATGACGAATCCGGGAAGGTATCTTGTACTTTATCCGACTGGACAAGCAAGTCCGTTGCCGAATCCGACAAATCCAACACAAACCGAAGGAGCATTTCCTTTCAGTGCAAATCCCGGAGATCTTTTCAAAGCCTGGGACTGTTCAACGAATATAGACTTCATGCCTAATCAAAGCATTACGTTTAGGATTGAAGCTGTCTATCGTCATTCCAGTGTTCCGTATTTTGCTGGTTCGGGAGGAGTAACATCGCAAACGGGTTATTCAACTGTTCCTTTAGATCCGAATTGGCGACCTGATTTAGTGACGTCCGAGTTTCGGGTGATCGCAGCACTCTTGTTCAGGATTTAAATACATCGGTTTTTAGAGTCTATCGGTACGAATAAATGCTTAATGAACCTTAATTCCCCTGTCTGCCTGCTGCAAGGACAGGCAGGTTAATGGTTTTAAACGATCTGAGTATTTACGGAATCATTAAGTTGTTAAGAGACAATAGAATTAAAATCGGTTTCAATAATATCTATATTCTCTAAGTGAAAACACTATGTTTCTATGTGTTTTAGCCCTATCTTTGTTATCCGTTCAGCCAATAGATTTGTGCCTGTTAACGGACGTTCATTTCGGTGAGCAAAGCCCATGTAGTTAGAACATTGACGTCTAACATTTTTAACGAATGGGGAGTCTTGTCGTTTCAATGGCGGGCTGCACCAGCCACGGCTGGAGTCATTTTTTGACAAGGCAGATTACAAAGAAACACAGCGAACTAAATCGTGCTTTCTGAGACGATCAGAACATTTCCGGCCTTGTGTCGGAAGCTACATGGGTTTTTATTTCCCCCTTTATTTGTCTAATAGATCCTGACCTGGAGAAACGCGTTTTCTTCTTGCAAATAGATAAATCAAAAATGCGCCGATGAAAGCGCCAACGAATCCATAGTCGTAGAAATAGAAGGAATCAAGTGGGATGCTGTTTTTTGTTCCCGCTGAAGTTGGGAAATGAGCTAAACCGGCAATTGCCCGGACTTTCCAGATACATCCGGCTGTATAAGCGACCAAAAGTACCGGAATAATAACAAATAACCGGGATAAAGAGTAGTTCTCATTTTTGGTTTGCCGGATCAAAATGAAGAGTAGCAAGCTTAGCAAAGGAATACATGCAAAAGCAAAGGACGAATTTATGTTCAACGAAACTTCTTCCGAAAGACCAGTACTTGTAATAATCATCGTCTTACCGAATTCAAGCCAAAACATTTCAAGAACTTCGCTCAAGATTAGAGGGTAGAACAGGAAGCTCAGAATAAAGAATACAATTGACAGTATTGAGCTGACAATTATCGGTTTTCTCATAAATCAGGTTGAATTGATGTTATTGCTTACCGTAAACGGTGAATATTTCTGACTTCTTTTCAGCGTTTTTCGTGATCATATCGTTGTCCGAAATTTCCTGAATAACCAAACGTTCCGTTTTGTCCTGTTCAGAGTCTGTTAATATTAGGGTTTTGTCTTCCAATGACCATTGTCCGTGAGATTGCACCTGGATCCGCGGAACCCCGGTATTGATCCAATCCGGATTGGTAACAGAATCATAATACGTGAAATACCCGTTTTCCTCAAGGTTCAGGATCAGAACAGTTGACTTGTTCGTTAGATCAATAGATTTTTTATCGTTTCCTTCTTTTTTAGAGAGCTTCCATCGTCCAACAAGATTTTCCTTGCTTACGTTGTTTGAGGAACAAGAAAAGAGAACTAACCCTGCGGTTAGAAAAAGTAAACCAGTAGCACGTTTCATAATTCTAAATGTAGATATTTACAATCAAGAAAAAACCGCACAAAGCAGATTTTTATTCAAAAAAGTGTGAAATTTTGAAAAGAACAAAGATTAATTCTTCGATGGCTTGAAAATCAGACATTCAAGAAAACGACATCTTTAATACGGATCTCACTCCTCCTTCTTCCGCCAGATCTCGCACATTACCGCCAAATGATCGGAATAGGCCGCTTTCTGTATCTTAAACTTGCTTGCCTGCAATTCAGGAGAATGGAAGATATAATCGATTCGTCCGGCCGGGACTTTTCCAGCGTAAGTTACCCCAATTCCGAAACAGGATTCGCGGTAAGAATCTACTAACGACTTATTGAATTGGTTGTAAACATAACTCATTGGCGTATCGTTGAAATCGCCGCAAACAATTACAGGATAAGGAGAAACTTCCACGGATTCCATTACTTTCAGTGCTTGTTCTGCTCGGGCAGGATAGGCGATAGTCAGTTTTTCGAAGAGCAGGCGGGCGGTAGATTTTTTTCCTCCGGCCTGCTTATTGCTCTCGCCAAACATGGCGTAGTCCTGCTGCTGTAGTTTGATCGATTGCAAGTGAATATTGAAAACCCGGAAGGTGTCTTTTCCTTTTACGATATCGGCGAAAATGCAATAATTATCTGTGCTTGCGAAGTTTTCGAACGTTACGTCACCCTGGGCGATCATAGGGTATTTCGACATCATGCAAATTCCGAAATTCTGTTTTTTGTACCTGTTGTGTGAATAGCGTTCGTGCGTATATTTCACGTTCAGCAGTTTCATGATCGTATCCTTCGTCACAAAACGCGTCGGTTTATCCTGGTAATAAAATTCCTGGAAGCAAACCACATCAGGATCTTCACGATGAATATAGGAAATGATGGAATCCCTGTTCGTTCTTGCAGCGTCCGTATCTTCGTTGTAAACATCGAACAAGCGAACATTGTAGCTCATTATTCTTAACGTATTAGCATCCTTCGGAATTTCTTCTTCCGATCCGAAAGCTAAAGTTCTGAAATGGAGGGTTCCGCCTAATAGAACGCCGCCGAGTAATACCAGGGCCCAGCGCGATTTCTGGAATGCCCAGATAATGATCAGAATGAAGATCGCAATAATAATAACAGGGTAGATCAGTCCGAAGAAAGGCAGAATCTCAAGGGTGTCAGGATGAACATAAGGGCATAAATAGGCAAGAAAAAGACAGCAGAGAACCGTAACACTGAGAATGACCAGTATTGTCCTGAATCTGAATATTTTCTTGTACCACTGACTCATTGCCCGTAACTCACTTTTTACTTTGCGAGAATAAGAATTCTTTTTCTGCTTTGCTCAACGATTCGTAACCTGATTTTGAAATCTTATCCAAAATCCGGTTTGTTTTTTCCTGGTGAGCTTTCTTATCCATATTGTACTGCTCATCGGTCTTAGGTTTTCCGCCTTTTTCGACTTTCAATTTCGTTTTTGGTTTGAATAAACCGGTCCAAAATTTCATGAATCGCTGACCAAATGATTCCGACATATTGATAATATTTCTTGACGAATGTAAGTTAGTTACCGATAAAAAACCAATTAACGCACCGCCTAAATGGGCAAAATGTGCAATTCCATCACCTTTTCTAATTTGGAGTAAATCCATTAGAACATACAATCCGGCTATTACTATGAGTTTCACCGGAAATACACCGAAGAACAACACCTGGGTGTTCGGACGATGAACGGCAATTGCTACAAACAAAGCCATTACAGATCCTGAAGCTCCAACCACAGGTATATAATCAAACAACGATGTCCCGGCCAATAGTTGCTTGCTCAATAACTCCAGTAAACCACCTGTTAATCCACCAATAATGTAAACGTGCAATAATCTGCGGTTTGTAAAAAACTGAAGGAACATGTTTCCTGCAAAATACAGGAAGAGCATATTCATGAGCAGGTGAAAGAAACCAAAGTGCGAAAAAATACTGGTGATCAATCCCCATGGATTCCGAATGAACAGTTGAGGATCGGTTTGAAGGGTAAATGTTCGTGAAACAAATGAAGCCAGACCCAATGATGGATTGGCTCTGTCAATCATTACCAGGATGTTAATGACAGCAAATACGAAGACATTCAGCAGGATCAGCCGAATATGCATGCTCCCGTTACGGAACTGGTATTTGAGTTGGTCTAAAAACGGATTGCTCATCGCTTAATAAAATTGATTAGAACGTCTTCTCCAGATCAACACCAGGATGGCACCTGCAACCGCTCCTCCAACGTGAGCTAAATGTGCCACATTATCTCCTTGCTGCTGGAAAATCGAAAGATACAAATCCAGTAAAAAATATCCTCCGATCAGGAATTTCGCTTTAATAGGAATCGGCGGAAATAACAGTTGCAACTGTGTGTTTGGGAACAATATTGCAAATGATGCCATCAATCCCATAATTGCTCCTGAAGCACCAACCATTGGAACATAGGTTGTTGTTAAGTATTTAAGAACAGCATTATATTCGGGAGAACCTGTTACAATTGACCCTTGCGGAATTTGATCAAGAGCAATTGTTCCCATCGGTGCATTTCGAATAATATCATCAATTTGAGCAATGTAATCCGGGTTTCCGATAATTTGTTTCAATTCCAGGACCTGGTAGAATCCGATTCCGTTATAAAGCAGAACAGCGCCAATGGCTGAAACCAGGTACATAATTGCGAAACGCTTTGCTCCCCATAATTTTTCCAGGAACGGACCGAAAGAAAGCAAAACAAACATATTGAAGATAATGTGCCATCCGTCACCGTGCATAAAGAAATGCGAAATGATCTGGTAGGGCTGGAACAAAGGTGTTCCGTACATGTGTAAACCCAGGATTTGGTCAAGATTGATCCCTTTAGCCTCAGCTACAAGCTTGATGACGAACAGCAAAATGTTCAGGATCAACAGGTTTTTTACTACTGGTGTTATTTGTCCAAACATGACTAAAAGAGTTGTAATATGAATTCGTTGCTAATGAACGAGATGATCTTTTTTCCCGAAGGACTATACTGATGCTCGTTCGAAGCAAATAATTGTTCTAAAAAATGCTCGATTTGGGCTTCTTCGGTAGGTGTTTTGAACGACATACTTCCTGCAAATGCCAGTTGTGCCATTACAGCATGTGCCACTTCGCCTTTGTCCACTTCCTGCATCTGGAATTGTTCAAGTAACTTATCAATGCATGAAATCACCGTTGATTCATCCAATATTGCAGGCATTCCACTTAAAAGGAAGGTTTCATCTTCGAATGTCCAGGTAAAGCCTATGCGCTGAAGTGTTGTTGCATTCTCTTCCCAAATGCGTTTTTCCTGTGTGCTGAACAGTTTGTCTATTGGGAAAATCAGTTGCTGTGAAGCCAGTGGATTCATCATGAAACCTGCCATCATTTGTTCATAGATCAAACGTTCCTGTGCTCTGCGCGCCTGAACCACCATTAATCCTGAATTATGATTTGCAATAATGAAGCTGTTTTTGACGATAAAAGGTTTTTGAATCTCTGATGATTCAACTTCCAATTGCTGCTGCACAGTTTCAACAGGTGCTTCCTCTAATTCTTCACTTTCCCAGAAATTTTCCCAGGTGCTTGATTTTTGCTGGCCAAATCCTTGTTTGTTCAATGTGGAGCTGTTTCCAAAACTGCCGGCACCTGATGAAGTTCGTACTTCCGGTTTCGTACTTTGGAAAGGATTGTAATTCGGATTTACCTTAATCTCCGGTTGTTTCGGAATTTCCTGTAAAGTAGAGTACTGTAGATCGAAACTGGCTTCACGGTCAAAATCCAATGTAGGTGTAATGTTGAATTTCCCCAAACCGTTTCTGACGGCACTTTTCAGAATGGCATAAATGGCTTTGTCTTCTTCGAATTTGATCTCCGTTTTCGTGGGATGTACATTGACGTCAATCTGTTTCGGATTAATCGTCAGATAGAGGAAATAACTAGGGTAGTGCTTGGCATCCAGTAATTGGTCGAAAGCCGAAGAAACGGAATGATTAAAGTAAGTGTCCTTGAAAAAACGATCGTTCACAAAGAAAAATTGTTCGCCTCTTGTTTTCTTTGAAGCTTCAGGTTTTCCCACAAATCCTTCAATTTTCACAATATCTGTTTGTTCCACAATAGGAACCAGCTTATCATTGAATCCTTTTCCGAAAACATCCACAATACGTTTTCTAAGTGGCGCTGCTTCCAGGTAGTACACCTGGTTATTGTTATGCGTCAGTTTAAACGTTAGATCCGGATGTGCAAGGACCACACGCTCAAACTCATCACAGATATGACGCATTTCCACTTGATCGGACTTCAGGAAATTACGCCGTGCCGGAACATTGTAAAACAAGTTTTTCACTTCGAATGAAGATCCGGGAGCACAAGGTTCAGTTTCATGACGTTTCACTTCACTTCCTTCCATTTGAATAATCGTTCCGATCTCGTCTTCTTTTCTGCGTGTTTTCAAAGTAACGTGAGCAATCGCGCCAATCGACGCCAGGGCCTCACCTCTGAAACCCTTTGTTGAAAGAGCAAACAAATCGTCGGCATGGGCGATTTTACTGGTAGCATGACGTTCAAATGCCATTCTGGAATCCATGAAGGACATTCCTTTGCCATTGTCAACAATGTGAATGGAAGTTCTCCCGGCATCCAGGATATGCAGTTCTATCTTCGTTGCACCGGCATCTATACTGTTCTCCATCAATTCTTTAACAACCGAAGAGGGTCGTTGAACAACTTCTCCTGCTGCAATTTGATTGGCAATGTGATCCGGTAATAAACGAATGATATCTGACATAAGAATTTCTGTATTGTGTACAGGATTACTACAAAATTAGCAGAAATACGCTGTTCATCGGCGCTATATTTAACAATTCTCATTCCATTTGTCAACAACTGACATTGCGACAGATTTCCTGTATAAAAACTGTATTTTTGTATACCAAATTTCAATTTAGAAATGAGTAGATTCCTTGTTTATTGCATTGTCAGCACATTATCTGCCACAGTATTGGTAGCAGTGACAAAACTTCCACATAAAACAGCCAAAGGCGAAATGAAAATTACCCAGACGGAAGATCAGTGGGTAAAAGAGCAAATGGCAAAGCTCACTTTGGAAGAGAAGATTGCACAATCGTTTATGGTAGCTTGTTGGTCGAACAAAAGCCAAAGTCATTTGGATGAAATCAACAAAATGATAGGTGACGACAAGATCGGTGGAATTATTTTCTTCCAGGGCGAAAAAGAGAATCTACAGAAAGCCATCAAGCAATTTGATAACCGGACGAAAGTTCCATTGTTGTATGGAATGGACGCTGAATGGGGAACTGCTATGCGTTTGTCAGACAGCGAACGTTTTCCTTATTTAACGACTGTTGGGGCAGCAAATGACCCTGGATTGACACGTCGATTGGGAAGATTGATGGGGGAAGAATGCATGGAAATGGGAATTCATATGAATTTTGCTCCTGATGCGGATGTGAATGTTGAAAACGAAAATCCGGTAATCGGTTTCCGTGCTTTTGGTTCTGATCCAACAAAGGTTGCTGCACAAACAGCTGCTTTTGTCGAGGGGATGGAAGAAACGCCTGTTTTGTCATGTATCAAGCACTTTCCGGGACATGGTGACACCAAAATGGACTCTCATATTGGTTTACCTACGGTGTCGCATTCTGTAGCAGAATTTGAAAAGATTGATTTTCCGGCTTTTAAGCAGGGAATTACCTCCGGAACAAGCGCAGTAATGGTAGCGCATTTGAAAGTGCCGGTGCTGGATCCAACAGGTACACCAAGTTCGTTATCTGAACCAGTAATTAAAGACTACCTGCGTAAGAAAATGAAATTCAATGGATTGGTTGTTTCTGATGCTTTAAATATGGGGGCAGTAACGAGTGAGTTTGGTCCGACAGAAGTGGTAGTAAAAGCCTACAAAGCAGGGTGCGATGTTTTGCTTTATCCTGAAAGTGTAAGCGAATCCATTGCCCAAATTGCGGAAGAAGTGAAAGCCGGGAAAATGGCCTTATCGGAAGTAAATGAACATTGCGAACGTATTTTACGCGCAAAGTACAGAGCAATCAAGGAAAAAGAAGCCTACAAAAACAATCACAGTAAGAACGAAAGAAAACTGGTTGAGAGCTTGCTTAGTGAAAAGGCAATTACAGTTCTGAAGAATGATAATCAAACCTTACCTGTAAATGACCTTTCCAAAGAAGTTGTTCATATTTCCATAGGAATGCATCCTGTTGCGTTCGATGACAGATTGAACGATTACGGGAAGATCAGAATGCTTCGTTATTATACACCTGAAGAAGCGGTTGAACGTTTGCAGAAGGTGAAGTTTTCTGATGATGCCACGATTATTCTTGATTTGCACGCAACAACGCAGCGCGATAAAGGAAATTACGGTTTCGGAGCTTGGCAGAAAGTGGCCGAGGCACTTCCTGAACAAAGTAAGGTGTGTGTTGTGTTGTTTGGTAATCAATTGGTTTTGAAAGAATTGAATGCTTTTCCTTCAACTGTTGATGCTTGTATATTAGCGCATGAAAATCACAATGCGATGCAAGACAGGGTTGCCCAATTCCTAATGGGAGCTTTTGATGTGAAAGGTAAGTTGGAGACCAGCATCAATTCCACCTGGACGAAAGGAATGGGATTGGAAGTAAAAGGAAACGGACGTTTGAAGTACACTGTTCCTGAAGAGTTGGGAATTTCATCTAAAAAAATGGAAGAGATTGACCGGATCGTTGAAAATTCTATTGATGCAAAAGCTTTTCCTGGATGTCAGATCGTGGTAGCCATTGAAGGAAAAGTAATTCACCAGAAATCTTACGGAAAATTGACCTATGAAAGTGAAGATTCGGTGACAAACGAACACATTTACGATATTGCTTCGATCACAAAAATTGCCTCTTCAACGGTGTCATTGATGAAACTGGATTCTGAAGGGAAGTTCAATGTGACGAGCACTCTTGGAAATCTGGTTCCGGAATACGTTTCGAATACACCATACGCTGCGTTGAAAGCGAATGACCTGTTGACACACCAGGCTGGATTGACTCCATGGATTGCGTTCTATAAAAAGACGCTGAAAGATGGCGATTTGGATCCTTCAATCTATAGAAAACAAAAAGAAGCAGGATTTGAAACCCAGGTTGCGAAAGGGATTTATATCAAAACAGATTATTGGAGAACTATCCTGAAAACAATTACTGAAGCTCCGTTGTCGGGAGTGAAGAAGTACGAATATTCTGACTTGAGTTATTACTTCTTCAACAAGTTTATTGAAAAGACCAGCGGAATGGGGCAGGAAGAATTTGTTCAGCAAAAGATCTATGCACCGCTTGGTTTACAACACATGACGTATTTGCCGTTGAAGAAATTCCCTATCGGAATGATTGCACCGACTGAGAACGATAAAGAATTCAGAAAACAAGTGGTACAGGGGTATGTTCACGATCCTGGAGCAGCAATGATGGGCGGAGTTGCCGGGCACGCCGGATTATTCTCAAATGCAACGGATTTGGCGGCTTTGATGCAGTTATTATTGAATAAAGGTCAAATTGGCTCGTTGTCTGTCATCAATAAAAATGTTGTTGACACCTATACGAAATGCCAGTTTTGTCCGGGCAACCGAAGAGGATTAGGTTTCGATAAGCCTTCTGCAGATGGTTCAGGCGGTCCGGTGAGTAACCTGACTTCATTGGCAAGTTTTGGTCACTCCGGATTTACAGGAACATTGGCCTGGGCAGATCCGACTTACCAGATCAATTATGTTTTCCTGTCGAACCGTGTTTCACCGAACGCTGATAACTGGAAGATCCGTGATATGAATATCCGAACGAATATCCAGAAGGTGATTTACGAGGCGTATAAGGACAGGCATTAGATTGATGGTTTAAGTGTGGAATTTATAAGTGTCTATACTAAAAGTCGGGATGTCCAGATATCCGGACAACTGAATATCTGGTTGTCTGAACATCCAATTTAGTTACCATGGTTGCAATCCTAAAAACCGGTTGTTGAAACAATCATTCTAAACTTGAAATTTGTCACAACTTAATCCATAATTTTGGGTAAATAAAAGTTAGAATGAAAATTGGAATCGTATTGTATCCAACGTTTGGAGGAAGTGGAGTAGTAGCAACAGAGTTGGGGAAAGCTTTGGCTTTGAAAGGGCACGAAATCCACTTCATTACTTATTCTCAACCGGTGCGCTTAGGGAGTTTCAGAGAGAATATTTACTATCACGAAGTAAGTATCAGCGATTATCCTTTATTTGAGTATCAGCCTTACGAAACCGAATTGGCAAGTAAAATGGTAGATGTGGTGAAATACGAACATCTCGACCTGCTTCACGTTCATTACGCAATTCCACACGCTTCGGCGGCTTTTATGGCTCAACAGATCCTGAAATCACAGGGAATTGATATTCCGTTCATTACTACATTGCACGGAACGGATATTACGCTTGTTGGACGCGATCCTTCATTTGAACCGGTAATTTCCTTCTGTTTGAATGCTTCAGATGCAGTAACTGCCGTTTCAAAAAGTTTAATGGAAGATACTTTGACCCATTTTTCGACAAAAAGAAAGATACATGTAATTCCTAACTTTATTCATGTTCCCCAAGACCTGCCGGTAATCAACATGGAGAAAAGACGACAATATGCTTGTGATGAAGAGCGTGTGATCTGTCACGTTTCGAATTTCCGTCCGGTGAAACGCCTGGAAGATGTCATTAAAACCTTCTACCTGATCCAGAAGGAGATTCCAGCTAAATTATTGCTTTGCGGTGATGGTCCGGACAGGGCAAAAGCAGAACGCCTTGGAAGAGAATTGAATATTTGCCATAAGATCAAGTTCATTGGAAAAGTGAGGGATGCCGGATCAATTTTGCAGTTGTCGGATTTGTTCCTTCTTCCTTCTGAAACTGAGAGTTTTGGTTTAGCCGCTTTGGAAGCAATGGCGGAAGGTGTTCCTGTTGTTTCTTCAAATACAGGGGGAATACCTGAAGTAAACGTTCATGGCGTTTCCGGTTATCTATCGAATGTTGGAGATGTGGAAGATATGGCGAAACATTCACTCGAAATTTTGCGCGATCCGAAAACCCTTGAACAATTCCGCCAGGCAGCCCTGGCTCGTGCAGCAGAATTTAAACTTGAAAAAGTACTTCCGGTTTACGAGGAGCTTTACGAACAAGTTGTGAAATCAGTAAAGGTTTAATCATTCTCTCACGGACGTGCAGCTCGTGCACTCCAGTGAAGACACACAGAGGAACACAGATCAATAATGTATTGTTTCTTCCCACGCGTAATAACGATTTATTATATAATCATAAAACTTCCGTGCCTGCCTGGACGGCAGACATGCCCGTCTGTGGGATAATTTTTAGCAGACTTTGCGGGAAACCATAAAAAACAAACACGACACCGAAGTATCGTGTTTGTTTCTGCGCCGTCGCTGAAGCTTTAGCGCAAGCTATGTGACTGATTCGGAAATTGGGTAATCCCTGTGCATGTGCTGAAGCTCTTCACCTTTGCGTAACCGCTAGCCCCTCCACTAGAGCTTCAGCGCATGCATTTTTGCCTTTAACGTTTATTCATACCACTTAAAGTTGCAAGCAGAACAGGGTTATTTCAGAATATTCACATGTCCGGTAACTACATTGTCAACTCGTCGTCTAACGGTCGACTTAAACTCTATTTTCCATGTGTAGGTACCGTCTTGAGCTATCAGACCATGGAATGTGCCGTTCCATCCGTCTTCAATATCTTGTGATTCAAATACCGCTTCTCCCCAGCGATTGTAAATATAGAAGTGATAATAATTCGGGTCCATTCCTGAAGTGATAACTGGCCTGAATACATCATTGTTTCCATCACCATCCGGGGTAAAAGTATTTGGAACATAGTAGATCAGATCTTCTTCTACATAAACGGTCGCCATTGCCGTATCAACGCATCCGTGGTCTGAAGTAGCAGTAAGTACAATTTCATAAGTGCCCACTTCTTCGGGGTAAATATGAGTCGGTTCAAATTCCTGTGAGCCTGTTCCATCCCCAAAATACCAGCTATAATCAACAGCGCCGGTTGAACTGTTGTTCATGTTTGTTACAGGGGAACTTTCCAGCATAAACTCGGGGCTCGGCTGAAATGATGCGTTAGGAAGCGGATAAGTACAAACCGCAGATGTGAAAGTAGTGTCATAAACACATCCGATTGAAGAAGTACTGGTTAATGTAATGTCGAAACAGCCATCGTTCTCAAAAGTATACCATGTGTCGCAACCCGTTACCGAATTTCCGTCAGAAACACTCCAGACACATGTGTTATTTGTTCCTGAATTGTTCACGAACTGAACATCCAAAGGCACGCAACCACTGGTTACCGAAAAACTTCCGGTCAGCACCGGAGCTTGTTCAAATGAAACGAAGGTTGAATCGGAGTTGACACATCCGTATTGGTCCGTACCTGTCACAGTATAAAAACTCGCAGTTGCAGGAGTAAATGGTGAATTGTTCTGTACACCATTATTCCAAACATACATCGCAGCTCCGGTTGCTGAAAGGGTTACAGGGCTGTTCTGACAGATCACCAGCGCAGGACCTGCATCAACGATTGGCAGCGGGTGAACCATGATGGCAACCTGGTCTGTGTCAGAACACCCGTTGTTGTCAATCCCGATTACATCGTAAAACGAATTGCCAAGTGGGGGGATAAATTCTACGTTGTTGACCAATCCTATTCCCAGCCAATTGTAATTAATGCTTCCTGTTGCATTCAGTACTGCCGGTTGATTGACGCATAGTTCAATGTCCTGACCGGCATTTACTTCATTTACAGCAAAGAAGGAAACATTCATGGTGTCGGTGTTTGCGCAGCCATTTCCGTCAGTCCCCGTTACGATAAGGTCGCCGGGAAGAGGTGAAAAACTGCTTCCATTGGCCATTCCGTTTGACCAGCTGTAGGTAGTGGCACCTGTGGCATTCAACACTAGAGTAGCATAGTGACAAATACTCATGTCAGGGCCGGCATCAACATCGGGTAGCGGAAAGATCTGTGTAATATCAGTTGTACTGTTTTCACAGCCCACAGACGACGTTGCAGTTAAAGTAACAGAATAATTAGCAGGATTCAGGTAGATATGTTGAGGGGAAACATCAGTTGAAGTGTTGTTATCTCCAAAATCCCAGTCATAAGTCAGAGGATAAATATCCGTTGAGGCATTTACAAAACTTGTCGTATCTGAATTACATGTTCCGGAATAAGTGAATGCCACGTTTGGTAATGCTCTTACCTCGATCTGTTGTGTTATGGTATCGGAACAACCCTGGTCGGAAATAGCGATCAATTGTGCTGTGTAAGTCCCACCTGTCGTATAAGCGTGGCTTGGGAACTGGTTATTGGAAGAACCACCATCTCCGAAATCCCAAATCCAATTGGTTATTATTCCGCTGCTTACGGTAGAAGAGTCGAGGAATAACAGGTTATTGTCCACACAAGCTGCTCCCGGAGGAAAATTAGCGTTTACAATTGTTGGTGTAACTGTTACATTTACGTCCACAGAACAGTTTCCCTGGTTAGAGAAAGTAGACATTGTACAAGTGTAAACCGTTCCATCTGCCGGAGTAGGGACATTGATGGTTTGACCGCTTAAATTGCCCGGATTCCAGGTGTAATTTTGAAATCCTGTAGGAGCTTCCATTGAAATGATCTGGTCTCCTGCGCAGTAATTCATTTGTAAGGTAAGAGGACCACAACTCGCACTGATATAGGCGTATCCGAAGTGTGCACCTAAACTACAGTCTTTTGTCGTAAACTCGATATACACCTGTTGTCCCATGTACGCCGTGAGATCCATACCAACAGTTGTCCAGGGAAGCCAGGTTACACTTCCGCAATTGTTGAAGTTCTGTCCCGGTTGTCCGCCATAAACCGTATAGGTCCCACATGCTCCGCCAATTGGATTGCCATTCGCATCTAGTAAGCGTACAGAGAATTCGGGTTGTTCAGTCGGATCATGATCATCAGGGTTTTCAAGAACAACGGCATATTTATAAACGAAAAGTGCATTGTTTGGTTCTACAAAAAGTCCGTAACGTAATCTTTCCGCTTCACCACCGGTATTGGAGTTTCCTAGTCGGGCAGAACTTGCAGCTCCCGGTGGAAGAACAGGTAATCCACCACAAGTGAACGGATCAAAACCAGGATTGGTAAAAATAGTATGCCTTGTTCCGGCAATTCCGCCCATTAAATCTGGCTGAGTGTACGTTCCGTACGACGCTTCCCATACACTGAAGTTTTGTGCGGAAAAATCTGCATTTGGACAAGCAGACTGTGCAAAAATTACCTGTGTAGATAATGTACCTAACATTAACAATACTGTACAGGCGCGATGTAGTAGTAGCGATTTCATAGCGCAATCCATTTAGTAGTAGAAGTATTGAGAAGTTAGGAAATGCGTTTTGTGGTTACAAGAAAAATTCGACCAGCTTCTGGCGAAAAATAGACCAACGGAAGATTATTGTAGATAAATGCTATGCACGCATAGATTGTGAAAAGTGTAACAAAAAACCCTGAATCCATGAAGGAGACAGGGTTTTTTTAAAAGATTTGAGCTATTAATTAACAGTTCTCGATGATCATAGCAGAAGCACCACCGCCTCCGTTACAAATTCCTGCACCACCAATTTTCGCGTTGTTTTGTTTCAATACGTTAATAAGTGTAACGAGGATACGTGAACCTGAACTTCCAAGTGGGTGACCAAGAGCAACGGCTCCACCGTTTACATCAACTTTAGAAGGATCCAATCCTAAGATCTTTGTATTCGCCAATCCAACAACGGAAAATGCCTGGTTCAATTCCCAGAAATCAACATCGTTTGTTGTCATTCCTGCTTTTGCCAGTGCAATTGGAACCGCTTTAGAAGGAGCAGTAGTAAACCACAATGGATCCTGGGCAGCATCTGCGTAGCTAACGATTTTTGCAATTGGCTTTAAACCGTGTTTTTCCACAGCTTCTTTCGAAGCAAGGATCAATGCAGAAGCACCGTCATTCAATGTAGAAGCATTCGCTGCAGTAATTGTTCCTTCTTTATCGAAAGCAGGACGCAATCCAGGGATTTTATCCAGGTGAACGTTTGTATATTCTTCGTCTTTCGAAATTACGATAGGATCTCCTTTGCGTTGCGGAACGGAAACAGGAACAATTTCATTGTCATATTTTCCTGCCTCCCATGCTGCAGCAGCACGTTTGTATGAAGTAATTGCAAAATTATCCTGGTCTTCACGAGTGATGTTGTATTCTTTTGCACATGCTTCAGCACATGTTCCCATAGGAACTTTAGAATATACATCTAACAATCCGTCTTTGGTGATACCATCAAGCATTGTAATGTTTCCGAACTTTGTTCCGTTTCTTCCTTCTACGTAATGAGGAGTTAAGCTCATATTTTCCATTCCTCCTGCAACAACGATCTCGTTATCACCTGCAATAATGGTTTGAGCTCCCAGCATTACAGACTTCATTCCCGAAGCACATACTTTGTTTACCGTAGTACAAGGAACCGTATTCGGAAGTCCTGCACCTAAAGCAGCCTGAGTAGCAGGAGCTTGACCAACTCCAGCCTGAAGTACATTCCCCATGAACACTTCGTTCACCAATTCAGGTTTAACTCCGGATTTTTCCAAAGCACCTTTAATTGCGATTGCACCCAATTCCGTTGCAGGCACTGTTGACAATCCACCCATGAATGCTCCCATAGGGGTTCTAACGGCAGCAACGATATAAACTTCTTTCGACATAGTTTCAATTTTTACGAGCACGAATTTACACATTTTCCATTGATCAAAATGCAATAAACTGATTGAACTTTATACCCGAACTACGGTTGAAACCATTATTTTTGTTTCGATCTTTCCATGAACTGGAATCACTAAATTAATTCTATGAAAAAAACGTTACTGATTGGAGTGTTGTGCTGTGTTGGAGGGTTGGTAAACGCGCAGGAAACGACAGATACTACCGTAGTTAGACACTGGACTTCGAAAACGATCTTTGGAGTGAACGGATCTCAATCCTCTTTTGTGAACTGGGCTGCCGGTGGTAGGAATAATGTTACGGCATTGGGGTTTGCAGATGCATCCATTAAATATGAAAAGTATGACATGAAGTGGACGAACGACCTGAAGTTTGCTTTGGGTGGATTACGTTATGTTGACTCTTCGGGAAAAGCCGATGGACTTCAGAAGACTGATGATAGAATAGATATTGCATCTACTTTCGGTTTGAAGTTCAAACAGCATTGGTTCTATACTGCAACTGCCGGATTTAAAACCCAAAGTTTGGATGGTTTTGCTTTTCCGAATGATTCCGTTCCGATTTCAAAATGGCTTGCTCCGGCATACATTAACCTGTCAATAGGTATTGAATATGCACCGAGTGAAGCTTTCAATATGTATCTTTCGCCTCTTGCCGGAAAAATCACGCTTGTTAAAGACGAGGTTTTAGCAAACGCCGGCGCATTTGGCGTTGATAAAGCAGAATATGACGGACTTGGAAATGTTATTACCAAAGGCAAACAGGTGCGTTACGAGTTCGGTTCTTTTCTTCGAATTAAATTTCAGAAGGAAATTATGAAAAATATTGAGATGAAGACCAAGGCTGAATTCTTCTCGAATTATTTAAATAATCCCCAGAACATAGATGTGAACGTAGAGAATATTTTTGCATTTAAAATCAATAAGTGGTTTTCTGCAAGCTTACAGTGGAACATGATCTACGATGATGACATAAAATCGGTTGACCGCTTTGGGAATACCGGACCAAGATTACAATTCAAGTCTGTTCTCGGACTTGGAATTGCTTATACATTAACAAACGAATAGAATGACATTTTTCTCCGATTTTTCGCTTTGGTGGCTAATTCCTTTTGCAATACTTGCTTTGGGGTTATCTTACTATTATTACTACAAATCGCCACAGCGAACTACTTGGGAGAAGAAGGAATTGAGAATTCTATATGTTCTGCGTTCCACCGGACTGTTTTTACTTCTTGTGTTATTGCTGGGATTGATCTGGGAAACGATGACTTATCGCCAGGAAAAACCATTGCTGGTGACAATGATAGACGAATCTTCGTCGATGCTGAACTACAAGGATAGCTCCAAAATAAAGAACGAGGTTGAAGTGTTCAAAACAGCGCTTGAAGACAGGTTCGGTGACCGGTTTGATTTGAAATTCCTCAGTTTGGGAGAAAAAACAAGAGCATTTGCTAAAACTGAGTTTCAGGATAAAAAAACCAATCTTGCTGATGGATTTGAATACCTGCATGATGTTTATTTCAATCGAAATCTTGGCGGTGTTGTATTGATCTCCGACGGAAATTTCAATGAAGCAGCGCACCCTATGTATGCTGCGGATCGTTTACAATTTACTCCTGTTTTTACACTTGGAGTAGGAGACACGCTGAATAAAAAGGACCTTTCTCTGAAATCCGTTTTCACAAATGAAGTAGCTTTTGTGCATAATACCTTCCCGATAGAAGCTTTGGTAGATGCCAATAAATATCCCGGAACAACGATCGTTGTTTCTTTGCTTCAGAACGGAAAATCAGTTCAGCGTAAAACTGTTGCTACCGCAAATTCTGCTTTCGACCAACAGCGTGTTGTGTTTGAAGTTGAGGCAAAGAATAAAGGATACCAGCGCTACACGGTAATGGTGGAACATAAAAAAGGCGAATTCACTTTTGAGAACAACAAACAGAACTGTTACATCGAAATTGTAGATACAAAAGCAAATATTCTGTTTTTGGCTGATGCACCACACCCGGATATTGCCGCACTTCGTTCAGTTTTAGAACTAGACAAGCGTGCCGTTATTGAAACCCAATTAACGAATAATTACACACTAAAAGGCGTTCTGCCAAGCATGGTTGTTTGGTATGAAAATGGAATCAAGCCGAACTCCGCACTGTTTCAGTCATTAAAAGACAAGGGCGTTCCTATTTGGTTAATTGTCGGACCAACGTGTACATCAAACGTGTTGAGCCAGTACGGATTGAACTTCAGGTTTTCAGGAAACGGACAGCAAGACGATGTTTATCCTTCGGTTTCAAGCGGTTTCAATGCTTTTGAATTTACCGACGAATGTAAGGCAATGTTCAAAACAGCTGCACCTTTGCGTGGAAGATTCGGGAGTGTTTCTGTACCATCTGATGCAGAAGTTATCCTGACGCAGCGTGTAGGAACGGTGGAGAAAAAAGATCCTTTGCTATTAATGTTAAATGGTAGAAAGGCAAAACTCGGAGTAACATTGGGCGAGGGAATGTGGCGCTGGAAAATGAAAGAATTCATGATGAAAAAGTCGAATGCCGGCTTTGAGGAATTCGTGAACAAAGTTTCGTTGTATTTAACGATCAAACAAAATACGGAACCTTTCAGAGTGACTTTCCCGAAACGCTTCATGGTTACTGAAGACATAGAAGCAAAAGCTGAATATTATAGCGAAGCAATGGAATTGATCACCACTCCGGAAATCGATATCCAGGTAACCAAAGTAGGAGGAAAGAGCGAAAAAGTGAATTTCTCGCCGGTAACGAATTTCTACAAGGCAAACCTGGGACAGCTTGCGCCAGGAGAATATAAATGGACAGCAAAGGCGAAATACAAAGGTAGAGTACTGACGAAAAGCGGAAGCTTTGTGGTTGAAGATATTGCTCTGGAACGCTTGACGAATAGAGCAGATTTCAGCGTGTTACAACAATTATCCAAGCAAAGTGAAGGAAGTTTCAATACCCTTTCGAATTATGAGAAACTATTGAACTCGCTGGAAAACAGAAGCGATATTGCGACCATGCAGTACGAAGATTCCGGCTATACTTCTATCATTGATTGGTGGTGGTATTTTGCGTTGCTGATTGTGATCTTCGGAACGGAGTGGTTCCTGAGACGACGCTGGGGGGCTTATTAAACCCATAGCCTTTCGGTAAGACAGGAATTGATATGCAACACAAGCTCAGTCAAAACCCTTTATGGGTACGGAAAAGAGAAGAGACTTGATCAAACTGACAAAACACGTAATATGGATGTTAAATTCGAAGCTATGTTCACTATTGGATCTACTATGTAGCTATGTGCTTCAAAAAAAACGGCTACCATTTCTGATAACCGCTTTCTCTTACCTAATTCAGTGTATTCTAATGTTTCAATACTCGGATGGATTTGCTCAACGAAGGAACAATGATGGAGTAAACCCCTGAACTCAATGTTGCAAGATGGAGCAATGTTATTTCATTGCTGAAAGTTCCTTCCAATACAACTCGTCCCAACTCATCCGTTAATTTATAGTTTTGACCGATGAACGATTTCGGAATGCTTACACTCAGTTCATCCGATGTTGGGTTAGGATAACAGTTCAATGTTTCTGATTTAGTTGTTGAGTTAATACCTGCTGTACTTCCTTCACTAACGCAAACTACCAGTGTTGGCCGTAATGTTGGGGTGATATGGTCACTTGAGCAGAAGTTCATTCGACGGTAATAATTCTCGTTCTGAAGCATGAACATAAATCCAAAGCTTCCTGCAGGATCATTTATCATGTCCTGAACAAGCTGTGTAACATCAATGTTTAAATAGTTTTGTGTAGGATTGGTCGTCCCACTAATTGAAACACGGTTTTGTGCAGTCGTATTTGGTTGATTATTCCAGTTAACTGTTGTTTCGTTCCAATCAGAGGTGATGCGCTCAATCCAAAAATCATTTGATCCGCTCAACTGAGAGTGTTGTCCCAGACCATTAGTGTAGTCAATCGCATACAATGACAATTCGGCGCTTTCAATAACAGAATTTTCAGGTATTATAGATAGTTCAGTAAAATCAATCAAACTCCTCAACACACCTGGTACACCTCCAAAAGTCCAGGCAGACATTGGGAATTGATTGTTGGTTCCAAAGTTGACCGTCATGTAAGAATCCGTTCCGTGAACAAATGCGTCTTTTCCAACGGAAGCATCAGGTTGCATAACTAAACATGAATCCGTTGTCTGTTCCACAATGAACGGAATACATTCACTCGTATCACTACATCCGTTAGCATATGCGATTACCGCAAAACTCCCGCTTAGTTCAGGAGTGAAAGCAGAACTGGTCTCTCCCGCAACAGGTGCTAAGTTGTTTTCACAGTCTAACCATTGATAAGCAGTTCCGCCAGTTCCAACAAGGTTTTGATCAACATTCTGAACACCGGAGTTAACTATGATTTCGGTTACCGTAAAAGAAGCACAATTGCCGTTACTAACACATCCGCCTTCTCCGCGAACAAAGTACGTTCCTGATTCAGTAACAGTAATCAATGCACCTGTACCAATCGGGTTAGAGCCACAAGCACCTGAATACCACTGCCAGTTTGCAGCATCATTAAGGTTTCCGCTGGTTACTGAAAGGGTTGATGAACCGCCTTCACAAAATGAAGTAGGTCCTGATATCTGAGCAAGATCTGGTTGAGTACAAGGTGGGACGGTATCAATTGAATAACATACTTCTAACATTGGGCGGAATGACCCAGTGGAATGATCGCTTGAGCAGAAATTCAATCTGCGGTAGTAGTTTTCATCCTGAAGTTTAAGCATGAAACCAAAACTGTTGGTAGGATCATCTAACATATCCTGCACCAAGTCCGTCACATCAATATCAAGGTAATTTTGGGTAGCATTGTTAGTACCTGTGAGGTAAACCCTGTTTTGGACCGTTGTTACGGGTTGGTTGTTCCATGTAACAGTAGATTCGTCCCAATTGGAGGTAATGCGTTCAAGCCATGCGTCGTTAGAACCACTTAACTGTGAATGTTGTCCCAATCCATTTGTATAATCGATAGCATACAATGAGAGCTGTGCGCTTTGAATTGTAATATTATCAGGAAGAGTAGATAATTCCGTGAAATCAATCAAGCTGCGCAATACTCCCGGATCCCCGTTGAATGTCCATGCGGAAGCAGGAAATTGGTTATTTGATCCGAAATTATTGTTCATGTATGGTCCGGTTCCATGTACAAAAGCGTCTTTCCCTGTAGTTGCGTCCGGTTGAAAAATCGCACAATCCGTTGAATAGGTAATGACCAGTTTGGGTCTCAGGTTTTGATTGGTGTGATCGCTCGAACAGAAGTTCATTCGTCGATAGTATGATTCATCCTGTAATTTCAACATTAACCCATAACTACTTCCCGGATTGTCCATTATATCCTGTATCAGGGCGGTAATATCAATGTTCAGATAATTCTGAGTTGTGGTTGATGTTCCTGCAAGCGCAACCTGGTTTTGGGTTGTTGTGGCGGGTTGATTGTCCCAGTTAACTGTAGATTCGTCCCAGCTGGTTGTGACGCGCTCGATCCAGGTAGCGTTTGATCCGCTTAACTGCGAATGTTGTCCCAATCCATTGGAAAAATCTATAGCATAGAGTGAAAGTTGAGCACTGATCAAGGTAGCATTAGCCGGTAAAGTAGATAGCTCCGTGAAATCGATCAAACTTCTCACCACCCCGGGATTTCCGCTGAAAGTCCATGCCGAAGCAGGAAATTGGCTGTTGCTACCAAAATTGTCATCGGTGTAAGAAGGTGTACCATGTACAAAGGCATCTTTTCCAATCGAGGCGTTCGGTTGAAATGTAACAGTTGTTTGAGCTGTTAAAAACGTTGTCAGACTGCAATAAACAGACAGTATAAGTAGTTTTTTCTTGTTCATATGTAATGATTCAGATGTGTGAGCGAAAATAGGATTTTTCTCGCAAATATTTGTAAATCAAGAACAAAAAAAGCCGTGGACAAGTTGTCAACGGCTCTTTCAGCTAATAAGGAGCTTATTTCTTCATCGTACTCTGCGCCATCATCTGTTTCATGGTCTTATCCATTCCTTCAGTTGATCCGTCAAGGAAAATAACGTTTCCGTTTCCTTTTTCGGCGAATTCTTTTACTGCTTCTGTCCACATTGAGAATAAGATCAGCGATGTGTCAAGATTTGCACTTTTCATTTGTTCGGCAGCTTCGGTCATACCACGTGCAACTTCTTCACGGAACAAAGCGATACCCTGTCCTTTCAATTGAGAAGCTTCTTTCTCTGCCTGCGCTGCAATCTTGATTGCGTTTCCTTCAGCTTCTGCAGCTTTAGTTTTCGTGATCAATAAGGCCTGGCCTTCATTTTCGGCAGCCGCTTTCAGGTTGTTGGAAGCCACCACTTTCGCCATTGATGTTGTGATTTCTGCATCAAACGTAATGTCGTTCAATTGTAAATCGATCAAATGGAATCCCCATGTCTCCAAAACGTGATCCAAACTATCTTTTACATCGGCAACAATTTCACCACGAAGTAAAAGGATTTCAGCCTGTTTTTTTGTTGCTACAAATCCACGAACGGATCCTTCAATTGTGCGCACCAATGCCTGAGAAAAACTGCGTTGATCAACGAATTTAAAGGCAACGTTCTTAATGGTTTCTTCCTGTGAGTCAAGAACGGCATAAACCAGCATAGCCTTGAAGTAAACATTTGCCTGGTCTTGAGTAATGGCCTGAAATTCCATTTCGTAAGCACGGTTCTGGATAGATACCTTGCTGTGTACCTTTTCGAAGAAAGGAATTCGTAAACTAAGTCCCGGGAAAATAATTCTCCGGTATTTTCCGAACATGGTTAAAACTGAAATTGTTCCCTGCTGAACAGTGATAAAGCTCATCAGAAGCAGTAAAACGCCGGCCCCGATGATAACTAGTAAAGGTATATTCATAATTAAGTTTTGATAAGTAAATGTAGTCAAATTGAAAAGCCAAAAATCACACTTCGACAAGCTTGATGTAAAAAAGCTAAAAATCCAAATCAAAATTCCAGTTCGAACCTGAGGAATCCTTTGAATTTTGGGATTGTTAAATTTTTCAATCGCACAACAATATTTTGAAAAGCAATTCGTTTTTGAAGAAATATCGTAAAGATGCCTATGATAAAAAAATACCCTCGAAACGCGCAACAAGAGGTTGCAAATCCATCTTTGGCTGTTATTAATCAAATCCTGAACTACAGCAAATCGTTGGAAGTAAAAAAACTAAAGCATACGAAAGTGCTTGTTCAGTTGAACTAGAATTATCGAACCATCATGAAGGCTATCTGGAAACGGGTAGCTTTTTTTTTCCTAAAGAGATCAGATAGAACTCCCGCAAAGACACAAATGTTCCCGCACATGCGGGAACGGCTCGCCTAACGGACTCGCTTTGTAAAACATAAGGCGTCCGTTAGGCGCCTTTTAATTTGCGTCTTTGCGGGAAAGAAAAAAGGTCGTATCTGTGATACGACCTCCAATTTCTTTTATCAGCAGATTACCAGATCTTAGCAACTTTCCCTTCCGGGTTTCTCATTTTGTCGCCTTCTTTCACTTCAAATGCAGCAAAGAATTCCGGACAGTTCATCAATGGTCCATTCACTCTGAACATCCCCGGTGAATGTGGATCTGTAGCAATTCGGTTCTTCAATTCAGCTTCTGTGTAGTTGATTTTCCACAATTGCGCGTAAGCAATAAAGAAACGCTGAGCCGGCGTATAACCGTTGATCTTTTTCCCTGATTTGTATTCTTCCGTCATTGTGTAGGCATAATACGCCATTGTCAATCCTCCTAAATCGGCGATGTTTTCACCCATTGTAAGGTTCGGATTCACACAATGACCGTCAATAGGGCAGAAGCCTCCGAAAGTTGCTCCAAGAATTTGCGTGCGCTCTTCAAACAATTTCTTGTCTGATTCCTGCCACCAGTCAGCGAATGTTCCGTCTGCTGAGAATTTTGATCCTTCGTCGTCAAATCCGTGGGTAAACTCGTGACCGATTACCATTCCGATTCTTCCGTAGTTCACAGCATCTTCAGCATTCTCATCGAAGAATGGAGGCTGCATGATTCCGGCAGGGAAAGCAATCTCGTTTAATAATGGATGGTAATATGCGTTCACCATGTGAGCAGGCATTCCCCATTCCTCTTTATCAACAGGTTTGTAAAGTTCGGAGAAATTCTTCTTTGAATTGTATAATGCAATGTTGTCAAGATTTTCAACGTAAGTTTCAGCTGTAATGTTTAGCATTGTCAAATCTTTCCACTTGCTTGGACAAACCAATTTTCGACCTATGGAATTCAATTTGTTCAGAGCCTCTTTTTTCGTGTCAGCCGACATCCACTCCAAGGTTTCCAAACGGTTTCTGTAAGCCGTAAGAAGATTGTCAACCATTGTGTTTACGCGTACTTTTGCGCTTTCAGAGAAAGTTTTGTTCACGAAGATTTTTCCAAGGATCTCTCCAAGAACTGATCCTGTTAAATTGTCAATTGCTCTTTCTTCAATAGGTTTCATTTCTTTCTTCCCGGAAAGTGTTCCCTGGTAGAAGTTGAAGTTCAATTTTACCCAATCTTCACTCAACGCATCAGCATAATTGTTAATAGTACACCAACGCAAATAATTTTTCCATGTGTCAATTCCTGCTTGCCCGCCTGACGTTTTTTCAAAAACCGAATTCAGTTTTTTCACGTATTCAGGTTGTCCAACAATGATAGTGTCAAATGTTTGGCTTCCAACAGTAGAGAAGTACAATTCCATATCCACCTTGTTCAGTTGCTTCAGGAAATCTTTATATGCTACTTTATTGTATGTAGCTTCAGGATTTCTCAATTCTTCAGGTGACATCATTCCGCTAGCCAAATCACGTTCCAATGTAAAGATCTCGTTAGCCGCATAGTCTGCATTAGCTTCGGTATAACCCGAAAGAATAAAAGCATCTTTAATGAATTTCACATATTTATCGCGAATTTCCTGCTTGTTCTCTTTGAAGTAGAAATCCTTGTTTGGAAGTCCCAATCCGCCTTGTCCGAAATAAGAAATGTTTCCGTCAACATTTTTCAAGTCCTGGCCAACTCCAAATCCAAACAGGGTATTCACGCCATACTTGTGCAATTCAGCTACGGTTTTGATCAAATCATCTTTTGATTTAATTGCATCGATCTTTGCCAATTTGCCCGAAATAGGTTTCATTCCCAATTCGTTGCGTTTTGCCATATTCGTGAAAGAAGAATAGTAATCTCCCACCAATTGGTTATCTGAACCTTTTGTTTTGTTGTCTTTCTGGGCATCGGCAAGCAAGCCTTTAATTACTGTTTTATTTCGCTTGTCCAACTCATTAAAACTTCCCCAGCGTGATTCTGAATTCGGAACAGGGTTTTCCTTGCACCAGGTTCCGTTCGCAAATTGAAAGAAATCGTCTTGTGGACGAACCGTTTTGTCCATGTAAGTCAAATCAATGGAAGTCGGCCCACCGGTTGTTGCAACAGTTTCTGTTACCGTATTTGTTGTTTCTGTTTTGTTTGCGTTTTGACATGAAGCCAAAGCAATTCCAACAATTCCTATGTTTAATAGATGTTTCATTTATTTGGATTTAATAGCATTTCAACGTGTGGAATATCGTCTTCGAAATATTCCTTACCGGTTGAAACAAAGCCTGTTTTATTGTAAAAAGATTCAAGGTGCTTTTGTGCAGAGATGCGGATAGGAACAACTCCGAATTCTTCGTGAGCGTATTTTACGCAGCGTTCCATAATCTCAATTCCAACTCCTGTTCCGCGGAATTCAGGGTTCAGAACTACGCGGCCAATAGCCACTTCTTCGTATGCAAGTCCAGGAGGAATGATACGGGCTGTTGCAATCACATCACCTTTCCCGTCGCGCAAAATCAAATGGTAGCACTTTTTGTCTTTCCCGTCAAGATCCAGGTAAGAACAATTTTGTTCAACAACAAAAGCTTTCAATCGAAGAGCGATAATGTCATGAAACTCATTTGTTGTGAGTTCCTTGTAAGGTTTAAACTGCCAATCTAAATGCATCTTTCTTTATTTAAGTCAAAAATCAAAAGTTAAAAGGCAAAAGTATTTTGAATTTTACCTTTTGCCTTTTGAATTATCAAGTTTGGATCACTCCAACATTATATTGTTTTTCTGCTTTTTTATGGTTTGCCATCGCAATTCCTTGCGATAAAACTTCACGTGTATGTGCAGGATCAATGATTGCGTCAAGCCACAAACGTGATGCTGCATAATACGGAGAGATTTGTGCGTCGTATCTTGCTTTGATCGTGTCGAACAATTCCTTTTCACGCTCCGGTGTAATTTCTTCACCTTTTGCCTGCAAAGAAGCAACTTCGATCTGCAATAATGTTTTCGCAGCTGCTGCCCCAGACATTACCGCAACTTCGGCTGTTGGCCAACCAACGATCAAACGCGGGTCATAGGCTTTTCCACACATGGCGTAGTTTCCTGCACCATATGAGTTTCCAACCACGACAGAGAATTTCGGAACAACGCTGTTTGCCATGGCGTTCACCATTTTCGCTCCGTCCTTGATAATTCCGGCATGCTCAGATTTGGATCCAACCATGAAACCTGAAACATCGTGCAGGAACACAAGTGGAATGTTCTTCTGGTTACAGTTCATTACGAAACGCGCCGCTTTGTCGGCAGAGTCGTTGTAAATCACACCACCAAACTGCATTTCGCCTTTCGCATTTTTTGAAAGTTCACGCTGATTGGCAACAATTCCCACGCTCCAGCCATCTATCCGAGCATAAGCCGTAACGATGGTTTTCCCGAATTCTTCTTTGTATTGTGTTAAGCTTCCTTCATCCACAATACAATCAAGAATATCAAGTACGTTGTATGGTTTATGACGTTCGTTCGGAAGAATTCCGTAAACGTCTTTTACATTTCTTTTCGGAGCAACAGAATCAATTTTGTCGAAACCGGCACTTTCAGGAGCACCAATTTGTCCCATCATTTTACGGATGGTTTTCAAACATTCTTCGTCGTTCTCTACTTTATAGTCACAAACACCGGAAATTTCGGTATGTGTTGTTGCTCCACCAAGCGTTTCGTTGTCGATAGATTCACCGATCGCAGCTTTTACCAGGTAAGAACCTGCAAGGAAAATAGTTCCGGTTTTATCTACGATCAGGCTTTCGTCCGACATAATCGGCAAATAGGCCCCACCTGCAACACAACTTCCCATAACTGCAGCGATCTGTGGAATTCCCATAGAACTCATTACTGCGTTATTTCTGAAAATGCGTCCGAAATGCTCTTTATCCGGGAAAATTTCATCCTGCATTGGAAGGTAAACACCGGCAGAATCTACAAGATAGATAATAGGCAGTTTGTTTTCCATTGCAATTTCCTGCGCGCGAAGGTTTTTCTTTCCTGTAATCGGAAACCATGCTCCGGCTTTAACTGTTGCGTCATTTGCCACAACAATACACTGTTTTTTGGAAACATAACCTATCATTACCACAACACCACCTGAAGGACAACCTCCGTGTTCGGCGTACATTCCGTATCCTGCAAAAGCTGCTACTTCAAATCGAGGGGTGTTCGGATCCAGAAGTAAGTTAATGCGTTCACGGGCAGTTAGTTTTCCTTTGGCATGAAGAGCGGCAATTCTTTTTTCGCCTCCACCTTTCATGACCTGCGCCAGTTCGGCTTCCATTTTGGAAATCTTCAGGCGCATTTCGTCTTCGTTCTTGTTGAATTCCAGTTCCTTTGGACTAATGCTCATGTTTTTCTTTTTAATAGCGTCCCAAATATACACAATTCAATGTAGATAGTTTATTGTCTTTCTGAGCCAGATGGGAGTTGGAAGAACTTATATTTGTCGGATGCAAGATACTTACAAACATAAGGGAATGCGCAAGCAGTTGATCCATGAATTACGACAAAAAGGCATTGTGAATGATGATGTACTGGCTGCTTTCGATGAAGTTCCGCGTCATTTTTTCCTGGATCTTGCTTTCGAACAACAGGCCTATTCCAATGTTGCTTTTCAGATCGGCGCCGGTCAAACCATTTCTCATCCTTATACAGTGGCTTTTCAATCATCCCTTTTAGAGCTGAAAAGAGGAGAGAAGGTGCTGGAAATCGGCACGGGGTCAGGCTTCCAAACAGCTATTTTGCACAAATTGGGCGCAAAGGTGTATTCCATTGAGCGTCAGAAAGAATTGCATGTAAAGGCCACTCATATTTTGGATAAACTGAAAGTGCGTGCTCAATTGTTTTTCGGGGATGGTTACCAGGGAAAAGAGATTTTTGGCCCTTATGACAAGATTTTGGTGACTTGTGGTGCACCAAGCATTCCCCAGAAATTACTTGACCAATTGAAGGTCGGCGGCTATTTAGTCATCCCGGTTGGTGGTGATGAAGGCCAGGAAATGGTACGAATTACCAAACTTGCAGAAAACGAATACAAGGAGGAATTGTTCGGGTATTTCAGTTTTGTACCGATGTTGGAGAAAACGGTGAAATAATTCTAAATTCCACAAGGTTAAATTCTAAAAATATCTACAAGTTAACTTCCCTTTAGAATTAAATGGAATTTTGTAAATTAGTTCTCACTCATAATTTGCTTACTACTATGAGATTGAACATTGCTTTACTGGTTACTACATTATTCTTTTCAGCCTTTTCGTTTTCCCAGCAACGGGTCAGCGCTGAAGTTTCTTCCCGATTGGAAGATTTATCTCTTGGTTTACAATTCCAGAAGGTGGTGAAGCCGCATTTACTTCTTGGTGCTGGATTATTGGTTAACGGAAGGTATTGGGGCGGTGGTGTAAACGATATTGATCAGACTGAATTTCCTTTTTCAGATATAGAAAGAAAAATAGTTGTAGACGGTGTGGAATACGCAATCTATGGCTATTCATCATCTTCGGGGAAAGCTTTCAGCGGCGTTTTAATGACGGGTTATTTTCACGAATTTTCTATGCTTCATGGTTTACGATTAAACCTGAATTTCCGTTGTGGATTAGTTCAAAACGAAGTATTCATGTTGTACAAAGAAGTAGGAAATACAGATTTCTTACCCAAGATCAATACCATTTGGCACAGCTACCAGGCAATAAGTCCTGAGATTTATCATACCATTCGCTGGACAGAGAAATTGACCATTTATTATGGTCTTCGGCTTCCTGTTTTCCTGAATTTCGGTAAAGATTATCATCCGAAGTTTAAGGAGGATATTTATAAAAGAAGTCTGCCGGAGGTGGCGATTGGTTTGAGTTTTTCATTGGAGAAGAAGTCTGAGGAAGATAATGTCGAATAATAGTGCTGGTGGAGGTGAAGGTAAGGGAGGGTTGGAATTGTCTGAATAATCTTTCTACGCTTTTACTACACTAAATAAGTAAATGCACTAATAAGTAAGTAGGCGAGTAACTAAATTTAGTTACTGCTCCAGTGAATACTGCTGTTTTCAAAGTATTTTCACTTGTTCACTACTAATCCTCGGCAATCTCCCAAACACCTGCAAATACACAAATAAGTATGTACACGAATAAGTAAATATGCGAGTAACTAAATTTAGTTACTGCTCAGTGGATACTGCCATTTCAAAGGCTTCTCACTCCAGTCAACCACTACTTCTCCATCAATCCCTCATAAGCATGCTGGATCTCCACAAATTTCTCTGCAGCCATTTTCTGTTGTGATTCTGTTCCTGTAGCAAAATTGTCAGGATGGTGGATCTTTACCAATTTCCGATATGCTTTCTTTATTTCTTCCGACGTTGAATTAAGAGGAATTCCCAATATTTCGTAGAAATAGGATTTATTCGTTTTTTGTTTCTTCTTGTTTTTTTCGTTTTCCTCTTTTCTGTGTTGCTGGTAAGAGGCGTAAATAGCAATGATTCGGGTAAGATTTTCCAGTGGAAGATCAAGGTCGGAATTGATTTGCTTCAGGAAGTTCAATTCCCGTGAATTTACATTTCCTGCAACCAATGCCAATCCGGTTAAAAAGTAAATAACCTGGGATCTCGAACCTTCATCCTTTAAATGAATCTTCATCCAATTCGTAATTGTGCTTGTCTGGATCGGATATTTTAAAGAGAACATCAGCGAATCACCGAAATTGTAATTGGCTTTGGTGAAATAGCGATGAAAATATTGATTGATGTAGATCGTCTTACTTTTTGTTTCCTGGTAATTGATCAACATCAGTTTCGCGCCAAGAGCCAGGTACGCTTCCAGGAAATTGTCTTCCGTTGGTTTTAGTGTTTGTGGGAAAATCCCTTTTCTCCAGGATTTCGCATGACGTGTTTTGTAAGCATAAAGTGTCAATCCACCTCCGAATGGTATAAGGAAAATCACGATTACCAACCAGGCGGGCAATTCAGAAGCGTAGTCAACAACGAGAGGTAAATTCGGCATTGGATCGAAGATAGTTATTTTTCAATTTCAATGGTAGAATGCAATTCGTAGAAAAAGAAACCCCGAAGGAGATGTTGTCATCGCTTCGGGGTTTCTTTTAATTGAATATTGTTTTATTAGTGTTCCTGTGCAGCTAAATAACGCTCTGCATCCAAAGCGGCCATACAACCAGTTCCTGCAGCAGTAATTGCCTGACGGTAAGTTCTGTCGGCTGCATCTCCGGCAACAAATACTCCGGGAACATTCGTTAATGAAGAACCTGGTTTTTCGTATTTGATATAACCTGTTTCATCAAGATTGATATAGTCTTTGAAAATGTCCGTATTGGGTTTGTGACCAATTGCAACGAAGAATCCTGTAGCAGGAATGGTTGTTTCTTCTCCTGTTACATTGTTCTTCACTTTTGCTCCTGTAACACCGTTTCCGTCACCCAAAACTTCTACGGTTTCAGTGTTGTGAAGGATTGTAATGTTCGGTGTATTGCGAACACGGTCGGCCATAATCTTGGATGCGCGGAATTTATCCGTACGAACAAGCATAGTCACTTTTGTACACAATTTAGAAAGGTAATGTGCCTCTTCACATGCTGAATCCCCAGCTCCAACAATAATCGTTTCTTGTCCACGGTAGAAAAATCCGTCACAAACAGCACAAGCAGAAACACCACCACCAATTTGCAGATAATGTTGTTCAGACGGCAAGCCTAGGTATTTCGCAGCTGCACCAGTTGAAATAATCACTGTATCAGCATGAATTTCGTGACCGTCTTCTGTCCAGCATTTGTGCACAGGACCGGAGAAATCAACTTTAGCGATGAATCCAAAACGGATATCTGTTTCAAAACGTTTTGCCTGAGTCTCTAGTTGAACCATCATTTCAGGTCCGGAAATTCCATCAGGATATCCTGGGAAGTTTTCTACCTCATTTGTTGTTGTTAATTGTCCGCCAGGCTGCATTCCCTGGTACATTACAGGTTTCATTTCAGCCCTTGCTGCATAGATTGCAGCTGTGTATCCGGCAGGACCGGATCCTATGATTAAGCATTTTACGCGTTCAGCACTCATGTGTTTTCAAAAATATTGGAACGTAAAAATACTTCAAATCCTTAGAGAGAAGGCAGGATGTTGATAACCGTTGAAAACTCAAGTTTTCAAGAATAGGGAAATTTAGATTCGACAGGTATAGACAAATGCAGGCGGAATATTTACCGGAGTAAACGTAATTCGCACCGACTTGAAAATACTCTTAATGGATTTTTTCGCATTCAACGAATACTGGAATTGAACATAAATCGAATCCTTATGCATAGCAGTATGACTTTCATTCAGAATGCGTTCCTTCAGTTCCAATGGGAAATTTGCCAACGGAAGAGAAGATACAATTGCATCCGCTTTATCGAATCCATGTTTTGCAAGGTATTCGGAGATCTTTTCAGCTGAATCATGAATAAGGTGAACACGCTTGTCTTTGATTTGAGCTTTCAACATATTCATGAAATTGTCGTTCAATTCAAAAACCAGGAGGATAGCATCCTTACGCATTTTTTCAATGATACGCTTGGTGAAAACTCCGGTTCCGGGACCAAGTTCCACAATTACTTTGGTGTTTTTGAAATCAATGGATTCAAGCATTTTCTTTGCAAGAAAGGGTGAACTTGGCGCCATTGCACCCACCATTTTTTTCTCACGCCAAAAATTGGCCACAAAACTTTTCTTACTCATGGGTTTGTTTAAGCTTGGATTGCGAATTTACCGTTGTTTACAATACCATAAACTTTTCCCTTCAATTCTTTTTCAAAAACAGGTGAGTTTTTAGTAGGTAAGTAGTTGGTTTCTGAATTGTATGTCCACGTTCCGGAAGGACTGAAAATGGTCAGATCTGCTTTTGAACCGGTTTCTAAATGGTTGTTTTCCAGACCTAAAATTGTTCGTGAATTCCCTGTAACAGCTTTCACAAAGGTGTTCAGATCGAAATCAGGTGAAGAAACCAATTCCGAGAACAATGTTTGTAAAGTCATATTGCCGAATTTAGCAAGGTCGAATTCCAATTCGGTTTCTTCCGTGTCGTTTGGTCGGTGATCACTCACAATTGAATCTATCGTTCCATCTTTTAAGCCATTCCAAAGACCTTTTCTGTCATCTTCGGTTCTGAAAGGCGGCATTACTTTATAGCATACATCAAAGTTTACAACATCTTTTTCCGTGTAAACCAAATGCTGGGCGTGAACATCTGCAGTAATATCCAATCCTCTTTTCTTTGCTTGTCGGATCAATTCTACACTTTCGGAGCAGGAAATTCCAGTGAAATGTAATTTTCCGCCAGTGTATTCAACCAACCTGATGTTTCGCTCCACCTGGATGATCTCAGCAATAGTTGCATCTGCTTTCAAGCCGGTTAATGTTGAAGCATAACCTTCGTTCACCATTCCTTTTCCTGCTATTGAATAATCGCGCGCAAAGGTTACAATGGTTCCGTTGAAGTTTTTGCTGTAAAGTAAAGCTCTGTAGAGAATTCCTGAACTTACAGGTACAAGATCGTCTGTAAACATACGAACACCGCTTCTGAACATGTCATACATTTCCGAAAGATGATCGCCTTTCATTTCGTGGGTGATACTTCCCAACACGTGAGCAGTACAAACGTTGTTTTCTGCCTGGCGCTGAACGTACTCAACAGTTGTTTTTCTATCAATAACCGGTAAAGTTGAGGGAAGAATTCCAACATGGGTGAATCCGCCGGCAGCTGCAGTATCCAATCCCTGGGCAATCGTAGATTTATGTTCTTCTCCCGGATCGTTGAAATGTGCTTTCAAATCTGCCCAACCTAATGAAACATGAAGATCTTCACCTTCAACAATCACTGCATTTTCTGAGTTTACTTTTTCGTTGAACGATTTGATAATCCCGTTCGAAATGTAAAGATCTCCAACCTGGTTATTCCAGGCCGAGTTGCTGTCAATGATTTTTGCTTGTTTAATAACTAATTCCATGTTTCTATTTCTTAAAGAAAAGTACCACTAACATTTCTGCAAAAACAAAGATAATCGCAAAAATGACACACCATTTCCAATAGGTAATAGGTTGGTCTAATTTTAAAAATGATGCACCAGACCAGTTTTTGGCCTCATAAATATCCATAGCCTTTATTCCGGCAAGTTCAAATTTGTTCTGTATTTCGTCTTCGTTCAAAGCGCTTACCGAAGATTCCATTCGGTTATAATTTACCGAACACGCTCCAACTGTTTTTCCTTGTTGCTGCAATTTGTAGTTTCCGGCTACCAACTGACGAACTGCTTCAATTCCCTGAACTTTCAGGAATGAAAGTCGATTTTGAACGAACAACTGCGGAATGAAACTTTGATCCTTCGAAACCATTTTTAGCGGCTCTTCGGTATTTTGAACTTTCACAGGAAATTTGCCGTCTTCACCGATAATAAGGAAGTAAGGGGCCTGACGTTGGCTTAACTCTCCTGTTCTTAGCAATAGAGTAGTGAACAATTGGTTTGCGGTAAAGCTTCCGAATTCTTCACCCAAAGGAGTTGAAAGTGCATAAACAGAGTAATCACCTGTTCCTTTGACAAAGAAAGGAGTTCCGTTCTCATGCTGAATAATTCCAACGGCATACCCTTTATTGGAATTGGAGAAACGAACGGCTTTTTTTACAACCGGAAGTGAAATGTTATCTGGTTTCTTTTCAAAAACACCATCGAAATAAGAATCGCTCGTATTGATCTTTTTTAACGACAATCCACTGGATTGCATTCCCGAAAACTGTGGAAGCTGAATTTTTGACAACAAGCTGTTCCAGCCAGAAGTTGTTGGATTACTTCCGGGAATAAGTAAAAGAGTTCCTCCTTCTTTCGTGAATTCGAACAAATGTTGTCCGACGGATGAAGGAAGGTTATTGGCACCATTGATAACAACAAGGTCTGCATCGTTTCCTGTAGTGGAAGTGAACTGTTGAACATTCATTTCTTCTACATGGTAGTAAGAATCAAGTTTATATACTCTTGCCACATTTTCAACGGCTTCTTCGCCGTCAAGGATGATTACTTTTCCATGTTCCTTTACTTCAAGTGAAAAGAAAAAGGCGTCATCCTGCGTCATTTGCTTGTCGTTGATACGAACTGATCCGGAAACATTGCCGACTTCAGGATTAAAGTAAGTCACTTCCAGTGTATCCGATGAATTTGGTTTCAGGTCGGAATAAACATCCCTGTTCAAACTCCCGATCTGGAAGGAAACTTCGATATTCTTCACCGGTTCATTGCTCGAATTGATCACACGGGCATAAATAACCTGCTCTGTTCCTTTCTTATGAATTGGTGATTTGAACCAAACGGAATCAACGTAAAGGTTTCCTGATTTTACCGGTTTCAGAACAACAGGATAAACCGTTCCTAGCCATTCGTTCTTCTTGTATTCCTTTAACTTTCCAAAGGTAGATTTTTGAAAATCAGAAAGATAAACTAGCTGTTTGTTTGCATACTTTTGACCATTCAATTCGCTTTCGTTGAGCCATTGTTGCCACCAGCCTGTAATGCTTTGCGCCGTTCGAACGAGTGGAGTATAGTCCAGATTTTCAATCTTTTCAAGGCACTTCGCCTTATTCAGTGTTTGCTTTTCCTCACTGCCCAGCTCATTTGTAAACAATAAGAATTGAGCATCACGCGGAGCATCATTGACAATTGAACGGGCAAGCTCTTTAGATTGTGAAAGCATTTCACCTGATTCTCCAAGCCTTGACATGGAGAAGGAGTTGTCGAGATAAATACCAATAATCTGTTTGCCTGCATTTGTTTTGGCTTGCGTAAGCGGTTTGTAGGGCTGCGCAAAGGCGAAAACCAGGAAAGCGAAAGCTAAAGCCCTGCAAGCGAAAATGATCCATTGCTTCAGTTTTCGCAAGCTGCGCTGTTCCTGTTCAACTGATTTTAAGAAAGTTAAGCTTGAAAAATAAAGGGTTTTGTAGCGTTTAAAATGAAAAAGGTGAATGAGAAGCGGAATAAGAATAACCGCGAGGGCAAATAAAAATTCAGGATACACCCATTTCATGTGGCTAAAATAATCATTTATGTGTTTTTTTCGAAACGGAGTTTTTCAGAGTTACGAACATTTTGCAGGTATAAGCCAAGACTTGTACCTACAAATCTGCATTATATGTTAAAACCCCTCAAAAGCCCCCAATCCAAATAAAGCGAAATCGTATTTACAAGGATCTTTCGCGTCAAACTCAACCAATGTTTCCTGGATTTCTGCTACGGATTTCCAGTCGTTTTGCGTTCGGTTGAGAATTCCCAGTTTTCTGGCTACGTTACCCGTATGCACATCAAGTGGGAGGTGGAGTTCACTCATTGGAACCGAATCCCAGATTCCGAAATCAACTCCTTTATGGTCTTTTCTCACCATCCAGCGCAAATACATGTTGATGCGTTTTGAGCTGGAGCCTTTCAACGGATTGGCGATGTGTTTTTCTGTTCTGTCGGTAAACGGTTGAGTTGTAAATTGTTCCCTGAAATTGACAATTCGCCCGAAAGCTCCCATATGTTCTTTGTGATTTGAAAATGCTCCTTCCAAACCTTTTCCGTCAACGTACAATCGGTTCAAGGCCACAAAAAAGGAGTTCAGGTCAATATCGTTAAAGGTTCTGTGAACGAATTTGAGTTTTTGTTCCCTGTAATTCAAAATGAAATCGTGTGGGCTGTTATCCATGATTTCAAGGATCCGTTCACCGCTCGTTATTATCGATTTCCGGTTTCCCCAGGCAATTGTAGCTACGAGAAATGCCGCAATTTCAATATCTTCTTTTTTTGAAAAACGATGTGGAAGCTGGATAGGGTCCGTTCCGATAAAATCAGGATTGTTGTACTGTTCAGCTTTGCGTTCCAGCAATTCGAACAATTCCTCTTTCGACATAATTATGCGATAATTGAACCGTCTTGCATATGCAATGTTCTGTCGGCCATTGCCGCCAATTCACTGTTATGTGTAACGATCACAAACGTTTGTCCGAATTCTTTTCGAAGATCAAGGAACAACTCATGCAGTTCCTGCGCGTTTTTTGAGTCCAGGTTTCCGGATGGTTCATCGGCAAAAATTACGGACGGGTTGTTCATTAAAGCTCTTGCAACGGCAACACGCTGCTGTTCACCTCCTGAAAGTGCACCCGGACGGTGAGAAGCTCTGTTCTCTAGTCCAAGTTTACTAAGTAATTCCATACCGCGATCTGTAGTTTCCTTGATGCTTTTTCCGCCAATAAGAGCGGGCATAAGAACATTTTCCAATGCACTAAACTCCGGCAATAACTGATGGAATTGGAAAACGAAACCAATTTCCTTGTTTCTGAACTTTGAAAGTTGATTATTTGAAAGCGAGAACGGATCAACACCATTCAATAGAACATTTCCTGAATTGGGTTTATCCAACGTTCCCAGGATTTGGAGAAGTGTTGTTTTTCCTGCACCTGAAGAGCCAACTATTGAAATGATCTCGCCTTTTTCAATATGAAGGTCAACACCGTTCAAAACCGACAGGTCGCCGAATTTCTTTACAATTCCTTTCGCCGTCAGCATTATTTGTTCATTTTTAGAGAATGCCCCATTTTGTCGACCTTGGTCTGCAGGTATCTTTCATTATGAACGTTTCTTCCAACTTCGATTGCAACAGTTTCTACGATCTCAAGCCCGTAACCGATCAATCCTGAACGTTTCTTTGGATTGTTGCTCATCAGGCGAATTTTCTTAACCCCCAGATCATGAAGAATTTGAGCTCCGATACCATAATCACGCTGATCACCTTCAAAACCAAGTTGAATATTGGCTTCAACCGTGTCCAGGCCTTCTTCCTGAAGCTTATATGCTTTAAGTTTGTTCATTAAACCAATTCCGCGTCCTTCCTGGTTCATGTATACGATTACACCTTTACCTTCAGCTTCAATCATTTGCATTGCGTGTTCCAGTTGTGGACCACAATCACACCTGCAAGATCCGAAGATATCTCCGGTAATGCATGAAGAGTGTACGCGAACCAAAACCGGTTCATCGATATTCCATTCACCTTTTATCAAGGCTAAATGTTCTTGACCGTTTGAGTTTACTGAGTAAGCTACCAGGTCAAAATTCCCGACTTTTGTCGGCATTTCTACTTTTACTTGTCTTGTAATTGACGATTCGTGTTTCATTCGATAAGCAATTAAGTCTGCAATTGAAATAATTTTCAGATCGAATTTCTCTGCTATTTTGACCAATTCAGGTAGTCGCGACATGGAACCATCTTCATTCAGGATTTCACAGATCACACCTGCCGATTCAAATCCGGCCAATCGTGATAAATCTGTAGCTGCCTCAGTATGTCCCGCTCTTCTAAGAACCCCTTCTTTTCTTGCGCGAAGAGGGAAGATGTGCCCTGGTTTACCAAGTTCTTCAGGTTTTGTGTTCGGATCGATAAGTGCCAAAACGGTTTTTGAACGATCAGAAGCTGAAATTCCTGTTGTACAGCCATGTCCGATTAAATCTATAGAAACCGTGAACGGTGTTTCGTAAGCCGCTGAATTGGTATTCACCATCATTTCAAGCTCCAGCTCGTCGCACCTTTCCTCAACCAATGGGGCACAAATCAGTCCGCGACCGTGTGTTGCCATAAAATTGATTACTTCGGGAGTGGCATTGCGTGCGGCAGTCAGGAAATCACCTTCGTTCTCTCTATCCTCGTCGTCAACAACAATAATCACTTTGCCAGCCTGAATTTCAGCGATGGCTTCTTCTATAGTATTTAATTTGAAAGACATATCCTTAAAAAGTTCCACAAAGTTACCGCTATTCTAAAGAATAACGTCAAAAAATAGTAGGAAAATCAATCAGTTTTAAAATTTAGATACCAAGGTAAATAAATTATCCGGATTTACTTCTTTTCGAAATAAAAAGTTGAAGTGTGGCTATCGTTTTGAAAATTATCGATCCAAACCTTCATTTCTTTTTTGATTGGTCTGGTATAAATGATCCTTTTTGGATAATCATTCTTGTTATTGATAAAGATGAGTGTGTCGTTATCGAGGTTGCTGCAAATGAATTTCGTGTCGGTATCGTTGATATTTATCTGGTAAACGAGCTTGTCATCATCGAAGTATAATTTCAATTTTTCAACGGATTGAAGACCGTGATCATCCCAAACTGTGGTTCCGGTATACATTTCATCATGCTTTTCCCAGGTTTCAACAACACTGATTCCATTAAACTCAGCCTTCCATTTACCAAGAAACCAATGGGGTAGATACTGATTTTTGGTGCAGGAAAACAACATCAGAACGGGGATGAAGAGAATAGCAAAAGTAGTTTTGAGTTTTGAGTTTGCCATGAGTAGTTTTTCAACACGAACCGCTGTCCATTGTGTGATATTTCATTAAAACTATCCAATTCCGTTTTATAAGTCACAATTTTTTCGACGAACTCGTTCAAATCTTCCGCTAAAAGAATATTTTTCCCGTCAGTACCACCCAAAGCATTGTTCACCAGGGGAGTTGTAAGACAGGGAAGATTACTGGCCATTGCTTCAAGGAGTTTGTTCTGTAGTCCGGTTCCGATAAACAATGGGGCGACAAAAAAGTGAGCACTTTGATAACTCACTCGTATATCGTCAACCCAACCGGTGACAACAACATTTTCAGAAGCCAGATTTTGAACTTCTTTGTTTGGATTAGCGCCGGCGAGAAGCAAGCTCAAACGAATATTTCTTTTTTGAAGTTCCGGCATGATCTTGTTCACCAGGAACAATGCTGCAGCAACGTTCGGAGCGTAACTGAAATTCCCCGTAAAGATCAGGTCGTATTTTTTTTGAATGTTGAGGTCTTCAAAGAAAGATTCGTCAACGCCGTTCGGAACCACATGAATTTTATGCTTCTTGGGGTGATGGATGTGGTTTTTATCCTGTTCTGAAATGATAATATGATTTTCGAAATAATCAAACGTCAGGGTTTCATACCGCCGCAATCTTTTGGTTTCCAATTTATAAAACCACGATTTATAAAACGGCTCGCTTTCAATCCGGCGTTCCATTCCTTTACTTAAAGCATCCATGTAATCAATGGTCTTTGGACAGAAATGATAATTCTTTACATATTCTGAGCAGCGAACCAATTGACAATAAATATGATAAGGTTTTACTTCTGCCAGTATTTCCGACACTTTTTTGCGGATACCTGGGCGGTAGAAGTATTGAACCTGGAATGGTTTCTTCGAAAAAAGGCTCAACAACAACTGGAAAAGCAAGCCCGCTTTAGTTAATTTGAAAACGTGAATTGACTTGCAGAACTCTTTCACCCGTGCCATTTCCTCCGGTGTTACATCCTTGTCAGAAACACAGATCAAAGTGATGTTGAAAATTCCTGATAAGGATTTCAAATGATGGAAAGCACGCAGTTTATCTCCTTTTTCCAATGGAAAAGGAAAGCGCGACAAACAAACAACAATATCTTTCTTATCTTCCAAAAGCTTCTGTTAAAATGGCTTTGACTGCTGCAAAACTATGTTTTTTTTGAATGTAGGTTTTTCCCTGTGTACTGACAGATTGAAAGTAATCGCGGTCCAATTTGAGGTGCTCGATGGCTTTTAGCGTTTCCTGTTTGTTCTTTACCACAATCAAACCTGATTCTTCACCAATTCCCTGTGCACCGAAATCTGTTGTAACAACAGGAATACCATTCCCTAATGCTTCCAGTACTTTAACTTTAATTCCACTTCCGCTGAAACTTGGAGCAACCAGGATTCCTTTTTCAGCCATGAATTCAGAAACATTTTCAACTCTTCCAAGAAGTTCTATTCCGTCAGGGATTTGTGCAGAAGAAAAGAATTCGTTGAAGCCTCCTGCAATGGTTAGTTTATGTTTTTGAAATTCCGGGTCTTTCCAGCATTCAAACAAATAGTTTACTGAATCAATGTTAGGACCCCAATTCTTTGACCCCAGGAAGAAACATTCCGGTCCGGTTGAAATCGTTATAGGGTTCGTTTCAACTGTAATTGGCAGTAATTTGGTTTTTACGTTCGGCAGCAATGAATTGAAAACATGTTCATCATCACTACTAATACAAAAATTGATGTCAACCTTGCTGATCAATTCCAACTCCTTTTTTTTCAATCGTTTAGCCTGAATTTTATAGAGGAATCGTTTAATCGAACTTTGCTGTTTTGAAAGAGTAGTCCAGTTGATGAATTCAACATTATGACTTCTTAACCAGAGTTTTGTATCAATTTGAGGGTTTGCTTCTAAAACAGCGTAAAGTGAAAACAAACTGTCGCAAACAATAAGGTCATACTTTCTTTTTGTGAGTTGATCTTTCAGCTTTTGGCTTTTGAATCGCTGCAGAATATAACTGGTTCCGGAAAATAATGATAGTAAAAAGGGAAACGTCCTTATTTCCGTATCGATCTGTTCGAAGTTCGACGATTGAAACTGTGTTTGCAGGTATTCCTTTGTTTCGTTTGTGAACGGGTGTTTGTGTGTTGCCAGAACAAATGCATCGGCTTTGATTACACTTGTGAGGGCATCTGCAAATTGTTTCATTGCAAATGTTCCACCGTCAACATTCGGTACCGGGGGTTTGTGTGCAACGTAAAGAACTGTCATTTTCTAAAACCGAAACTTAATAGAATTCGCCATGTTTTCTTTTCGAAAACCCTTAAGTCGTTTGAAGCAGCTGTCATTAAGACGATTGCAATAGGAGTGAGGACGACGGTTGGCATCCACATTCCCCAGAAAGGAGTTACACTATTCGTTTCCGCCAAACTTTCGCCCACGCTGAAAAGAACGAAATAAACCATAAAGAGGAGGGCTGCAATTACCACAGGCGCTCCGAAACCTCCTTTTCGAACAATTGCTCCAAGCGGTGCCCCAACAAAGAAAAGAATGAGAACCGCCGCAGAAAGTGCAAATTTTCGATGGAATTCGAGAAGAAATTTCCCGTTGCTGTTTTCAAGGCTTTCATACACCAATTTCTCGTTTTCAAGATTTTGGTTCAGGTTTCTCAGGTTGACAATTGCAGTATTTAACGCTGCTTTACGTTCTTCCTTGTTGAAATCATTCAAAGAAAGTGTTTGAGCAGGAACTTCCTGTATACTGTCTCTTAGTTTGGCCGATTTTCCTTTGTTTGCAGCGTTGAAAACGATGGATTGAAAGAGCGGGCGCTCCATTTTTCTTGATTTCTGAAAATCTATACAGCGTTTATCACTTTCTGTCTGCATACTGTCTCTAGCGTCCTGTATCTGGAAGACATTCAACATCTCGTATTCATCTTTGAAAAGGTCTTCCTGGCTTCTGTTGAGATTGAAGCCCATTAAACTCATTTTATAAGTTGCTTCCGTAAATTCGATGTCGTTTGCCGGCCTGCTGGATGAACCTTTCATGATAAATTCACCCTTCGGTGGAAAAATCGGAGGCATAGAATTCAATTCTTCGATCACGCGGCCATTGCCCATTTTGAACAGAAGATAATCGCCGCGTTTACTTTTATAGATTGTTCCGGAATCGGCTTTGATGGTTTTGGTTACCTGCGGTTCCGAATAATCGTGAATAGTAATCCCATAAAACGTATTGTCCTTTCCGCTTTCCACTTTGATGGCAAATTGATCGATTTCCTTGGAATATGATCCGGGTTTCAGAAGAATGGAAACCTTGGTTTGCTGAATATCGAAAATGAGTGAGTGCCATTTCAGGTTTGCAACCGGAATAACGTAGTTCGAAAAGAAAAAAGTTCCGGTTGAAATGAGCAGAACCACAAAAATCAACGGTTTCATGATTTTTGTAAGTGAAAGCCCGGAAGATTTCAGCGCGGTTAATTCATTGTTCTCTGCCAAATTCCCGAAAGTCATAATTGAACTTAGCAGGATTGCCAGTGGAAGAGCGAGCGGAATCAAACCGGCGGAAACATAAAAAAGTAATTCTGTGAGAACACCAACGGAAAGACCTTTTCCCATCAGATCATCAATGTATTTCCACGTAAATTGCATGATCAGCATAAACATAGAAATCGCGAAGGTCACGATAAACGGACCTGTAAACGATCGAATACTGAAAACGGTAAGTTTCTTCACAATGTTTCTGCGGCAAAGTTAACCACAAATAAAGGATTGCCGGGTGTTAAGCTCCGATTACTCTTCTCAAATTAGAGATCTGCTTCTCCCAAAGTCGTTTAATTTCTTCGTGTTCAGAAGGTTCTGCATAGTCAGTAACAGTAAAAATTACCGCCTTGGTCATCGGATCAATCGTGTATCTCATTTCAAAGAAGGTATCCAGTTCATCTTCTTCATCAAAGATCCATTGCCATTTAATGCTTTCGCCTTGTTTCTTATTAATCAATCGCGCCTGTTCTTCGCTTTTATCCCATTCAAAAGTGTACACTTCGTCGCGTACAAAAACATCATCGGCAAACCATTCACTCAAACCGTCGGGTGTAGAAATTAGTTTATCAAGAACTTTCGGAGAAGTTCTTAACACATATTCCAGTTCGAATTTTTCCTTATTTGCCATACTTGCTTAATAATATTAATTTCGCGTCATTATTCATTCGTCGCAATATACATAAATCTTTTCATGGCGTTAGTACATAGTCTCGAGAAAAATGGTAACAAATTGTTTAAGTACAGAGGACAGATTCCTGTGATACTCTTTGTTTTAGCCGTCCCTGTAATTTATTTCACAGATGTAACCTGTATCCTGAAAAACGAGGAATTGTATTATATATTATTCGGGGTTGCAATTGCAATGTCAATTGCCGGACAAGTAATTCGTGCTATTGCGATCGGAACAAGTAACAAGAATACTTCAGGAAGAAATACAAGTGAGGGTCAAGTTGCTGAAGCATTGAATACAAAAGGAATTTATTCTACAGTTCGTCACCCATTATACCTGGGCAATTATTTCATGTGGATAGGAATTGTAGCGTTCACATTTAATATTTACTTTTTCATTATTGTAAGTCTGTTGTTCTGGTTGTATTATGAGCGCATCATGTTTGCAGAAGAACGTTTCCTGGAAAGAAAATTCGGGGATGACTATGTGAATTGGTCAAATCGTGTTCCCGCATTTTGGCCTTCAATGAAAAATCATGAGAAAGGTGAAATCAGCTTTTCAATGAAGACGATCCTAAGAAGAGAGTACGCTGGTATTTCAGCCACGGCAATCGGATTTATTTTTGTTGCATATGTAAGAGAATGGACGATCACCGAAAAGATCCCTACAAGCTTAAACTATGTTTATTGGTTGGCTGGCGCTTTACTTTTCAGTTTGATTCTCAGAACACTAAAGCACAGTACAAAAATTTTATTCGAAGAAGATCGTTCGTAGGCTTGTTAAAATAAAAAAACGTTCTAACTTTGTGCCCGCTTAAGGGCATATTTGGCGAGATGCTAAATTGGCTGGAGCGCAGGATTCATATCCGCCTGAGGCGGATGGGAGTTCAACATTAGATAAATATTTGGCGAGGTAGCTCAGTTGGTTAGAGCGCCGGATTCATAACCCGGAGGTCGGGAGTTCAAATCTCCCTCTCGCTACACAAAAGGAAGTATTTTGCTTCCTTTTTTTTGTTTGTACTGGTTAGAGTGTCGGATTCATATCCGCCCGAGGCGGACGGGAGTTTATACCAATAGCTACAAAGGAAGTACTTCGTTCCTTTTTTGTTACATAAAGAGTACTTTATTCTCTGCGGTTAAATAAAAGAATTCTCAATTTTCTGTAACAGCGAAATCACAATGCTTTTTTACATTTGTTCAAAAATCATTAATGAAGATTGCAGGGCTATTTCTTTTTTGTGCTTTGATGGCTTTCGGCTGTACGATGAAATCGTCGAGGAATAAGGATAGAGTTATCTCTGTTGATACCGCCAAAAACTCAGACTCTGTTTCTTTTGTTTGCATTATAGATACACCCAATTGCTCTGATGCCGGTTGTACTGGTACTTATAAAGGGATTGAGTTTATCGACCCGGCATATATTGAACGTTATGGGTTGAATGGGACTGACGTTGCTCACCAGTACTCCAATAAAATGTGCGAGTATGTGGGGAAGAAATTGAAAGCATTGTATTTGGCCGGACAATATGCTAAAGTAGATTTTTCGCGGATTAAACTGCAGACACTTGGGATGGATCAAGGCAAGAATTACGTAGAATACCGTGTGGAAATTCCTTTTGTTGCAGTTCCGAAAGAGCAGGCAATGACCGGGTTTGACCATTGTGGAGGCTGGGGACACACTCCTGAGATCAAAAAACGAAAGTTTGACCTGTTGAACAGCACAAATAAAATAGTCAAGAACAAGAGGTTGTGGGTAAGTCGTTTGTTCAAAACCAAAGAAGGACTTGAAGAGTATTGGATTCAGTGGCAACACATGGATTACCAATAGAAGGAGGAACCAATCTGTTAGGAACTTAGACTTCACTACCGCTCGTCTTCTATCAAAAGCTATGCTTTTTCTTATCTTTACATCATGAAATTTGAAAAAGAGCTTTTAAGCAGAAGCGGCGCTTCGTGTGAGATTAGTGGAGCAGGAAACGACCTTGTTCCTTACCTTGTTGCACCGAAACCAGGAGATAGCGCCGATCATTATATTTTGATCAATTCTGCACTGAAAGAACAACTTGAGGGAAACACTGATTTGGTACCGAACCAATGGCGAGGCTTGAACGAAAGCATGTGGAGTGAGATAGAGGCAGTAAAAGTGGTTGCTTACCGCGCTTTGCATTTACTAAAAGAAGAAAGCTGGGCCCAGGATTCCCTTGAACAGATCTATCTTGATGAAGAAACATTGGAATGGGCAAAATCTGCTATGGAAGACGAAGATGCGGTTAAGCATTTCGATTCAAATGGAGTTCAGCTAAAATCGGGAGATTCTGTGGTTTTGATCAAAGATCTTGATGTGAAAGGAAGCAGTATGGTTGCCAAGCGCGGAACGGCTGTTAGAAATATTAAGCTTGTTCATGACAATGCGGAATTGATTGAAGGGAAAGTCAATGCGCAGACCATTTATATCCGAACTGAATTCGTAAAGAAATGATGTTAAAGAATTACTAATTCATCAACCCTCCATTTTATTTGCCGTTTAAGGTTTAAATTTATGTTCAAATCTATCTAATTATGACAGAAATTCTCGATGAAGTAAAAGCGGAAAAGAACAGTGTTTTGAAAACACGTTTGATCTGGGGCTTGCGGATTTTCCTTTCTGTAATGTTCCTTTTTTCAGCATTCTCGAAGTTATATCCAAGTCCTGCATTAGGTTTGGGAACTTTTGAAGGAAAGCAACTGATTCCAATGGGATTTGATCCTTATTGGGCAGCTATTTTTTCCAGAACTATCGTGGGTGGTGAATTTGCTCTCGGTTTAGGTTTGTTGATGCCGTACTATTTCAGAAAATTGGTAATCCCGGCTTCGATTCTTATGTTATTGGTGTTTACGGTTCATTTGTCTTACCAGTATTTTACCAATGGAAATGAATCGAATTGCGGTTGTTTCGGAAGTTTAATGCCTTTTAGCACGCTGGAATCAATTGGAAAGAATGTGATATTCCTGGGGTTATTTGCCTGGTTGTGGCTATTAACGAAAGGTTATGAGGACAAAAAAGTGCTTTGGATTCCTTTTGCAGAAGCTTTCGGTTGTGTTGCCATCGTAAGTTTGATAAGCATGAAATCTGCGGCTCCAACCGCAGCTGTGGTCGTAGTTGAAGAACCGAATACTACTGTTCAGATCCAAAATGGAAAAGGAGAAAAAGATCCGGTTATTAATGAAACTCCTGTAAATGGTGAAACGCCGAAGGCTGATACCACTAAAAAAGTGAAGCCGGCTAAAGTGGATGAACCTAAACAGGGTAAGAGTGGATTTAAAAGCCAATACGCAGATATAGATCAGGGAAAACAAATCTTGTGTTTTTTTGCGCCAGGATGTGATCATTGCAGGGAAGCTATTCGTGAGTTGGTTGCAATCAAAAAAGCCGATCCAAATTTCCCGGAATTGAAGATTATTTTCATGGATGAGGAAACGGAACTGATTCCTGATTTCTTCGAACAGGCTGGTATGAAGTTCACCTATAAAGTTTTAGACATTGTTACTTTCTATACTGTGATGGGATCGAAAAACGATACACCGAATATTTACTATATCTGGAATGGTAATGTAATTAAGTCGTACAGTGGAACAGAGGATCGCAAATTCAACGCTAAAGAGTTTAAGACGTTGATTCAGAAGAAATACAGCGAGATCAAATAACATATTTATAAAAACAAAAAAACCTCATAACAATATTGTTATGAGGTTTTTTTGTTTTTAAGACGTTTCTATTTTTTCTATTTCGATTCTGTTTTTGCCGGTTCACCTGCAGTTGTTGTAGTTGCCGGCGGCAATGTTTTCATTACAACTTCAGTAGGAGAGGTGCGTACCTGGAGAAACAGCCAGTTGTACATTTCATCGGTTCTGAAAATACGTTCCAAAGCCCCGTGATTTGCTCCCGGAATTTCAGTGTAAATCAAATTTTTTCCGCTGTTACATTTTTTGATGGCCTCAACAACTTCCCGTGACCGCTGAACTGGAACTGCTTCATCTCGGTCGCCATGCTGAATCCACATTGGAATGGAAGCCATATTCGCCGCGTCCTTGATATTTCCCCCGCCACAAAGTGCAACCGCAGCAGTGATCTTAGAAGCGTATTTTCCTACAAAATGCATGGTTCCGTAACCACCCAGGCTCATTCCGCAAACGTAAACCCGATTGGTATCTGTTTGATAAGTAGTTTGAATGTACTTCAAGACTTCATAGATCTTGTCAGGATTCCAGCTTCCACTTGCTACCTGGGGAGCAACAACTATTGCATTGATCTTTCTGCCTTTTTCAATTTCATGGATAACGCCATATTTTTTCACCTTGTTCAGATCTGTCCCCGACAAACTTTTTCCATGTAAGAAAATAAGAACAGGCGGCTTCGTTTTGAGAATACTGTCGCTTGGCAAATTCAGCCAAAAATTGTACTCGGTTTTTCCTCTCACAGCAGATAACTGGGCGTTAACAGCGAACGTAACAGTCATCAAGATTACAAACAATATTCCCTTCATTCAAAATAATTTGTGCCAAAGATAGCTTTTTCTGAAAAATCAGGAATTAAGGGATTTTGCTACAGCTGTGGTTCAATAAGTGGAGATGAAACGAATGGTTACAAAAAAAGCCCTGAAGCAATAGTGAAATCTGCTTCAGGGCTTTCTATATTTTCTTATCGAAATTATTTCATTGCGTCGTACATCGCTTTGTACTTCGTTTCTTTTTCTGTGTTTTTGAATGCCTTAGACATTTGCCACAAACTTTTTACCACTTCTTTATCTGTAGGTTCGATAACAATGTATGCTTCAAGTGCCGGCATCGCTTTTTCAAGGTAAACCAAGCTTTCTTTTAGCAATTCATCTTGCTTCGCTTTAACCGGCTCATCATTAGCACGACGGCGAACTTCCATTCCTTTTGTGAAATAGTAACTTCCAAGGTTAAATAATGCATCGGAATATTTCGGATCAATTTCAATAGCTTTTCCTAGGTATTCAGAAACTTTCGCATCGTCATTCTTATCCATATAAATTGTTCCCAAAACATAGTAAAGTGCTTTATTTTTAGGTGCTTTACTGATTGCGCCATCAAGGAAAGCCATTGCCTCATCCTCTTTCTTTGCAGAAATATATGCAGTTGCTGCATTCAGGTATGTTTCTTCCGGCTTGTAGTTCATTTCAGCACACTTTCTATAGTACTTTGCAGTGTTTTCCCAATCTTTTGCGTTTTGAGAAGCGATTGCAGCATAATAGTAATAGATCGTATCTACCTTGTTGATCGCTCCACCAACTTCTGCATTAATAGCATACAGTTGAGCAGCTTCTGTAAATTTACCTCCATCAAACAACGTTTTAGCCTGGACATCAATCGTAGTTAGAATAGAGTTCACGCTTTGCTCGATCTGGCTTTTGAATTTTCCAGAAGTTGTATATGACTTATTATAAGCTTCAACCGCAACAGTAATTGAGTTTTCAGGGAATTGTGCATTGAATTCAGCATCATTCATCATTCTCAACAATTGTCCTGAAGCATAAATTTCTCCTTTGTAGAATAAAGTTTTCGGAGAAGCCTGCGTTTCTGCATTTGCGGCCGCCTGGTCGATAAATCCTTTTGCTTTAAGTAAACTTTTTTTAGCGTTAACCATATCACCACTTGCAAAAGAAGATTCGAACGACTGGAACGCCAAAGCAGCATCCGTCTCAGTTTTCTTTTGTGCAAATGAAACAGTTCCGGCGAATACCATAACTGCTGCTAAAGCTATTTTCGAAGTGTTTTTAATAATCATAACTTTTAAAATTTATGTGCTTCCATTTTTAAGCACGCTCACTATTTTCAACTATTATGCCAAAGAGATGTTCGTTTGACAGAATTCCATAAAATTAAAGAAGAAATTCAGTTTTTATACAAAATCCGGCAGTAGAAAAAATCTAAAGCCGGATTTCGTTGATTATTCTGTATTATTCTTCGGTGTTCTCTGCTGTTTCTCCTTCAGCGGAGTTGTTTTCTGATCCATCTTCCGCTGCCGGTTCGATCGTAATTGGATTTCCATCTTCATCAAACTGATCATCCTCCTCATCAGAACGCGGAACGCGAGCTACGGCTGCGATCTCAGCATTCCCTTTCAGGTTGATCAAACGAACACCCTGTGCGGCACGACCCATCACACGGATGGTATCAATATGCATACGGATAGCAACACCTGCCTTTGTTATGATCATTAGATCGTCTTCATCAGCAACGGTTTTAATTGTCAGCAACGCACCAGTTTTTTCAGTAATAGAAATCGTTTTCACACCTTTTCCTCCACGGTTAGTGATACGGTAAACCGGTTCACCATCTTCAGGATCGTTCAAATAAGAACGTTTTCCGTAACCTTTTTCTGAAACAACCATGATCGTTTCGCTGTTATCCTTCACGCAGATCATTCCAACAACCTCGTCTTTTGGACCTTGAAGTGTAACGGCTTTCACACCGGAAGCATTTCTTCCCATCGGGCGAACTTTCTCTTCGTTGAAGCGAATTGCTCTACCTGATTTCGTTGCAAGAACCATTTCGTTGGTTCCGTCGGTCAATCGTGCTTCTAACAATTCGTCATTTTCACGAATCGTAATGGCGTTGATACCGTTGGCACGTGGACGAGAGTAGGCCTCAAGAGAAGTTTTCTTGATGATACCCTGCTTCGTACACATTACGATAAAGTTGTTGTCAACATATTCTTTATCCGTAAGATCTTTCACTTTTACATATGCTTTGATCTTATCGTCTTGTTCTATGTTCAACAAGTTTTGGATCGCGCGTCCTTTCGCTGTTTTATTCCCTTCAGGAATTTCGAATACACGCATCCAGAAACAACGTCCTTTTTCCGTAAAGATCAAAAGGTAATTGTGATTTGTAGCTACGAACAAATGCTCAAGGAAGTCTTTATCGCGGGTTGTAGATCCTTTCGATCCCATTCCACCACGGCTTTGTACTTTGTATTCCTCAAGATTCGTGCGCTTGATATATCCTGCATGAGAAATGGTAACCACAACTTCTTCATCCGGAATCAAATCCTCGATCTTCATTTCTGAAGCAGAGTATTCAATTCGAGAACGACGTGCATCTCCATATTTATTCTTGATCTCCGTCAATTCATCCTTGATGATTTGCATTCTTCTGCTTTCGTTCGCAAGAATATCTTTCAAATCTTCAATCAAAGCCATTAGGTCTGCATATTCTGCACGTAGCTTATCCTGCTCAAGTCCTGTCAATTGACGCAGACGCATTTCAACAATTGCACGTGACTGAATATCAGACAAGCTGAATCTTGTAATCAAGTTTTCACGGGCTTCTTCAGGACTTTTTGAAGCTCTGATGATTTTAATCACCTCGTCAATATTGTCCGAAGCAATGATTAAACCTTCAAGAATATGAGCTCTTTCTTCTGCTTTTCTTAAATCAAATTTCGTTCTGCGAACAACAACCTCATGACGGAAGTTCACGAACTCAACCATCATATCTCTGAGGTTCAATAATCTCGGTCTGCCATCAACCAAACAGATATTATTGATCGAGAATGAGCTTTGAAGAGCAGAGTATTTATAGAGTTTGTTAAGAACTACATTCGGAATCGCGTCACGCTTCAATTCGAAAACAACGCGCATACCGTTTCTATCCGATTCGTCGCGAATATCTGAAATACCTTCGATCTTTTTATCGTTCACCATTTCGGCGATCTTCTTGATCATTTCGGCTTTATTCACCTGGTAAGGAATCTCAGTTACAATGATCTGCTCACGTCCGCCAACTTCTTCGATCTCCGCTTTTCCACGAATTACGATACGTCCACGTCCTGTCATCATTGCTTCTCTGGCACCATCAACACCATAAATGATTCCTCCTGTCGGGAAATCTGGCGCCTTTACATAATGCAAAAGTTCATCGTCAGTAATCTCTTTGTTGTCAACATATGCTATGAGCCCTTCACATACTTCAGTCAGGTTGTGAGGAGCCATGTTTGTAGCCATACCCACAGCAATTCCACTTGCACCATTAACGAGTAAGTTTGGAATTTTGGAAGGTAAAACTGACGGTTCTTGTAATGAATCATCGAAGTTTGGAGTGAAATCAACCGTTTCTTTCTCCAGGTCATCCAGCATTTCTTCAGCAATCTTGCGTAAGCGTGCTTCAGTATAACGCATTGCCGCAGGACTATCACCATCAACAGAACCGAAGTTTCCTTGTCCGTCTACCAATGGATAACGCAATGACCAGGATTGAGCCATACGCACCATCGTATCGTAAACCGAGCTGTCACCATGCGGGTGATACTTACCAAGAACTTCTCCAACAATACGTGCCGACTTCTTGTAGGGACGATTGGAGTAAACCCCCAAATCCTGCATTCCGTATAAAACTCTTCTGTGTACCGGTTTGAAACCATCGCGAACATCCGGAAGCGCACGCGAAACAATTACGGACATTGAATAATCAATGTACGCCGACTTCATTTCATCTTCGATGTTAATCTGGATTATTTTTTCTCCATCTGCCATCCTTGTAGAATATTAAATTTAAGTCCCGATATAAGTTGGGATAGTATTAAAAACAAAGGTCGAAATTACTCTTTTAACCCGAGTGAAAAACCACTTAGGAAAGCATTTTACTAACAAAAATTGGTGAAAAAAGGCTGTTTTGACGTACTTATTAACATTTTGATTCGTTGTATATTTGTAGAGTAGTAAGAACTATCTTCTTACGTCTTATTTTTGTTGATTATGGAAGCAAAATTTTCACCACGCGTTAAGGACGTCCTGAGCTATAGCAGGGAGGAAGCAATGCGTTTGGGCAACGACTATATAGGTGTCGAACATTTTTTACTGGGAATTTTGCGAGAAGGAGAAGGGAAGGCCATTCATATTCTGAAAAGCTTTCATCTCGATTTGAATCTTTTGAAGCAGGAACTGGAATCGAAGCTGGTACAGACGGCAAAAGTTTCTTCACCAAAAGAAAATATCGCGCTTGTAAAACAAGCAGAAAGATTGTTAAAGATTACTTATTTGCAGTCGAAATTATTTAAGAGTCCGCACATAGGAACAGAACATTTATTACTTTCGATGCTGAAGGATGATGATTCTGTTGTTTGCCGCATTCTTGAAAAACACGGAATTACTTACGACACTGTTAAAGTTGAAATAAACGATATGTTAGACGAAAATATACTACCGAGAGCTGAAATGTCGAGCTCACAGGAGGAGGATGACCAAACGTTCGGAGCGCAACGCAAACCAACCGACCCTAAGTCAAAAACACCTGTACTTGATAATTTTGGAAGAGACCTTACAAAAATGGCTGAAGTTGGAAAACTTGATCCTATTGTTGGTCGTGAAAAAGAAATTGAGCGTGTGTCTCAAATCTTGTCAAGAAGAAAAAAGAATAACCCTATCCTGATCGGTGAACCGGGAGTTGGTAAAAGTGCAATTGCTGAAGGTTTGGCTTTGCGCATTGTACAACGAAAGGTTTCCCGTGTGCTGTTCAATAAGCGAATCATTTCTCTTGATCTTGCTTCTTTGGTTGCAGGTACAAAATACCGTGGACAATTCGAAGAGCGCATGAAAGCTGTAATGGCCGAGATTGAGAAAAATCCGGATATTATCTTGTTCATTGATGAGATTCATACGATTATCGGGGCAGGAGGAGCCAGCGGTTCACTGGATGCTTCAAATATGTTCAAACCAGCTTTAGCTCGCGGTGAAATGCAGGCTATCGGTGCAACAACATTGGATGAATACAGACAATACATTGAGAAAGATGGAGCCTTAGAGCGTCGTTTCCAGAAAGTGTTGATTGAGCCAACGTCGATTGATGAAACTATTCAAATCCTGAATAACATCAAAGAGCGTTATGAAGATCATCACATGGTAAGCTACACTCCTGAAGCGATCGCTGCTTGTGTGAGGTTGACCGAGCGTTATATTACCGACCGTCATTTGCCGGACAAAGCTATTGATGCACTTGATGAAGTAGGTTCACGTGTTCACTTGAACAACATCAATGTTCCTCAGGAAATTTTGGATATTGAAGCTCAGATTGAGGAAATCAATGTTCAGAAGAATAATGTGGTGAAACAATCCAAGTATGAAGAAGCTGCAATTCTCAGAGATGAGGAGCGTAAACTTCAGGAGAAACTGGAAGAGGCTAAAAAACGTTGGGAAGATGATTCCAAAGCAAAAAGAGTTGTTGTAACTGAAGAACACGTTGCTGAAGTTGTATCCATGATGTGTGGAATTCCTGTAACGCGTGTTGCTCAAACCGAAATGGGTAAATTGGCAACAATGGCTACAGAATTACAAGGAAAAGTAATTGGTCAGGATGAAGCTGTTGAGAAGGTAGTGAAAGCTATTCAACGAAACAGAGCCGGATTGAAAGACCCGAACAAGCCAATCGGTTCGTTCTTCTTCCTGGGACCAACCGGAGTTGGAAAAACACAGTTGGCGAAAGTTCTTGCTAAATATTTGTTCGACACGGAAGAGGCTTTGATCCGTATTGATATGTCGGAATACATGGAGAAATTCTCTATCTCACGTTTGGTTGGAGCACCTCCGGGATATGTTGGATATGAAGAGGGTGGGCAGTTGACGGAAAAAGTTCGTCGTAAGCCGTATTCCATCATTCTTTTGGATGAGATAGAAAAAGCGCATCCGGATGTGTTCAATTTGTTGCTACAGGCATTAGATGATGGACACATGACAGATGGTTTAGGTCGTAAGATTGATTTCAAGAATACCATCCTGATCATGACTTCGAATATCGGAGCACGTCAATTGGCTGATTTTGGAACCGGGGTTGGTTTCGGAACAAAATCGCAGGAAGAGCAGCGTGAAGAAAATGCGAAAACCGTAATTCAAAATGCATTGCGTAAAGCATTCTCGCCAGAATTCCTGAACCGTATTGATGATATGATCATTTTCCATTCATTGACGCGTGAGAATATTCATAAGATCATTGACCTGGAATTGGTAAAACTGTTCGACCGAATCGAAGTGTTGGGCTACCATGCTTCAATGACGGAGAAAGCGAAAGACTTTATTGTTGATAAAGGTTATGATGAGAAATTCGGAGCTCGACCGTTGAAACGTGCGATCCAGAAATTCATTGAAGATCCGCTTGCTGAAGAAATCATCAAAGCAAACCTTCAACAAGGAGATTCTATTGTTCTTGACGTTGATGCAGACAATTCAAAATTGAGTTTGGCTGTCGATAAAGGCAAAACCAAATCGGCTAAAAAATAATCGTCCTTCAGCAATTTAGGATGAGATAATAGTTTACTCACTTATTTAACGGACTTCTCTATCCCGGTAGCTATCGGGACGAGAAGTCCTTTTTGATTTATGAAAAACAGCATACTTTTTCTTTTCCTGGTAATCAGTTCTGCAGCTTTAGCGGCTGTTCATGTAACAAGGGTGAATCCGGCATTGTTCATTCATGAACCTAAAACTGATTTCAACTCCATTTCTCTGCAGGATGATCAGCTGAAAAGAAAAGTGCTGGAACAATTATTCAATGCAGAACTTCTGGATCATTTCGGAACAAGAGCATATGCTCTTAATGCGGATTTCGAGGCCTATTTTACAAGCCAAAAGGATAATTTTTGGTTGATTGATCTTAATGCGGATTCAAATCCTGAAATTGTTTTTAGCGGAAAGTCTGATCCGACGGATGAAAGAGAGTTCTTTGAAATTTACACGTTGAAAAATGGTTCGGATAAACGTTTATGCAGAGAGATTGGACATTTGTTAGCTTATAAAACAAATCCGAACACAAACGAAGTTCTGCTTTATCATCATCAATATCCTTGTTGTGCAAATGCTTCACATAATATCAATCGAATACGGTTGGTAAACGGAAAGCTCCAGCAACTAAGGTATTACTTCATTGCACAAGATATAGATCTGAAGGGCTCTTTCTTTCCGGAAAGGTCATCATTCGAATCAAAACATAAGGTTGCGAAAAATGCTTTTACGTTGAATTGGTCGCCTGATGTGATTACGACGGATGCCTGGAGAGGTAGGACGAATAGTAATCAAATAGCAAAATTCGACAGTTCATCCGTTTATGTAGAATTGGGGAGAAAAAAGGGGTGGAGTTATGTTTTGGTGAAAAATGCTCCGGTGTCAGAGCCTGGAAATAGAGTAATAAACACAAGTAATTTTTCCGAAACTTACATTTTCGGATGGGTGAAAAGGGAAGACTTGAACCATTAGTTCAAGTCTGTTCTAACCCAATTTGAAACCAGTACTGAATGCTCGTTCAAAAACTCTTCCATTAAGAAGTCTGCGAATGACTCTTCTCCGGGAATGCGTTTTTCAATGTGCTTGTACAATTCTGTGATTGTTTCCAGGATTGTAGAATTCATTAAAATGTTCGAGGTAGAAGTGTCGAATTTGTAACTGCTGAAAACTTCAATAATTTTTGACCGGTTCATTTCTTCCTGTGGAATCAGCATTTCTTTCTTCGAAAGTTCGTTAAAGAAGGGAAGTAGTTTAGCACTTAGTTCGATGAAGTGTCGTAACACCACGGTTGCGTCATTCACCTGAGCAATAGATTCGCTCTTCATTATTCTTCTTGGTGCAATGTTCTTTTCCATGACATCATCATTTTATACTATTAAGACGAATGAAAATGGAGTTGGTTGGAATAGATTAGGTTTTTTTAGCAAAACACCATGTTCATTGATTAAATTGAAGGTGTGAAGAAATAAAAAAATCCACCCGTATTGATTAATAAAATAACTACTTGCAGATTATCCTGTCATTGCTATTTCGTTTTAGCCCTCTTCAGCTATCTGATTTCAATGTATATTTGCACCAAAATTACAGGTTCATGAAGTTACTTAGCGGGAAAATCACATCGGAAGAAATAAAGAAAGAGCTGGCAATTCAGGTTGCTGAACGTAAGGCTGCAGGGAAGAAAATTCCTCACCTTGCTGCAATTTTAGTTGGGAAAGATGGAGGTTCCGTAACCTATGTTAACAACAAGTTGAAGGCTTGTGAAGAAATCGGGTTTGAAAGTACATTGATCCGTTACGACGATTCAATTACAGAAGACACACTTTTGAAAAAAATTCAAACATTGAACGAAGACAAAAGTATCGACGGTTACATTGTTCAGCTTCCACTTCCGGCTCATATAGATGAAATGAAGGTGACTTTATCAATTGATCCGAAAAAAGATGTTGATGGATTTCACCCTATAAATGTGGGGAATATGATGCTCAATATTCCCGGGTTTGTTCCGGCTACTCCTGCAGGAATTGTGGAATTGATGAGAAGGTATAACGTTGAAACTGCCGGAAAGAACTGTGTTGTAGTTGGTAGAAGTAATATTGTTGGGACGCCTTTGAGCCTTTTACTGGGAAAAAATACGAATCCCGGAAACTGTACAGTTACTTTGGTTCACTCAAAATCGGAAAACATAAAAGAGATTTGTTCTCAGGCAGATATTTTGGTAGCTGCGGTTGGAATTCCAGGCTTCATTACAGCTGACATGGTTAAAGAAGGTGCAGTTGTAATTGATGTAGGAACAACGCGTGTAGATGACGCAACACGTGAGCGTGGATGGAGATTGGTTGGTGATGTGGCTTTTGAAGAAGTTGCTCCTAAAACAAGTGCTATAACGCCCGTTCCCGGTGGGGTTGGACCAATGACAATTGCGTCGTTGATGATTAATACTTTAAAGGCTATGGAACTAAAAGGGAAATAGTTTATTTTAGTAAAAAACAATTCTATGAGAAATATGAAATTACTTATTGCGGGTATTAGTGCAGCGATTTTAGTGACGGGGTGTGGAGTTACACAAGATGGATTTTCAAGTAATTCTCTTCAAAAGAGAAAGTACACGAAAGGGTTCTATATTTCAAAGCGAAGCCACCTGAAAGCTAAAGATGAAAATTCTAAAAACGAGGCACTGATCGGGAAAGATCAGGCTCCTGAAGAAGTTGCAGTAATCCTGAAAAAGAGGGAGGTGAAACAAACCTCAGGATCTGAGTATGTTGTAGTTCGCCAAAAGGAGGACGTAAGAACAACTGCTACGGAGCGTGTTGAAACGCCGAAAACAACCCAGGAAACCTTGGTTGCTAAAGAAGAGCGAAATGTTTCAACTGCTGAAAATTCTTCTGTTCGAATCTCACACGATCAGAAGAAGGAAGTGAAACTGTTGCTTAAGAAGCAAAAACACGAATCCGGTTCTTCAGGACTAGCAGATGATATGCAAATCTTGTGTATTATCCTTTGTTTCTTTATTCCACCATTAGCGGTTGGGATTTGGACAAATATTGATTGGACTAAAGTATTGATCAGTCTTTTATTGACATTATTGTTCTTTATTCCAGGAGTTATCTATTCAATTTTGGTTGTATTGGATAAGATCTGATAACGAAGAAAAAATTGGTTTAGAAATTAAACCACAGATAAAAAGAGAGCGCAGAGATTTAATTCCTCTGCGCTCTCTTTTTATCTGTATTTTTTTGATATTTTTAATATAGCTGTGTCTTATAATCTCTCCAGTGGTGTCTTCACGCCATTAACCAATGAATAACAAGCCAATTGGTCTTTGAAAACACTTGATTTAAATACAGATTTATTGAGAAGCATACGCACACATTCCTGGATTCCTTCTACAATTGAAGGGTGGGGGTGAATAAGTTCTGAAATAACTGAAATTGGCATGTTGAGCTTGATCAAAAGACCGATTGCCTGTATAGCAGTTGAAGCGTGTTCACCAACAGCGCGCATTCCCAGTACCTTCATTTCAGAATCATTTGTAACAATGATCTTAAAGAATCCCTCGGTCTTTCTCATGGCAATTGCTCTTGCAATCAAAGAGAAATCAATCTTTACAACTTTGATTGGAATATTTTCTTTTACACATGTTTGTTCGTTCAATCCAACCGCAGCCACTTCGGGTTGAAGGAACATGATCGTACAAACGTTATCATATGTCAGAGGCTCAACTTTTTTGTTGTAAACTTTCTCTATGGCATGACGACCCTCGATCTCACCCATGTTTACAAGCGCTATTCGTCCACTGACATCACCAATTGCATAAATATTCGGAACGTTTGTTTGTGTATCATCATCTCCTATATGAACTCCGCGTTTAGACATTGCAACGCCTGCGGCCGGCAGATCGAGTTGTTCAATGTTCGGTACGCGACCAATAGAAAGTAGTGCTTTTTCAACACGG
>Ga0307408_100000120_pt1 | contig 85916 bp, 82 predicted proteins | sample 322Cmetagenome_FD_202116 | JGI IMG/M metagenome (GOLD analysis project Ga0307408, IMG submission 202116) | Maize rhizosphere microbial communities from greenhouse at UC Davis, California, United States - 322HYB-C-3 | ecosystem: Host-associated > Plants > Roots > Rhizosphere > Soil | place... | reverse complement strand
CCGCGTATTCGACCCGCAAGCCGTCGATGTCGATGATGCGCTCGTTGCCCGGGAAGCGCGCATCGCTGCGCAGCTTGTCCATCAGTGCAAAGTTTTCGCCCTCGTTCAGGTGCAGGTGCAGTTCCGGAGTCGAATCCGATTGCGGCAGCGCGTTCAACAACGCGGACGGATCGGCATGTCTGGTCAGGATTTCCAGCATGCGCGCGCCGGCATACAGGCCGTCATCAAAGCCATACCAACGGTCCTTGAAGAAAATATGGCCGCTCATTTCACCGCCCAGCGGCGCGCCGGTTTCCTTCAGCTTGGCTTTCACCAGCGAGTGGCCGGTCTTGTACATCAGCGGCACGCCGCCGCTCTTTTCAATGTACGGCGCCAGGTGGCGCGTGCACTTCACGTCGTACAGGATTTGTTCGCCAGGATGGCGCGACAGCACGTCTTCGGCGAACAGCATCATCTGGCGGTCCGGGAAAATAATCTGGCCATCCTTGGTGACGATGCCGAGGCGGTCGCCGTCGCCGTCAAAGGCCAGGCCGATTTCCGCATCGGTCTGCCGCAGGCAGCGGATCAGGTCTTGCAGGTTTTCCGGGTGGGCCGGATCCGGGTGGTGGTTCGGGAACGTGCCATCAACGTCGCAGAACAGTTCAATCACGTCGCAACCCATGCCGCGATACAGGTCGCCGGCGAAGGCGCCCGCCACGCCATTGCCGCAATCGACAGCGATCTTGATCGGGCGGGAAACTTTCACGTCGCCGATGATGCGCTGCAGGTACTCGGCCCTGATGTCATGCGTGCTGTACGAACCCGGCTGGGCGGCCAGCTTGCCGCCATCGGCCAGGATGCTGTCGTACAGGCCGGTAATGGCGTCGCCATAAATCGCTTCGCCCGCCAGCACCATCTTGAAGCCGTTATAGTCCGGCGGATTGTGACTGCCGGTCACCATGATGCCGGATGGCGCGCCCAGCACCTGGGTGCCGAAATACACCATCGGCGTGGCCACCACACCGAGGTCGATCACATCCACCCCCGCCGACTGCAAGCCTTGCGCCAGCGCCGCCGCCAGTTCCGGACCGGACAGGCGGCCATCACGGCCAATCACGACTTTACCCTGATCCTTGGCCCGTGCCGCCAGGCCGAATGCATGGCCGATCTGGCGCGCGACATTGGCATCGAGCGTTTTACCCACGATGCCGCGGATGTCATAAGCTTTGAAAATCGATTTCGAGAGTGTAGTCATAATCTGGATGTGGACGCGCCCGCGCCCGGCGCCAAAGCGCGGGCTGCGGAGGTATGCTGTGGGATGGCGGCTGGCAGGATGGCCCAGCCGTAAACTACGGGTATAGTAAGTGCGATAACTGTGGCAGGCAAGTCCTGCCTGCCGTGCCAGTCTTTAAGTCCAGGTTCAGGCGGCGATCCGCAAGCCTTCAATATCGTTGCCGGCTTCGACCCACTCCTTGACCCACTTCGGTTGGCGGCCGCGGCCGGTCCATTGCTGGGCGCCATCCGCAGGGTTGCGGTAACGCGGCGCCACTTCCGTGCCAGGCGCCTTGGGTTTGGCTCCCGCCTTGGCGCCCGCCATCAATTCTTCCACCGGGGAGCCGACGCTTTTTGCAATCGCCAGGATTTTTTCAATGGCTTGCGCCCGTTCCTGGGATTCGCGTTGCGTCAATTCCTTTTTTAATTGCTCTTGCAATTCACGCAATTGAGCGACGGACATATTCGACAGATCCATAAATATCCTTTAAAAAAGTGAGGTTGGAATTCTGCCCGAAATATACACGAAAAACCGGTGGAGTTAGTATTTCTTGTGACGCATCATCCAGCGTGGCGCCTTGAACCGGACGATACGCGCATACAACCACACGTAAGTCACCATAAACAGCAGGCAAAATATCATCAGCAGCGGCGTATTGTTCCAGAACATGGTGGCGGGGATCACTGCCATCAATGACAGAGCCCACAAATAAGGTGAGGTCAGCGAATTGCGGCGCAATAATGCCCGTGCGTCCTTGCGTCCGACGGCCCACTGCGCAACCCGGCGGAATATCAGGCTGTGCAAATGGATCCCATCGGGCATGGCAGGCGATTTACCACGTATAAACATCCGGCGATAGGCGGAAAACAGGGTCTCAAACGTCGGATAAATCAGCAACAATGCCGCATACCATGTGGACACCTGGGGATTGCGGATGACCAGCAACAGCGCCAACTCGCCCAGCATGAATCCGATAAAATAGGCGCCGCCGTCGCCAAGGAAAATCAGGCCGGCCGGATAATTCCAAATCAGGAAACCGGCAGCAGCCCCCGCGACGATCAGTGCGGCAATCAATACAAACATGTCATGCACTTGCAATGCCACATATCCCAGCGACAGCAACATGCAGATTGTGACGACGCTGGCAAGGCCATTAAAGCCATCAATAATGTTGACGGAATTGGCAATGCCTGCCACCGCAACCACCGTTACCGGAACTGTGAGCCAAACCCATGGAATTGGCCACACATCGAATGGCAAGTCCAAACGGTCAATGCGGGCATCGAGCAGGAAATATGCCACCAAACTGGCCAGCATCGTCAACACCAGGCGCCGCGACGGACTGACTTTGCCTGTGTAGTCTTCAACTATGCCGCCGGCAAAAGCAATCGCCGAGCACCCCAGCAGTGACACCAGCCAATGGGTCATGGCCGGGACGCGCCAGATCGATATGCTTGTGGCCAGGACGACGGAAAAGAAAATAGACAAACCGCCGATACGGGCGACCTGGTGCGTATGGTTTTTTTGAACACTGCGAAAGTCTTTATCCAGCCCGGGACGATGCAATCGCGCTTCTTTAATTACCAACAGTGTCAACAACGTGGAAGCAACAAAGCTTGTGAGAAATGAAAACATTATTAATTAATAACACGAGTCCGAGTACATGAATGCGGACCCTGAGGTCTGCCAAGGCTGATGCAAGCCGGTAATTGTACCCGAGACCGGTACAAAGATGATAAGAATCGACCTGGGACCTTATATTCCGGCAGCACAGAACTGACAATGCAGCCACGATGATTTTTTAACCAACTATTCAATTTTTCAGCGCATACATAGTTGCAACGCATCGCGCCAGTGCGGCAATGCGCACAGGCTCTGCACCAGCTTTTGCGACGACATGACGGAATAGGCCGGCCGCGCGGCCGGGGTCGGATATTCCGCACTGGGGATGGGCACCAGATCACACGTGATGGCGGCTTCTTCCAGGATGGCTTGCGTGAATTCAAACCACGTGGTCTGGCCCTGACTGGACAGGTGATATATGCCGCCATGCGCATCCCACCACGCCGCGCCGCCCGCCTTGGCCTGGGCCAGCACGGTGGCCGTGCTGTCGGCAATGGTGCGGCTCCAGGTGGGAGCGCCATGCTGGTCCGCCACGATACGCAAGGTATCGCGCTCGCGCGCCAGTTTCAGCATCGTCAGCAGGAAATTCTTGCCGCGCATGCCATATACCCAGCTGGTGCGGAAAATCAGGTGGCGTACGCCGGATGCCACGATCGCTTGTTCGCCGGCCAGCTTGCTGGCGCCATAGACGTTGACGGGACCGGTCACGTCGGTTTCCACTCGCGGCGCCGGATCGGTGCCGGGGAACACATAGTCCGTCGAATAATGTACCAGCGCCGCGTCCAGCCGTTTGGCTTCTTCCGCCATCACGGCCGGCGCTTCCGCATTGATGCGGTAGGCCAGTTCCGGTTCGCTTTCCGCCTTGTCGACCGCCGTGTACGCGGCCGGATTCACAATCAGGCCTGGCCGGACTTCGCGGATCACGGCCCGCACCTGGTCCAGGTTGGCCAAATCCATGCGCGCGCGGTCAACCGCGACCATTTCGCCCACCCCTTGCAGGCTGCGCTGCAGTTCATAGCCGACCTGGCCGGAACACCCCGTCAACAGGATCTTCATGCGAATACCTCGGCCTCGGCCAGCGGTACGCCAGCCTTGTCCTTGGCCGACAGCAGCGGTTCGCCATCGAGCGGCCATTCAATGCCGATGGCCGGGTCATTCCAGATCACCGACCGTTCATAGGCCGGCGCGTAGTAATCGGTGGTCTTGTACAGGAATTCGGCGACATCGCTGGTCACCACAAACCCGTGGGCAAAGCCGGCCGGTATCCACAACTGGCGCTTATTTTCCGCCGACAGCTCCAGTCCATACCACTGGCCGAATGTGGGTGAGCGCTTGCGCAAATCCACTGCCACGTCGAATACCGCGCCCGTGGTGACCCGCACCAGTTTGCCCTGGGCCTGCTGGATCTGGTAATGCAGGCCGCGCAACACGCCCTTGGCGGAGCGCGAATGGTTATCCTGCACGAAGTCCACCTGCACGCCAGTTTGTTCGGCAAACCGCTGCGCATTGAAACTCTCATAGAAAAAACCGCGCTGGTCGCCAAATACCGTCGGCTCGATCACCAGCAGCCCATCCAATGGCGTGTTGATCACATTCATCGTGCGATTACCTTGTCTTCCAAGATTTGCAACAGATACTGGCCGTAATTGTTTTTCTTCAATGGCTCGGCCAGTTTTGCCAATTGCACCGCATCGATATAGCCTTTGCGATACGCGATTTCTTCCGGGCAGGCGACTTTCAAGCCCTGGCGTTTTTCTATCGTGGCAATGAATTGCGACGCATCCAGCAGGGATTCATGGGTGCCCGTATCGAGCCATGCCATGCCGCGCCCCATCAATTCGACTTTTAATTGATCTTGTTGCAGGTAGACATTATTAACGTCGGTAATTTCCAGTTCGCCGCGCGCGGACGGCTTGATGCCGGCGGCAATATCGCACACCTGGCGATCGTAGAAATACAGTCCCGTGACGGCATAATTCGATTTCGGCGCTTTCGGTTTTTCTTCGATCGTCAATGCCTTGCGGTCGGCATCGAATTCCACCACGCCATAGCGTTCAGGGTCCTGCACGTGATAGGCAAACACCGTGGCGCCATCCGGACGCATGGCGGCGGAGCGCAGCAAGGCATCCAAGTCATTACCGTAATAAATGTTATCGCCCAGGATCAATGCCGACGGATCGTTGCCGACAAACTCCCGGCCGATAATGAAAGCCTGCGCCAGGCCATCGGGCGACGGCTGCACCGCATAACTGAGCTGCAAGCCCCACTGGCTGCCATCGCCCAGCAACTCCTGGAACCGGGGGGTGTCCTGCGGCGTCGAAATGATGAGGATTTCACGCATGCCGGCCAGCATCAGGGTGGTCAGCGGATGGTAAATCATCGGCTTGTCATAAATCGGCAGCAATTGCTTGGAAACGCCCATCGTTACCGGATACAGGCGCGTGCCGGAACCGCCTGCCAGGATAATGCCTTTGCGGCGCGGAAGATTCGTGGTCATTTTGCGTCCCGGTCGTTGTAGTTGGTTTCCACCCATTTGGCATAGGCGCCCGATTGCACATCGTCTACCCAGGCCTGGTTGTCGAGATACCACTGCACGGTCTTGTTGATACCGGTCTGGAATGTTTCAGCTGGTTTCCAGCCCAGTTCCCGCTCCAGCTTGCGGGCATCAATCGCATAGCGGCGATCGTGGCCTGGACGGTCTTTGACGAACGTGACCTGGTCGCGGTAGCTGCCTTGCGCTTTCGGCCGCAGCTGGTCGAGCATGTCGCACAGCGTGTGCACCACGTCGAGGTTGGCCATTTCATTCCAGCCGCCCACGTTATAGGTTTCGCCCAGGCGGCCTTGCTCGAGCACGCGACGGATCGCCGCACAGTGATCGCCCACATACAGCCAGTCGCGCACTTGCCGGCCATCGCCATAGATCGGCAGCGGCTTGCCGCCCAGTGCGTTGGAAATCACCAGCGGGATCAGTTTTTCCGGGAAGTGATAGGGGCCGTAATTGTTCGAGCAATTCGTCGTCAGCGTCGGCAAGCCATAGGTGTGGTGGTACGAGCGCACCAGGTGATCCGATGCGGCCTTGGACGCCGAGTACGGGCTGTTCGGCGCATAGGGCGTGGTTTCGGAAAACGGCGCATCATCCGGCCCCAGCGTGCCATACACTTCGTCGGTCGACACGTGCAGGAAGCGAAAGGCCGCTTTTTCCGCATCGGGCAGCGCGCTCCAATAGGCGCGCGCCGCTTCCAGCAGGCTGAACGTGCCGTTGATATTGGTCTGGATGAATTCGCCGGGACCGAGAATGGAACGGTCCACATGGCTTTCCGCGGCAAAGTGCACAATGGCACGTGGCTTGTGTTGCTGCAACAGCGCCAGCACGCCAGCCTGGTCGCAGATATCGCCCCGAACAAAAATATGGCGGGCATCGCCCTGCAGCGATTTCAAATTGTTGAGATTACCCGCATACGTCAGTTTGTCGTAATTCAAAACTGATTCGTCCGATTGCGCCAGCCAGTCAAGAACGAAATTCGAACCGATAAAACCGGCCCCGCCAGTCACAAATATCATTTAGCACCTGGGTAGCGTGTTGTCATGCGTATTATTCTATGTGATGGCCGCCGCAAATCGGGGAAAATAGCGCGAGAAAACCCCTTAAATACCAACTATGACGCAGAAAACGTATGTCATTGGCGACCTGCAAGGCTGCCACGACCAGACCGTGGCGCTGGTCGAACGCATTGTGGCGCAGGAATCCAACCCGCCGGCGATCCTGTTTACCGGTGATTTGATCAACCGCGGACCGGATTCGCTGGCCACCTTGCGCTATGTGCATGCGCTGTCGCGCGACAGCGGCGGCCGCATCGACACGGTGCTGGGCAATCACGATTTGCATTTGCTGGCGGTGGCCAACGGCATCCGCCCGGCCCACCCGTCCGACACGCTCAGCCATATTTTGGCGGCGCCGGATGGCGCCGCGCTGCTGGACTGGCTGCGCACGCGCCCGATGGCGATCTTGCGTGGCAACCATTTACTGGTGCACGGCGGCGTGTTGCCGCAATGGGATGCGGCGCAAGTGATGGCGCTGGCGGCCGAAGTCGAAACCGTGCTGCGCGGCCCCGGCTGGGTCGGTTTCCTGGCGCAAATGTACGGCAACCAGCCGGACCGCTGGGATGCCGGCCTGGCCGGCATGGAGCGCTTGCGCTGCGTGGTCAACGCCCTGACGCGGTTGCGTTTTTGCACGCAGGACGGCGTCATGGATTTCAAGATGAAGGAAACCGCCCAGGCGGATCCGGCGTCCGGGCTGATGCCGTGGTTTGACGTGCCGGGACGCGGCACGGAAGCGGTGACCGTGGTGTTTGGCCACTGGTCTGCGCTGGGCCTGCTGCTGCGGCCCAACCTGATTGCGCTCGATACCGGGTGCGTGTGGGGCGGCTATTTATCCGCCGTATGCCTGGATGACCGCTCGCTGATCCAGCAGCAATGTCCCGAGTACCGCGAACATTCAGGCAAGAAAGCGTCCTGATTCCGCGGCGTCGTTGCGTGTGGTTGACGCCTTGGCGGCGGCCGCCATGGGTTACGCCATGGCGTTTTCTGTTGCGTATCGGCCTTTACGCGGCGGCGGCGTTTTTAACACCGAGCGCCCCCGCCACCGCATCATGCGCGGCCTGCGCCAGTTCCCGGCGGTGCCCCCCTGCCGCCGGCATCGCGGCCAGGCAGTGCAGGCGCGCCCGCACCGGCTTGCCGCCCAGGATCGCCACCACGCTTTGCGCAAACGTCATGTCGCCGATGAATTCAACCGACGGATGCAGCTGGCCGGCATCGTCCACGTAGCTGAGCGCAAACGGCTGCACCATCACTGCCGCATCGATGGCCGCTTCGAACAGGTTGGCGTTGAACGGCAGCAACGTCCCTTGCGACGCCGTGGTGCCTTCCGGGAAGAAGGCCACGCGCTCACCGGCCTGCAGGCTGTGCACCAGGCCCTTGAAGATATGGCGCAGGTCGCGGCGGTTGCCGCGCGCAATGAACACGGTGCCGGCCTTGTCGACCAGCCAGCCGGCCAGCGGCCAGGAACGGATTTCCGCCTTGGCCACGAAGCGGCAGGGGTACAGCGCATCGATGACAAAGATATCCAGCCACGACACATGGTTGGCGACGATCATCGCATGGGCCAGCGGCTCGCTGCTACCAGGCGCCATGTCGACCGTCACATTGCAGATCTTCAGCAACCGGCGCGACCAGCGGCGGATATGGCCGTTGCGCGCCTCCGTGGCTATCCACGGGAAAATGACGGCGCATACCAGCATGCCATACAACATATGCACGACCAGGCGCGCCAGACGCAGATACAGCATGGGACCTCTTAACTGACGTTGCTGACGTTGCCCGCGCTGCGCTGGTACGCCACGTGGCCGGCCACAATGGTGGCCTGGACCTGGCCTGCCAGTTCATAGCCGAGGAATGGCGTATGCTTGCCTTGCGATGCCAGCGCCGCGCCTTCCACGGTCCAGCGCGCGTTGGGGTCAAAGATGCAGATGTCGGCCGGGCTGCCGATCGTCAGGCGGCCCGCGTCCAGGCCGGCCACGCGCGCCGCATCATGGCTGATGCGCGACAGCGCCAGCGCCAGGGCGTCGCCCTTGCCTGGCTGGGTGGCGGCGTAGTCCTCAGCCCATTTCAGCGTCAGCGACAGCAGCAATTCCAGGCCGGTGGCGCCGGGCGATGCTTCCGCGAACGGCAGCAGTTTTTCATCGTCATCGACCGGCGTGTGGTCCGAGCACACGGCATCGACCGTGCCATCGAGCACGGCGGCGCGGATCGCGTCGCGGTCGCGCTGGCTGCGAAATGGCGGTGTCACGCGCGCATTCGGGTCAAAGAAGCCGATGTCGGCGTCGGTCATGTGCACGTGGTGCACGCCCACGTCGCACGTCACCGGCAAGCCTTCCGCCTTGGCGGCGCGGATCAGGTCCAGTGCCGCCGCCGACGAAATCCGGCACAGGTGCACGCGGGCCCCGGTCGAGCGGATCAGTTCAAAGATCGTGTGCAGCGCAATGGTTTCCGCCATCACCGGCACGCCGGACAGCCCCAGGCGCGACGCCAGCGGGCCGCTGTGGGCGACACCGCCGCGGCCGATATGAGCATCCTGCGGACGCAGCCACACCGTGTAGCCAAACGTATTGGCATATTGCAGCGCGCGCAGCAGCACGTTGGTATCCTGGATCGGTTCTTCCGCCTGCGAAAAACCGACGCAACCGGACTCGGTGAGCTCCGCCATTTCCGTCAGCGCCTTGCCTTTCAGTCCCATGGTCAGCGCGCCCAGCGGGTGCACGTTTGCCTGGTTCAGGCGCCTGGCGCGGTGCTTCAGCATTTCCACCAGGCCCGGTTCATCCAGTACCGGATCGGTATCGGGCGGACAGACCAGCGACGTCACGCCGCCCTGCATTGCCGCCTGCATTTCCGAATCCAGCGTCGCCTTGTATTCATAGCCCGGCTCGCGCAGGCGGGCGGACAAGTCCACCAGGCCGGGCGCCACCACCAGGCCGGTCGCGTCGATGGTGCGCGCCGCCGCAAAGCCGGCCGGCGCCGCGCCGAGGGCGGCCACCTTGCCGTCCACGATAAACAAGTCCTGCACGGCGTCGATGCCGTTGGCCGGGTCGATCACGCGGCCGTTTTTGATATGTAAGCTCATTCGAATTTTGCCCTTGCTGCCTTAACCCTGGTTACCCGCCAGGATGCTCATCACCGCCATGCGGACCGCGATACCAAACGTCACCTGCGGCAGGATCACCGCCTGCGGGCCGTCGGCCACCGCCGAATCGATTTCCACACCACGGTTCATCGGCCCCGGATGCATGACGATCGCATCCGGCTTGGCCAGCGCCAGGCGCTCCGGCGTCAGGCCATAGCTCTTGAAGTATTCCTGCACCGACGGCAGCAGCGCGCCGTTCATGCGCTCATTTTGCAGGCGCAGCATGATGATCACGTCCACGCCCTTCAAGCCTTCGTTCATGTTGGTGAAGGTGCGCACGCCCATTTGGTCCAGCCCGCCCGGCAGCAGGGTGTGCGGGCCGATCGCGCGCACTTCCGGCACGCCCAGCGTGGTCAGCGCGTGGATGTCGGAACGGGCCACGCGGCTGTGCAGGATGTCGCCGACGATGGCCACCGTCAAGTTGGTGAAATCCTTCTTGTAGTGGCGGATGGTGTACATGTCCAGCAAGCCCTGCGTCGGGTGCGCGTGGCGGCCATCGCCCGCATTCACCACGTGCACGTGGTTTTGCCTGGTGTCGATCAGGTGCTTGGCGATCATGTACGGCGCGCCCGATTGCGCGTGGCGCACCACGAACATGTCGGCATGCATGGCCGACAGGTTGTCGATGGTGTCGAGCAGCGATTCGCCCTTGCTGGTCGACGACGCCTGCATGTTCAGGTTGATGACGTCGGCCGACAGGCGCTTCGAGGCGATTTCAAACGTGGTACGGGTGCGGGTCGAGTTCTCGAAGAACAGGTTGAACACGCTCTTGCCGCGCATCAGCGGCACTTTCTTGACTTCGCGGTCCGACACGCCGACAAATGACGACGCGGTGTCCAGGATATGGTTGACGATAGCCTTCGGCAGCCCTTCGATGGACAGCAAGTGCTGCAGTTCGCCGTTTTTGTTCAGTTGCGGATTAAGCATGGTTTTCTTCAATGGTGAGCGTGAATTGTCCGGCGTCGCTGCGCTGCAGGCGCAGCGCTTCGCATTGGTCCACCTGCACGGTGGCCGCCACGAAGTCCGCCGCGACCGGCAACTGGCGCCCGCCGCGGTCCACCAGCGCGGCCAGCATGATGCGCGCCGGGCGGCCATAGTCGAACAGCTCGTTGATCGCCGCGCGCGTGGTGCGGCCGGTGTACAGCACGTCGTCGACCAGCAGCACGGTGGCGCCGGCCACATCGAACGTGATGTGGGTCGGCTTGACTTCGGCGGGCAAGCCCTTCTTCGCGTAATCGTCGCGGTAGAACGACACGTCGAGCACGCCGCAGCGGTCCGTCATGCCGAGGTCTTGGGCCAGGCGCTCGGCCAGCCAGGCGCCGCCGGAGTGAATGCCGACGATGCACGCGTCGTGCGCGCCGGTCAGGCCGGTCCGGACCTGCTGCAGCAAATTCGCGTACAGCGCTTCCGCATCCAGGCCGGATGGTTTCATAGGATTGGACATGGTCGAATCTCGGTGGAGTTCAGTGAATATCAGTGAGTGTCGGTAAATGAATCAGGAAGTTTCAAAATACTGTTGCAGGATGATGGCGGCCGCCTTGTCATCGATGATCTCGCCGCGCTTGGCCTGGATCACGGCCGACGAGTAACGCTCATCCACCAGTTCCACCGGCAAATTGAAGCGGCCATGCAACTGGTTGGCGAACTTGCGGCAGCGCGCCGTCATGTCATGCGGTGTGCCGTCCGGATGGCTGGGCAAGCCCACCACAAAGCGGGTCGGGCCCCATTTTTCAATCAGTGCGGCAATTTCAGCGAAACGCACATCGTTGGCTTGCGAGGAAATGACCGCCAGCGGCGCCGCCTGGCGGATCAGCGTGTTGCCCATGGCGACGCCGATCCGCTTGACGCCAAAATCAAAGCCCAGGATGGTGTCGATCGTCACAGCCGGACCACTCACGCGTGCCCGGCTTCGGAGGCCAGCATCAGCGGGTCGAAGCCCAGCAGCTTCATGGCGGCCATATACCGTTCTTCCACCGGCACGTCGAACAGGATGCGGGTATCGGCGCCGACCGTCAGCCAGCCATTGCGGCTGATTTCCTCTTCCAGCTGGCCCGGGCTCCAGCCCGCGTAACCGATCGACACCAGCATGCGCGATGGCCCGGTGCCACGGGCCACCGCTTCCAGCACGTCGATCGAGGTGGTGAACGCCACTTCCTCGGTCACCGTCAGCGACGATGAATAGCGCGCGCCCGGCGTGTGCAACACGAAGCCGCGGTCGTCCTGCACCGGGCCGCCAAACATGATGGGTTCGTCGACCACGCTGCGCGGCACATCCGACGACAGTTCCAGGTCGACCCGCTCAAACAGGGTTTCCATCGTCATGTCGGTGGGCTTGTTGATGACCACGCCCAGCACGCCATTGTCGTTGTGTTCGCACACATAGACCACGGTGCCGCCGAAGACCTGGTCTTGCATCGACGGCATGGCAATCAGGAAATGGTTGGCCAGGTTCAGCGCCGGCCCCGGCGCGGCGACCGGCGCCAGCGGATCAGCAGGGTCTTGCAGCAAGCCTGGCGTGGGCAGAGGATGGCCGGCCTTAGTTTTCTTCATACGCGTGCTCTCTCTGCAGTTCAGGGGAATTTGAATGGATGGACTTTAAGGTAATATCTCACGGCTTGTCGGAGCCGCCACATGTTCAGCGTGGCGTATATAGCTGACAGTTTACTATGAATTGCCGGAATTGCCGCTATAGCCACGTAATGCCAGCCACTACGCCACCAGATAATCCGTCATTCCGCACCGCGCAGCGTTGACCACGCCGCCCTGCACCATGCGCCGCGACAATGCGAAACTGTGTTTTGCGTTTTCATTTATGACAAGGAAGTCCTCGACACCTTGCCGCACGCGGACCGCCGCGTGGCATTCATTCATGCCTGCATAGCGGAACTGGCGGCGGAATTGCAACAAATGGGCGGCGGGCTGATCGTGCGCCAGGCGCAAGCCCGCGAGGCCATTCCCCGGCTGGCCGCCGCGCTGGCGGCCGCCGGCCGTCCCCTGTTCACCGGCAAGGACCAGGAGGTCTTCGAGAAACACAAGGTGCTGTCGCAATCCGGCACGCCGTTTCCCGTGTTCACGTACTCAACGCCAACAGTGCTTCATGCGGCCTGCTGGGCCAACAGACTTTCGATCGCCCCCAGCAGCACCGGTTCCTGGAACGGCTTGCCGAAATACGCATTCACGCCCAGCTGCATCGCATAGTTGCGGTGCTTGTCGGCGCTGCGCGAGGTGATCATGATGATCGGGATCTCCCGCGTGCGTTCATCCGCGCGGACGTTGCGGGTCAAATCAAAGCCATCCATGCGGGGCATCTCGATATCGACCAGCATCATGTCCGGCAAGCCGTCACGCAGTTGTTCCAGCGCATCGACGCCATCCTTGGCCAGCACCACCTGGTAGCCTTCCCGCTCCAGCAAGCGCTGCGTGACTTTACGCACGGTCAGCGAGTCGTCCACCACCATGATGGTGCGCCCCGCGGCGGCCACCACTGGCACGCTGTCCGCCGCCGGCTCGACGCGCAATTCAGGATGGTCGGCCAGGTGGCGCGCCAGCGCCAGCGGATTGAGGATCAGCACGATTTCACCGGAACCGAGCACCGTGGCGCCGGCAATGCCGGCCATGCGCGCCAGTTGCGGTCCGATATTCTTGATGACCACTTCACGGTTACCCAGCACTTCATCGACCAGCAAAGCCAGGCGCTCATCGCCCGCCTTCAGCATCAGCACCGGCGAAGAGCGCTGCACGGCCGGCTGCGCCTGCGCATCGCCCAGCATGGTGGACAGGTAGTGCAGCGGCGCGCGCACGTCCTGCAACGCCACCTGCCCATTGGCGCGCGCTTCCGCCAGCGCGTTTTCCTTCATCTGCAGCACCTGTTCCACCAGGGTCGATGGCATGGCGAACGGCCGTCCGCCGGCACGCACCAGCACCACCTGGGTGACGGCCAGGGTCAGCGGCAAGCGGATCGTGAAACACGCGCCCTTGCCCCGCTCACTGGCGGTATCGACACGGCCGCCCAGCAATTGGGCTTCCGAACGCACCACGTCCATGCCCACGCCGCGCCCGGCCTGTTCCGTCAGCGTTTCCGCCGTGGAGAAACCCGCTTCGAAAATCAGGCCGGCCGCTTCCGCATCGGTGATGGCATCCCCGTCGTTCAGCAAGCCCACGCTGCGCGCCTTGGCCCGGATACGCTCCAGGTCCAGCCCGGCGCCATCATCGGAAAACGCCAGCACCACTTCATTGCCCTGCTGGCTCACCTGGATCAGCAACTCCCCGGTTTCATCCTTGCCGGCCGCCTGGCGCTCCGCGCGCGGTTCCACGCCGTGCACAATGGCGTTGCGCAACAGATGTTCAAACGGCGCCGCCATCCGCTCCAGCACGCCACGGTCGATTTCCACCGCGCCGCCCCGGATATCGAGGTTGACGCGCTTGTCGGTTTCCTTGGCCGCCAGGCGCGCCACCCGGAACAAGCGCTCGGAAATACTGGCAAACGGCACCATCCGCACGCGCATCAAGTCCCGCTGCAATTCGCGCGTCATGCGCGCCTGCTGCGTCAAGTCCGTGCTGGCCGTATCGACGCTGCGCAACAGGCTTTCATGGAACGACGCCACGTCGTTGACGCTTTCCGCCATCATGCGCGTCAATTCCTGCAAGCGCGTGAAACGGTCGAATTCCAGCGGATCGAATTCGCGGTCGCTGGAAATCGACATGCGCGACGCGATCTGCGATTCCGCCTGCATTTCCACTTCGCGCAACTGGCGGCGCAGGCGCGCCAGGTTGTCGGAGAAATCATTGAGCGATGTGCGCAGCGAATCCACTTCAGTTTCCAGCCGCGAGCGCAGGATCGACACTTCCCCGGCCTGGTTGACAAGGCGGTCCAGGATATCGGCACGCACGCGCACCAGTTGCGTGCGCGATGCGCTGTCGTCCTCCTGGCTTGCGGCTCCCTGCGCCGGCGCGGCGGCATCGGCCGTCGCCGCCTGTGCCGTGGCGGCTGGCGCCGGCGGCGGGTTTTGCAGCTGTTCAAACAGCACCAGAGCATGGTCGTAATGCGTCAGCAACTCTTCAAACGCATGGGGCGTCGCGCTGTTGGCGTGCACCATGTTTTCGATATGCGTTTCTATTTCATGCGCATGCTGGCCCAGGCGCATGGCGCCCGCCATGCGCGCGCTGCCCTTGACCGTATGCAGCACGCGCTGCAGCATGTTGGCGTGGCTGAAGTCGGCGGGATTGCGCTGCCATGCGCGCAAGGAGTGCCCCACTTGCGGCAACAGGTCGGCGCCCTCCTCCAGGAATACCGGCAACAAATCCGGGTCGATTTCGTCCGTGTAACTGCCTGGCGGCGCCACGGCCAGTTCCGCCGGGGCATCGGGCAGCGACAGCACCTGCACGTCGGGCGAGGCGTCGGGCGGCAGGGGCGCCAACGCATCCGGCAGCGGCGCGGGCTCCGCCGCCGGCACATGTTCGGCGCTCAGCACCGCCAGTTCCGGCACTTCCGGTTCCAGCTCCGCCAATGCCTGCAATTGTTCGCCCAGCGCTGGCTCGGGCGCGGCCGGTTCGGCGTCCTGCTCAGCAACCGATTCCGCACCCCAAGCAGATTCCGCAGCGGCCGGTTGCGGCGCCGGAGGCGTGTCATCCGGCCGCTCCCCCTCCTGCGGAACATCGAATGCCGGCACCGGTTCCGGTGCGCCATCAACCGCCACCGGCGCCGGCGCCGGCAACCCGGGCAACTCCAGCGGTTCAGACACCTCCGGCGCAGGAGACGGCGCGGCGACATGCGACAGCGGCGCGGCAAAGGCATCGTCGAACGCGGAGTCAAACAAGTCGTCGATATCATCGTTGACCGGCGACGCCGCCTTCGGTTCCGGCGCCCGCGTCAGCACGGGTTCGCGGTTGATGAAGTCCGACCCGGGCGGCGGCTTGCCGGACAAATCGTTGTAGGCCGCCACAAACAGGGCGTCGAGCTGCTCGGCCAGGGCGCCATCGCCGCCGCCATCCGGCGGCGCGGCGGCGCCGGCTGCCGTGGCGGCTTCATTGCCGGTTTCGGTGGCCGCATCGGCGCCCGCCCCCGCATCGGCAAACACCGCCGCCATATGCGCATCGAACGCGCCGTCCGGCGCTTGCAGCCGCGCCAGTTCATCGCGCATGCGCTGCAGGGCCTGGATCAGTTCCGGCTGTTCCGGCGCCACGTCGCCCTGGGCAAAGCCCAGCAACATCTGGTGGATGCGCTCCACCGCAAAGTCGAGCAAATCGTGCTGGGTCGGGTCGAGTTGCGGCGCCGGTGCATGCAAGCCTTCCAGCGTGGCTTCCAGTGCATGGGCCAGGTCACGCAACGCCGTGAAACCCACGGTGGCCGAGGTACCCGCCAGGGTATGCGCCGCCTGCAGCGCTTCGGTGCTGACCGGGCGGCGCGCTTCATGGCGCCATTCACCGAAGTCGCGCGCCAGTACACGCGCCAGCTCGTCGGTCTCGGCCAGGTAAATGTTATACAGCGGCAGCGGAATCGTCAGCGCCCCCACATGCTTGACGTCGTCGTCTTCCGGCGGCAGCAGCGGCGCCACATTGGGATGGAATTCAATCACATCGGCAGTGGGCACGGGCGGCGCGGCCAGCGGGAAGGCAATCACCTGTCCCAGTTCATGCTCGCCGCCGCTGTCGCGCTCCACGGCTGGCGGCGTGAAGTCCACGATCCGCGCGCCGGCTTCCACCGGCTGCGCGTCCGGCGTTTCATCCATGGCCTCTTCGGCGATGCCGGCCGCCAGGTCCACCGTGTCGGCCGGACTCTGCGCCGTCACACCGGCGGCATCGCCTCCTGCCAGCGGCGCGGCATCCGCCGCATCTTGCGCTTCCGGCGCGCCAGGCGCCGCCGGTGCATCCTGCGCGGCCACGGCATCCGCCGCATCCGCCATTGCAAACGGCCCGCCCTCCTGTACGCGCGCCGCCGCTGCCGCCAGCGCATCGGCATTGCGCGGCGAGACACCATCGGCCACCAGCTCTTCGACCCATGCCGTCAAATCCCGCGCGGCGCGCTCCAGCAAGCCAAACAAGGCTTCCGTGGCGGGACGCTCTTCCGCCAGCCACGTATTCATGGCGCGCTCGATGGCCGCCGCCGCGTCGGCGAACTGGTTCAGCCCCACCATGCGGCCACTGCCCTTGAGCGTGTGGAACGAGCGGCGCAGCATCGTCAAATGCTCCAGCGAACCAGCTTCCGAACGCGGCTTGGCCAGGGTGACGTTGACGAACACCAGCACTTCCTGCGCTTCCGCGATGAAGATATCGAGCAATTCCTCTTCGATGGCGGCATCGCTCGGCACCGCGGCCGCCGCTTGCGGCGCGGGGGTCGGGGGCGACGTGGGCGAAACGACTTCCTCATCGAGCACCGGCACCGGTGCGCTGGCGGCGATTTTCTTGAACGGCACGGCGCGGAAGGCGCCTTGCGCCGTATCGAACGCGTAGCGTTCCTTGGCGCCGGAGGGATTTTGCGCCAGCATGTCGACAAAGAAGCCCAGCGCGCCGACATTTTGCGCGATCTCGTCGAGCTGGCGCGGTTCCTGCGCCGGATCGCCCTGGCCGGCAGCCAGCCGGGCGATTTCCTTGCGCACATGTTCGGTGGCGAATACCGCGTCTTCCTGGTCCAGGATGGCCAGCGCGCCATGCAGCTGGTGCAGCACGCTGTCCAGGCCGCGCAGGGTCGGCCGCAATGACGGGTCGCCGTAATAATCGTCCAGCACCTTTTCCACCTGGCGCAGGCCGGTCTTCATTTCCGCCGCCAGCGCCGCCACCGTGTCGTCCTGCTGCAACTGGTGGGCCAGGCCGATCTGCCATTGCGCGGGCGGCGGGGCGCCATTGCCATCGCCAGCCAGCAGCGCCTGCAGGCGCGCACCGATGGTGTCGGCGTGCGCCGGGAACGTATCGGGCAGGTGGCGGATATGTTCCAGTCCATGCTCGGCAAACAGCAGCGCCGTCGTCATTTCCAGCGACAGCGCTTCGCTGCGCCCGACCGCCACCGCCGCATTGGCCACTTGCGCCAGCTGGCGCATCAAGGTGGCCAGCGCCGCCGCGCCCAGCTTGTCGCAGGTCACCGCCACCACGGCCAGCGCCTGGCCGAATGCCGCATCGAGCTGCGGGTCGATGACGGCGTCCAGCAAGCGCTGCCACGCTGTCTTGGCCGCCGCCATGGCTTCCTTCGCACGCGCCAGCGCTTCGGCGTCGATGCGACCATAGCGCTTCGCTTCGACGTCGGCCGGCACCGTGCCTTCGACCCCGAACACGCTGCACAAATGGTGCGCCAGCGGCGACACATGGTCATGGTCGGCGCCGGCGATGAAGAACAGCGCTTCGCGCAGCATGGTGTCCGGCAGTGACGCAGGGTTGTCCGGCGTACTTTGCGCCATGCGCCGCATTTGCAGGTTGATCAGGCCAAACAGCTGCTTGACGTAGCGGCCATGATCGAGCTGGCCGGCCGCCGCCAGTTCGGCAAAGGCTTGCTGCGCCAGCCAGAAGGTGCGCGCTTTCGGATCGCTCTGCGCCTCGGCCACCTGCGCCACCGCGTCGCGCAGTGCGCCCGCCTGCGCGGTTTGCGCATCGCGTTCGGTCGCTTTCATGTAGGGCAGCAGCGCGCGCTCGAAGCGCTGGCGGTAAGCCGTGTAATCGGGCGCGGTGGCTGGCGTGGCGGCAGGCATGCGCGCCAGTGCGGACAGGTCGGGGAAGAACAGGTCGGCCGGGTGGATCCGTTCGGCCCCCAGCATTTCCTGCACCGCGCGGTAATACGGGAACAGCCGCACCGGCTGGAACGGCGCACCGGCCAGCAACTCCTCCAGGAACTCGATCACTGCCTGGTACAGGTTGGCGACCGTGCGCGCATTGTCCGCGTTGCATTTGAGCGCGCCGGACTTGAAGCGGTCCAGCGCTTCCTCGGCCACCTGCGTCATCAGGGTCACGCCATCGACATCGACAATTTGCAGCGCGCCGTGCGCCTGGTGCAGGTGCGAACGCGCATGCTGCAGCGCGGTCGACTGGTCATCGTGTTCCCGTCCGCCCGCCTCGAACAGGGCGGTACGGGAGCGCCCCAGCGCTTCGCGGATTTCCGCCATCACCCACGACAGGGGGCCGGTATCGAACCGCGGCGCGCTGGAAGTTTCGAGGTTGGTCATTGCTTGTTCCATGTGTTCAGGATGCCGTGATGCGGAAACGCGACACCGAGTTTTTCAGTTCCTGCGCCAGCACCGACAGCTTGTGAATCGACTGCGCGGTCTGCTGGGTGCCGTTTTGCGTTTGCTGCGTGACGGACAAAATGTGGCGGATGTTTTGCGCCACGCCGGTGGCCGACGTGGCCTGGGTGCCGGTGGCGTACGAGATGCCCTGGATCAGTTCCGCCAGCCGGTTCGACACATTCGAGATGTCGGACAGCGCGGCGCCGGCCGCGTCGGACAGGCGCGCCCCTTCGACCACGCCCTGGGTGGACTTTTCCATCGCCGCCACCGCGTCGTGGGTATCGGCCTGGATCGTGCGCACCAGCGCGCCGATCTGCTTGGCCGCTTCGGCCGAGCGTTCCGCCAGGCGCTGCACCTCTTCGGCCACCACCGAGAAACCGCGCCCCGCTTCGCCTGCCGCCGCGGCCTGGATCGCCGCGTTCAGCGCCAGCACGTTGGTCTGCTCGGTAATGTCGGAAATCAGTTCCGTGATTTCGCCAATCTCCTGCGACGATTCGCCCAGCCGCTTGATGCGCTTGGACGTTTCCTGGATCTGTTCGCGGATTTCATGCATGCCCTTGATCGAATTTTGCACCGCCGTGGCGCCCTGCTCCGCCGCCGCCACCGACTGGCGCGCCACGTCGGCCGACTCGGAGGCCGAGCGCGACACATCGGTGATTTCATTGGCCATTTTCACCACGGTGGCGCTGGCGTCCTGGATTTCACGCGATTGCTGTTGCGACGCCAGCAGCAAGTCGCTGGAAATGCCGTGCGCCTGCGCCGACGCCAGCCGCACCTGCTCCGCCGTGGTGGTCACGCGTCCCACCAGCCCGCGCAGTTCTTCCACCGTATAGTTGACCGAGTCGGCAATCGCGCCCGTGATGTCTTCCGAGACGGTGGCCTGCACTGTCAGGTCGCCGTCCGCCACTTCCTGCAATTCATTCATCAGGCGCAAAATCGCGGCTTGGTTCTGGTCGTTCATGGCCTTGGCTTCTTCTTCCTTGCGCTGCGCCTGGCTCCGCATGGCTTCCGCTTCCTGGCGCCGGCGTTCCGCGCTGCGCGTGCGGTTTTGCGAATCCTGCAACAGCACGCGGCCAATGGCCGCCGCCGTCATCAGCGTCAGCATGCCACCCGCCACCATCAGCCAGAAGGTGGCGTTGAACGCATCCTGTTCCGAGCGGTATTCCGACAGCAGGCCCCCCAGCAAGCCGCGCAATTCTTCATTCCCGGCAAAGATGGTGCGCTCGGCGGTCTTGGCGGCGCTGAACTTGTCGAGGCGGTCGAGGATCGACGCCACCAGTTTCTGGTATTCCTCGAACCGGCTTTTCAATGTCATGACACGCTCGCGCAATTCGTTGTCGCGGATGGCGGGCACCTGCTCGCTGCCGTTCAGGAATGCATCGAGCGTGGTGCGGAAGACCGTGGTGTCGCGCCCCAGCTGGAACGCGGTTTCCGACGAAATGCCGCCGGCCGTGATGTATTCACTGGCGCTGCGGCTCATGCGCTGCGTCAGCATGGCCAGCTTGCCCAGCGCCGCCACTTCGCGCGGAGCCGCGCCGCGCTGCATGCGCTGTGCCTGCAAGTCTTCCACCATGGCCAGCAGTTGCGGCGACAGGCGGTCCAGCTGCTTCAGGGTTTTATCCATGCCGCGCAACTCGGCGGCCAACGCCAGGATGGCGCCCGCCGACTGGTCCGACGCCTGCCATTTGCGGCGCGCCGCCGCCACCGCCTTGCCCAGTTGCGCATGGGGCGGCGGGATGCTGGCGCCCTGGAACTCGCCGCCCTCCATCATCAGGCCGAAATCGCGGTTCAAATCCCTGCGGCTTTCCTCCAGCTGGCGGAACGCTTCCTCGTTGCCCTGCACCGCGTTGGGCGCGGCCTTGCCGATCCGCTGCGAGTGCATCAGCGCATCGCTGGCGATTTGCGTTTGCGCGGAGCGGATATTGTTGCTGCGAATATTGAAACCCACCGCGGCGACACTGAGCAACATGGCCAGCGCCAGCGCGGTGGACAGGATGCTGAGCTGGCGCTGTGCCGGCAAATCGCCGATCAGCGGCAGGCGGATGCCGGGACCGGTGTCAAAGGCCGGCCCCTTGCCCTGGCGGCGCAGCGCATCACGCAAGCGCAGCGGCGCGGCGCCCGCGGCGCCCTCGTCCGGCCCTTGGGCATCGGCGGCGGCAGGCGCCGGCGCCGCCGGAGCGGGGGACGGGGCGTAGCTGGCAAACTCGGAATCCGGCGCAGCGGACGGCGCCGGCGCTTCCGCCTGCGGTGAACGCGACAACAGCTTGGTGAACAATCCCATTACGTCCTCGTCTAATCCTTGTTTGCAATGCTTGCAACAGCGCGGCAGCCGGCGCAAGCCTATCGGCCGACCTGCAAGAAGCGTTCATCGTGCACCAGCAGCGCCAAGTCCAGCCGCGTCCAGCGCTGCCCGTCCGGGTCGGTATAGCACTGCGCGCACCACGGCGACACGCCAGGATCAACGGCATCGGCCTGCATCGCGTCCACGTTGCGCAAGCCCAGCACGCGCGACGCCAGCAGCGCGCCGTTCAAGCCCAGCGCCGGCGCAAACGTGACAATGCGGCAGTCGCCTGTCTGCGCCACGGCGGCTTCACCGCAATAGCGCGCCAGGTCCACCACACCGGTCAGGTTGCCACGGATATTGGCCAGGCCCAGGTACCAGTCATGCGCCAGCGGCACCGGCGTGACCGGTTGCAGCGGCACGATTTCCGACACTTGCGTCAGGTCGAGCAGGCAGCGCAGATCGCCCAGTTGCACGCCGAGCTGGCGGCCGGACGCCAGCGTGCCGCTTTGGGCGGCATGCATGCGCTCCAGCAGTTGGGCCTGGTAACGGCGCAGCCGGCTGCGCCGGTCGGCGCCTCTTGCTTCGGCCGGCGCAGCCGCGGAAGTGGCATCACTGAGTGCGCTGCTCATCGGTCAGCCGCCGAGCGCGGCTATCTTGGCCAGCAGCTCGGCCGCATCGACCGGCTTGACCAGGTAATCCTTGGCGCCCTGGCGGATACCCCAGATGCGGTCGGTTTCCTGGTTCTTGCTGGAGCAGATAATCACCGGCACATCCTGCAAGTCCGGGTCGCGCGCGATCGAGCGGGTGACCTGGAAGCCGTTTGCGCCGGGCATCACGACATCCATCAGGATCAGTTCAGGCTTGTCGGTCTTGATGCGCTCGAGCGCCTGTTCGCCGTTTTCGGCCGTGGTGACGGTAAAACCGTTCTTGACCAGGATATCGGTCAGGTAGTAACGCTCGGTCGGGGAGTCGTCGACTATGAGGATGCGTTGTATGGCCATGTTCCCCTCGCTAGGTTCAATCAGGCGCCAACGGGCCCGCGGTATGCTCACGCACGGCGGCCAGCAGGCTGTCCTTGGTAAATGGTTTGGTCAGATAGGCGGCGGAGCCGACCATGGCGCCGCGCGCGCGGTCGAACAGGCCGTCCTTGGAAGACAGCATCAGCACGGGCGTCGTATGGAATTTGGCGCTTTTCTTAATCAGTGCGCAGGTCTGGTAGCCATCCAGGCGCGGCATCAGGATGTCGCAAAAAATCAGGTCGGGGTGATGGTCGTTGATCTTGGCCAGCGCATCAAAACCATCTTCCGCCAGCACCACCTGGTAGCCGGCCTGGCCCAGGAATATCTCGGCCGAGCGCCGAATGGTGCTGCTGTCGTCGATCACCATGATCTTCAAACCTGTCGCTTGCGGCGTCATTGTCATATTCGCTCACCGGGATACGTATCGACACGATAGCATAGGGCGCCACGATTTGGCACGACGGTGTTGCTGCGCAAGCAATGTCCGCGTAAGCAATGACGTCGCAATCGCGTCAGATCGCCACCATTTCGAAGTCGTCCTTGCGGGCGCCGCACTCCGGGCAACTCCAGTTGATCGGCACGTCGGCCCAGCGCGTACCGGGCGCGATGCCTTCTTCCGGCAAACCGGCTTCTTCATCGTAGATCCAGCCGCAAATCAGGCACATCCACGTCTGTAATGCCTGCGTCGATTCATTGCTACTCACGTTATCCCACCTTCTATCAAGTAAAATGCCGAATCAGGTATCTTAATCTACCCGCCGTGCAAATCCAAACTTCTCCCCTGCTCCTGACATTCGGCGCCATCGACCCTGTTGGCGCCACCGGTGTGACCGCCGACCTGGCCGTATTTTCCGCCCTCGGCTGCAATGGCCTGGCGGTGACCACCGCGTTGCTGATCGGCGACAGCGCCGGCGTCGAGGATATGCAGGAAATCGATCCGGACTGGGTGGCGGACCAGGCCCGCGTCTTGCTGGAGGATGCCGCCGTGGCGGCGTTCAAGATCGGCGCGCTGCACGACCTGGAACAGGCATCGGCCATCGCGGAAATCGTGTCCGACTATCCGGATGCCGCGCTGGTGCTCGATCCCTTTGGTTCGCGCCTGCCCGATATCGGCGACGATGTGGAAGAAATGCTGACCATTGTGCGCCAGTTGCTGGTGCCGCAGGCATCCGTGCTGGTGCTGTCGCGCGATGAGCTGGCGCGGCTGGCGGAAACCTGGCAAGACGGCGAGGACGGCGGCGAGGACGACGAGGACGGCGCCGAAGACGGTGATGACGGCGATGACGGCGATCCGGCCGGCGGCGAACCGGACGACAGCGCGGAAGACGACCGCCGCGCCACGCCGCCCGCCCGTGCCGGCCGCATCCCGCAACCGCCCGGCGGCGAGATCGCCGCCGAGGAAGCGGAAGCGGCCGACCCGGTGGAAGCCGATGCCCGGCACCTGATCCGCCTTGGCTGCGAATTCGTGCTGGTCACCGGCACCATCGGCGAAGGCGACGGCGGCCGCGCCAATACTTTATATAGTGCGGAGGGCGTGGTGCGCCATGATTGCTGGCGCCACCTGCCCGGCCCCTTCATCGGCGCCGGCGGCACGCTGTCGGCCGCGATCGCCGCCTTCCTGGCCCAGGGCGCCGACACGCCGCAGGCGGTGCGGCTGGCCCAGGATTACACCGATGGCGCGCTGGCGCATGCCCAGCGCTATGGCATGGGCAAGCTGGTGCCGAATCGTACCTATCGCATGCACACCATATAATTTTTTTAAAAGAAATAACACAAGAGACTGACTATGACTGAATCCAGGAACGATACCCTGTTTGCGCGCGCACAGAAAACCACGCCGGGCGGCGTGAATTCGCCGGTGCGCGCTTTCCGTTCGGTGGGCGGCACGCCGCGTTTTATTACACGCGCCGAAGGTCCTTATTTCTGGGATGCCGATGGCAAGCGCTATATTGATTACATAGGTTCGTGGGGCCCGGCCATTGTCGGCCACGCCCACCCGGAAGTGGTGAAAGCCGTACAAGAAGCCGCCGCCCGTGGTTTATCGTTTGGCGCGCCGACCGAGGCTGAAATTGATATGGCGGAAGAAATCTGCCGGCTGGTGCCATCGATTGAACAAGTGCGCCTGGTTTCTTCCGGCACCGAAGCGACGATGAGCGCATTGCGCCTGGCACGTGGCGCCACCGGCCGCGATAAAATCGTGAAATTCGAAGGCTGCTATCACGGCCATGCGGATTCCTTATTGGTCAAAGCCGGCAGCGGCTTATTAACGTTTGGCAATCCCACGTCGGCTGGTGTTCCGGAAGACTTCGTCAAACATACGCTGGTCCTCGATTACAACAATATTGCGCAAATTGAAGAAGCCTTTGCGAATATGGGCAATGAAATTGCCTGCGTGATTGTGGAACCCGTTGCCGGCAATATGAATTTGATTAAAGCCACGCCGGCCTTCCTGCAAGCCCTGCGCCGCTTGTGCACGCAATATGGCGCGGTATTGATTTTCGATGAAGTCATGTGCGGCTTCCGTGTCGGCTTGCAAGGCGCGCAGGAATTGTATGGCATCCAGGCCGATTTAACCGCGCTGGGTAAAGTCATAGGCGGCGGCTTGCCGGTGGCGGCCTTTGGCGGCCGCGCCGATTTGATGGCAAAAATGGCGCCACTGGGCGCGGTATATCAAGCCGGCACCCTGTCGGGCAATCCGGTGGCTGTGGCGGCGGGCATGACGACCCTGAAACTGATCCAGCAGCCAGGTTTTTATGAGCAGCTGGCGGCATCGGCAAAACGCCTGGTGGAAGGTTTAACGGCAGCCGCCAGGGAAGCTGGCGTGACATTCTGCGCGGATGCCGAAGGCGGCATGTTCGGCCTGTATTTCAGCGCCACGCCACCCAATAACTATGCGGAAATGATGGCGGGTGACCGTGCGAAATTCAATACCTTCTTCCATAAAATGCTCAATGAAGGCGTTTATTTTGCGCCAGCCGCCTTTGAAGCCGGCTTCGTATCGATCCAGCATGATGAGGCGGTGATTGACGCCACCATCGAAGCTGCCCGCAGGGTATTTGCAACCCTCGATTGACCACTCAAAAATGAGGTGCCCGGCCTGAATGCCCGGCACCCGCAAATAATTAAAGCCGGGTTTTACCCGGCTTTTTTTATGATTCGCCTTCCCTTGAAATAATTCTCAAAGGCAATAAAACTGCGTAAAACGGTGCTTCCCCGCTGTTTTCATGCCAGATATTAGCTTGAACGCGCTAGAAACCGGCATTTGATCCGTGCCGTGTGCACCGTTGCCACCCATGTTACAATTTCCACAACTCAACAATGGAGATGACAATGCAGCGATATCTGAATCGCGACACGTGGTTTATCGGCAGTATCCTGCTCTTGGCGGCCGGCTATACCGTGGCATTCCGCCGGGTTGATATACCGGACTGGACTTTGCTGATTGATTTTTCATTGTCCCTGCCGTTGCTGCATTACTTCCTGTTCCGTCCCACATTGAAACAATGGCTGTTCCGCTGGGCCCAATTAACGGGCCTGGGCATTTTGCTTGGCGGCTTTATTATTCCGGAAGCGTCGCGTGTGATTTGGCCATGGCTGGAAATGGCGCGCAATGCCACGCTGGGCCTGATGATTCCCGTTGAATTGGCCGCCATTGCCTTGCTTGCTTACGGCGTTTGGAAGTTAATGCAACTGGGCGGCGATATCGATACTGCACTGCAGGCCGGTATTGAAAGCAAACTGGGTAAGTCAGTTTCCACCCGGCTGGCTTCCTGGGAAGCGCGTATCTGGTTGTACGCTTTATTCAAGCCAAAGAATCCACGCTATGCCGGCAGCCAGCATTTCAGCTATGCGAAACAACATGGTAATGCATCGAACCAGCTGGGTTTTATTTTTGCGATCCTGATTGAAATGCCGCTGGCGCATTTACTGCTGCATTTTATGTGGTCGCCGAAAGCTGCTTGGATCGCCAGCGTCGTGTCGGTATGGGGATTGATTTACCTGGTGGCGGAATACCGAGCCACCTTGATGCGCCCCGTGTCTATCGGCCATGAAGAACTCTTTATCCGCTGTGGCGTATTGGCGGTCGATGCGGTCATTCCGTGGCATCAAATCAAAGCCATTGAGAAAATCGCGGGGCCGGTGCGACGGCAGCCATGCGTGCGGCGCTATAAACAATTGGGTGAATTAAATGTGGCGATCCATTTGCAGCCCAACGTCATGCTGCCGGATTTATTTGGCCGGGAACAACCGGTGGCGACAATCTGCCTTGGCTTGGATGAGCCCGATGACTTCATTCATAGGGCAAGTGTGAAAGTTGGATAGAATTTAGCGATGTTGAAACGGATACACTGTGCGGATGTTACTGATTGCCGAAAAACGCTCCAGCAGCGATAAATACGATGTCCTCCGTTTCATCCGCAATAACGGCAGTACCAGCGGGGCGCAAATGCCGCGCCAGGGTGTCTTGCCGCACGACTTAATTCATTTCATCGTGGAGTCCGCGCTGCCGCTGCGCCATGGCTTTTTAAGCCAGGTGGCGCGCGGCGCCGATGCGGAATATGTGGTGCAGCAAGTGCACGGCTATGACCAGGCCAGGGTCGATGAAGAAGCGGCGCAAGTGGAAGCCATCGTGGAAGGCTTGCAAACCCAGTTGTGGGCCGGCGGCTTCGACCACGACACGTTTATCGCCGCGGCCGAAGCCGCCTGCGCGGCACGTGGCAAGCGCGCCTTCGATTTAACCGGCGTCGATGTCCGCGCCAGCCTGTATGAACGGGCGCTGGCCCTGTTCCGCCAGTGGCAGGACACACCATTCCACAAGTCGCTGTCACTGGACTTCAATCCACGCCCGGTTTAAGCCAGCCGCGCCAGCACGACCGCCGTCGCCACCGCTTCCGCGAATTCGCGATGCAAGCTGGCCAGCGCCGTGTCGTGCATCAGTTCGGCCGGATAATGACGGCCATCCGGCCCGGTACGCTCAAACGTGGCGGTCGCGTCGGACACGATCAGCGCGCTGAACCCCAGGTTGCCGGCCATGCGCGTCGTGGTCGAGACGCAGTGATCCGTCGTGATGCCACATATCACCACCGTGGTGGCGCCCTGCGCCCGCAATCGCTGCTCAAGGTCGGTGCCGATGAATGAACTGTTGACGTCCTTATAAATGACAGCCTCGCCGGGCGCCGGCGCCGCTTCCGGTTTGACGCGAAAACCCGGCGCATCCGGGTGGAACAGGCTGTCAGGGCGGCGCGAACGGTGGTGCACATGGATCAGCGGACGCTGCGATGTCCGCCATGCGGCCAATAAGTCCGCGATACGCTGTTCCGCATCAGGGTTGTTGCGCCAGCCCCAGCTGGGGTGATTAAAGGCTTGCTGGACATCGACCAGGATCAAGACGGCATCTTGCGGCAATTTGTTCATTTCACGCTCCTCAAAATGCCATTGTTCCTTGCCGGCCGCCGCCGTCCCAACTGAAATGCCGTATAGTTGACGCACCATACATGAAGGATTTCGATGACCAAGGCGAGATTGAAGCAGCCGAAATTAAACCAGCTGGAAATGCTGGCGACCGTCGCTGACCATGGCAGTTTCGGCGCCGCCGCGGCCGTCCTCGATTGCACGCAATCGCGCATCAGCCACGGCATTGGCGAACTGGAAGCGGCGCTGGGATTCCGCGTGCTGGAGCGATCCCGCACGGGTTGTACGCCAACCGAAGCCGGCCAGCGCGTGCTGGCGGCCGCGCGCCAGATCCTGCAATTGGCCACCACCCTGCCCGGCCTGGGCACCAACAGCACGCCGTTGACAGGACGGTTGCGGCTGGCCAGCTTCCGCAGCGTAAGCACTCACTTGTTACCACCGGTGCTGGCGGCGCTGGCGCGCGACCATCCTGGTATCCGCATCGATGTCGACGACAGTTTCGAAGAGCGCGACGCGCTGGCCCAGGCGCTGCGTGAGGGCCGTGCCGACGTCGCCATCGCGCAATTGCCGGTGGGGAGCGGCCTGGTAACGCGGCCGTATGTGGCGGATGACTATGTGCTGGTGGCGCCGTTGTCGCTCTCGCTGCCCGCCCCGTTTGGCTGGTCCCTGCTCGACGGCGTGCCCTACCTGCAGCTCGATTGCGCCGGCGCCCGCGACATGGCGGCCCGTTGCCGCGATGCCGGATTTACCGCCCGGCCCGAGCGCACGCTGGCGACCGACAGCGCGATTGCCGCCCTGGTTGCCCGCGGCCTCGGCTATTCATTCCTGCCGCGCCTGGCCATCCACCCGCTGCCTGACGGCGTGCAAGTGTTACCGTTGCCCGTCGCCGCGCGGCGCCAGTTCGTCATTGCGGCCATGCCGGAAATGGCTCGGCAACCGGCCTGCGCGATGGTGATGCGCTACTTGGCCCAGGCGCGCCTGCAACAAGACAGCACAGCACACCGCGCCGGATTATTGGCCACGTAACGCACGCACTCGACATTCCGCTCGACATTTCGGTGCCTGGCACCAAACGCAGCACCAAACGCACTATCGTTCGCCGGGGTAGCGCTTGCTTATTTCAGCCAGCCGCGGTGGCGGAAGTACAGGAAGGGAGCGATCGCACTGGTGACCATCAGGCCCCAGGCCCATGGATAACCGGCGGCCCAGTGCAACTCCGGCATGAAGTCGAAGTTCATGCCATACACGCTGGCGATCAGGGTCGGCGGCAGGAAGGCCACGCTGGCCACGGAGAAGATCTTGATGATCTTATTCTGGTTAATGTTAATGAAGCCGACCGTGGCGTCCATCAGGAAGTTGATCTTGTCGAACAGGAACGAGGTGTGGCCATCGAGCGATTCAATGTCGCGCAAAATCTGCCGCGCTTCTTCGAACTGCTCGGAATTGAGCAAGCGGCCCCGCATCAGGAAGCTGACGGCGCGACGCGTATCCATCATGTTGCGGCGGATCCGGCCATTCAAGTCTTCCTCATGCGCGATCGCGCTCAGCGCGTCCGCAGCGTCCTTGTCGGTGAATTCCTTTTGCAGCACGCGGAACGACACTTCTTCCAGGTTTTTATAGATGCCTTCCAGCGAATCGGCCGAGTATTCCGCGTCGGTGGCGTACAGATCCAGCAGCACATCCATGTAATCGGCAATCGACCCGGGTCGCGAACGGGCGCGCATGCGCACCAGGCGAAACACCGGCAAATCGTCCGTATGGACCGAGAACAGCATCTTTTTCGCGAGGATAAACGCCACCGTCACCACGCGCGACGGGCCATCGTCTTCTTCCAGCAGGAAGTCGGTGCGCAAGTGCAGGTCGCCGTTTTCCGCTTCGTAGTAGCGGGCCGAGGCTTCAATATCCTTGACTTCGTCTTCGCCCGGCAAAATCACGCCGTAAATGGCCTTGACCCAGTTGCGCTCATCGTCGTTCGGGTCGGTCAGATCCACCCAGACCGGTTCGACTTTTTCGAGATCTTCGCGGGTCTCGATCGGAACCTGGTTGAGCCGGCCATTTTGTAAAACGAAGACATTGATCATAGGCACTCTCAGGCAGGGATCAGACGCGGCAGCGCAAAAAATGAAACAGCGCAAGTGTACTCGGAAAGCCCTTTTCCCGGCCACCCTTATGCGTTTATTTTTGCGACATTTAGCCGCTATTGCGTGGCTTTTTCTATCATCTTTTCCCGTATGGATTCCGGCCCCGAAGCCGCCGGATCGGGCTTCGGCACCTTGGGGGCGTCGATCCCCCGGGTTTCCTGGACGGTCACCTTTTTCGTGGTGGGATTGCCTGGCAAGCATTCCGTATCCGAAAACACGGTCTTGCCGTCGATCACGCAACGGCGCAGCGCGGCGGCGGCCGGCTGCACGGCCTTGGCGCCCTGCACCACCACGGCCTCGGCGCCGGTTTTCTTCAGCAATTTGTCCGCGCCCTCGGCGAACAAATTGCGTTCCTTTTTCATTGAGAACAAGGCCGTCATCACAATGGCGGCCAGACCCGCCATGATCAAAGCCACGGCTATCAGGCTGATACCACGCTGGCGTTTCAACATAGGTACTCCCCCCCGGAAGTGAGATTCCCTATGGTAACTCAGCGGATCCCATTCGTTTGAGAATTGTCGCGGTGCGGCGCGCCAGGTAATTGCTGTCCCGGTGCTTGTCGTAATAGCGTGGGTTCGGCAACATGACGGCCAGTTTGGCCGCCTGCGCGGCGCCCAGTCCGGACGCGCTGACGCCATAGTAATGGCGGGCCGCGGCTTCGGCGCCAAAGATGCCTTTGCCAAATTCCACCACGTTCAGGTAAATCTCGAAGATGCGCTCCTTGTCCATCAGCGCCTCCAGCATATAGGTGATGATCAATTCCTGGCCTTTGCGCAGATAGCTGCGCGATCCCGACAGGAACAGGTTTTTTGCCAGCTGTTGCGTAATCGTGGAACCGCCGGACACGACCTTCTTCTTTTTCGTGTTCTTTTCGTAGGCTTTTTGCAGCGCGTCCCAGTCGACGCCTTCATGGTCGGAAAAGTTCGCATCTTCCGACGCGATCACGGCTCGCTTCAAGTTGCCGGAAATACGGTTATACGGCACCCATTGCTGGCGGATATTGGCTTTCGGGTTCTTTTCCTTCAGCACCGCCTGCTGTTCGCGCATGAACGCCGTCATGGTCGGGTTATGGTCCACCCACCACCAGATCTGCACCAGGAAATACAGTTGCACGCCGAAAAACAGCAAAGTCGGGATAATGAACAGCCACTTCAGCCAGCGCTTCCAGCCGCCCGCCGCCGCCCCTTTGCCTGACTTCGCCATGGTTACAGCGCCGCCCGCAACTGCGCCAGCACATCCGCCGTTTGCGGACGCACGCCGCGCCACGCGGCAAACGCTTCGGCCGCCTGTTCCACCAGCATCCCGAGACCATCGCGCACGATCGCGCCGTGTTCTTGCGCGAACCGCATGAAGACGGTCGGTTCCTTACCGTACATCATGTCCAGCGCCAGGGTCCCCGGACCGAACACGGCGGGAGGCACGGGCGGCAAGTCCGACGACAGGCTGGCCGAGGTGGCGTTGATGACGATGTCGTAGGCGCCTTCGATCTGCGCGAAGCCGCAGGCCGACAACGCCGCGCCGGCCGACAGGGCGGAAAATTGCGCCACCAGCGCCTCGGCCGTCGCCACCGTACGGTTGGCAATCGTCAGCGCCGCCGGATGGTGTTCCAGCAGCGGCAGCACGACGCCGCGCGCCGCGCCGCCGGCGCCCAGCAACAACACGCGCTTGCCCGTGACAGGCACGCCGGCATTGACGACGATGTCGTTGACCAAGCCGGCGCCATCGGTGTTGTCGCCGACGATGCCCTGCTCCGTGAACAGCAGCGTGTTGACCGCGCCGGCCGCCTGCGCACGCATGGTCAGCGCGCCGGCCAGCTTATGCGCTTCGAGCTTGAACGGCACCGTCACATTGGCGCCCTTGCCGCCCTCGGCAATGAACGCCTGCACCGCAACGGCGAAACCATCCAGCGGCGCCAGGCGCTTGTCGTACGTCAGTTGCTGGCTGGTCTGCGCGGCATAGGCGGCATGGATTTCCGGCGACTTGCTGTGGGCAACGGGGTTCCCGAATACACAATACTTGTCCATTACTGCACCGCCCCGCTGCTCAAGTTGGTTTCCATCTTGTCTTCCCTGGTGAATTTGAAGCGGGTGATGATCACCCACAGGTCATCCCGTTCGCTCGACAGCATATTCGGAGGGAACTTGCCGAACGGCGCCGCGCGGCGCACGATCGCCATGGCCGCCGCATCGAGGGCGTCATTGCCGGAACTTTTTTCTATACGGACGCCGCCGTCTTTTTCATAAATGCTGCCATCCTGGAACACCGGGATATATACCACCAGTTCGCCATACAGCTTGCGGCCGTTCTTGGCCGGGAAGTTCAGCGTTCCCATTTCCTCGATGCGTTTTTGCATCGTCTTGTAATAGCTGGCGTACCCCACTTCCCGCGTCGATGGCGTGATGAAGGTTTTCTTGGGGCGCTTGTTCTGGTCTTCGATGACTTGCGTGATTTCCGCCGCGCGCCGTGCAATGGCCTTGCTGCTGTCCAACAAATCCGCGCCGGTCGGCAGCGGATCGGGGCGCTCGCGTTCCGTCATCGGCGCGGCGGAGAATGGCGACTTATGCACCTGCGTCAACAGGTTTTTCTGCACCTCTTCCAGTTCGGCGATACGGCGCCGGGTGGCTTTCACGCTGTCGCCCATCTCGTTCTTGCGCATGTCCGGCAACGGCGACTTGGACCGTCCCGCATCGGCATTGCCGCCGCCATCGAGGTTGGCTTGCGCCAGCGCATCGGCCTTCAACGGCGCCTTGGCGTGCTTGGCGTTGACCAGGATGACTTCCAGTCCCGGATCGGCCGGTTCCACCTTGAAGTTTTTCGGCGACACGAAATGCACCGCCAACAGCAAGCCGTGCACCACCAGCGAAATGCCGGTGGCCAGGTACAGCAAGCGGTTTTGTTGAAAAGACATCACGCGGGAACCGTTACGAACAGGCGTTAAAAACAGGAGATAAGGAGGTGGATTCTACGACAAAGCCACGCCCTCAGGACTGCGCCGGCGCTTCGCCCTGCTCCGCCACTTCTTCCTGCACACCGGCGGGCGCGGCAGGATCGGCCGGTTCCACCGCGACGGCGTCGTCGCCGGCCGGCGCCGCATCCGCTCCGGTTTCCTCTTCTTCCTCAAAGTCCAGTTCACCTTCGGCGGCCGGCGCCACCACTTCCAGCAAGCGCGCTTCCAGGTCGAGGTCGACCTCATCCCAGCGCAGCACGTCGAGGCGGGCCTGCGCGCCGCGCGCCGCCGGCGGCATGCCCGGCAAGCGGATCACCAGTGGAATCTCGGTCAGGCGCAGCACTTCATCCTTCAACACCACGGCATCGACCTGCTTCGCATTTTCCTGGCCCAGCCAGCGCAGGCACCAATAGCGTTCCATCGTGCTCTGGAAATCGTTGTAGGCCGCATACGCGGCATCGAACGCCGACACGATCGCGAACAGGTTGGCGTCCTTGTGCTTGAACGGCGCGACGAAGGGTGCGGCCACGCCCTTTTCCGCCACGGCCAGGATTTGCCACTGGTTCACCAGGTCGGTATAGCGGCGCAGCGGCGACGTGCTCCACGCGTACTGGTCCACACCCAGGCCCTGGTGCGGCGCAGCCTGCGTCAGCATGCGCACCTGCATCTTGGCGGCCCAGCCGCCCACGCCCTGGCCCTGGCTGCGGTAAATACCCGGCACGCCATGGTCGTGCATGTATTTGCCCCAGGTGCTGTTGGCAAAGATCATCAGCTCGGCCACGATCTTGTCGAGCGGCGCGCCACGCTTGCGGCGCGCGATCGTCACGACATCGTTTTCCACGTAGAAGTTGAAGTCGACGCGGTTGTTTTGCTCCGGTTTCAGGCCAAACGCTTCGCGTTTTTTCATGCGGCCCGCTTCCAGGTTCAGCGCCCACTGCCACAGCAAGCCCAGTTCCGCCTTGCGCGGATACTCGCCGGCGCCGCTGGCCAGGGTTTCTTCATTGACCAGGTCATCGAGGTCGTTATGCCGCAAGTTGTTCGCAATCGGCACCAGCTCGGCCCGGGTTTCCGTCGCCAGCACCGACCAGTCGGCCGGGTCCAGGGTCGCATACAGCGACAGCGCCGGGCAGGTCTTGCCTTCGGCCAGGGTGAACGCTTCCACCACGGCATCCGGCAGCATCGTGATCTTGTCGCCCGGCATATACACGGTCGACATGCGCGCGCGCGCGATCTTGTCGATCGCATCGTCGGGGCGGATGGCCAGGCCCGGCGCGGCAATGTGGATCCCCACGCGCACCTTGCCATCGTCCAGGTGCACCACGGAGAAGGCATCGTCGATCTCGGTGGTGGTCACGTCATCGATCGAGAACGCTTCGACCGCGGCCAGCGGCAAGCCGGCCGGCGCGGACGGCACCGTGACATCGGGGAAGCCGGCGCCTTTCGGGAAGTTCTCGAACAAGAACTTGTTCATGTGCAGGTCCTTGGGCGACGCCACGCCGCCCACCGCCAGCATCAGGCGCTGCGGGCTCTGGTGCAGCTCACTGCACGCCGCATCGAGCGCCTTGAATTCAATGGTGTTCTTGTCCGGCTTGTACAGCAATTGCTGCACGATGTGCTGCATCGACGCCGGCAGGGCGCCGGCCTTCAGCTCTTCGACATACTGGGCCTGGATCACGGCTTGCTGTTTCTTTTTCTCGATCCCGGCCAGCGCGGCGCGCAGCGATTGCTCCGGCGCTTTCTTGTAGCGGCCACGGCCCTTCTTGTAGAAATAGATCGGCGCATTGTGCAGCGCCAGGATCATGCCGGCCGCTTCGGCAGCCTGCGGCGCATGGCCAAAATATTCGGCGCCCAGTTCGGCAAAACCGAATTCCTCTTCACCCGCCACTTCCCACAGGAATTCCAGGTCCACGTCAAGCGCAATGCCTTTCGCCTGTTCCATCAGCTCGGCCGGCGCCGGCTTTTCATATTGCAGCAGGATATCCTTGGCTTTGACCTTGCTGCGCTTGCCGCTGGCCATTTCCACCTGATAGGCCTCGCCGGCGTGCGACAGGACAGTGCCGACTTTGAAGTCGCCGGATTCTTCGAAAAATACGTTCATTATGTTTTATGCAGCTTTCTTCAATTCGATCTTTACGCCGCCCGGGACCACCAAGTCCAGCACTTGCGGCAAAAATACTTCCGTCACCAGCAGCACACCACGATGGCGCCGGTATAAACAGCGGCGCGCATACAGCATCTCGCCTTCGCCCAGCACCACGCCCGCCGCCGCGCACGCGCGCATGGCCAGCGGATGCGTGGCGCGCAGGCGCGCATACTCCAGCTCGCCGCGGTGCACTTGCGGGTCGCCAAACAAGGTCGAACCCAGCGACTTTTCCCCCAGCGCGCTGAACGCGGGCCAGTCGCTGGCCGTGGCCGTGGTCGGCACCACCGTGTGGCCAAACACCACCGGCACGCCATCGCAGCGCAGCAGCACTTCGCGTTCCACCACGCGGCTGGAACGGTGCAGGCCGACCGCATAAGCCTCATCGGCCAGGCACAGCGCCGGCTGCTGGTGCAGCTTTTGCACGCGGAATGCCGTGCTGTGCGCTTTCAGCTTGGCCGTCAGCGAGCCGCCGCCGGTCAGCCAGTGCCGCAGCGAAGCAGGCGCATTGACGGTATTCACATGGGCGCGCCAGTGCGCCATCCGCAGCGAACGTCCTTTCATTGCACGCCGTCCACGCGGCAAAAGCGCAGCACCTCGTCGACGTAGCCGGCAAATTCACTGATCGCATGGTCGCTGCCGGCAATCACCTGCTGCCGCGCCCCCGCATAGTGCGCCACCATGTCACGGTAATCCAGCACTTCATCGCCGGTGGCGGCAATCAGGTAATAGCGCTCGGGCCGGGTAATGCGCGCCACTTCCAGGGCGCGCAATTCCTCGATATAGCCGTGCTTGAATTCAAACGGTTGATCCGAGTGGTATTGCGTGGTCACGCCGACATACGGCGCCAGGTCCAGGCGCGGCACGATGGCGGGATTCAGCAGCACGGCGCGGCAGCCGAGGCGCTCGGCCAGCCAGGTCGCGTAGTAGCCGCCCAGCGACGAACCGATCACGGTCAGCTCATCGGCCGGCACACCGCCGGCCAGCGACAGCGCCAGCTCCATGGCCAGGCTCGGCGAGGCCGGCAACTGCGGACACAGGTACTCATCGGACCTGCCCAGGGCCGCCATGCGTTCCCCCACCAACCGCGCCTTCATCGACGACGGCGACGAGCGGAAGCCATGCAAATACAGGATCATTGCGCCAGCGCCTCCAGCAGCTTGCCATGCACGCCGCCAAAGCCGCCATTGCTCATGACGACGATATGGTCGCCCGCCTGTGCCTGACGGGCGATGGCTTGCACCATCGCATCGATATCGTCATACGCGCCAGCCTTGTCGCCCATCACCGCCAGGGTCTGCCCCAGGCTCCAGCCCAGCGCCTTTTCACTGCCGAAGCCGAACACCAGGTCCGCTTCCGCCAGGCTGCCCGGCAGCGCGTCCTTCATCGCGCCCAGTTTCATCGTATTGGAACGGGGTTCCAGCACCGCCAGGATACGCTCAAGCCGGCCCTGCGCACGCAGCTTCTGGCGCAGGCCGCCCACCGTGGTGGCGATCGCGGTCGGATGGTGCGCGAAATCGTCATACACCGTCACGCCATTGACCACGCCGCGCACTTCCATGCGGCGCTTGACGCTGACAAAGCGCGCCAGCGATTCGGCCGCCTGAGCGATCGGCACCCCCACGTGGCGGGCGGCGGCAATCGCCGCCAGCGCGTTTGCGCGGTTGTGCCTGCCGGTCAGTTCCCAGCGCACGGTACCGGCCTGCGCTCCTTTGAACAGCACGTCGAAACTGCCATCGTCATGTTCCGTCAGCGTCCAGTCCGCGCCGGCGCTGGCGCCAAACGATTCGCGCTCACTCCAGCAGCCGCGCTGCATGACACGGCCCAGCGCCGCTTCGTCGGCATTGAACACGACCTTGCCGATGCCGGGCACGGTGCGCACCAGGTGGTGGAATTGGGTTTCTATCGCAGCCAAATCGGGGAAGATGTCGGCGTGATCGTATTCCAGGTTATTCAGGATCGCGGTTTTCGCGTGGTAATGCACGAATTTGCTGCGCTTGTCGAAGAACGCGGTGTCGTATTCATCGGCTTCGATGACGAAGAAGTCGGAATCGGCGCCGTTGCCGGTCAATCTCGCGGAGATGCCGAAATTCATCGGCACCCCGCCAATCAGGAAGCCGGGCGCATAGCCGGCGTCTTCCAGGATCCACGCCAGCATGGCGGAAGTCGTGGTCTTGCCATGCGTGCCGGCCACCGCCAGCACCCATTTATTGCGCAGGATGTGCTCGCCCATCCATTGCGGACCGGAAACATACGGCAAGCCCCGGTTCATGATTTCTTCAATCAGCGGATTGCCGCGCGACACAACGTTGCCAATAACATACAAATCAGGATTCAGCGCCACCTGTTCCGGCCCGAAGCCCTGGATCAGTTCGATACCCTGGGCTTCCAGCTGGGTGCTCATGGGCGGATACACATTGGCGTCGCAACCGGTGACGCGGTGCCCCGCTTCTTTGGCCAGCACGGCCAGGCCGCCCATGAAGGTGCCGCAAATACCTAATATATGAATATGCATGTTGAGGGTGCGCAGAACGAAAAGCAAAACAAGTATGGGATTTTACCCTATGGGAGGCCCCCGAAAGACCGTAGCGAGCGGCGGCAATGCTGGCCGAGAAGCGCAGCTGTATTAGCCATACAGCGAAATCAGGACAACTGCGACAGGCCGGCAGTGCAACGCGCAGTAGGTATTGCGGGGGCCGATGGGGTCTACCGGTTCAGAGTATGATCACGGTCATGATGCCTACTCCATTAGATGAAGTCCAACAGCTGCGTGCGGAAATCGCCGCCACCGCCGCCCGCATGGTGGCGCAGGATGGCGCCGACTATGGCACGGCGCGCCGCAAGGCCGCGCGCCAGGTGCTGGGGGATGGCGACGGACCATCGAATGTCTTGCCGGACAATCAACAAATTGAAGACGAAGTACGGCAATACCATGCCTTGTTCCATGCCGACACCCACGACGCACTGCAATTCCGCTTGCGCAGCGCGGCGCTGCAAGTGATGGAAATGCTGGCGCGCTTCAACCCGTTCCTGACCGGCTCGGTGCTCAACGGCAGCGCGGGACCGCATGACGACATCCATTTGCAATTGTTTGCCGACAGCGCCAAGGAAGTGGAAATCTTCCTGCTGAACCAAAACCTGAATATCGACATTTCCGAAGCGCCGCACTTCAAGGGCCCCCGTTTTGGCTCGACCGAACGGGTCAGTTTCCTGTGGCAAAAGGAAGGCGTGCACGCCGAACTGTATGAAATCGACGACTTGCGGGGCGCCGTGAAAACCCGTGGCGATGGCCGCCTGATGCGCGCCGACATCGCCGGCGTACGCGCCCTATTAATATCCCATACTCATCCAACCATATAATGTTGAAAAAGAGTCACGTCATTTATGCGGCCATTGCGCTCGCGTTTGCCGCCGCCGGCGCCTGGGTCGGCATCCAGAAAACCCCTCCCGTGGCGCCGCCGCCGGCCGCCGCCAACAGCGCGCCCGCCATGCCGGTGGACGAATTGTTCCAGCAACAATTGAAAGATGCCAAAGGTGTCCAGCAAGCGCTGGCGCAATGGAAAGGCAAGGCGCTGATCGTGAATTTCTGGGCCCCGTGGTGTGGTCCCTGCGTCGAGGAAATGCCTGAATTATCAGCGCTGCAAGGGGAAATCCGCGGCAAGAACATGCAGGTGATCGGCATCGGCATCGACAGCCCGTCGAACATTGCTGAATTCGCGGAAAAGAACAAGATCGACTACCCGGTGTATGTGGCCGGTCTGAGCGGCACGGAACTGTCGCGCAAGTTCGGCAATACCCAGGGCGGCTTGCCATATACCGTATTGCTGGGGGCCGATGGCAAGGTCGTCAAGACCTATCTGGGCCGATTGAAGTTCGGCGAGTTGCGTGCAGATCTTGCAAGGATGTGAGAACTTAGGCAAGATTTTTTTACTTGCCAAGGGTCGCTGTTGACGGCAAAATGCGGAACTTTTGTGGAAAACGGTGCTCAAGCGCATGGCAATTAACATCCTGCTGATGAATGGCCCCAACTTGAATTTGCTGGGTACGCGCGAACCAGGCGTCTATGGTGCGAGTACCCTGGCGGACGTGGAACAGGCCGCACAGGCGCAAGCCACCGCAGCGGGAGCCCAGCTTTCTTGCTTCCAAAGCAACCATGAAGGCGCATTGATCGACCGCATCCACGCTGCCCGACAAGAAGGCGTGGACATGATCGTGATCAATCCGGGTGGCCTGACCCATACCAGTGTGGCACTGCGCGATGCGCTCGCTGGCGTGGCAATACCGTTTATCGAAGTCCACATTTCGAATATTTATCAGCGCGAAGAATTTCGCCATCATTCTTTTCTCAGCGCGATCGCGCGAGGAACGATTTGCGGCCTGGGCGTGGACGGATATCGCCTGGCCATCGACTTTGCACTTAAAAACCGCTAATCTACGCTAATCTACGCGATCCGCGCGCAATTTAATCGCGGCGCACCCACAAGGCGTCGCTGCCCCCATAATCACAAATCAGAACATTCCAGGGAGTCTCAGATGGATCTACGCAAGCTCAAGACATTGATCGACTTGGTCGCTGAATCGGATATCGCAGAACTCGAAGTGACCGAAGGCGAGAGCAAGGTACGCATCGTCAAATCCTCCGCCATGCCGCAAAACCAGGTCGTCATGATGCCGTCGCAAGGCATGGCGCCGCAATTTGCCGCCCCTGCGGCACCCGCCGCCGCCGCGCCAGCCGCCGCGGCCGTTGCCGCGGCCGCGGAACCCACCGGCCACGTGGTGAAATCGCCGATGGTCGGCACCTTCTACCGCTCGTCGTCGCCAGGCGCGGCCGCGTTTGTGGAAGTGGGCCAGTCCGTCAAGGAAGGCGACACCCTGTGCATCATCGAAGCGATGAAGCTGCTCAATGAAATCGATGCCGACAAATCCGGCACCATCACCCAGATCCTGGTCGAGAACGGCCAGCCGGTCGAGTACGGCCAACCCCTGTTTGTGATCGGCTAATACGGCGACGCGAGCCGCGCGCAGCACTGCCTGCGCGGCGGCCCGTCCGGTCCGTTGCGCACGTCCCCTACATCCGGAGCTGCCGCTCCCCACAAACACAGAACCTGCCATGTTTGAAAAAATCCTCATTGCCAATCGCGGTGAAATTGCGCTCCGTATCCAGCGCGCCTGCCGTGAAATGGGCATCAAGACGGTGGTAGTCCACTCCGAAGCGGACAAGGACGCCAAATACGTGAAGCTGGCCGATGAATCGGTTTGCATTGGCCCGGCGCCTTCGCCGCAGAGTTACCTGAACATGCCTGCGATTATCAGCGCGGCGGAAGTGACGGATGCGGAAGCGATCCACCCGGGCTACGGCTTCCTGGCGGAAAACGCGAACTTCGCGGAACGCGTGGAGAAGTCCGGCTTCGTGTTCATTGGCCCGCGTGCCGAATCGATCCGCATCATGGGCGACAAAGTGTCGGCCAAGCAAGCGATGATCAAGGCCGGCGTGCCGTGCGTGCCCGGTTCCGAAGGCGCGCTGCCTGACGATCCCAAAATCATCGTGCAAAGCGCGCGCAAGATCGGCTATCCGGTCATCATCAAGGCGGCAGGCGGCGGCGGTGGCCGTGGCATGCGCGTGGTGCACACGGAAGCGGCGCTGATCAATGCGGTGCAAATGACCAAGGCGGAAGCCGGTGCCGCGTTTGGCAATCCGGAAGTCTACATGGAGAAATACCTGGAGAATCCGCGCCACATTGAAATCCAGATCCTGGCGGACGAGCATAAAAACGCCGTGTGGCTGGGCGAGCGCGACTGCTCGATGCAGCGCCGCCACCAGAAAGTCATTGAAGAAGCGCCGGCGCCGGGCATCCCGCGCAAGCTGATCGAGAAAATCGGCGACCGCTGCGCGGAAGCGTGCCGCAAGATCGGCTACCGTGGCGCGGGCACGTTTGAATTCCTGTACGAAAACGGCGAGTTCTATTTCATTGAAATGAACACCCGCGTGCAGGTGGAACACCCGGTCACGGAAATGATCACCGGCATCGACATCGTGCAAGAGCAGATCCGCATCGCCGCCGGCGAAAAACTGCGTTTCCGCCAGCGCGACGTGATGCTGGCCGGCCACGCCGTCGAGTGCCGCATCAATGCGGAAGACCCGTTCAAGTTCACCCCGTCGCCAGGCCGCATCACATCCTGGCATGCGCCGGGCGGTCCGGGCATCCGTGTGGACTCGCACTCGTATGCGGGCTACTATGTACCGCCACACTACGATTCGATGATCGGCAAGGTGATTGCCTATGGCGCCACGCGCGAACAGGCGATCCGCCGCATGCAGATCGCGCTGTCGGAAATGGTGGTCGAAGGTATCCAGACCAATATCCCGCTGCACCGCGAACTGATGGTCGATGCCCGTTTCATCGAAGGCGGCACCAACATCCACTATCTGGAACAGAAGCTGGCGGCGATGCCAAAAGCTGGCAACTAAGCAGGTAACCAAGTAATAAGGCAGGCAAGAAATGAACTACGTTGAAATCGTCATCGAGGTCGCACGCGACCACGCCGAGGCGCTGTCCGACGCGCTGATGGAAGCGGGCGCCCTGTCCGTTTCCGTGGAAGATGCCGATGAAGGCACGGCGGACGAAAAGCCGCTGTTCGGCGAACCGGGCATGGAACCGGAAGAAGCCGCGTGGGATCACTCGCGCGTGGTGGCACTAACGGCGGAAGACGCCGACCAGGCCGCCATCGTCGCGGATGCCGCCGCAGGCATCGGCCTGGCCGACGTACCGAAATACACGCTGCGCGGTGTGGAAGAACAGGACTGGGTGCGCCTGACGCAATCCCAGTTCGACCCGATCCACATCGGCAAGAACATCTGGGTGGTGCCAAGCTGGCACGAAGCCCCCGACCAGAACGCGCTGATCCTGGAACTCGATCCGGGCCTGGCGTTCGGCACCGGCAGCCACCCGACCACGCGCCTGTGCATGGAATGGCTGGAAGCCCACCCCGCCCCCGGCAAGGCCGTGCTCGATTACGGCTGCGGTTCCGGCATCCTGGCCATGGTGGCAAAAAAACTGGGCGCCTCGCTGGTCGCCGGGGTCGACATCGACCCGCAGGCGATTGATTCGGCCCGCGACAATGCCGAACGCAACCAGGTCGCCGAGATCGAATACTTCCTGCCCAATGACTTCGCCCAGTCGGCGCACGCCGACGCGCGCTTCGACATCGTGGTGGCCAACATCTTGTCGAGCCCATTGAAACTGATGGCGCCGATGCTGTCCGGCCGCGTGGCGGACGGTGGCGCGCTGATCCTGTCGGGCGTGCTGGCGCGCCAGGCCGAGGAAGTCGCGGCGGCTTACGCGCCGTTCATCAAGCTGGGTGTCTGGGCCGAGCTCGACGGCTGGGTTGCGCTGCATGGTGTCCTGGGCAGCGATACCGTTCCGCCAGCACGCTGATCGGCCGATGGCGCTCGCCACCAAATGCCCCCATTGCAACACGACGTTCCGGGTCGCGCACGACCAGTTGAAGTTGCGCGGGGGCATAGTCCGCTGCGGCGCCTGTAATGAAGTCTTCGACGGCAATGCCGCGCTGGTTGAACCAGTGCCGCGCACGCCCGTCATCATTGATCTCCCCGAAGCAGTTCACGATACGTCCCCGGTCCCGCCAGGTGACGTAGCCGTTGCCGCACACGCCGGCCCGGCGCCACAGGACGGCGCTGGTGATACCGGTACCGGCGATGGCGCGGCACGTGATCCGGCGGCGGCGCTGGCCGAGGCGGCAATGGCGGCGCGCGATGCCTGGAATGCGCCTGGCGCCGGGGCCGAGCCGGAAACCGGACTGGCGCCGGATGCCGGGAACGAGCCGGACACCGGGCTGGCGCAGGAAGCGGCGCCTGGCCTGCCATCCACCATGGCGCCTGAACCGGAACACGAATTCGACCTGGACTTGAACGGCGACGAGCCACCCGCTACCGCCGCGCCGGTGCCGCCTGCCGCAACGCAATCGGGCCACGCCGCCGCCGATGCGGCGCCGATACCGGATGACGCCTTCGATCTCGACTTCGACATCGACGCGGAACATGCCGAACCGGCGCCGGCTTCGCCCTGGGAAGACCCGGCGGCGCTGCCGCGGGATGCCCAGGGCGAGGCACCGGCCGCTCCGCTGCATGACTCGTTGCACGACTCGCGGCATGACCGGCTGCACGATGCGCTGCATGACTCGCTGCACGATCCGCTGGCCGATCCACTGCACGATCCGGCCACCGCCCCTTCGGCCGGCACGCATCGCTTTGACAGCCGCCGCGAACCCACGCTGGATATCCCGGACGACCACCTGGCGGCCGTCGCCCTGCACGACAGTTTTGAACTCGACGCCTATCCCCACGCGCACGACAGCGACCTGCACAGCACCGACGAGCGCGCCCATAACGTCGATGCCGGCGTCTGGCGCGGCCGGGATGACATCCACCATCTGGGCGGGGAACCCGCGACAGACGCCCCGGCATCGGCGGCGCCACCGCAGGACGACGATGATGCTGACGACGATATCGTCACGCTGTCGTCCGCCGCGGCAACCGGCGCGACGGCGGCAACGCTGGCGCCGGAACCAAGCGCGCCCGCCACCCCGGTGTCGGCGCGCGAGCCGGACGAACCCGGCTTCGTCAAACGGTCGCGCCGCCAGGAGCGCTGGGGCAAGGCCTCGCGCATTGCGATGGCGTGCGCGCTGCCACTGCTGCTGGCCGGCCTGGCCTACCAGGCGGTGGCCACGTTCCGCAACCCGCTGGCGGCGGCCGTGCCGGCGCTGAAACCGGCGCTGGTCTCGGCTTGCGCACTCATGGGCTGCAAAGTGGAATTGCCCTCGCAGCTGGACGCGCTGTCGATTGAGCAGGGTGAATTGCAAACCATGGCGGACAATATCTTCAGTTTCTCGACGTCGCTGCGCAACCAGTCCGCCACCGCGCAAAGCTGGCCCCACGTCGAACTGATCCTCAACGATGGCGCCGACAAACCCGTGCTGCGCCGCGTCTTTGCCCCGCGCGACTATTTGCCGGCCGGCGCCGATGTCATGTCCGGCTTTTTGCCCCGTTCCGAGCAACCCGTTAAGCTGTATTTCGAATTGTCCCGTGTGAAAGCATCGGGTTACCACATCGCGGTTTTTTACCCTTAAACTCACAATGAACCAGACTTCCCTGATTTGCGGCTCGCTCGCGATTGACTACATCATGCAGCACGAAGGCCGCTTCGGCGATACCCTGCTGGCCGAACAGCTGCACAAGGTGAACGTATCGTTCCTGGTACCGACCATGCGCACCGAATACGGCGGCTGCGCCGGCAACATCGCCTACAACCTGAAAATGCTGGGCGGCGACGGCCGCATCGTCGGCGTGATGGGCCAGGACAGCGGCCCCTACCTGGCCCGCCTGCAAAAGCTGGGCATCTCGACCAACCATATCCTGGTCAAGGGCGACGCCTACACGGCGCAGTGCTTCGTCACGGCCGATATTGAAAACAACCAGATCAACGCGTTCCACCCGGGCGCCATGTCGTTCGCCCATGAAAACCCGGTCGCCAGCGCAGGTCCCGCGCGCGTTGCCATCATTTCGCCGGACGGCCACCTGGGCATGCTGAAACACGCCGCCGACCTGGCGGAATTGAACATCCCGTTCCTGTTCGACCCGGGCCAGCAAATGCCGATGTTCAATGGCGAACAGTTGATCGACTTCATCAACAAAGCCACGTACGTCACCTGCAACGATTACGAAATCGAACTGTTGATGACGAAGACCGGACTGTCGCTGCCGGAGATCGCGTCGCGCCTGGAAGCGCTGATCGTCACGCGCGGTGAAAACGGCTCGGAAATCTATACCGACGGCAAACGCATCGATATTCCCGCCGTGGCGGCGGAAGCGGTGCTCGACCCAACCGGCTGCGGCGATGCTTACCGCGCCGGCCTGCTGTACGGCATTACCCACGACCTGGGCTGGGAAACCACCGGCCGCCTGGCGAGCCTGCTCGGCGCCATCAAGATCGCCCACAAAGGCGGCCAGAACCATGTGCTGACCAAGGAACAGCTGGCCGCGCGCTTTGAAGCGGCGTTCGGCTACCAGTACGAGTAAGCGCGACCGCGGAATCGCGGAAACGACAAGGGCAGCTTGAAGCTGCCCTTTTTTATTACCAGCGGCCGGTGAACAGCATGCCCAGCACTTGCTGCGCGATTTGCAGCAGGATCAGCGCCACCAGCAGTGACAAGTCCAGGTTGCCCACCAGCGGCACCACGCGGCGGATCGGACGCAGCAGCGGCTCGTTCAGGGCCCGGATGAATGGCGCCAGCGGCGCGTGCGGATTGACCCAACTGAAGATCGCTTCAATCACCAGCAAGGCCATGAAGCCATACAGGATCCATTCCAGGAAACGCTGCAAGGCCATCAGCAGCACCGTCTGCACCGACACCCCCGCGATAAACATGACGGACGTGGCCAGGAAGACGATCAGGAAGGCGCCAATCAGGCTGGCCCAGTCAAAGCCGCCGACCCCCGGAACAATCCGGCGCAGCGGCCGCACCAGCCAGTCTGACAATTGAAACGTGAATTGCGCCACGGACGATGGCGGACGGACACGAATAGCTTGCATCCAGAAACGCAGTAACAGCACCGCCCCCAGCAAACCGGCGATGGTGTTAACAATCAGCATGACGATACTCAGCACAAAGTCCCTCCGATAAATAAAAAGCCGCCGTGCGATTCTCTCACACAGCGGCCTTGGCCCATAGGGGAATCAAGTTCCCCCGGTTAAATCAGGATGGGCGGGTGCTGGTTGGGAATGGCCATGCGGCGGCCGGCGTCAACACGGTTTTTGCGGCAGGCGCAGGAGCGGCGACAGCAGCGGTCTTAGCTTCTTCTTTAGGCGCTTCCGCTTTGGGAGCGGCGGCGGCCTTTGGAGCGGCTTTTTTCGGAGCAGCTTTTTTAGGAGCTGGTTTTGCAGCGACAGGTTTGGCAGCGGCTGGTGCTGGTGCGGCGGCCGGTGCTGCAGCCGGTTTAGCCGCGGCTTTTTTTGCTGCTGGTTTCGCTACTGCTTTCTTTGCAGCTGGTTTCGCGGCAGCTTTGGCGGCGGGTTTCGCGGCGGCTGGTTTAGCGGCAGCGGCTGGTTTAGCGGCAGCTTTCTTGGCGGCTGGCTTGACGGCTGGTTTCGCAGCAGCTTTTTTGGCAGCTGGTTTAGCGGCCGGCTTTGCAGCGGCTTTCTTCGCCGCTGGTTTAGCAGCTGGCTTGGCAGCGGCTTTTTTCGCTGCTGGTTTAGCGGCGGCCTTCTTCGCGGCTGGTTTAGCGGCTGGTTTAGCGGCTGGTTTGGCAGCGGCTTTCTTGGCAGCTGGTTTAGCGGCTGGCTTGGCAGCGGCCTTCTTGGCGGCTGGCTTTGCTGCCGGTTTGGCTGCAGCTTTTTTGGCGGCTGGTTTGGCTGCTGGTTTGGCGGCGGCTTTCTTGGCAGCTGGTTTCGCTGCTGGTTTAGCGGCGGCTTTCTTCGCTGCTGGCTTGGCTGCTGGTTTAGCGGCTGCGGCCTTCTTCGCTGCCGGCTTGGCTGCTGGTTTAGCGGCTGCGGCTTTCTTCGCTGCCGGCTTGGCTGCCGGTTTGGCGGCTACGGCCTTCTTCGCTGCTGGTTTCGCCGCTGGTTTCGCGGCGGCCTTGGCGGCTGGCTTCGCTGCCGGTTTAGCGGCGGCGGCTTTCTTTGCTACTGGTTTGGTTGCGGTTGCTGCTTTCTTTGCAGCTGGAGCAGCTTTGTCTGCCGCTGGTTTTTTTGCTTTTGCTGTAGCCATTTTGGTCTCTCCTTCATCTAGAGATGAGAATTACGCACAAGATTTAAACCCGTCCGGCAAAGGGCCGGGCGAATTATTCATCGGCACAAACGAAACGTTTGCGCTAATGAATTCGGCATCAGCTGAACTGCTGCAACTCCTCACGTTTGCAGCGCTTCAGCCATCGAGGCCGCCATGCGCGATGGCTTGCGGCGGCCTGCTAAATCTTGTTCTTCGATTGCGTGAAATGCGGGCGGGTTCTCAGCTCCTGGATTTCACTTCATTCGACTTCACGGTTTGCCTGTTTTATTTTTCAAAGAAAAAGCCGCCCGGGCCCGATTCTATTCAGGCGAGGCGGCCAGGTAAAAACGTCGTGGTCTTGTGCATACTTGTGCGTGCTCTGTATCCCATTTTGTTGATCGTTTTGCGGGGACATCCGGCTCAAAAAACCTTCAGTGATAATTCACGCAAATTCAAGTTCGTAAAGTACACGAAAACCTTATTAATGCGCAACCTGCACGATAGGATTTCGCATGCTTTTTTTAGGTATAAGCGCTGTAGCGCACGATAGCAAGGTAAAACAGCATCCGGATTAGAAAAAAGAAGAAGCGCCTCACCGCGCTTGAAGTACCGCATGCGCTTGCTGGTACCGCGTTCAATGGTTCATCGCCACATCCGCCTGAACCGGGAAACGCCTTATGGAATAAGGCGCGCTTCAAAACAGCCAAATGCGCGGCGCGGTCCGCGCCAAAGTAAACCTGCGCGCATTACATGTGTAATGCGAAGCGCGAGTGCATTGCGGTCAACGCAGCGCGCCTGTTGCGCAAGCGCTGCATGCACGCAAAAGAAAAAGGCCCGATGATCTCGCATCGGGCCTTCGCAATTGACGGCTGGTCGCGTCAGCACTGACCACTCACTGCCCGGTCCCACCTAACAGTTGCCCTCGTCGCGCTAACCGTTCCCGCGCCTCCTCAAGCGCGGCGTGCAAAGTGCGCTCGAGTTCATCCTTGGGCGGCAACTCTGTCCAATACTCCGCCACCGTGATCCCGTCTTTATACATTTGCAAGAGCTCCACCTGCTCCCGGCTGGACTCGGCGCACAGGATCAATCCAATTGGTGCTTCCTCTCCGGACTGCCGCTCATGCTTGTCGAGCCATTTCAGATAAAGCTCCATCTGGCCTTTATGCGCGGCTTTGAACCGACCGAGCTTGAGCTCGATAGCCACTAGACGCCGCAGGCGGCGGTGGAAAAACAGCAGGTCAAGATAAAAGTCTTCGCCATCGATCACCATCCGCTTTTGACGTTCAACGAAGGCGAAGCCCCGCCCCAGTTCCAGGATAAAGGCCTCCAGCTGCCTCAATATGGCAGCTTCAAGGTCGGCTTCGTCATGGCCTTGGTTTAACCCCAGGAAGTCCAGGAAATAGGGGTCCTTGAAAACCAGCGCCGGCGCCTGACCAGATTGCGCCGGTGTACTTAATGCCGGCGACTGGGCACTGGCGATCACACGGCGCTCATAGCTTTGCGTTCGATCTGGACGCGCAACTCACGTACGCTCCACTGCTCCAGCGCCGCATGCTGGGCATAGTACTGCTTGGCTTCCAGGGTTTTCAGCGGCAACATGGCCACGATATGACTCCAGCTCAATTGTCGTGACAGCGTCACGACAATCTCGGAATCAACAAATGCCTGGGCAAACTGCACCATGCGACGAAGATTCTTGGTCTCAAAGCCTCGACCAAACTCCAGGGCCAGCTGCTCTCCGAGCCGCTCCATTAGTTGAGCCCCGTATTGGGCGCGATCGCCACCCAGCACTTCGGTGGCCAAACGCCGCCCCACCGACCAATACAAGCAGGTCAGCTCAGCGTTGACCGCTCCGGCCAAACGCTGGCGACTGACCGAAATCAGATTGCGCAGCTCGGCATGGAGCGGAGCCAGCGCATCGGAGGCCTGCACGGCTTTCTCTGTCATGGATACATCTCAGTATCGGTCACAGTAATAAAAACGCCCCATAATGGCAAAAAAGCCCCGCAATTGCGAGGCTTCTCTTTATAAGTAAATCAGTCTTAGTTACCTGACTCAGCTTAGTCCCAGTTTAGCGCGCCGCCAGTCTGGTATTCGGTCACGCGGGTCTCGAAGAAGTTACGCTCTTTCTTCAAGTCGATCATCTCGCTCATCCACGGGAATGGATTTTCCGGCTGGTCGAACAGCGTCTCCAGGCCGATCTGGGTGGCGCGGCGGTTGGCGATGAAGCGCAGGTAGCCTTTGAACATGGCCGCGTTCAGGCCCAGCACGCCGCGCGGCATGGTGTCTTCGGCGTAGCGGTATTCCAGTTCCACCGCTTCCAGGAACAGCGCCTTGATTTCTTCCTTGAAGGCGGCGGTCCACAGTTGCGGGTTTTCCATCTTGATCGTGTTGATCAGGTCGATGCCGAAGTTGCAGTGCATCGATTCGTCGCGCAGGATGTACTGGTACTGCTCGGCGGCGCCCATCATCTTGTTCTGGCGGCCCAGCGCCAGGATCTGGGTAAAGCCGACGTAGAAGAACAGGCCTTCCATCAGGCAGGCGAACACGATCAGCGATTTCAGCAGCTTCTGGTCCTGTTCCACGGTGCCGGTGGTGAAGGCCGGGTCGGTCAGCGTGTTGATGAACGGGATCAGGAATTCATCCTTGTCGCGGATCGACTTGACTTCGTGGTAGGCGTTGAAGATTTCCTTCTCGTCCAGGCCCAGGGACTCCACGATGTACTGGTATGCGTGGGTGTGGATCGCTTCCTCGAACGCCTGGCGCAGCAGGTACTGGCGGCATTCCGGCGCCGTGATGTGGCGGTAGGTGCCCAGCACGATGTTGTTGGCGGCCAGCGAATCGGCCGTCACGAAGAAGCCCAGGTTGCGTTTCACCAGGCGGCGCTCGTCTTCCGACAGGCCGTTCGGGTTTTTCCACAGCTCGATGTCGCGCTGCATGTTCACTTCCTGCGGCATCCAGTGGTTGGCGCAGCCGGCCAGGTATTTATCCCAGGCCCACTTGTATTTGAACGGCACCAGCTGGTTGACGTCGGTTTTACCGTTAATGATGCGCTTGTCGTCGGCATTTACGCGCATGGCGATCTGGTCGGCGCTGGCTTCGGTGGCGGCTTGCGGTTGGACAGGCGCGGCGGACGCGGCTTCATCATCCCAGGACAACATGATTTTCTTCCTTGTTCTATATAGACAGAGAACCGCGCCTCGGCGCGGTTCGGGTTATTTCATTACTGGCAGCTTATTGGCATGCCTCGCATTCCTCGAAACCGGCGTCGCCCGGACGCAGGTAACAGGCGGCGCCCTCCTGCACCTCGGCGGCTGGCGCCGCCGCTGGCACAGCCGGCGCGGCCGACGCGCCGGCATCGCCGCCCACCGCCACGGCGTTCAGGGCGCCGGTCTTGGAGGTCGATTTTTCCATGTGCGAGGCGGCGATTGTGCGCAGGTAGTAGGTGGTTTTCAAGCCACGCAGCCAGGCCAGTTTATACGTTTCGTCCAGCTTCTTGCCCGACGCGCCCGCCATGTAAATGTTCAGCGACTGCGCCTGGTCGATCCACTTCTGGCGGCGCGATGCGGCTTCCACCAGCCAGCTTGGCTCCACTTCGAAGGCCGTCGCGTACAGGTCGCGCAGGTCTTGCGGCACGCGGTCGATCTTGGTCAGCGAACCGTCGAAGTATTTCAGGTCGGCGATCATGACCTCATCCCACAGGTCGCGCGCCTTCAGGTCGCGCACCAGGTAGGAGTTGATCTCGGTAAATTCACCGGACAGGTTCGACTTCACGTACAGGTTCTGGAAGGTCGGCTCGATGCAAGCGGACACGCCAATGATGTTCGAGATGGTCGCGGTCGGGGCAATCGCCACGCAGTTCGAGTTGCGCATGCCGAACTGTTTAATACGGTTGCGCACCACCGACCAGTCCATCGATTCGGACTGGTCCTGCTCCAGGTAGCCGCCGCGTTCCTCGGCCAGCAGCTTGATCGAATCCTGCGGCAGGATGCCGCGGTCCCACAGCGACCCCTTGTACGACGCGTACTGGCCACGCTCCTCGGCCAGTTCGGTCGACGCCAGGTAAGCGTAGTAGCACACCGCTTCCATCGAGGTATCGGCGAACTGCACTGCTTCCTGCGACGAGAACGGCACGCGCATCACGTGCAGGCAGTCCTGGAAGCCCATGATGCCCATGCCGACCGGACGGTGGCGCATGTTGGCGTTGCGGGCCTTGTCGACAGCGTAGTAGTTGATGTCGATCACGTTATCGAGCATGCGCATCGCGGTGCGGATGGTCTTTTGCAGCTTCACGTGGTCCAGCTTGCCCTCTTTCATATGGGCAGGCAGGTTGACGGAGCCCAGGTTGCAGACCGCGATTTCGTCCGGACCGGTGTTCAGCGTGATTTCCGTGCACAGGTTCGAGCTGTGGACCATGCCCACGTGCGACTGCGGCGAACGGATGTTGCATGGGTCCTTGAACGTGATCCATGGGTGGCCGGTTTCAAACAGCATCGACAGCATCTTGCGCCACAGGTCCAGCGCGGCAATTTTCTTGAAGTTGCGCATCTCGCCGGCGGCGGCCTTCGCTTCGTAGCCGGTGTAGGCGGTTTCGAACGCCTTGCCGACGAGGTCGTGCAGGTCCGGCGTTTCCGATGGCGAGAACAGGGTCCAGTCGCCCTTTTCCATCACGCGCTTCATGAACAGGTCGGGAATCCAGTTCGCCGTGTTCATGTCGTGCGTGCGGCGGCGGTCGTCGCCCGTGTTCTTGCGCAGGTCCAGGAATTCTTCGATGTCCAGGTGCCAGGTTTCCAGGTAGGCGCAGACCGCGCCCTTGCGCTTGCCGCCCTGGTTGACCGCCACCGCGGTGTCGTTGACGACTTTCAGGAATGGCACCACGCCTTGCGATTTGCCGTTGGTGCCCTTGATGTGGGCGCCCAGCGCGCGCACCGGGGTCCAGTCGTTGCCCAGGCCGCCGGCGAACTTGGCCAGCAGCGCGTTTTCCTTGATGGCGTCGTAGATGCCTTCCAGGTCGTCCGACACGGTGGTCAGGTAGCACGACGACAGCTGCGAACGCAGGGTGCCCGAGTTGAACAAGGTCGGGGTCGACGACATGAAGTCGAAGGTCGACAGCAGGTTGTAGAACTCGATGGCGCGCGCTTCGCGGTTGGCTTCATTCAGTGCCAGGCCCATCGCGACGCGCATATAGAATGCCTGCGGCATTTCAATACGGATATCGCGTACGTGCAGGAAGTAACGGTCGTACAGGGTTTGCAGGCCGATGTAGCCGAACTGCAGGTCGCGGTCCGCCACCAGCGCCTTGGCCAGCTTGGCCAGGTCGAACTCCGCCAGTTTGGTATCGAGCAATTCCGCTTCGATGCCCTTGGCGATGTATTTCGGGAAGTAGTCGATGTATTCCGCGGCGGCCTTGGCCTGGGCGACTTCCTTGCCAAACACTTCCTTGCGGATGGTGTGCAGCAGGATGCGGGCCGTCACTTGCGAGTAGGCCGGGTCTTTTTCCATCAGCGCGCGGGCCGCCAGGATGGCGGACTTGTGCAACTCTTCGACCGGTACGCCGTCGTACAGGTTTTTCACGGTTTCCGCCAGGATCGCGTCGGCGTCGACGTGCTTTTCCAGGCCGGAGCAGGCGGCATTGATCAGGTCGCGCACTTCCTGCATCACCAGCGGACGGCGCTCGCCGTTTTCCGTCACGTGCAGTTGTGGCTCGTCGATGGCGGTGGCGCCAGCGGCTTCCTTCTTCAGGCGGCGCTCTTCCATGTGCTTGGCGCGGTACAGCACGTAAGCGCGGGCCACGTCATGCTGGCCCGAGCGCATCAGCGCCAGTTCCACCTGGTCTTGCACGTCTTCGATATGGAAGGTGCCGCCCGATGGCTGGCGGCGCACCAGGGCGGCCACCACGCTGCGGGTCAACTCTTCGACGATTTCACGCACGCTGGCCGATGCCGCGCTCTGGCCGCCCTGGACTGCCAGGAAAGCCTTGGTCATGGCGACGGCGATTTTCGAGGGCTCGAACGCCACCACGGCGCCATTGCGCCGGATGATGCGGTAGTCGCCCAGGGCGCCAGCAACGGGCGCCAGGTTGGCGCCTGCCGGCGCTGCCGGCTGAACGGAAATGTCAGAAGAGTGGATTGATTGCATTGAAGCTCCTGAATAAAACTGCATGGCCGCTGATCGCGTGTTTCTAACGGACAAGATGAAGCGGCCAGACTAAAGTTTCAGCTGGCGGAGCGTCATCTTGTGGGTATTTTTTGTCGATGCTCTAAAGCCAGCTTTAAGTAATCGACAATTCTTTGCACTAAATCTAGTGCGATGCACAACTTATGACACTAATTGTAGTGACGGCGCCCGGGCGCGGCAAGCGCTATATTTCTGCCGATCGCCGATTTTTCTGTTGACATTTGGGGACGCCCTAAACCGCAGGCATTACCCGGTGAGCAAGCACTAACGCCGCATTTCCGGCTGCCTGTTCTTTCAGCAAGTCATCCAGCCGGGTCCAGTCGAAGCAGGGTCCGGGATCGGTCTTGCGCCCCGGCGCCACGTGCTCATGGCCGGTCATCCAGCGCAACGGGTAGCGATTCTGCAATGCCTGGGCCAGTTGCGCCAGCACTTCATATTGGACTGACGTAAACGCAACATTGTCAGTTCCTTCCATCTCGACCCCAATGGAAAAATCATTGCAATTGGCGCGCCCCTGGAATTGCGAGCCCCCCGCGTGCCAGGCGCGGTCGTTGCAAGAAACATATTGCACCAGCCGCCCGTCGCGCCGCACAAAGAAGTGCGCCGACACTTCCACGTTGCGCAAGTCCGCCAGCGACGGGTCAGCATTATAGTCTACCCGGCCGGTAAACAGGTCCGACACATGCGGACCGCCGAACCGGCCGGCGGGCAGGCTGATGTTATGGACCACCAGTAAATCAATCGCCGCGTCCGCCGGGCGCGCATTGTAATGCGGCGAGTCATAGCGCCACGCCGCCTCGCACCAGCCGTCCGGATGTACCGCGTAGTTCACGTGTCCGGTTCCTGGATATTCAATTTCTGCATCTGGTAACGCAATTGGCGGAAACTGATGCCCAGCAGGCTGGCGGCCTGGGTGCGGTTATATTGGGTCTGCGCCAGGGCGCGCTGGATGATTTCCCGTTCCACCATCGCCAGATATTCCGGCAAGTTGCTGGGCAATATATCGAGCACCGGTAAGGGCGGCATATTCGGCGCGGCGGCCGGAATATTGACGGCGCCATGAATGGCATTATTGACATCAATAGTATTGGCACTATTCAGGGCATCCGTACTATTCGGACTATTAGCACTATTAAAAACATGGCCCGCTTCATAAGCCGAGCTAATAGCGGCCGCCGCCGCTTCCGGTGTTTTGGCCCAGGCCGGCGATACCGTGTCGTCCAGTTCCGGCGGCGGCACATAACCGGGCGGCGCATCGGCCAGGCGCGCGCCTTTTAATGCCAGGTCGCGCACTTCAATCACGCCATCGTTGGCAAAGGCCAGCGCCCGTTCCAGGATATTTTCCAATTCCCGCACGTTGCCGGGGAAGGAATAACCGCGCAAGGTGTCCAGCACACCGGTCCCCAGCCGCACTTTTTGCTCAGAGGTCCCCAGCCGCTCCAATATCGCGTCGGTCAGGAGCGGTAAATCGTCGAGCCGGTCGCGCAGCGGCGGCAGCGCCAGTTCAATCACATTCAGGCGATAAAACAAGTCTTGCCGGAAATGGCCCGCGTCCACCAGCTTTTCCAGGTTTTTATGGGTGGCGCTGATAATGCGCACATCAACCGGTTCTTCCACTGTGGCGCCGATCTTGCGCACGCGCCGCTCCTGGATCGCGCGCAACAATTTGACCTGCATCGCCAGCGGCAAATCCGCCACCTCGTCCAGCATCAGGGTGCCGCCGTTGGCGGCCTGGAAAAATCCGTCCCGCTCATCGCTGGCGCCGGTAAATGCCCCCTTGCGGTAGCCAAAGAATTCCGCCTCCATCAACGCTTCGGGGATCGCGCCGCAGTTCACGGCAATGAACGGCTTGCCGGAACGCGAGCCCAGCGCGTGCACTTCGCGCGCCGCCAGTTCCTTGCCGCTGCCGGACTCTCCCGTGATGGCGATCGGCGCCATCGAACGGGCCAGCCGCGCGATCTGCGCGCGCAGCGCCTGGATCACGGCCGACTCGCCACGCAGGCGGCTGGGCGCCGCCGGCGCCGCCTGCGATTCGGACTGGGGCGCATTCAGGCGCAGCGCCGACTGCACCATCAGCCGCAACTGATCCAGCGCCACCGGCTTGCTGATGTAATCAAACGCGCCCGCCTTCAGCGCCACCACGGCATTGTCGGTGCTGCCATAGGCCGTCACCACCGCAATCGGCGTATTGCGGAACGCGGCCGAGACTTCGCGCACCAATTCCAGTCCCAGCCCGTCCGGCAAGCGCATGTCTGTCAACACCAGCGCAAATTCATGCCGCGCCAGCAGCGCCCTGGCCTGCGCCAGGTTTTCCGCGCTGTCCACGTCCAGCCCCATTTTCAGCAGCGTGATTTCCAGCAGTTCACGCAGATCAGCCTCGTCATCGACGACCAGGACACGGGGAGAACTGCGGGGAGTGTTCATCAGGGAGAACCTTTAAGGTTTGGACGCGGCGCCGGCAAACGTGATGACGAAACGGCCGCTGGACTTGCGGCTGCCGTCGGCATGCTGCTCGGAGCCGAAGCGGTATTCATAGTCCAGCATGGCTTCGTTATTCAAGCACAATTCGCGCGCCAGATACAGGCCCAGCCCCGTGCCCTTGCTGGACGTGGTGTAGAACGGTTCGAACAGGTGAGCCCGCACTTCCGGCGAAATGCCGGGGCCATCGTCCTGCACATGCAATTCCATGCGCCGCATGCGGTCCGTCACGACAAACAGCCGGATGCTGGCCGGTCCCGCGCTGGCATAGCGCACCGCATTGTTCAGCAGGTTCAGCACCACTTCGCGCAAGTGCAGCGGATCGAAGCGCACCATGGCTTTCGGCGCATGCCGCAAATCGATGATGTCCGGCGCCAGGCCGTGGGTTTCCTCGAATTCCGCCACCAGTTCGGCCAGGAAGTTGTCCAGCGCCAGCGGTTCGCAGTGGGGCTGCACCTTGCGCGACAGTTGCAGGATGTCTTCCACCATGCGGTTCACGCGCGCCACGTTGTCGCCCACGATCCTCAGCAGGCGCACATGCACCGGCGCCGTCAGGTCTTCCGACAGCAGCGACGTCGCATGGCCAATGGCCGACAGCGGATTGCGCACCTCATGGGCGATGCTGGCGGTCAGGCGCCCCATCGACGCCAGTTTCAATTCCTGCGCCTGGTTTTCAATGCCCGTCACGTCTTGCAGGAAAATCACGCTGCGCTCCACGCCCAGCCCTTCCGTGTCGACCGACGCAAAGCGTACTTTCAAGTGCGACACCATGTCGCGCCGCGCACTCCAGGCCGCGGTGACTTCCTGCAGCGCCGGGTCGGTATAGGGCTTGATGGTGACAAACGCCGTGGCCAGGCTGCGGTCGGCATGCCATTCGTCATAGGCCTGGGCCACCGGTTGCAGCGACGGCGTATCGGCCAGCCGCGTAGCCAGGTCCAGGCCGGCCAGTCCCAGCATTTGCTGGGCGGCGGGATTGCCCGCATAGACTTCGCCGCGCTCGCCCACCACCACGATGCCGTCGCTCATGTGCGACATGACCAGCCGGTTGACGGCCTGCTGCACGCCGATTTCCACACCGCGCCGCACCGCCAGCTCCTCCTGGCCGATCAGCTTGGCCGCCATGCGGTTGACCACCACCACCACCGACAGCAGTGCCGCGCCGAACAAACCCGATTGCAGCAGCGTCGGTTCGCCCTCCGTCCACACTTGCCACAGGCTGGCGCCGAGCATGAACAGCGCCACCAGCGACGCGGAAAACAGCGCCAGCATCAGCGGCGCCAGGATCGCCATGCCGGCCAGCGGGAACAGGTACAGGATGGCCAGCCCGCTGCGCAGGCCGCCCGCTCCTATATATAAGAGGGAAATGATGGACAGGTCGCAGGCAATCTGCGTCAGCAGCTGCAGCAGGAAGCGCTTGCGCGCATAGGTGGTGATCAGGACGAACGCCACCGCCAGCAACAAATACGCCAGGCACGCCTGCAGGTAAACCGAATGCCCGACCAGCAGCGGCATGCTGCGCGCGTCGAGGCTCTGGTAAATCAGCAGCACGATGGCAATCACCACCCGCGTGCCATTGAGCGCATCGAGCGAGCGCCAGAAAGTGGCGCGCGAGGCGCCGGCGCGGTGGGTCAAAGAGTGCAAGCGCGCCGCCACGTGGGGGATTTACCGGGGCGCCAGCTGGGCATGCGCGGCGCTGCAATAATCACGGCCGGCCGCCGGCACATTGTCAGAAGCGGGGAAATACACGCCACAGTGGGCACAGCACAGCATGGTCTCGGCATTGGCCACCGCTTCGGCGCGGGCCCGCGCCGCCGGGGTGGCCGCCCCTTGCGCGCGGCCGGGCGGCGGCTGGACCTCCGGTGGTTGCTGGTGGCGCTTGGCCGCCTGCCGCAGCTTGCTGCGGATGGCCGCCACCACCAGCACAGCCAATGCAATCCAGAACAACAAACGCGACATCAGACGACTCCCCTATGCAACACGACTTCCAGCACAAAACGGCTGCCGACATACGCCAGCAGCAAGGTGGCGAATCCCGCCAGCGTGAAACTCAGCGCGGTCTTGCCGCGCCAGCCCCGGAAATGGCGGCCCGCCAGCAAGGCGGCAAACAAGATCCACGACAGCAGGGTGAACACGGATTTGTGGTCCCACTTCAGCGCCTTGCCAAACAATTCTTCGGAAAACACGATGCCCGACAACACCGTCAGCGACAGCAGCACGAAACCCAGCGTGATCATGCGGAACAACAGTTTTTCCATCGTCAGCAGCGCCGGCAACTGGTCCAGCGCGGACGACAGGAAGCCGCCGCCCTCGCTGCGCGTATGCAGGCGCGACTCCTGCAGCGCCATCAATACCGCGTGGAAGGCGGCAATCGTCAGCGTGCTGTAGGCCAGGGTGGCCACCGCGATATGCCAGCCCAGCATGGCCGTCCCCAGCGGCACCAGCGCACCGGGGAACAATCCCTGCAGCGCGACCGCCACCGCGGCGGCCGGCATGACCAGGCGGCGCAGGCCATCGAGCGAAAAGTTACGGTTCTCCAGCCAGTAGGCGCCAACCGAGATCCACAGCGCGGACGACAGCATGGTGGCAAAGCCGATGCGCAGGAAGCCCGGTGTCAGCACCGCCAGCCACAGGCTGGCGCCGTGCAGCAGCCAGGCCACGGCGGTCGCGGCGGAGATCGCCGTGGCCTGCCGCGAAGGCAGGAAAGCGCATAAAACATACAGCAGCGTGGCTGCAATCAGGAAAATGGTTTGCATAAGGGTTTAGTTTACCATCGCCCGCCCGTGCCGGTGCGGGCTCAGTCGACAGCGGCCATGCGCAATTCATCGTTATGGTGGCGTTGCTGTTCTTCCATCACCAGCATGCCCAGCTCGCGCTTGAGGTCATTGAAGGCCGGATCGGCCGGGTCGCGCGGACGCGCCAGCTCCACCAGCAAATCGCGTTTCACCGTGCCGGGGCGGTACGTCATGACGACGATGCGGTCGGCCAGGTAGATCGCTTCCTCGATGCTGTGCGTGACAAAAATAATGGTCTTTTTCAATTCCGCCCAGATCCGCAGCAGCTCATCCTGCAGGTTGCGCCGCGTCAGCGCATCGAGCGCGCCAAATGGTTCATCCATCAGCATGACCGGCGAATCGAGCGCCAGCACGCGCGCAATCGCCACCCGCTGGCGCATGCCGCCCGACAGGTCCTTCGGATAGCGCTGGCGGAAGTCGTGCAGCGACAGCATGTGCAACAGTCGCGCCACCGTGGCGGCAATCTCCGCTTTCGCCATGCCCTTGATTTCCAGGCCGAACGCGACATTGTCTTCCACCGTCATCCACGGGAACAGCGCATATTCCTGGAACACCATGCCGCGCTCCGGCCCGGGCTCCAGCACCACCTTGCCGTCGGCGACGATCTGGCCGCTGGAGGGAGGCGCGAAGCCGGCGATCGCGTTCAGCAAGGTGGACTTGCCGCAGCCGGACGGCCCCAGCAAACACACGAACTGGCCGCGCGGGATGTCCAGCACGATGTCTTGCAGCGCCACCACGTCGCGCTCGGCGGTGTGGAAGACTTTGCTGACGTGGTCGATGCGGATATGCGGATTAATGCTCATCAATGTTCCAGTCCCCGGTGCCAGCGCAGCAGGTAATTGTTCAGGCGGTTCATGGCCACGTCGATGGCCAGCCCCAGCAAGCCAATCGTAATCATGCCGGCAATGATCTTGTCCGACCAAAAGTATTCGCGCGCTTCCAGGATGCGGAAGCCCAGGCCATTGTTCACGGCAATCATTTCCGACACGATCACCACGATGAAGGCGGTGCCGATGCCGATCCGTACGCCCGACAGGATATACGGCACGGCGGCCGGCAGCATCACGCGCAGGAACAGGGTGGTGCCGGAAGCGCCCAGGTTGCGCGCCGCTCTAATATAAATACCGTCGACCTGGCGTACCCCCGCGATGGTGTTCATCAGCACCGGGAAAAACGCCCCAAGTGAAATCAAAAACACGGCGGGCGGATTGCCCAATCCGAACCACAGGATCGACAGCGGGATATAGGCGATGGGCGGAATCGGCCGCAGCAATTGCACCAGCGGGTTCATCCACGCGTACACGCGGGGGCTGGCCCCCATCAGCAAGCCCAGCGGCAGCGCCAGCCCGGCCCCGATCGCAAAGCCCACGCCCACCCGGTACATGCTGCCCAGCGCGTCATGGATCAACTCGCCCGAGACGGCCCAGGCCAGCCAGCCGCCCTGCCCCGCGTCATACGGCTGCAGCGGCAGCAGGTAAGCAATCCATTTTTCCACCACCGCCAGCGGCGCTGGCAACACTTGCGGATTGACCCAGCCATTCATCGCCACCATTTGCCAGATGGCGATGGCGACGGCCGGAACCACCATGCCGACGGCCGCTTCCTTCCAGGTACTACGCGACTTCGCCATCAACACTCCTTATTTGACGCCCAGGCTTTTCTTGGCGGCATCAAGCAGGTCGGTCTTGACCCAGTCTTTCGCCACCGGCGGACGCGCCATGCGGCCGACACCGGTTTTCACCATCACATCGGTGGTGACCTGGATGTGTTCCGGCGTGATGTCATACGAATACGGCGAATTGCTGATCGCATCCTGGAAATCGTCGCTGGTGATCTGGCCCTTGAAGACCACGTCGCGCACGTACTTTTCCGCCGTCGCCGGCTGGTCGATGAAGGTCTTGGTGGCTTCGACGAAACAGCGCATGAACTTCTCCGCCACCGGCCGCTTCTCTTTATAGAATTTCTCCGTCATCACCATGGTCCGGATCGGCTCGCCGATCGGGGTGTCATACGGCTTCAGCATTTCCGTGCCAAAGCCCTTGTTGATGGCCTGCGACGATTGCGGCTCCGACTGCATCATGGCGTCGATGTTCTTGCCCAGCAGCGCCTGGTTCAAATCCGCATAGGCGAGGAACACCAGCTGCACATCCTTGCCCGGCTGGTCGGACGCGGTCAGTCCCGCCTGCTGCAATTCCGCCAGCAACAGCACTTCCTGGATCCCGCCGCGCGTCACGCCGACCTTCTTGCCTTTTAAATCTTTCAGCGATTTCATTTTCAGGTCGGTGCGCCCCACCAGCCGCGCGCCGCCCTTGGCAAAGCCCGCCACGACAATAATCGGCGCACCACCCGCACGGCCGGAAATCGCCGCTTCCGACGCGGTGGTGCCGACATCGAGTTCGCCGGCAATGATGGCCTGCATCACGTCCAGCCCTTTGGCGAACATATGCTCTTCCACCTTGATGCCGCACTTGGGAGCGATTTCCTTGATGTACGACACCGCGCCGTAGTGGGCGAATTTCAGGTTGCCGAGGCGGACCACGTCCTGGGCCTGCGCTTGCGCCGAAGCGGCCAGCACCAGCGCCGCCGCCAGCAGGGATTTCACGAATACTGTCTTCGTCATTGCTTTATGTCTCCAAGGAATAGTCAACCAGCCGAGTCAGATTGTGGACAGATCATACCAAGCGCTAGTAGATATAAAGCAAGGAAATCAAAAAAACATGCACACCGTTACATTGTGTGAATATGACAACTGTTTATTTATGGATAATTCGCGTTTCGAACAAACGCTTCCCTCACATGTCACCACGCTTATCCCTGATTACCGCTGCGCTGGCAATGACGCTGACCGCCTGCGGCGGCGGCGGTTCATCCAGCCCCACTACGCCGCCGGCGCCCACGCCGCCGTCCATCGCGCTGTCGTCCACCGCAAACCAAACCCTGTCCGGTGGCAAGCCGGTCGCCTTGAGCGCCACCGTTTCCAGCACCGACGCGGTGACGTGGCAACTGGCGGCAGGGGCGCCAGGCAGCCTGTCCGCCAGCACCGGCGCCACGGTCAATTACTTGCCACCGGCCAGCGTCACGGCCATTACCCAAGTCAACATCACGGCCAGCGCCGGTGGCGGCAGCAAGTCGTTCAGCCTGACGCTGTATCCGGAACCGGGCCCTGCGGGTCTGAGCAGGATTGCCGGCAGCGCAGGCGGATTTGGCCTGATCGACGGCAAGGGGACGGCGGCCCGATTTGCCCCCATCACGGATATGGCCGGCGCGGCTGATGGCAGTTGCTATATTGCCGAATCCAGCTTCGATGGACGCGCTGCCATCCGCAAAGTCACTGCCGCAGGCGCTGTCAACACGCTGGCCATGAGCGCCCACGGCCATACGGATGGCGCCAATGGCCAGGCCCTGCTGGGCAGCATCAGCGCCATCGCCGACGGGGGGAACGGCAGCATCCTGTTTATCGATAGCAGCGGCGATAACGCATACCTGCGCCGGCTGGCGGCGGATGGCCAGGTACGCACCTTGTTGCAGCACCCGCTGCTGGCCAATGCACACGCCCTGGTAGCGGGCGCGGGAGATACCGCATACGTCTTGCGCGAACGCAGCGTGGTGCAAGTGAGTGTTGGTACGGCAACGGTATTGGCCGGCCTCGACAACGATACTGAGTACAAGGTGCTGGACGGCCAGGGCGCCAACGCCAGGTTTACCCCGCTGACGGCCATGGTACGTGACCGCGCCGGCAATTTAATCGTGCTCCAGCGCTGGGGCGGCTTGCGCAAAGTGACGCCGGAAGGCGCCGTTACAACGATGACACCTGTTCCCGCAGGGGCGGCTACGACCGACTATATCAGCCTGGTGCTGGATAAGGACGACCAGCCGATGGCTTTGGCTGTGGCTGCGGACGCCAGGTTGTACGCCGTGCAACGTATGACCAGCTTGGGCGGTGTCAGCCTGCTGCAGCGAGCGTACACGCCCGCCGGCTATGACAGATACACGCCCCCGGACCATCTCTGCATGATCGACGGCCAAGTGGCGCTGGCAGACAAGGGGGAAATCCATCTGTTGCAGGACGGCGCGCTACGGCATCTGGCAGGTCTTGGCGACGATACCAGCCGCGACATCGATGGACCAGCCGACATTGCACGCTTTTCCAGTCCAGAACTGATTGCAGCCGACCAGCAAGAAAACCTGTATGTTTCCGACTACCCGGCACCGAGCGGCATCATGGGGGCACGCCTGGGAGGTTTATACCTGCGCAAGATTGCCGCAAGCGGACAAGTCAGCACGGTCCTGACCCGGGAAAGCTTTGGCATTCCCGCCAGCATGGCGACCGACAATGCCGGCAACCTGTACCTGACCGAGTGGCATCCATATGCGTCGCGCATCCGGCCACAAGGCGGCGCCATCTACAAAATGACGCCCGCCGGCCAGTTGTCGCTGCTGGCAGGGCAGCCCGTCAGCGCCGGCACCAGCGACACCCAGGTGGATGGTCCGGCGCTCACGGCGCGCTTTACGGCACCGCTGCTGATAGGCGTTGACGCCGCCGGCAACCTGTACCTGCACGATAAGGCAATGGGACAAGCCAGCCCCGCGATCCGCAAGATGGCGCCGGACGGCACCATGAGCACGATCGCCGCACTGCCGGCCGGCATTGGCGCGGCGCCGGATGGCCATACCTATGTCGTGGAATCGCCCGCCATTTATCGCATGACGCCTGATGGTGGCAAGCAGTTGGTGGCCGGTAATCCGGCCCGCAATGAAACCGCCTTAGGTCCGCTGCCGGGCAGCTTGTACGGGGTGCGCGCCATGACGCCGACCGGCCCATACAGCTTTGCCGTCATTTCCGGCAACGCGATCCTGAAGCTGGTCCTGCCCCACTAAGTTGATCGTCCTCCCCGTCCTAAAGGACGGGGATTCCTCCTTCGAGACGCGCACGTCCGCGCGCGAGAATGATACGGGCCGAGTTGACGTCGCGGTGATGCTCCGCGCCACAATCCGGGCAAGTCCATGCTCTTATTCCAAGACCTTGCAGCCCGCCAGGGCCGCCGCGCGCACCGCACGCGGAACAGGTTTGGGTTGAATAGGCCTCGTTGACTTGCTCGAACCACACGCCCGCGTCAGCGCTTTTGTATTGCAGCATGGTTCGGAATGTTGACCAGCCGGCATCGAGCACGGATTTGGCCATCCGTGTCTTGGCCAGGCCGGCCGCGTTCACGTCGCCGACGAAGATGGCGCCATGCCCGGCGACAAGGCTGGTGCTGAGTTTATGCAAGTAGTCTTTTCTGCGGTTGGCGATTTTCGCGTGGATGGATTTCACCCGCGCGCGCTTGCCGGCGCGCTGTGCCACAGCCAGCGGCGCCTGCATGTCGCGGTAGAACTGTTGGCTCTCGATTACTTGGCCGTCGGACAGCGCCGCGAAGTCCTTCAGGCCCAGGTCAATGCCAATCGCACTCCGGCTTGCCGAGCGTGCCATGGGCATGGTCTTGACGGTGATGTTGATGTACCAGCGTCCGCGGGCGTCTTCGCTGATGCTGCCGGCGCCCAGCGCGTACTGCGACAGCCCATAACTGTCCCACAGCGAAAGAGGCTTTTCCAGGCCTGAAAACAGCAACTGTCCGTTGCGGTAGCGCAGCGCCGAGGCCTTGAACGGTATCCAGCCAAGGCTGCGGCGGGCACCGGCGGACTTGCGCCAGCGCAGCTTGACCTTCTTGTGCTGGCGGCGCCGCGTGACCACTTCCTTCGAGATGGACTGGACCGTGGTCGAATGAAGGTTCAAGCCATGCTTCGTCGCGCCGGCCGTGTATTGGTCGATCTCGTACTCGCCTATGAACCGCCGCTCGCGCTGCCAGACCTTGAAGGACAGCTCGTTCGCATAGTTCCAGACGAAATTCACCTCCCGCGCCATGGCCGACAACACAACCGCGTGCTTGTCCTTGAGGCGCAGCCTCAAGACGCGCGTCGAACCGGTTGCGGTTGGGGTGTCGGACATGATGCGTCCAGATTGACTTTCAGGACACATTAGCAGCTTGGCACGGAAAAGCAAGGCGGCCTGCGGCTGCCGCGCTGGCTCGGCGCCCCCATTCATCCCCGACCTGAAGGATGGGGCTTTCCGCGCATTCGGGTAAAATGGCAAAGTTTGGCGGCGCCGCGCCCCATGGCCGGCGCCGTCGCCGTTTGTACCCTCTATATATAGTAGGCCTCACATGCTAGACAATCTGACTCAACGCCTTGCCAAGGTCGTCAAGACCATGCGCGGCGAGGCGCGCCTGACCGAAGCCAACACGGCGGAAATGTTGCGCGAAGTGCGCATGGCGCTGCTGGAGGCGGACGTCGCCTTGCCGGCCGTGCGGGAATTCATTGCCAAGGTCAAGGAAAAGGCCATGGGCGAAGAAGTGCTGTCCTCGCTGACGCCGGGCCAGGCCCTGGTCGGCGTGGTGCAGCGCGAAATGGCGGCGCTGATGGGCGCCGACCTCGGTCCGGAAGCCACCCAGCTGAGCTTTGCCCAGCAACCGCCGGCCATCATCCTGATGGCGGGTCTGCAAGGTGTGGGTAAAACCACCACCGTCGGCAAGCTGGCCAAGTACCTGAAGGAAGAAAAGAAAAAGAAAGTGCTGACGGTATCGGCCGACGTCTACCGTCCCGCCGCGATCGCCCAGCTGAAAACCGTGTCCGGCCAGGTCGGCGCGGACTTCTTCCCGTCCACGCCGCAAGACAAGCCGGTCGACATCGCCCTGGCCGCGCTGGACTGGGCGAAAAAGCATTACCACGACGTGCTGATCGTCGACACCGCCGGCCGCCTCGGTATCGATGAGGAAATGATGAAAGAGATCGCCGCCGTGCACGGCGCGATCAAGCCGATCGAGACCCTGTTCGTGGTCGACGCCATGCTGGGCCAGGACGCCATCAACACCGCCAAGGCGTTCAACGATGCGCTGCCGCTGACCGGTATCGTGCTGACCAAGCTCGATGGCGATTCGCGCGGTGGCGCGGCCTTGTCCGTGCGCCACGTGACGGGCAAGCCGATCAAGTTTGCCGGCGTGTCGGAAAAACTGGACGGCCTGGAACCGTTCGACCCGGCCCGCATGGCCAGCCGCGTGCTGGGCATGGGCGACATCATGGCGCTGGTGGAAGAAGCGCGCAAAGGCGTCGATGCGAAAGCTGCGGCCGACCTGGCGGCCAAGGTCAAATCGGGCGGCAAGTTCGACATGAACGACTTCAAGGCGCAGCTGGGCCAGATGAAGAAAATGGGCGGCATGGCCAGCCTGGTGGACAAGCTGCCGGCGCAGTTCCAGCAAGCGGCGGGCGGTGCCAACATGGACCAGGCCGACAAGCAGGTGCGCCGCATGGTCGGCATCATCGATTCGATGACGGCGGCCGAACGCGCCAAGCCGGAACTGATCAAGGCCACCCGCAAGCGCCGCATCGCGGCCGGCGCCGGCGTGCAGGTGCAGGAAGTGAACCGCATGCTGAACCAGTTCGAGCAAATGCAGACCATGATGAAGAAACTGTCCGGCGGCGGCATGATGAAGATGATGCGCGCCATGAAGGGCATGATGCCGGGGATGCGTTAAGCATTGCCTGATCCATGAAAACGGCCCGGCCGCGTTAAGCTGCCGGGCCGTTTTGCTTGCGGCCGCCCCGGGGCGTTGTTCCGTAGGGCGGTTTTGCCGACGGCAAAGCCGCCATGCCTGCGCCGCTACCAGCATATGCCGCACCGGCCCACATCAAGCAGCGGCCTCCGTACGTGCCACACGCCGGCGCCGGTGCATCCACCCCGCCACCCCGATCACCCCCGCCACGATGGCCGCCACCGGCCACGGCACCAGTGCCGGCGCCGCCACCGGTGTCACGGCCAGATCGCGCAACGCCGCCGGGAACGGCCGCGCAGCGACCGGCACGATTTTCCAGTCCGCGCGGTCAGGCGGCGTGCGCCGCATGAATTCATCGAACGAAAACACCGGGTTCGATCCCATCACGCGGCTGGACGGGATTTGCGGTATGCGCACCAGCACCAGCGCCTCGACATCGCTTTGCAGCTGTTGTTCAAAGCCGCTCAAGAAACGGCTCATGCCGGCACGCGCGCCCACCAGTTGCAGCAAATCCTCGCCCAGCGCTTCGAATGCCACCGCCGGATACAGCCGCACCTGCTCTTCGGTCAGGTAGTCATAAATCTTGCGGCCACTCTCCAGGCTCAGGTCTTTGGCCGCCAGTTAGGCATACGCGCCCACGGCTTTCAACTGGCTGGTGGGCCCGCGCTCCGGCAAGTTCCAGCCCAGCGCCTTGAACACGTCGACGCTGATGCCGGCGCAATTGGATTGCGCGTGGCGGTAATGAAAATCATGCCGTTGACGTCCTCCCCGCACTAAAGTACGGGGATTCCTCCCTCGAGACGCGCACGTCCGCGCGCGAGAATGACACGGGCCGAGTTGACGTCGCGGTGATGCACCGCGCCGCAACCCGGGCAGGTCCATTCTCTTATTCCAAGACCTTGCAGCCCGGCGGGGCCGCCGCGCGCACCGCACGCGGAACAGGTTTGGGTTGAATAGGCTTCATTGACTTCCTCGAACCACACGCCCGCGTCAGCGCTTTTGTATTGCAGCATGGTTCGGAACATCGACCAGCCGGCGTCGAGCACGGATTTTGCCATCCGTGTCCTGGCCAGCGCGGCCGCGTTCACATCGCCCACGAAGATGGCACCGTGTTCGGCAACCAGCCTGGTGCTGAGTTTGTGCAGATGGTCTTTCCTGCGGTTCGCGATTTTCGCGTGGATCGCCTTCATCCGGGCGCGCTTGCCGGCGCGCTGCGCCACCGCCAGCGGGCCTTGCATGTCGCGATAGAACTGTTCGGCCTCGACCACCCGGCCATCGGACAGTGCGGCAAAGTCCTTCAAGCCCAGGTCGATGCCGACCGCGCCGCGGCCTTCCAAGCGGGGCGCAGGCTTGCTCTTGACCGTGATGTTGATGTACCAGCGCCCGCGGGCGTCTTCGCTGATGTTGCCGGCGCCCAGTTCGTACCGGGACAAGCCGTAGCTGTCCCATAGCGAAAGGGGCTTGTCCAGGCTGGAAAACAGTAGTTGGCCGTTGCGGTAGCGCAAGGCCGAGGCCTTGAACGGTATCCAGCCCAGGCTGCGCCGACTGCCGTGCGAGACGCGCCAGCGCAGCTTGACTTTCTTGTGCTGGCGGCGCCGCGTCACCAATTCCTTCGAGATAGACTGGACCGTGGTCGAATGCAGCTTCAGCCCCTGCCTGGTCGCGCCCGCCGTGTAGTGGTCGATCTCGTACTCGCCCATGCAGCGCCGCTCGCGCTGCCAGACCTTGAAGGCCAACTCGTTGACGTAGTTCCAAACGAAATTCACCTCCCGCGCCATGGCCGACAACGCGGCCGCGTGCTTGTCCTTGAGGCGCAGCCTCAAGACGCGTGTGGTGTGCATGATGGAGTCTGGGCCGGGCATGATGCATCGGGGCTGGTTATCAGAATACGTTAGCAGCCTGGCAAAGGAAAAACAAGGCGGCCGATGGCCGCCGCGCTATTCATCCCCGACCTGAAGGACGGGGCTTTCCGCGCTTCCTGGTAAAAATGGTTGAACACGCGCTGCACGCCGCCCTGGTACGCCACCGCCGTGCGGGGATGGTTCAGCACCGCCACCAGCATGTAAGACGGCCGGTAGTAACTCTGGCCGCTGTTAATGTCCATCAGGTAGTTGTCCATTGTCACCGGCGCGGCAATGGTGCCCTTTTCACTGAACGAATCGAGGTTGTAGAAATTGTTCACGATCCAGTCCGACCATTCGCCCTGCCGCCCCAGCTGACCGGTGGCGATGGCAAAGTGGCCCCCATCGCCTCGTCGTCGTCGCCCTGCGCGCCATTGAGCATGATGCCGATGACCGCCTTGTCCTGCCAATGCCGCGCCTGCCCCGGCTGGCGCTCCCATAGCAAGCGGGCCGCATACGGGCTGGCGGCGCCACCGCCGTCGGCCTGCACGAAGGAGCGCAACGTTTCATCGGGCGCCAGCGGCTGCGCCGCGAGTTTCGCGCCATCGATGACGAAATCCTTGGGCCACACGGTGCGCGCGACAAAGGCTTGCTGCTGTTCCGCATAGGCGCCGCGCATGCGCACCGGGCGCCGGGCAAAAAATGCCGTGGTCTTGCCGTCCCAGAATGAGCGGTTGCTGGCGATCTTCGGCGTCAAATAAAAACCGGTTTGTCCGCCGTCGGCGCCGCGCAGCACACCGCCCGTGGGCAGGATGGCGGCATCGTCGAGGATGTGTGGCGCGGCCAGCCAGACCAGGCCCGGGTAATCCAGTTTGCCGGCCTGGCCTGACGCAAACCAGTCGCGCACGTCGCGCACGATGTCGCCGGTGGCGGCGTACGACGACAGCGCTTGCGCGCCGTGCGGCACCGCCAGCGTCTGGTCACGGAAGTACCACAGGCCTTGTTTCAGCGTCGGGCAATCGGCGCAGCGGCCGGTGGCGATCCGGAAATGCCCGGCGGGCAGCAAGCCCAGGCGTTCGCCGGACAAGGCCTCTTTCAATCCGCCGGGTCCGGCGGCAATGGCCGGCGTCACGGCCGACAGGAACAGTGCAACGGTCAGCATGCGGTTCATGGTGGCTCCAAGGAAGTTGCAAACTGGCAAAATACACAATGTGCCGTTGCCCCGCTGTCGAATTGCGCAGAGTTTGCCCATAACGCCTGCGAACGCGCGGATTCCCCAGTGGAAGCCTTTTCCGTATCGTTTCCGTGAAAAAACACGAAAAACACTTGCATACTGAGCAAACCCCCGCCAATATTAGCCGTGCGATCGAATTGCGCAACTATTACAGTGACAGTGTTCGTTAAGGAGGCTCGAAGATGGCAACAGCCAAGAAAACCCCAGCAGCACCAGCAAAAAAAGCGGCGGCGGCCAAGCCTGCAGCCAAGAAAGCGGCACCCGCAGCAAAGCCTGCAGCCAAAGCAGCGGCGCCGGCACGCAAGCCTAACGCAGCCTTCATGAAAGAAATGAAGCCATCGGCAACGCTGGCTCCAGTGGTCGGCGCCAACCCGCTGCCACGCACCGAAGTCACCAAGAAAGTCTGGGATTACATCAAGAAGCACAACCTGCAGGACGCGGCAAACCGCCGCATGATCAATGCGGACGACAAGCTGAAAGCCGTCTTCGGCGGCAAAGCCCAAGTGTCGATGTTCGAGATGACCAAACTGATCTCCGACCACCTGAGCTGAACGCTGCGCGTTGCGCAACGCACGCAAAAAGCCCCGATGCCGCAAGGCCCGGGGCTTTTACTTTTTTGGGGACGTCATTAAGGGGTCGCGGCCAGCGTGACGCCCGCGCCGGGACTATGCTTCCACTTGTTCCACGCCGCCAGCACCGCGTTCGGATACTCCGGCTTGCCGCGCGAACCGTTATAGCGGCCCAGCGCCAGGAACAGGTTGCCCTTTTCCATGTCGATGTACATGCGCAGGATGGCGCAGCCATAGCGCAAATTGGTCTGCATGTTGAACAGCTTGCGGCGGTCGGCGTCGCCGATCACGTTGGTCCAGAACGGCATCACCTGCATATAGCCGCGCGCCCCCACCACCGACACCGCGTACTTGCGGTAGGCCGATTCCACCTGGATCAGCCCCAGCACCAGGCCAGGATCGAGCCCCGCCCGGCGGGTCTCGTACCACAGCGTTTCCAGGAATTCCGTGCGCACCTGCTCGTCCGGCAGTTTGCGCTGCAGGCGAGCGGACAAATCGGAGAACCAGGTTTCGTAGCGCTGGCGGTCCGCCGCGCTGGCAAAGGACGGCTTGGGAGGCCGCGCATCAAGGATGGCGTTGGACAGCGCCAGCCGCACCGAGTCGGCCAGCGCTTCTTCCTGCTGGTTGCCGGCGAAGCCATACGGCGCCGCCAGGATACCGGTCATCAGGGCCAAGCTGTACCACCAGCGCTTGGGAAGCGCCCGGAGTTGGCGCCGGTCGGCGCCTGGCCGCTGGTGGTGTCGCCTGTTCACGGCTGTACTTTGCCCTTGATGAAGTTGACGATATCGGCCACCGGTACGGCGGTCGCTTCGGTATCGCGGCGGCCCTGGTATTCCAGGTTGCCTTCCTTCAGGCCGCGCTCGCCGATCACGACGCGGTGCGGCACGCCGATCAATTCCCAGTCCGCGAACATGGCGCCCGGACGCAGGCCACGGTCGTCGACGATGACGTCGATGCCGGCCGCCGCGGCCGCCGCGTACAGTTTATCCGTCTCTTCCTTGACCATTTCGCTGCGGTCGTAACCCATCGGGCACAGCACCAGTTCGAACGGCGCCAGCGAGGTGGGCCAGATGATGCCCTTGTCGTCGAAGTTCTGTTCGATCGCGGCGCCCAGGATGCGGGTCACGCCGATGCCGTAGCAACCCATTTGCAGCGGCGCCGCTTTGCCCTGCTCGTCCAGGTAGGTCGCGTTCATCGATTGCGAGTACGCGGTGCCCAGCTGGAACACGTGGCCCACTTCGATGCCGCGCTCGATCGCTAGCACGCCCTTGCCGTCCGGCGACGCGTCGCCTTCCACCACGTTGCGCAAATCGGCCACGATGGCGGGTTCCGCGATGTCGCGGCCCCAGTTGGCGCCGGTATAGTGGTAATCCGCTTCATTGGCGCCGGTCACGAAGTCCGACATCAGCGCCACGGTGCGGTCGGCAACCACCGTCACAGGAGCCTTGGTCCCGATCGGGCCCAGGTAGCCCGGCACGCAGCCGTAGACTTCCAGGATTTCCGCCTCGGTCGAGAAGCGGTGGTTGGCCAGGCCCGCCACTTTGCCGACCTTGATTTCGTTCAGTTCATGGTCGCCGCGCAGCAGCAGCATGAAGTACTGCTTCTTGCCATCTTCGGCTTCCACCGTCAGCGCGATGGTTTTCAGCGTGTTTTTCAGGTCGATGCCCAGCAGCTTGGCCACGTCTTCGCACTTCTGCGCTTTCGGGGTCGAGGTTTTGACCAAAGCGGCGGCCGGCGCGGCGCGCGTGCCGGATGCGACGGCTTCGGCCGCTTCCATGTTGGCCGCGAAATCCGAGGTTGGGCAGTACACCAGCGCATCTTCGCCGGTGGAGGCGATCACGTGGAATTCATGCGAACCGGTGCCGCCGATGGCGCCGTTGTCGGCCGCCACGGCGCGGAACTTCAGGCCGAAGCGGGTGAAGATCCTGGTGTAGGCGTCAAACATGATCTGGTAAGACTTTTGCATGCCTTCCAGGTCGCGGTCGAACGAGTACGCATCCTTCATGGTGAACTCGCGGCCACGCATCAGGCCGAAACGCGGACGGCGTTCGTCGCGGAATTTCGTCTGGATGTGGTAAAAATTCAACGGAAGCTGCTTGTAGGACTTAATTTCCGAGCGAACAACATCGGTGATGACTTCTTCCGACGTCGGCTGGATCGCGAACTCGCGGCCATGGCGGTCTTTCACGCGCATCAATTCCGGGCCCATCTTGTCCCAGCGGCCGGTTTCCTGCCACAGCTCGGCCGGCTGCACCAGCGGCATCAGCAGCTCGATGGCGCCGGATTTGTTCATCTCTTCGCGGATGATGGCTTCGACCTTGCGGATCACTTTCAGGCCCATCGGCATGTAGGTGTAGATACCCGAACCGAGGCGCTTGATCATGCCCGCGCGCATCATCAGTTTGTGGCTGACGATTTCAGCATCGGACGGAGCTTCTTTGAGAGTTGAAATAAAAAATCGTGAGGCGCGCATACGTTGAATTCTTTTTCAAAAAGAGAGAGTTATAATCAACCTAATTTTAAAGGATTAGCTGGCTGATGCGTCCAAACTTTATACAAATGCGTTCATTGGATGGCTTGCCGGCCGTTGCCGTACCACGGCGGCGGTGTCGGCGCGCAGGTTTGTGGGCAAAAATATAAGAAGGGCGCGCGGCAGCAGAAAGTTTGAGGTGCACTATGCTCGACCGTGAAGGGTTTCGGCCCAACGTCGGCATCATCCTGCTTAACGCCCATAACGAGGTGTGGTGGGGGAAACGGGTGCGCGAGCACTCGTGGCAGTTTCCGCAAGGCGGAATCAAGTATGGAGAAACGCCTGAACAGGCAATGTACCGGGAGCTGGAAGAAGAAATAGGATTACGGGCAGAACACGTCAAGATCATCGGACGAACCCGCGACTGGCTGCGCTACGAGGTGCCAGATCACTTTATCAAGCGGGAAATCCGTGGCCATTACCGTGGCCAGAAACAGATCTGGTTTTTGTTGCGCATGTGTGCGCGTGACAACGACGTCAACCTGCGACTGACTGACCATCCCGAGTTCGACGCCTGGCGCTGGCATGAATACTGGGTTCCACTCGATGTCGTGATCGAGTTCAAGCGCGATGTGTACCAGCGGGCCTTGCAGGAACTGTCCCGCTTCCTGACGTGGCCGCCGCATGGCGAACGGCACCGTCATCACACGTCACGCTACCTGCGCCAGCCGCATGCGCGGGGGGCGAATGGCAACAATGGCAATGCTGTCAACAAGACCACGCCAGCCAATGCCGCCGCGCCGGCGCCCCAAGCGGGTCCTGCCGCAGCGGCGCCGGAACTGGTCGCCGCCACCGGAGAAGTGCTGGCCGCCACGCCACACATCGTTATACCCGGCAAGGATTGAATTGCCTGACACGGACGCTTCGGCGTCCGTTTTTCATGGTGGCTGGCAGGTAGTGTGCCGCCGGGCCGCCGGCCGGAACAGGTACAATGGCGGATTGTCTGTATTGTGCAAGCTTATGTTCAACCCTTCCCAAAGCGACGTACGCCGCTTCTTTTGCGACGTGTTCCGCAAGCAGCGCGCCAACGACATCCTGACGCCGCTGGAAACCATGGCGTCCGACTGGATCCGCCACCATCCCGAATACCATGACGTGCTGGCCGACGTGGAGTCCGCATTGGCGCGCGATTTTTCCGTCGATACCGGCCAGACCAACCCGTTCCTGCACCTGTCGATGCACCTGTCGATCGATGAACAGATTTCCATCGACCAGCCGCCCGGCATCCGCGCGGCCGCCACCGCACTGACCCTGAAACTCGACTCCGCGCACGAAGCGCAGCACCAGATCATGGATTGCCTGGGCGAGATGATCTGGAATGCGCAGCGCAGCGGACTGCCGCTCGATGGGGATGCTTACGTGGAAGCGGTCAAGCGCCGCCTGTGATGCGGCGGCGCTTGACCCTTTAGGTGAGACGTGAAGCGGGCCTTCAGGCCAGCCGGAATCCCGCTTTCGACAACGGCAATTCCATGACCCGCTTGCCGGTCGCGGCAAACAAGGCGTTGGCCACGGCCGGCGCCAGCGGGCCCACCGCTTCCTCCCCCACGCCACCCGGCGCTTCACTGCTGTCGACCAGCGTGACCTGCATGGCCGGGGTTTCCGCCAGCGACAGCAGGCGGTAATCCGTGAAGTTCGACTGTTCCACGGCGCCCTCCTTGACCGTGATTTCCCCATAAAACGCCGCCGTCAGCGCAAAGATATTGCCGCCCTCGACCTGCCCTTTCACGTTGCGCGGATTGACCGCCGTGCCGCAATCGATGACGGTGGTCACCCGATGCAGCTTGACGCGCGCCTCTTTGTCAACGGACAGTTCCACCACCTGCCCGATGTGGCTGCCATTGGCGTGGGTAAACGCCATGCCGCGCTTGCGCCCCGCCGGCGCGGGTGTACGCCAGCCGGACTGCGCCTCCAGCGTATCGAGTACACGCAACCCGCGAGCGTCCGGTTTCATCATCTGGCGGCGGTAATCGAAGGGATCGGCTTTCGCCAGCAATGCCAGTTCGTCGATGAACGATTCGGACGCGAACACGTTTTGCGACGACGCCACCGAACGCCAGTACCCCAGCGGCACACCGGCCTCGATGGTGGTCACGCGCCCCAGCCATGCGGGGATGGCGTAGTACCGCGTCAGCGGCATGCCGATCGCGCTGCGGTCGAACGGCCTGGTCGCTTGCTTGTCCGCGCCGAAGCGGGAATAGTTGAAAATCGAATCGCACGCCCAGTCGATCCGGATCGCCGTCAGCGCACCGGCGGCATCGGTATGCGCGCGCAGGCGCTGCACCACGGCGGGCCGGTGGTAGCCGTGGCGCATGTCTTCCTCGCGGCTCCACAGCAGTTTGACGGGCACGCCCGCCGCCTTCGCCACCAGCGCGGCCTGCACCGCGAAATCGGCTTCGATGCGCCGCCCGAAGCCGCCGCCACTCAGGGTGGTGTGAATCGTGACCGCTTCCGGCGCCATGCCCAGCGCCTTCGCAACCGCGTCCTGCGCGGTCTGCTGCGCCTGCGTCGGTAGCCACAATTGCGCCTGGCCGCCGTGGACGTGGGCGGTGCCGTTCATCGGCTCCATGGTCGCATGCGCCAGCAGCGGCACGGCATAGGTGCGGTCCAGCGTGGCGCTGCCTTTGGCGGCGGCAAGGTCGTAGTCCCCCTGCACCACTTCGGCCTTTCTCGTGGGGGACACCACCAGCTCGCCGTCTTTTTGCACGGCCTCGCGCAACTGCGCCATGTACGCGGCGCTGGTCTGCTTGCTGGCAGTGGATAAATCCCATTCCGGCTGCAACGCATTCAACGCCTGTTGCGCGCGCCAGTAACTGTCGGCCACCACGGCCACCGCATCGGGCAGCTGCACGACCTGCTTCACGCCGCGCCGCGCCAGAGCCGGTTGCGCATCGACCGCCTTGAGCTTGCCGCCGAAGTGCGGGCATTGCAGGATCGCCGCATGCAGCATGCCCGGCAGTTTCACATCGATGCCGAACGTGGCGCTGCCATCGGTCTTGGCCGGCAAATCGAGGCGGGCCACGTCCTTGCCCATGTGGCGCCAGCGCTCTTTCGGCATCAATGGCGGGTCGGCCGGCACCGGTTGCGCGGCGGCTTGCCGCGCCAGGCTGGCATAGGCGAGCTTGCGGCCGCTGGCCGCGTGGGTCACGAAACCGGCCTGCGTATCGCATTCGGCGGCCGGCACTTTCCACTCGGCCGCCGCGGCCGATACCAGCATGGCGCGCGCTTGCGCGCCGGCCTTGCGCAGTTGCTTGTACTGTTGCGCCACGCCGCCGCTGCCATAGGTCGCGTATTCGCCCCAGCCCGGGTTGATGTATTGTTTTTCCACCGGCGCCATCTCGATGCGGATGGTTTTCCAGTCCAGGTCCAGTTCATCGGCCAGCATCTGCGCGATCGCGGTGCCGGTGCCCTGGCCGATTTCACTGGTGTTGGACAGGATGGTGACCGCGCCGTCCGGGGCAATCCGCACCCAGCCCGGCGGCGGTGGCGGCGGCACTGCGGCGGCTGTATCGGCCGCGGCGGCCGCGGCTTCGGCCATGGCCGCCCCCGGGCCCACCGTCACCAGCAGCCCGCCCGCCGCCAGCGTTTTCAGGAAATCGCGGCGGCTCATGCTGCGTCCTCCACCCTCATGCCTGCCGCGCGTTTAATCGCGCGGCGCACGCGGGGATACGTGCCGCAGCGGCACAGGTTCGTCATGGCCGCGTCGATTTGCGCGTCGGTCGGCTTCGGCGTGGCTTTCAGCAGCGCGGCCGCCGCCATCAGCATGCCGGACTGGCAGTAGCCGCATTGCGGCACCTGTTCCGCGATCCAGGCCTGTTGCAGCGCATGCTTGCGCTCCGGCGACAAGGCCTCGATGGTGCGCACCTTCGCCTTGCCCACGGCGCTGACCGGCATCACGCAACTGCGCACCACCTTGCCATCGATATGTACCGTGCAGGCGCCACAGGCGCCGGCGCCGCAACCGTATTTGGTGCCGGTCAGGCCCAGCGTATCGCGCAACACCCACAGCAGCGGCGTATCGTCCTCGACGTCGGCCTTGTGGGCCACGCCGTTGATATTTAATTGATAACTCATTGTCTCAACCCTTGTCTCCCCCATAAGGAAGGCCAGCTTATCACCGGGGTTCAAGACAGTTGTATTAAGGCATGCTTAAAACACAAAAAAGCCCGCACGCGGCGGGCTTCTTGCAACAGCGCGAGGCGATCAGCGCTTCAGGACCAGCGTGCCTGGCAGGCTGTGCAGGTAAGCCGCCACATCCTTGATATCCTGGCCGGACAGGCTTTGCACCTGGCCGCCCATGATGGCGTTGGCGCGGCCATTGCCCTTGTCGCCGCGCTTGTAGGCGGTCAGCGCATGCGCCAGGTAATCGGCGTGCTGGCCGGCCAGCTTCGGATAGCTCGGGTCGATCGGGGTGTTGTAGTCCTTGCCGTGGCAAGCGAAGCAGTTGGCTTTCTCGGCCAGCGCTTTGCCTTTTTCGATATTGCCGCCGGCGGACGCGGCGAATGGCAGTGCGGAGCAGAACAGGGCGATGATGATTTTTTTCATGGGACGTGGCCTCATTTCGCGGTTTTGGTTTGCTGCGAGTAGTACGCGGCGATGTCGGCGATGTCCTGGTCGGACAGGCTGACCGCGATGCCCTTCATCGATGGGTGCTTGCGTTCACCTTTCTGGTAAGCCTTCAACGCGTTCTCGATGTACTTCGCCGTTTGGCCGCCAATCATCGGTACCTGGAACACTTCCGGGAACGTTGCTTTGTAGCCGGGAATGGCGTGGCAACCAATACACATTTCGATCTTGGCTGGAGCAGCCTTAGGGTCTCCTACCACGTCGGCCGCTGCGGCCACGTTGGCGAGGCCCGCGAGCACGAGAACTGCGTAGATTTTTTTCATAGTGAGGACTAGGTTAACGTCAGTAAATAAAAGCACTGCGAGACACTGCAAACTGCTACTGCCAGAGCATAAAAGTTGACTTTTACGCTAACAATTCTCGATTCTAACCTAATAAAATGCCGCCAGTCCACATCATCCGGACGCAGTGTGGTATAGCGTTCTGGCATATACTCGTCGGATTATTTCCCCTTACGAGAGCAGTCGAACATGCATCCGAACAAAGGCGCCGCCCCCCGCTTCCAGGGTTCCGACAATTATGTCGCCACCAATGACCTGAAACTGGCCGTCAATGCGGCGCTGACTTTGCAGCGCCCGCTGCTGATCAAGGGCGAACCCGGCACCGGCAAAACCATGCTGGCCGAGGAAGTCGCCGCCGCGCTGGACATGCCGCTGATGCAGTGGCACATCAAATCCACCACCAAGGCCCAGCAAGGCCTGTATGAATATGACGCCGTGTCGCGCCTGCGCGATTCGCAGCTGGGCGATGAGCGCGTGCGCGACATCCACAACTACATCGTCAAGGGCGTACTGTGGCAAGCCTTCACGGCGCCGGAACCGGTGGTCCTGCTGATCGATGAAATCGACAAGGCCGACATTGAATTCCCCAACGACCTGCTGCGCGAGCTGGACCGCATGGAATTCTATGTCTATGAAACGCGCGAAATGGTGCAGGCCAAGCACCGCCCGCTGGTCATCATCACGTCCAACAATGAAAAGGAATTGCCGGACGCGTTCCTGCGCCGCTGCTTCTTCCACTACATCAAATTCCCGGACAAGGAAACGATGGAGGCCATCGTCCAGGTCCACTATCCGAACCTGAAGCAGGAATTGCTGGCGCAGGCGCTGCAAACCTTCTATGAAGTGCGCGACGTGCCGGGCCTGAAGAAAAAGCCGTCGACGTCGGAATTCCTCGACTGGCTGAAACTGTTGCTGGCGGAAGACATTCCGGCCGAAGCCTTGCGCAGCAAGGACCAGAAAGCCATCGTGCCGCCGCTGCACGGCGCGCTGCTGAAGAATGAACAGGACGTGCACCTGTTCGAGCGCCTGGTGTTCATGAACCGGAACAGCCGCTGATGAATGTTGTGGAAAACATCACGCTGGAACTGAACGGCGTGCGCCTGGAACCGCTGGGCCCGCAGCACGCGGACGGCTTGCGCGCCGCCGCGGCGGACGGCGAGTTATGGAAGCTGCGCATCACGTCCGTGCCGGAACCGCACGAAACCGACGCCTACATCCAGGCCGCGCTGGACATGCGCCCTTCCCGCTTTGCGTTCGCGGTGATCGATACGCTCAGCAACACGGTGATCGGCACCACCAGCTACCACGATATCGTGCCCGCGATCGACCGCGTCGAAATCGGCTACACTTGGTACGCGCGCAGCCGCCAGCGCACCTCCGTCAACACGTCGTGCAAGCTGATGCTGCTGGCGCATGCGTTTGAAACGCTCGATTGCGCGGTGGTGGGCTTCCGTACCGATAATTTCAATTACACGTCGCAGGCCGCCATCGAGCGCCTGGGCGCGCGCAAGGATGGCGTGCTGCGCCACCACGGGCTGCGCCGCGACGGCACCGTGCGCGACACCGTCATGTACAGTATCACGCGCGGCGAATGGCCTGAAGTCAAAGCCCATTTGCGCTACCGGTTGCAGCGAGGCTGATTATGCTGATCGATTTTTTCTTCACGCTCAAGGAAGCGAAAATCCCCGTCTCCATCAAGGAATTTCTGACCTTGCTGGAAGCGATGGAAAAGAACGTCATCGATACGTCGCTGGACGACTTCTATTACCTGGCCCGCCTCACGCTGGTCAAGGATGAAGCGCACTTCGACAAGTTCGACCGCGCGTTTGCCCAATACTTCAAGGGCGTCAACGGCGCCTTCGACACCAATGCCGGCATCCCGCTGGACTGGCTGCTGCAGCGCATGAAGCGCGAGCTGACACCGGAACAGATCGCCGCGCTGGAAAAGTTCGGCTACGACAAGCTGATGGACCGCCTCAACGAACTGCTGAAAGAGCAGAAGGAGCGCCACGAAGGCGGCAGCAAGTGGATCGGCACCGGCGGCACCTCGCCGTTCGGCCATGGCGGCACCAATCCGGAAGGCATCCGCATCGGCGGCAAGGGCGGCAACCGCACCGCCGTCAAAGTGTGGGAACAGCGCGCCTACAAGGATTATGACGGCGACCGCGAACTGGGCACGCGCAACATCAAGGTGGCGCTGCGCCGCCTGCGCAAGTTCGCGCGCGAAGGCCATGAAGAAGAACTGGCGCTGGACCAGACCATCCGCGCCACCGCGAACAACGCGGGCTTCCTAGACATCAAGATGCAGCCCGAGCGCAAGAACAATATCAAGGTGCTGATGCTGCTGGACGTCGGTGGCACGATGGATGACCACATCGAACGCACCGAGGAATTGTTCTCGGCCGCGAAGACGGAATTCAAGAACATGGAGTTCTTTTATTTCCATAACTGCGTCTACGATTACCTGTGGAAGAACAACCGCCGCCGCAACGCGGAGCGCTTTTCCACCTGGGACGTGCTGCGCAAGTACACGCCGGACACCAAGCTGATTTTCGTGGGCGACGCCACCATGAGTCCCTATGAAATCCTGCAGCCGGGCGGCTCCGTCGAGTACAACAACGAGGAAGCGGGCGCCGAATGGGTGGCGCGGTTTACCGCCGCGTTCCCGAAATTCATCTGGCTGAACCCGGAACCGGAGGGCTTGTGGCAATACCGCCAGTCCGTCAACATCATGCGCCAGTTGATGAACAACCGCATGTTCCCCATCACCATCGAGGGGCTGGAACGGGCGATGCGGATGCTCAGTAAATAAATAATGGGGCGCCGCCCCATTATTTTTGTAAGAAGCCCGCGTGGCGGATGACTACCTGTTCAAGTACAGCTCATCCGCCCACTCCATGACCGCCCGACCGCCCCTGAACGCCGCCAGCGCCAGCCAGAACGACCGCTACCAGCTGGCCATTGCCAGCTTCGGGCCGGACATCGCCCGCTTCGCCATGGGCTACGAGCGCGATGGCGCCAAGCGCCAGGAACTGGTGGCGCTGCTGGTGTGCGCGGGCTTCGCGCACTACCTGTGGGCCTTCCCCGACCCGCTGATGCGCGCCGGTAGCCTGCTGTCGATCCTCGGCACCTTGGTGGTGGTCTGGCAGTTGCGTCGGCGTGCATCCAGCCGCCCGCGGCCAGGCGTGGAGTCCGCGCTGCCAAGCCGCGACTTCCACCGCGCGGAGCTGATCCGCCAGCGCGACGCGCTGCGTTCCGTCTGGCTGTGGTATGTGGCGCCGCTGGTGCCGGGCATGGTGGTGTTCCGCCTGGGCGTCAATGCCAACCCCGATCCCTCGCTGCCGTTTGCCCGTGGCTGGGCGGCCGATGGCTTCATTGCCGGCGTCGTGCTGCTGGTCATCCTGATCAACCTGTATGGCGCGCACAAGCTGCAGCGCCAGATCGACCAGCTCGATCAAGTCAACGCTTAACGTTTAACGTCACCCGGAGGTTTGTATGAAACGTTCCCCTCACACGGCGAGGCGGACGGCGGTCGCCTGCGCCCTCGCCGCATCGCTCATCGCATCGATCATCGCCGCCATCCCTGCCGCCGCCGCACCCGCGCTGGACGCCAGCGCCCGCAGCCTGGCCACCCAGCGCACCGGCAGCGGCGCGCTGGCCAGCATCGTCATCGGCATCGTGGAACAGGGCGGCGAGCCGGCCGTGTATGGCTTCGGCAAGGTCGATGGCCGTGTTCCCGATGGCGGCACCGTGTATGAAATCGGCTCCGTCACCAAGACCTTTACGGCGCTGCTGCTGGCACAGGAAGCCGCCGCCGGCCGCCTGCCGCTGGACGAGCCGGTGCAGCACCTGCTGCCCGGCTACACCATCCCCGCGTGGCAGGGCCAGGCCATCACCTTGCGCGACCTGGCCACGCAAACGTCGGGCCTGCCGCGCCTGCCGACCGGTTTCATACCGCCCGACATGGCCAATCCCTACGCCGGCTATGGCGCGGCCGAACTGCAAGCCTTCCTGCGCGGCCACCAGCTGGCGCGCAAACCGGGGGCGTCGTACGAATATTCCAATCTCGGTTACGGTTTGCTAGGCGTGGCGCTGGCGGCCCGCGCCGGCCAGCCCTATGACACGCTGGTGCATGAACGCATTGCCGTACCGCTGGGCATGCAATCGACCGGCGTCGCCCTGACGCCGGCCATGCGCGCCAGGCTGGCGCCCGGCCACGACGCCACCGGCAAACCAACCGCCAACTGGGATTTCGACACGATGGCAGGCGCCGGCGCCTTGCGCTCCACGGCGCACGACCTGCTGCGCTACCTGAAAACCCTGATGCCCGCCGCCGCCGGCACGCCGTATGCGCTGGCCATACAGCGCCAACGCCCCGTGATGCAAGGCGTGGACATCGCACTGGGCTGGCACCTGAGCGGCGTGCGCGGCACGCGCATTGTCTGGCATAACGGCCAGACCGGCGGTTACGCGGCCTTTGCCGGTGTGACGGCGGACGGCAAGCGCGCTGTCGTGGTGCTGGCCAATACTTCCGCACCGGTGGACGATATTGCGCAGGCGGCGCTGGTGCCGGGCGCTCCCCTGCCCGCCGCCACGGTTGCGCTGGCGCCGGAGGTGCTGGCCGGTTACACCGGTAAATACCAGTTGACGCCGGGCTTTGTGCTGGCCATTGAACCGCAGCGCGGCGGCTTGCAAGTGCAGGCGACAGGGCAGCCGCCATTCGAGGCGCAAGCTGCGGCGCGCGATGAATTCATTGTGGCGGCAGTCGATGCGCGGCTGGTGTTCCGGCGCGATGCGGCGGGGACGGTGGATGGCGTGGTGCTGACGCAGCATGGGAGGGAGATGCCGGGCAGGCGGGTTGAGTGAGCTTCCGCTACGCCGGAAAATCCAAAGAATGGGCTGATCGTTAGCCCACATCTGCCCGGCTGCGGCCGATCAATTTGCAGCCGCATTCAGTCGTACTACCGTGGATGGCAACCGGAATGCCGTCCACCGTCACGGCATTGTGGGCAGTGACGATTTTATTGATGCCATGCGGTTTGCCGCCGGGGTAGCACTGGGGGCATTCCACTTTGTCGCCCAGACGGGCGATGGCTTTGCCGTCAATGTCATGCTTGGGTGAGCCGGTGATGACTTTGCCGCCGTGGTCGGTGGCGTCGCCGACTACGATGATTTGCAGGGACATCCGGATCTCCTTGGTTTGGGCAGTGCGTTAGTAGGTGGGCGGGCCTTCTGGTTCCGGCGTTAAGGCATCTTCAAATCCATGCCACTCCGGCAACGCAGTTGGTGGCAACGGCAATACTTGGTCCAGCCGTCCGAAACGAAGGTCGCGATTCAAGTCCAGTGCATCATAAATTTCCCTGTAACGGCGGGCTCGCTTTGGGTCACGATCCGAGCCGATTGCATTCAACATTTCTTTTCTCTTAGCATCTCCACCGTAGAAATCGAATAGCAAACTAAGCGAGGAAGCACTGTCACTGTCACCATAGATTACGGCATCTTGATATAAACGAATTGCCTCCGTGGGCCGCCCTTCCATTTCCGCAAGCAAAGCTAGTTGAGTCGCAGCCGGCCCAAATCCTTGCTTATATGCGCATTGCAACATCAAACCTTCTTCATTAAAACGTTGTTTTTTGGCGTACGCGTCTGCCAACACCATCAGTGCTTCCGGGCTTCCTAATTTTGCAGCTTTCAAATATAAAGCCCAAGCAATTTCATTTCCATTATTATCTTTTCCATATCCATTCTCATAGACCACACCCAGATCGTAAAATCCCCATGCTTGGCCAGCGTCTACGGCGGCCTTGATTATCGCGATTGACTTTTCAAAATCTGGTTCAAGAACTTGGTTTGACGACATTATTCCCAATCCTTGGCGATAAAACTTAGAAAGAAGCGCTTTAGCTCCCCAGTCACCCTTTTCAGCGGAAAACATAACATCATTCAATATTGATTGATTCTCTTCCTTACTAAACAACCACGCCTGCTTACTGCGCCACCTTCTTCGAGCATTAATATATATATCATACGACTCCTTGACTCGTACTGTAGGCATATGGTCCCGCCACCTCCCGCAAGATGGCGGCGCGGCATTTACATCAAATTTAGGCAATTTCCTTACATAATCATCCATCGCACTCCCCTTTTCGCAGCCGCTCAAAGAAATTGCAAAAACAATCAAGGCAATTAACTTAATAGAAATTCCCTCCTTCTTCATACCACCGGCTCTCCGGGTTCTCTATCAACAAAGAAAGGCAGCAACATGCTTTCCAAACAATTTCCGTGCTTCTTAAAACTTTGATTACGCATCATCATTCCCCGCCAATTATTATATGTCTCACTCATATCCCCAAAGCAAGCCGGGCCATTGTTTCCGGTGCACTGATAGAAAAGATCACGCCGCAACCCATACGCCACATCACTTGCCGTACTCAATATATTGAGCTCACTATCGATCGCCATGCTCCTCAGATTGATATTAGCGGACCCAATCGTAAAAGCCGCATCATCTACGACTGCCACCTTCGAATGAATGTATATTTCCTCATACTCATCAGGGGTTAGTTTTACACGCGACCCAGTCTTCTTGCATGTAAAGAGAGAGCCAACAACAACGTTTATTCCATACGCCTTCATCGTTTCCGGTCGAACAGGAAGTTTCCCCTTGCCTTTGCTGGCATTCTCCACTGATTTTTTATGCTCGAACACCATAGTGGCGCTCTCACCCAGTATAGATATACTGTCATAGGTAGGAATATCCATAGTTTTATCCTCTGGCGTCGAGGTGAGAATGAAAACATAGATCGGCTTAAGATATTTCTTATCCCTCAATCTCTCCACACATTTCAAAAGATATGCTGACCAAGTATCATATTGAATGTATTGATTCTGAATAAAGATGTAATGATGTATCTGCCTCGTCAAATTTGCATAGCATTCCTTGATGGACTTTTCCCCATGCAGCGGCTGAGTCCTTAGTAATTGAACGCTATGCGTTCCCTCATTCAGCTTGAAGGATTTCCAAGTAAGCTCTTTCCTCGCCTTTAACCGCTCATTATCTTCAGCACTGGCTTCAGATTTTCGGCTCATTACGGGCTTTAAAAAAACACCTATCAATTCAAAGAAAAATGAGCTTGGCTTAGCAGATTCCGCCCATGCCTGACAGAAGTTATGATTCAAATCATGAAGAATCGGACCACGCAGGCGACATGATACATCCTGATATGGCTTAGCCACATAGGTATGGTCTTCGATGTATTTTTGAGCAGCCTCCTCCTTTTCAGAAAACTCACCCGACCAATAATCAAAGGTGGGCAATCCAGTCTCCCTATCAATTCTAGGTGCTTTAGAAAAATCCCATCTTCGCTTCTCCGCCTCTTCAATTATCTTCCTCGAATTATGTTTAAAAAATGTTTCGCGTCGCTCATCTTGAAACAGATGCTCTTCCGTATCCCAAAAATCCGTGACACTGTTATGCCCCATAACATAACCAATGGCATCCTGCGGATTTTCATAATCTATCAACATCATTTTCTGGTGATGTGTTGCATAAAGTTCAGCTATCTTAACCTTGTATCCAGAAGGTTTTGATTCTCCAAGAAGACATGAATCCAAGTACTTAATGGGAATCATTCTCACATGAAATTCTATAGACCCAGAATTACCGGACTTCACATCAGAAAACCAATTAGCATTGTAATCCTGATGTTCCGGGCTATAAAATTCCTTCTTGAGATAACAACCAACTGCCGGATATCGCGCCCCATAGTATCCGGGAATATTCTTCATTTTCGATTGGGAAAGAATATCATCATGCCAAACAATTATGCGGACGGTCACAGGGGAATCTTCTCTGCTAGCTATCTTTTTCAGTATATCGCCGTACCTCACACCATTTTCAGCACCTGCACCTCTTACCAGCACCATTCCCGGATCGAATCCCCAGGTTATGATATCCACGCTTCGCTTTGCGTTCCTCACATCTTGCGCTATTCGCCCAAATGTTCTCTCACCGCAGATCAATGGTTCCACTATGCAATTATGCTTCGGAAAATACATTTCCTTCTTTTCACGAACCCACCATGGCAACACCAAACACCCATACGGGGCCGAAACCGCATCGTAATAAAGGTCTTGTATATAAAGCTTTTCATTCTCGTTCATAAGATTCTCCATCTGATGAGCCAAGCCATGTCGGGATAAATGGGTTGGAAAGAACCCGATCCTCTTCAAGTTCCGGTGATTCCTCGGTCAGTGATCCGCCTGGATTAACATAGCCATGAAAACCCATCACGCTACTGGTTTTATCCAGCGAAAGTTCCGCCGTTGGATGGATATTGAACATTTGACCATTCGCCAGTTCAAGCCGGTATGCACAACCTGAATCCAATTCATGCTTGAAGATCAGTGTACCGTTCTGGTCCAGTTGCCCTTCTTCAACCAAGACATCATCCTTAAACAGCATATAAGGCGCTCCGGCACAAGCTTTCCCCGCTGCGCTCCCATGCGTCCCCAAATTCAACGTCCCTTTTCCTTTCAATTGCGCCAGCCCTGGCATCACCACATCCACATCGCTGTTTTTCGGTCCTACAAAACTATGCCGCGCCGCATGCCCCACGAAATTCCCATTCGTCCCCTGCTCAATCCCGCCTGCGCTGAATTTCAGAAAGCTTCCGCCGCCATTGATCACCACCTCCTCCTTCGCAGTGATGAGAATGCGGTTAGCCGACTGAGAGATTTCCAGCTTGGATAGCAGACGGATGTTGTCCGTCAGCGCCTGTATATCGATATCGCCTGCCGCCGCCACCAGCTTCATCCCTGCTTTCTGAACGAACAACCGTAATGAACGCTTAACCGTGGCAAACAAACTTTCCCCGCTGGCTAGCGACAGGCTTTTTCCACAACTGACCGCCGTATGCTCATCGCTGGAAATATGTGTACTGCCGGCAGTGGTGCTCGCTATACCTGCGGGACTGGCAAACACCAGATTTGACGAAAGGGCCTTGCCATCCTTGCCTTTGATAGCGTGTTGCTGCTCATCCAGTGCCTTGATGACATCGGACTGCTTGCGCGCAGCGTCGCCATCATGCGGTTGCGCAAGTTCCGCCAGGCTGGCATGACTCCCCCGCGCCCGGCTAAGGCGCGCCGTGGTTTCTTCCATGCTGGTGATAAGCGAACTTGCGGCGGTGCGCGCCTCGGTCGTCACCAGCATCCCCCTCCCCGCCCTTACCACCCCACATCCATCCGTTCTTAACTCAAACC